>ORJL011445761.1_pt1 | contig 17384 bp, 15 predicted proteins | sample 1779941 | NCBI WGS metagenome assembly ORJL01 (sample SAMEA104232317, study PRJEB22302) | groundwater metagenome | biome: forest; feature: aquifer; material: groundwater | place: USA | collected 2011-08-07 | depth 5.8 m | reverse complement strand
GCCTCCGATGGTCCGCATGACCGTATTCATCCCCATCGCCACGCCCGTGACGGATGGCTGGACCGAGTCGATGATGAGCTTGGCGAGCATCGCGTAGACGAGCCCGACCCCGATCCCGACCAGTGACATGGCGAGGACGATCTGGCCGCCGGTCGAATGGGCGAGCGCCAGCACCAGGCCACCGATGCCGAGCGTCACCATGCCGCCCATCACGAGCACCTTGGCCCCGACGTGGCGCTCGAGGATGCCGCCGACCGGCCCGACGACGAGCATGATGGCTGACGCGGGCAGCAGGTAGAGCCCGGCGACGATCACGGTCGACTGGAAGCCGTAGGGGACCTGGGCCTGCAGGGCGGCGGGCAGACCGCGACCCATCTGCACGAAGGTCGGCACGAGGAGGAACGTCCCGAAGAGGGCGAACCCCGTGAAGATCGCCGCGAGGTTCGTCCAGAACACGGCACGATCACGCATCAGGCCGATGTCGATCATCGGCTCCGGCACCCGGAGTTCCACGACGACCCACAGCACGGCTGCGATGGCTGCGATCGCGAAGGTCCCGAGGGTCGCCGCACTCACCCAGCCCCAGCGTTCGCCCTCGCTCAGGGCGACGAGAAGCGCTGTGAGGCTCGCGGAGAGGGTGAACGCGCCGGGCCAGTCGAGGCGCGCCGGGGTGCGCACGGGTGACTCGGGGATCAGCCGCCAGACGAGCAGCAGGGCGATGACGCTGGGGATCGCGCCGATCCAGAAGAGCCAGGCCCAGGGCAGGTGCTGCAGGATGACCCCCGAGAGGACGAGCCCAACGCCACCGCCCACCCCGAAGGTGGCCGAGAGGAGGCCCAGGCTCACCCCCACCCGATGGGGCGGGAATTCATCCCGGATGATCCCGAACGACAGGGGGAAGACCGCGCCGGCGGTCCCCTGGAGCGCCCGCGCGACGATCAGCATGGCGATCGAGTGCGCCATCGCCGCCGCGATCGTGCCGACGACGAAAATGGCCATCGAGATCACGAGGATCCGCTTCTTGCCGTATGTGTCGCCGAGCTTCCCGAGGAGCGGCGTGGCCACGGCCGAGGTGAGGAGGAATCCGGTGAAGACCCAGGTGACCCACGTGTTCGTGGTGCCCAGGTCGGACTGGATGGTCGGAAGCGCCGGGACCACGAGCGTCTGCTGGAGAACGTATGAGATCGCCGCGATGGAGAGGATCCCGAGGGTCAATCCGGGACGACGCGGGGCATGGGCGGTCACGAACGGCATCTCCATCGGGGTCGCGGACAAAAGCCATTGCACTCTACAACCATCATCACGGCGAGCCGGCGAACCGAGCCGGGAGTCGGATGTCGGCACGTAGCATGAGCCCATGGTCGTATCCGGAAATCTGGATGAGACCGTCGAGGCCCTGCACGGCTTGCGCGGTGTGCTCGCACGGCGCATTCTCGTTCGTGCCGAGCGACGACGTTCCCTGAGCACCCAGGCCGAGCGCCTGACCACGGCCCAGCACCTGGCCCTCGAGGCCGTCTCGGATGGACCTCTCAGCACCTCGGAACTGGCAGCGGGCACCGGGGTGGCGGTCAGTACGGCGACGCGGATGATCCAGGGCCTCGAGCGCGCGGGTCTCGTCGCGCCCATCGTCGTCTCGGGAGGGGATCGCCGCAGGCGCTACGTGCAGCTGACCTCCCTCGGGCGAGCCACGCTCGGCGCCGCCGACGATGAACTTCGCACGCGCATCCGCGCAGCTCTCGCCCCCCTCACTGAGCGTGAGCGCGCAGTGCTCATCGACGGGATGCGAATCCTCGGCGCGGCGCTCGGGCGCGTCGAGGTGAACGACGCCGAGCACGTGGATGCCCGGGTGAGACCGTCCTCCCGGGATGCGGGCGTCATGCACGGCCACGACGCCTGGTGATGACGGCCGGCGGGGTGGGCGACGCCACGACGGGGAGCCCTTTGAACCCGCGCGGGGCGTGATGCACGGCGGGAATGTCCTCACGGGACGTCCGCATCGAGATCTGGCCCTGCCGGTGCGCTGGACCCATGTCGCCGCATCGGCCGTCAACGACCCGGCGGGGTGAGACGCGAATCGGCCAGACGGCCACCCGGCGTCGCTGCTGCCCGGGTGGCTCCGAATACGCTCGTGAGCATTCGCGAAGCGCGACGGGTGAGCCATCCGCGGCCCATCACCCGCGTGGCCGGTGATAGGGCGCCCTGCCGGGCGCGCGGTCGATGCGCCATGGGCTATAACCCGCGGGTATCGGCCGAAGTCCGCTCGCCTGTGTGGCGTCGGGGTGACCAGGGAGCACATGAGCCGCGAAGTGACATGCCGCGCAGCGGGCGGGGAACGCCCGCGTCGCGCACCAGCAGATGACCACGTGTGGACGGCGCTCCGCGACGCACGGTGGTCCCGTGCGTCGCGGGGACCCACGTGAGCACCCGGGTGGCGGCCGAGGCCGCCAGACGGCGCACCTTCGCGATCATCTCGCACCCGGATGCCGGCAAGACGACCCTCACCGAGAAGCTGCTGCTCTACGGTGGCGCGATCGAGCTCGCCGGTGCGGTTCGTGCGCGATCGGGCGGCGCCCACGCGCGCTCCGACTGGATGGAGATCGAGCGCCAGCGCGGCATCTCGGTGACATCCGCGGCGCTGCGCTTCGAGCACCGGGGGTATGTGCTCAACCTGTTGGACACCCCGGGCCACCGCGACTTCTCCGAGGACACCTACCGGGTGCTCACCGCCACCGACACCGCCATCATGGTGATCGACGCGGCCAAGGGGCTCGAGCCCCAGACCCTCAAGCTCTTCCAGGTGTGCCGTACCCGTGGCACCCCGGTCATCACGTTCATCAACAAGCTCGACCGGCCGGGGCGCGATCCCCTGGAGCTCCTCGATGAGATCGAGAAGGAGATCGGGTTGCGGCCGACTCCGGTCACATGGCCGGTGCTCGACAACGGCCGCTTCCTGGGCGTCGTCGATCGCCGGGACATGCGATTCATTCCCTACGCGCGACCCATCCGGGGGGAGGGCGCCGAGGAGATCACCCCGGTTCCCCTTGCCGACGCCGACCTGTCCCCCGACATTCGACGCCGGCTCACCGACGAGCTCGATCTACTCGACGGCGTGGGCACCGACCACGACCACGACGAGTTCGTGGCCGGGCACACGACGCCGACCTTCTTCGGCTCCGCGCTCGGCAACTGCGGAGTGCGTCAGCTGCTCGAGGCCGTGGAGGAGATCGGCCTGCCACCCGCCGCCTGGACCACCCTGGATGGCGACTCCCTCCCCCTGGTGGCTCCGTTCTGCGGTTTCGTGTTCAAGGTGCAGGCCAACACCGACCCCCGGCATCGCGATCGCCTGGCCTATCTGCGCATCGTGTCCGGGCGCTTCGAGCGTGGCCTCAGCGTGCTGCACGAGCGCACGGGCCGCATCATCGCCCTGCGGCACGCGCATCAGCCGTTCGGCCAGGAGCGCCTGCCCATCGACGAGGCGTTCCCGGGCGACGTGGTGGGGCTGGTGAACGCATCCGGCATTCGGCCCGGCGATGTGCTGTGTGACGGCGCGCCGGTGCGCCTTGCGCCGATGCCGCGCTTTGCTCCTGAGCTCTTCGCCGTGGCCCGAGTGCGCGACACATCGCGCTACAAGCAGTTTCGCAGGGGTCTCGACCAACTGGACGAGGAGGGGGTCGTGCAGATCCTGCGCCACCCCGACCGGGGAGACCAGGCGCCGATACTCGCGGCGGTGGGATCCATGCAGCTGGAGGTCGCACTTGCGCGCCTGGAGGGCGAGTTCGGCGCACCAACCGAGATCGACCCACCGCGGCAATTCGTGGTGCGCGAGACCGATGCCGCGGGGGTGGAGGCCCTCAAGGGGTCGGGGGTGGAGGTGCTGGTGCGTCGCACCGGCGAGATGGTCGCCCTGTTCCGGTCCGAGTACCAGCTTGAGGTTACGCAGCGCGATCGGCCACAGGTGCACCTGGAGCGCCTTCTCGCGGGCTGATCTCACCCGCCTCGCGGATTCAGTGAACGCGCGTCAGCTCGCCAGCATCCGCGCACCGCTCGGCAATCGCGCCGAGGGCCCGCTGCCCGGTCAGGTCACCCGCGGTCCAGGGAATGATCGCCAGGCGTTTCGCGTGGGCCCACACCTCGGCGATCAGTGCCGGCTCGCGCGCGGCCCGCGCGGAAAGCACGGGGTCGGCGGTGCCGGCACGCGCCAGGCTCTGATTGACGATCCAGCCAAACGGGGTGATACCCGCCCGCTCCAGATCGCCCGCGAGGTGCTGGGCCTCGTGCACCGGGGTGGCCTCGGGAAGCGTGATCACGAGCACCCTGGTGAACGCGGGGTCGCGCAGGCGGGGCAGGAGTTGCCGAACCTCGGCGGGCATTTCGGCGCGCGCGCGATCAACCTCTCGGTGGTAGGCCTCGGCCGCGTCGAGCAGCATCAGCGTGTGCCCGGTCGGTGCGGTATCGAGGACCACGAAACCCTGCTCACCCCGGGCAACGGTGCGGGCGAACGCCCGGAAGACCGCGACCTCCTCCGTGCACGGGGAGCGAAGGTCCTCCTCGAGCAGTGCCCGGCCCTGCGCGTCGAGGCCGGCCCCGGCCTCGCGCAGCACCTCGTCCGTGTACGCGCGCGTCTCCACCTGGGGATCGATGCGCGACACCTCGAGCAGCGAGACCACGTCGCCCACGGTACGGGCCACATGCGCAGCGGGGTCGGTGGTGGACAGATGCACGGGGTGCCCGCGACGCGCGAGCTCAACGGCGATGGCAGCGGCAATCGTCGTCTTGCCCACGCCCCCCTTGCCCATGGTCATGATGACGCCGTGCCCGCCGGCCTCCAGTTGGTCGATCAGCCCGCCGAGGGCGGCGGCGGGTACGGCGTCCACGGTTGGGGCAGGAGGCACGGGATGCACGGAACCGGTGAGTACGGCCCCGAGCGCCTCGGCACCGAGAGGGGCGAAGGCATGCAGCGGCACCTGGACGCGGGGCAGACGGGCGAGAGAGGCGGGCACATCGTCCAACGCACGGCGCTGCTGATCGACGATCGCGCATGCCACGGGGTCGTGTGCATCCGTGGCCACCAGCACGCCGTTGATCGCCAGCATCTGCCGGGTCATGCCGGTCGCACCCAGTTCCCGCGCGGTCCGTGCGGCCTCGGCCAGAGCCCCGGTCTCGGGGCGTGCGACGAGTACCAGGGTGGTGCGCGTCGGGTCGGTCAGCAGTGCAACGCTCTCCGCGTAGACCTCGCGCTGTCGCTCCAGCCCGGCAAGGGGTCCAAGGCATGAGGTCCCGGTGGTGTTCGTCTCGATGAACTCCGTCCAGGCCGCGGGCAGGCTGAGGAGCCGGAGCGTGTGTCCGGTCGGTGCGGTGTCGAAGATGACCCGGTCGTATGCGGATGTCAGTGACGTATCGGCGAGAAGGTTCGTGAAGGCGTCGAAGGCGGCCACCTCCACGGTGCACGCACCCGAAAGGCTTTCTTCCATGCTGCGCACGGCGGCGTCGGGCAGCAGCCCGCGATAGGGACCCACCAGTCGCTCGCGGTATTCGTGCGCGGCTGCCTCGGGGTCCACGTTCACCGCGTCGAGGCCCGCCACGCCCCGCACGGCCCGCGGATCCTCGCCGAGCGGCGTCTCGAGCACCTCGTCCAGGTTCGATGCCGGGTCGGTCGACACCAGCAGCACCCGCTCGCCTCGCGCGGCCAGTGCCACGGCCGTGGCACTGGCCAGCGTGGTCTTGCCCATGCCCCCCTTCCCCGTGAACAGCAGCACCCGGGTCGTGGGCTCAAGGAGCGGGTGCGTATCCATCAGCAGCAGCCGTCGGTACCCGAGCAGCATCCCTCGCCGGCTCCCTCGGTGACGGACAGGATCTGCAGGGGCGAGGTGGATGGCGCCACAAGGGAGCGCGCCATCTCGCCGACGTGGTGCGCGAGGGCGTGCTTCACCGAGTCGGCAGTGGCGACGGCGCGAGCGAGATCGCTGTCCGACACGCCCAGTGCGCGTGCTGCCGCGACGTGCTGCTCCAGACATGGCTCGCAATTGCAGGCGATCGCCGCACCGATTCCCACCAGGTGATCCACGGCCTCGCCGTACTCGAACGGCGTGGCCGGATCGAGGGCAGCCCACTGCGCGAGGCGTGTTCGGTCCGGGTATGCGCCTTCGCTCACCACCGTGCCATTGACGAGGATCATGGGGAGCGCGTCCTCTCCCTTGTCCTGGAGCGCCGCGGTCACCACGTCGTGGGCGACGAAGGCGTCGGGCTGCTGGGCCAGGTTGAAGCGCTCCACCGCGACCCCCTTGCCGGACAGCCAGTCGAGGTCGGCCGCGAAGCGCGCCAGATCGGGATCGACGGCGGGTCCGCACACGCCAGTTGAGCAGCACATGGCCGGGTCGAAAACCTTCACGCTGGTCATCTGTTCGTCTCCATCCTGTCGTTGGGTTGCGCCGCCGTGAGGGGTACTCGTGGCTGCGCGGTGCCGGTGGCCCGGCGGTATGTCGTCACGGCACCGTGGCCAGTACCGCGCGCGCGGTCGGTGACAGGTCCTCGCGAATCCGGTGGTGGCTCCAGACTCCGTCCTTTGTCGAGGTCACGAAGCCGGTCCGGCGAAGCCATGCGAGGTGGTGGCTCACGGTGGGCTGCGAGAGCGCGAACGCCGCCGTGAAGTCGCAGACACAGATCGGCGCGGATGCGGCCTTCAGCATGTGCAGCATCTGAAGGCGCGTGGGATCGGCGAGCGCCTTGTGCACCTCCGCCACCTCGCGCGCCGTGTCGTCCGGCAGCCGCGTCCGTACGGATACGCAGCATCCTCGTGTTCGCACTGGCAGGTGTGTTTCGGCGTCAACGGCCATGCGCCGACCATAGCATATGCATTGATGAACGTCGATGCGTATGGAGGTGCCGGGTTGGCCGGAGGCATGCTCATGCTCCCGCCATCACGGCGACCGAGGGGAGGCCCACGCCGTGGGCGGTTATCCGTAACGTGCCCGGGGTGATTGACGTGTCGCGGATCTCTCGGGCCAGCCACCAGAGCGTGGTGCGGCCGTCTGACCAGGCATGTCCGCCCCGCTCCAACGACGTGTTGATCGCCATCATGGATTCCGTGGCGGTGCGCTCAGCCCGTGGTGGCCGCAGGCCGGGGCCAGCCCTCGGCCACGATTCGGCCACGGCCATGTGGCGCCCGTCGTGACAGGGGCGCCGGGCACGGCCGCCATCGTGTCCGCGAGCGAGCGGCCCGCTGCCCGACTGCCCTACATGCCCGGCGTCGATGGCCTGCGCGCGCTGGCCGTGGCAGCGGTGTTCATCTTCCACGCAGGCGCCACGTGGCTGCCCGGGGGCTTCCTGGGCGTGGACGTGTTCCTGGTGATCAGCGGCTATCTGATCACGGCGCTGCTCCTGGCCGAGCAGCGGCGCAGCGGGCGTATCGACCTCAAGCGCTTCTGGATCCGCCGCGTCAGGCGCCTCATCCCGGCGCTTCTGGTGATGATCGGCGGCACGCTCACCGCGATGGTCATCCTTCATTCGGGGGAGGTCGCGCGGCTGAAGGGCGCCGTGCTGTCGTCGCTGGGTTACGTCACCAACTGGTACTTCGTGGTTGCCGACGTGCCGTACTTCCAGCGTTTCGAGCGGCCGAATGTGTTCCTGCACCTGTGGTCGCTCGCGGTGGAGGAGCAGTTCTATCTGCTCTGGCCCATGGTGGCCGCGCTCGTGGTGGTGGTGATCGGTCTGCGCCCATGGGTGCTCGGGCTCATCGCGTTCGCCGGGGTGGTCGCATCCACCTGGTGGGGGTGGCACATGTACGACCCGTACGAGCTTCCGTGGCGCATCTACTACGGCACCGATACCCGGGCTGTGGGCCTGCTCGTGGGTGTGGTGGGGGCGATCCTGCTGTCACCCGCACGCCTCACGCCCATTGCCAGTCGGCTGGGCCGAGTACTTCTCGACGTGGTGGGCCTGCTCGCCCTGGCGGGGGTGCTCTGGTGCATGGTGCGCATCGACGAGTTCAACGCGCCGCTCTACCAGGGCGGGTTCCTCAAGCTCTCGGTTGCCACCATCGTGCTGATCGTGGTGGTGGCCCACCCGTCGTCATTGGCGGGGCGCGCCTTCGGGTGGTCGGTTCTGGTGTGGATCGGCGCGCGCAGCTATGGCATCTATCTGTGGCACTGGCCGGTGCTCATGCTCACTCGGCCGGGGCAGGACGTGGGTATGTCCGGGGCCCCGCTCCTCACCATCCAGTTCGCCCTGGCCGTAGGCATCGCCGCGCTGTCGTATCGGTATGTGGAGATGCCCATCCGCCGCAACGGCATGGCGGGGCTGCGCGCGGCGCTGTCGCTCAGGCGCGCGCGCGTCCGTGAGCGTCCGTGGGTGGCGATCGTGGCGTGGGGCGTGGTGGGTGCCGTCATCGCGCTGATCGTGGTGGTGGCCGTCCTGCCGGAGGGTCCCGCCACCATTCCCGGGCTCGGGGGCCGGTGATCGACACACCCGGGCGCCGGTGGATCATCGGACCCCGCCGGTAGACTCAGGCGGGTGGTTCCCCGACTTCCCTCGCCGGCGACACAAGCGCCTTCACTGCGGGTAGTGCTGCGCGCGGTGGGCATGGGATTCGCCGCCACACTGGTCGTCGCCACCGTCGCCGTGGGTTCGGCAGGCGCTCCCGCTGCGGCACGGGCGACCGCGTCGAAGGGCGCCACCTACACGGGGCCCGTCATCGCGGTGGGCGATTCGGTACTGAAGGAGGCCCAGAGCGCCGTGAAGCGCGCGCTGGGGCCGCGCGCCATCGTGGACGGCCAGATCTCGCGTCAGTTCCCGCAGGGAGTCGACGTGATGCGTGGCTACCTGAGAACCGACCCCCGGCCGCGCGCGGTGGTGGTCGCCCTCGGCACCAACGGGCTGTTTCGCCCGTCGGACATGGACTCGATGATGGGGCTGCTGCGGAAGGTGCCCCGCGTGGTCCTCGTGAACACGAAGATGCCCGATCCGTGGCAGGACACCGTCAACTCGGAGATCGCCTCGGCCGTGAAGCACTGGAAGAACGTGCGCCTGGCCGACTGGTACCGGGTTGCCTCCGCGCGGCCCGACCTCCTCTACCCCGACGAGACCCACCCGGACCCCGGCGGCGCCCGGGTCTATGCCAAGACCATTCGCCAGGCTCTGGACGCGAAGTGACCGTCGCGTCCACGCTTCCGCACGGGGGGTGAGCGTGGCGGCACCGCGCGCCCGCGCGGTGACCGCGTTCGCCGTGCTTGTCGTCGCCGCGGTTGCGGTACCCGCACGTGGCGCTCCTTCGCTGGCGCCCGCCGGATCGGCCGAGGTCGAGTGGGGCACCGACCTGCGCGTGCAGGGCGTGGCCGACCCCGGTGCCCCACAGGTCGGCGCGCAGGTGGCCATCGAGGTGCTGGCCTTCCCCTACGACGGTGCATGGCAGTTGGCCACCACCACCCAGGCGGACGATGCCGGCCGGTTCTCCGCATCGATCGGCCTGACGCGAAACAGCCGCCTTCGCGCCGTCACGGCCGCTGTCGGCGCGGGTGCCACACCGGGCCCGGAGATTCAGGCCTACGTCACGCCCCGCCCGGTCGCCAGCACGGTGTCCCTCTCCGGGGGCTGGTTGGTGCGCGAACTCGAGTATCGCCTTCCCTCGGACGTACGCGGTTCGGTGCCCACCGCATGGCGGGCATACGGTGGCCCCCGGTCGGGGTCGCGCCTGGCGGCGGTTGGGCACGGATCGGTCGCGGTTGCCCTGAGGGCCGGCCGGTACCGGTTCACCCGGCGCGTGCGGGTGGGGGGCAGCCAGTCGTGGAGCGGCGGCTTCTGCGAGGGGCTCGACTTCGCCCGTCTGGGCTTTGGCCGCCCCGCCGCGCAGCCCGCGTGCCCCACGCGATCCTCCGTGGTGCGCGCCGATCTCGCCGCCCGCGTACCCGAGGTCAGCGTGTTCAGCGACTCGGTGGGAGAGGCCCTCGACTACCTGCCCAACCCCACCGCGGCTGTTGCGGATGGTTGGTCGGTGGTGCTCGATCTCAAGGTGTGCCGACGGCTGGTGGCCGCGCCGTGCCCGCCGAACCCTCCGAGCGCCCTGCAGTCCATCCGTTCACAGCCCGGCTCGCTGGGCGACATCGTGGTGATCGACGTGGGCTACAACGACTGGGCGCAGGTGTACGACATCCCGCAGGTGATGCGGGCACTGCGCGCTCGGGGCGTGCGCCGGGTGGTGTGGGTGAACCTGCGCGAGGCGGAGTCGGGCTACGGGTCGATCAACGCGATGATCCGCCGTGCGGCGAGGCGCGATCCCATGATCGAGGTGGCGGACTGGAACGGGGCCAGTGCCGGGCAGTCGTGGTTCGCCGCCGATGGCGTGCACCTGAGCCCCCGGGGCGGCACGGCCCTCGCGGCCTTCCTGACGACCCAGGTGGACACGGCCATCGCCGCGATCTCGGAGGGGCTGGATCGCTCCGGAGCACGCGGCGGGCCCCTGCGTGTACCGGCTCACTCATGACATGGGCTTCGTGGAGCCACCTGCTCGACCCCGCCACGGGTCAACCCACGGACGCCGAGATGGCATCGGTGCGCGTGATCGCACCGCGGGGCCGGGTGACCCCGAGCCCCGGGGTCAGTCCTGGGACAGGTAGACGGCCAGCCGCTCGAAGCTGCTGCTGAACCCGGCCTCGGCATTGGGCCCGCGGAACTCGGCCGGCACGTTGGTCTGCAGCACGGTCACCTCGGTGCGCCCGTCGCCCAGGTCGGTGAACGAGATGGTGCATCTGATGTCGACACCCGGCTCGTGGAAGCCCACGTACTCGGGTTCCACGACCTCGGCGAACGTGCCGGTCATGGGGTAGGAGTCCTCGCCCACCACCATCACCATGTTGAAGGCCCCACCCGGCTCGGGCACCAGCTCCACGCTTTCGCGCGGAATCTCCACACCTTCCGGCGCCCAGAAGTGGGGAATCGCATCGGCGCTGGTGTAGGCGGCGAACACACGCTCACGCGGTGCGTCCACCACGCACGAGATCGTGAAGTCGCCGCGATCATCGTCGGGTGCGCCGTTCATCTCGCTCATCCTCGCTCCTGGTTCCGGTGTCGTGCGGCGGTGCCGATGACGCGCCACGCGGCACTTTGCCACGCGCCCGCGCCCTGCGCTTCCGGCGGCATGGGGGCGTCTCTCACCCGTGCCGCCGGAAGCGCAGGGCGCGAATCCGCCACCCGGGAATCCGGGAAGTGGGGGGGACTCGGGCTCCGGGGATGACCGCCGCCAGCAGGACTCCCTCGTCGTCGGGGGGTCTCGACGTCAGTCGATCACACGCCCCACGCTCACGGAGGTCACGGTCCCCCTCGTGCCGAAGCGAAAGGTGGTGACCACGTGGCCCGGCAGGAGCTTGCCCAGCATGCAGATGACCGGCCTGGTCTGGCAGGTGACCTTCGGGAAGCCCGTCTTCACCTGGGCGATGGTGGATCCCACGCCCACGTCGTACCAGGTGCGGATGCTCCGGCCGGTCACGTCCACGTTCACCACGCGCCCGTTCGCCCCGGTCCAGCGGCGCACCACCATCCCCGGGTAGGTGAGGTCCACGAACGTGCCGAGTCCGGTCCTCACCGTCGTCGTGCGCGTGGGGGTGCCCCGCAGCGTCACCACCTGGGCCTGGGTCATTCCCAGACGCACGCCGGCGGCGCCGCGGCCGGGACGGATGACGAGGTTCTCAGGGATCATCGCCAGGGCCGTGGCCCCGGGAATGACGAGGGCGGCGGTGGCGGCCAGGGCGATGCGGCGAGCGTTCATCAACAGGATCCATTCGCTGCGGGTCTGACGAGCGGACTATCCATGATGGACCATCACGGCAGCGCTCACCCGAGTGCGGTGTGGGTCAGGAGGGCAGGGCCAGCAGGTCGATCGGGTCGTCCGTGATGGAAAGTGCCTTCATCATGGCGTCGAGGTCGGTTACCCGACGCAGCCCCAGTTCGGGGTGGTCAGCCGTCTGCGCGAGCGCGCCGAACCAGTCGCGCTGGTGGTCCTTGGGCAGTACGTGCATTCGGTAGCCCAAGGTGTCGAACTCGGTGGCGATGTCGTGCGGCTGGGCGCCCAGTGCCTGAAGACACCCGATGTTGACGTGGCAGATGATGGGCGGGCGGTGACGTGAGGCGACCGCTCGCATCCCCCGGAGCGCCCAGGGCTCGCTGCCCTGCACGACCATCTTCACCAGGCCCAGCTTCTCCGGGACGATCCGCCCCTCGCCGGCCAGGGCATCGAGGCTGGTGCAGGGGACATCGAAGGCCACCTCTCCCTCACCCAGCGCCGCCGAGGGGTCGGTGGCCAGGTGGCCGGCGGTGGATGCATGCTCCACCACACGGATCTGCAGCGTGGCCTCCTCGCTCCACAGGCCCACGAGCAGGGCGGTGCAGTGGCGCTGCCTGTTGAGGGCGATGTTCCGCTCGCACCACATGTGGGCGCTCGAGGAGGGTTCGAGCGCGAGCACCGTGCCCTGGGGGCCCGTAAGCGCCCCGGCCAGCACGGTGAAGTACCCCGAATTCGCGCCGGCGTCCACAACGGTGTCACCGGGGTGGACGATCGCCCGCATCGCTCGGGTGATGTGCGGCTCCCACTGCCCGGCATTGTCAATGAGCGACGGCAGGATGACGCTCTCGCCGGCGGGGGCACGGAACCGCAGCGCATCTCCGTTGATCTCGTCTCCTCCGACGAGGTCGAGCTCCACCTCGCCGGACAGCTCGGCGAGATGCCCGAGGGAGCTGCCGGTGAACTCGGGTGCGTTTCGCATGAGGGTGAGGAACCTCGGCCATGTCATGCCATCGGTCATCCGGCCGGCCCAGTGCGAGATCTCCTGTTCGGAGGGCTCTCGGCCCAGAAGTGCGGCGTACGCCGCCAGGATCATGCGGCGGTCCTCCCATCCGGCCAGACCGGTGGCGCGCATCACCCGTCGCGCGGCATGCCTGACGGAATTCACGTCCATTGTCACGACGCTACCGTTCGCGGCGTCACCGGGCCGAGAGCCCGTGGTGCGTGGGAGTAGCCTCGGGCCATGGAGACGTGGGATGCGATCCGTTCCCGGCGGAACGTGCGTGAGTACACCGATCAGCCGATCGCCGAGGCCGACCTGGAGCGCATCCTCGATGCCGGGCGGCGGTCACCATCGTCGATGAACCGCCAGCGATGGGACTTCGTGGTGGTCACGGGGCGCGACCGCCTCACCGAACTCGCGACGGTATGGATGGGTGCGCGCCACGTTCCCGGGTCGGCCGCCACCGTGGCGCTGGTGGGGCCCGCCGAGAACGACCCCCGCACCCGGGAGTCCATCAACTTCGACATGGGTCAGGCGGCCATGTCCATGCTCATCGTCGCCGCGGACCTCGGCATCGCGTCGTGCCACGCGGCGGTGGGTGACCACGCACGCGCGGCTCGGGTGCTGGGGTTGCCGGGCGATCGCCAGTGCCTGTGGCTGCTGGCATTCGGGTATCCCGCCGATCGCCCCTTGACCCCCATGCGCAGGCCGACACGGCGGGCCTTCGATGACGTCGTGCATCGCGACCGGTTCTCCGGGGGTCCGTGAGCACCGCGTCGCCGTGGCGATCGGGAAAACCCACGGCACTGCACGACGAGCGTGCGAAGCCCGCGCCTGATCGTGTTCATTTCCGGCGGGGCCCTCGCCCCGCGGGATTCCTCCCGCACGCGATCGAGGCGCTCACCTGCCGGTGGCCCTGCCGATGGGGTGGGGCCACAGGTCCGTCTTCTTCGGCGTCGTTCCCGATGCGCGCCGCGGGGCGGGCACGGTTTCCGGGATTCAGTCCACGATCTCCAGCGGATGCGCCACGCGCACGTCCGACTGGAGCGCGGCCAGGTGTGCCCGGATCTGGATGGCGCACCCCGGGTTGGCTACCGCCACCAGCGGCGCACCCGTGGCGATGATCGCCCGCGCCTTCTGTTCGCCCAGCTGGGCGGCCATTTCGGGTTCCATCACGCTGTAGAGGCCGGCGGCACCGCAGCATCTCCCACCATCACCCAGGTCGATGGGCGTGGCGCCGGCGGCCCGCAGCGTGCGCCGAACCTCCGGTCCGATTCCCTGGGCGTGAAGGTGGTGGCAGGCGTCGTGCACCGCCACCGGGCCCTCGGCCCTGCGTCCGGGCGGCGCCTCGATCTCCACGGCGTCGCGCACGCACGCGGCGAAGCGCTCGGCGCGCTCGTGCCACGTGGGATCGTCGGCCAGCAGTTCGCCGTATGCCCGCATATGCGCGCTGCAGCCGGCGCTGTCCACCACCACGATCTCGGCACTCTCCATCTGGGCGATGCGCTTCCTCGCAAGGGCGCGGGCGGCGTGCACCTCGCCCGCGTGCGCCGCGAGTGCCCCGCAGCATCCGCCCTCGCACGGCACCACCGCGCGGTGGCCGGCGCGCACCAGGGCATCAACGGTTGCGCGATGCACGGGGCGGAAGGCCACATCCATGATGCACCCCGGCAGCAGCATGGCCACGGGGCCCTCTCCGCTGGATTCCGGAAGCCTGCGGCGCAGTTCGGAGAGGGAGATGCGAGGGGACGAGGTGCGCAGGCGCGTCGGCATGAGGCGGTCGAGGTGCGTGGCCTGAGCCAGGCCAAGCCCCCATGCGAGAGCGTGCAGAACCCGCCGGCGGGGCAGGGCCCAGACGATTCCCAGGCGCCTCAGGCCGCGGGCCGTAGCCGGGCGGTGGACCTCGGTCTGGGCGCGGGCGGCCTCGATCATGCGGCCAAAGGGCACGCCGCTGGGGCAGGCGGCCTCACATGCGCGGCAGGCCAGGCACTCATCGGTCATCTGCGTGAACTCGCCCAGCACCGGTGCAAGGCCCTGGTCCACGGCGCGCATGGCGGCGATGCGCCCTCGGGGTGATGCCGTCTCCAGCCCCGTGACGCGGAACGTGGGGCAGTGGGGCAGGCACAGGCCGCAGGCCACGCACTTGTTGATGTCGTCGGCAGCGGGAGCGGGGATACCCGGGGTCCACGAGCTACTCATGCCGCCACGTCCGGAGCGGCCGCGAAGCGCCCCGGTGCCAGGGCGCCCGCGGGGTCGAACGATTCCCTGATGCGGCGCATGATCCGGGCGCCGGGCGGCGCAGGGCCGAAGGGGTCGGTGCGCACGGCGTCGTCGCCATCCAGCACCTGGGCGTGCCCGCCTGCGGCCCGCGCCATCTCTCGCACCAGGGTGACGCCCGCGGCGTCGTTCACCGCCACCCGTGCCACTCCAGTGCCCAGCCAGGCCTCGAAGTCGCGGCCATCACCATCGAGGCGCCTCACCAGCCCGGCGAGCGCCGCGGGCGGCACGCCCACCTCCACGATTCCGGCACCCACCGGCGCCTCGGGCTCGGCCCACGGCTCGGTGCCGGGTGGCGCCACCACGTCGTCGGCGGCACCGGTGATGCACACGTACAGAGCGCCCGGCCGCACGATGACGGCCCCGGGGCGGTGCACCGAGGCCAGGATGTCGTTGGCGCGCGCGAGCATGGTGGCGGTATCGCCACGAGCGGTGAACCAGCCCTCGGCCATGGGCAGCGGCCACAGCTTGAGGGTGGCCTGAACGATCACGCCCAGGGTGCCCAGCGAGCCCACGAGCAGGCGTGGCACGTCATAGCCGGTCACGCTCTTCACGGTTCGGCCCCCGCCGGTGACGATGCGTCCGTCGCCCGTGGCCACCACCACCTCGAGCAGCGAGTCACGCACGGGCCCGAACCGCAGGCGCCTCCTGCCGCTGGCGGCCGCGGCCAGGACGCCCCCCACCGTCGATCCGGCCACCGCCGCCGCCTGCGGCCACCCCTGACCCACCTCGGCCGCCAGGCCCACGACCTCCGTGGCGGCAACACCACCCTCCACGGTGATGGTCATGTCCGCGGGTGTGTATTGCACGATGCGGTCGAGGCCACGGGTGTGCAGCACGTCGTCCGCCACCACGGGCCACCCTCGTCGCGACGAGGTGCCGCCTCCGCGGATCTCCACGGTGCGCTGAGCGGCGGATGCGGCCGCGAGCAGGGCGGCGCACTCATCGCGTGTGGCGGGGGTCAGATCCACGTGCCCTCGGGAATCTGCCGATCGGCCAGGCCCACCTCGCCACAGCGCGTGCCGGTGGGAAGCACCTTGCCGGGGTTGAGCACACCCTCGGGGTCGAACGCCTGGCGGATGCAGGCCTGGGCCTGAAGATCGACCTCGCCGAACACCAGCGGCATGTAGTCGCGCTTCTCCACGCCGATTCCGTGCTCACCCGACAACGTGCCGCCCACCGCCACGCAGGCGCGGATGATGGCGTCGCCGGCTCGGTGCACCCGCTCGGTCTCGTCGGCATCGCGACGGTCGAAGGCGATGATGGGGTGCAGGTTGCCATCGCCCGCGTGGAACACGTTGAGGCAGATGAGCCCCTCGCGATCCGTGATCTCGCCGATGGCCTCCATGATGTTCACCAGCTGCGTGCGCGGCACCACGCAGTCGTGCAGGAAGTAGTTGGGCTTCACCCGTGCCACGGCGCCGAATGCGCTCTTGCGCGCCTTCCACAGCAGCGCGCGCTCGTCCTCGTCGGCGGCAACCCGCACGTCTCTCACCCCGTGCGCACGCGCCACGCGGTGCACCACCTCGCCGGCGGCGTCCACCTCGGCCAGCGTGCCATCCACCTCCACCAGAAGCAGGGCGGCGGCATCGACCGGCAGCCCGGCATGCACGAACTCCTCCACCGCGCGGGTCATGTTGCGGTCCATCATCTCGATGGCGGCGGGAACCACCCCGGCGGCGATGATTCCCTCAACCACGGCGGCGGCGTCGGCGATGGTGCCGAAGTCCAGCAGCACGGTGCGCCCCGCCGGGGGCAGGGGGGTGAGCCGCACGCAGATGCGGGTCACGATTCCCACGGTGCCCTCGCTGCCCACCACCACGCCACGCAGGTCATACCCCGGTGGGTCGGGGGCGGGCCCGCCCAGCATGAGGATCTCGCCATCCGGCAGTACCACCTCGAGGCCCAGGATGTGCTGCACGGTGACCCCATAGGCCAGACAGTGGGGCCCCCCGGCATTGGTGCCCACGTTGCCGCCGATGGAGCACGCCTGCTGGCTGGATGGGTCGGGCGCGTAATGCAGCCCCAGATGGTGCACGGCGGTGCTCACGTCGAGGTTCAGCACGCCGGGCTCCACCCACGCGCACGAGTTGGCCTCGTCTACCTCGACGATGCGCCGCATGCGGGCCAGCGAGATGACGAGCCCGCCATCCAGAGGCACCGCGGCACCCGTGAGGCCCGTGCCGGATCCACGCGGCACCACCGGGATTCCGGCGTCGGCCGCCGCACGCACGCACGCCGACACCTCATCAGCCGTCTCGGGCAGGGCCACCAACCCACACTCGCCGTCCACGATGGAGCCGTCGTGGGCATAGAGGGTGGTGGGAGGGGGTCCGT
>ORJL010542239.1_pt1 | contig 17384 bp, 10 predicted proteins | sample 1779941 | NCBI WGS metagenome assembly ORJL01 (sample SAMEA104232317, study PRJEB22302) | groundwater metagenome | biome: forest; feature: aquifer; material: groundwater | place: USA | collected 2011-08-07 | depth 5.8 m | reverse complement strand
TTTGCCATTAAAAGGTCCAGCAGTTTCTCTTCTGCCGCCTCCTGCGCCTTGACCTTTATCTTTTCCGCCTCTTCCTCGCGCACCATCTTGACGGCAAGGTCGGTCAGCTCGCGTATCATGGACTCGACGTCCTTGCCGACATAGCCGACCTCAGTGAACTTCGACGCTTCAACCTTAATGAAGGGGGCGCTCGCAAGGCGGGCAAGGCGGCGGGCGATCTCGGTCTTGCCGACGCCCGTTGGGCCTATCATTATAATGTTCTTTGGAGTGATCTCGTCCTTCAGCGCGCCTTCGACCTGCTGGCGGCGCCATCTGTTGCGCAGTGCGACCGCCACGGCGCGTTTGGCGTTGTTCTGGCCGATAATGAACCGGTCGAGCTCAGATACGATCTCTCGCGGCGTGAAATTGGATGTAGTACTCATGTTTCTTCCATTAGACAGCAATAATACCCATTCTGTCAAACCAAATCACAAAAAGCCCTGGAACTCGCACCTTTTCCCCTTGACCTTACCGTCTTTCTGCCCTAAACGCTTAATTCGAATTTCCAGAGGCCCATTGATGGATCAATCGCAATTAAAAAGCCTTGTGCGTGAACTCGTGGCCATTCCAAACGAAACTGAATGGGTGGAGTTCAAGCACAATAAGGCCATTCCCGATGAAATCGGCGAATATGTCTCGGCTCTCGCAAACTCCGCGGCTCTCCATGGAAAACCATGTGCTTATGTACTTTGGGGTGTAGATGACAAGACCCGACAGATCGTTGGCACTACCTTCCGCCCTCACGAACTTAAGGTCGGAAACGAAGCGTTTGAAAATTGGCTTCTCGTCCATCTTGATCCGCGTGTCGACGTCCGCTTTCACAAAGGCGCAGTGGACGATAAATCTGTGGTCCTCTTTGAGGTTCAACCCGCTACCTACAGGCCCATACGCTTCAAGGGAACCGAATATATCCGCATCGGAAGCTATAAGAAGAAGTTGCATGATCATCCGGAAAAAGAACGTGAGTTCTGGCGCGTGTTTGAACGCATCTCTTTTGAAAAGGGCATCGCCCTAGAGGGTGCATCATCAGACGATGTATTGAGGCTCCTTGACTACCCAAATTACTTCCGGCTCATGAACCAACCACTACCAGATAATCGCCAAGCTATCATGGAGCGTTTGATCGCCGAAAAGATCGTCCTTTCCGCGCCAGGAGACAAGTTCAACATCACCAATGTCGGCGCGATCCTTTTTGCAAATCATCTGAATGCCTTCGATCGGTTATCTAGGAAAGCCCTTCGCGTCGTTATGTATCGCGGAACCAGCCGAGTCGAAACTATCAAGGAACAGGCTGGAGGTAAGGGCTATGCCATCGGTTTCGAGGGTGCTATCGATTATATCAATGATCAACTTCCTCATAACGAACAGATCGGCCAAGCCCTCCGCAGTGAAATTCATATGTATCCGGAGATCGCCGTCAGAGAACTTGTCGCTAATGCCCTTATTCACCAAGATTTCAGTGTTAGTGGAGCGGGCCCGATGGTGGAAATTTTTGAGGATCGAATGGAAATTTCCAATCCGGGTGTACCTCTTATCGACACGCTGCGTTTCATTGATGAACCTCCACGCTCACGCAATGAAATACTTGCCGCTATGATGCGCAGGATGAATGTCTGCGAAGAACGCGGCAGTGGTATCGACAAGGTCATTTTTCAGGTTGAGGTGTTTCAACTGCCCGCGCCGGATTTTCGTATCGCGGGCGATAGTACGATCTCTATTCTCTATGGTCCGCGAAAATTTAACCAGATGGAACGAGCGGAACGGGTCAGAGCCTGTTATCAGCACGCGTGCCTTCAATATGTTTCAGGAAAAAGGATGTCCAATTCCACGCTTCGAAAACGGATGGGCATTGAGGACAGAAACTACCCTCAGGCTTCACGGATCATCAAGGACACCGTCGATGCCAAATTGATCAAGGCTTATGGCGATGAGCCTGGGGCAAAACGGGATGCAACCTATGTTCCTTTTTGGGTGTAAATAGAATGTTTGGGCATGTAACTGGATTAGCCTAAACGGAGACATAAGATGCCTAACTTGTTGATATATTGGCGATTTTTATTGTGCTGACCATGTAACTGGCAAGGTTAAAACAAAATCAGGCGCTCTGGTTCCTGTTGACGAGGCCAAGCGTAAAAGAAAACAGTTTAAAAGTTTACATTACTCTGCAGGGTCATGGGGCTCAACCACGCCGCGAAAACCGAAAAGGGCGTACTCAAAATCAGGGTGGTCGAAGTAGCGATAAGCGGGGCCAGTTAGTCAACTGTTTTTAGGATTATGAGTTAATAACGAGCGTGCGCCTGCAGATTTTATAATTACTTGAATACTTGAGCCTGATCCCAAATACGATGGCAGAAACAAAAAGCCCCGCTGGTGAGAGCGGGGCTGATATTTTTAGATTTCTACTTCTTGAAACACTTCTGGATATCTGCTTTCCCAGTTGCTTTATCCAGACAACCTTTCAACTTATATGCTCCCGGAAAAGCCTCCATAACAACTTCTCCTTGCGGAAAAGTTACAGGTGATTCTTCTTTTTTGAAGCATTTACGAACTTCTGCTATTACAGCATCAGCATTAGGATTATGCAATTTAGATACTCGAACGGTTGCTTTATCCAGACAATCCTTCAACTTATATGCTCCCGGAAAAGCCTCCATAATAACTTCTCCTTGCGGAAAAGTTACAGGTGATTCTTTTTTGATGTCGCTCTGCGGAATGCTCTGGCCAGTAGCCACATCTAAAACATCTGTCGCCGTCTGCGTCTTACTAACTTCGCCGATAGCCATATTATTGTTCTCCTTTGTTTCATGGACATCCCAATTGATGGCCAACTGTATACATTATCGGCAGGTCATACCCCTAAAGTTGCGTGTTATTTTACCCCCCATAAGAAAATGCAATACTTACGAGTGGTTAGGCATGAAAATATTTTTGTGTTCGCCTTTGCCGGCATCCAGGAAGCAAAAACTTAAATTTCTTCTACCACGATCTGATCGTTCGTGAAGACACAGATCTGGGACGCCAATAGAATAGACTCTTCGGCTATCTCTTTCGCCGAAAGTTTCGAGTGTTTCACCATTGCCCGCGCCGCCGCCAGGGCGTACGGCCCACCGCTCCCTATCGCGGCTATTCCGTCGTCCGGTTCAATGACGTCGCCGTTACCGGAGATAACGAACGTTTTCTCCTTGTCGGCGACTATCAAAAGGGCCTCAAGCCGGCGCAGGATCTTGTCGGTCCGCCAGTCCTTGGCAAGTTCGACTGCGGCGCGCGTGATATTGCCGCGAAATTCAGAGAGCTTCGCCTCGAACTTTTCGAAAAGCGTAAAGGCGTCGGCGGTCGAACCGGCAAACCCCGCCACGATCTTGCCATTGTTCATCGTGCGCAATTTCTTGGCGGTCTGCTTCATAATGGTATTGCCCATCGAAACCTGCCCGTCGCCCGCAATTGCAAGCTTGCCGTCCTTACGGACAGATATTATCGTGGTTGCGTGGAACATAAGTGATTATGTTTGCGTTAAATCCTTGTAGCGGAGGGCTTTAGCCCTCCACAAATCGATGGCACCCTAAAGGGTGCCGCTACACATTGTTACGCTTTCGGGTGTGACTTTTCATACACATCCATCAGCTTATCAACGCTGACGTGCGTATATTTCTGTGTGGTGGAAAGGCTCGTGTGGCCAAGCAGTTCCTGAATGCCCCGCAGGTCCGCACCCGAATTCAGCATGTGGGTTGCGAACGAATGGCGCAGGACGTGCGGCGTGACCTCTTTCTGAAGACCGGAGATGCGCAGATATTTTTGCACCATGCGCTCAACACTGCGCGGGGTGATGCGCTCGCCCTGCCTGTTCAGATATACCGCCTTTGAAGGATGCGACTTATCAAGAAGATCTTCACGACGGGCGAAATAATTCGCAAGGGCCGTCTGGGCCTTTTGCCCGATGGGGACGACGCGCTCTTTCCTGCCCTTGCCAAGGACCTTCACGACGCCTTCGCTAAGGCTCACATTGTCGGTATCAAGGCCAACGAGTTCTGAAACACGCAGGCCGGAGGCATACATTACCTCCATCATTGCCTTGTCGCGAAGTGTTAAGATATCCGTATTGACGGGGCTGCCAAGAAGCGTGGCAACCTCATCAACGGTTAAGAATTTCGGCAGGCGTTTTGGCACCTTGGGAGTGGCCACGTCCTTTGCGGGATTGGCAGAGAGGACTCCCTCTTTGATCCAATATTTGAAGAACGACCGCAAAGATGCGAGCTTTCTCGCTATCGAGGCGGGGTTGTTCTTCCCGAAGAGCGTCGAAAGATAGCCCCTAACAATGTTGTGGTCTATCTTTGTCAGCCCATTCTTCCCGGCGTTCGCGATATTTGCATGATTTTTCTGCATATATCCATCGAACTGGTACAGGTCGGCCATGTAATTCTTGACCGTGTGGACTGAGGCATCTTTTTCGTGCTTCAGATATTCCTCATATTTTTTCAGTATTTCGTTCATATTTTCTCCCCCCCTTTTTGGTTGAAGCAGAGCGTATAAGATTTTTAAAAAAATGGCAAGAGAAATTTTAAGCCGCGTCTTTCCTGCATTTGAGGGGAGGCTATCCCAGTTCTTTCAATACATTCTTCGCAATAACGATGCGTTGAACCTCTGAAGTCCCTTCGTATATCTCCGTTATTTTGGCGTCGCGGAAATATCGTTCGACCGGATATTCCTTGCAATATCCATATCCTCCAAGCGTCTGCACCGCCTCTTTGGCGACAAAGTTTGCCATCTCGGATGAGAACAGCTTCGCCATGGAGGCCTCTTTGGAACAGGGCAGGCCCTTGTCCTTCAACCACGCGGCCCGGTGGATGAGAAGGCGCGCGGCGTCTATGTTCATCGCCATATCGGCAAGTTTCCACTGAATGCCCTCGAACTCACTGATAGGTTTGCCAAACGCCTCGCGTTCGGTCGAATATTTCGCGGCGACCTCCATCGCGGCGCGCGCGATGCCCAGCGCCTGCGTCCCGATGCCGATCCGCCCGCCGTCCAGCGTCCACATGGCAATAGAGAAACCGTCCCCCTCTTTGCCCAGAATATTTTCTTCGGGGACCTCGCAGTTATCCAATATAATAGATGAGGTCGAGCTTGCCCTGATACCCAGCTTGTTCTCTTTCTTTCCGACGAAATAACCGGGAAAATTCTTTTCAACGATAAATGCGCTGATCCCTTTATGACGTTTTTCCTTATCGGTCATGGCAAAGACGATGGTCGCGTCGGCGTTGGGACCGTTCGTGATGAAGTTCTTCGTCCCGTTCAGGATATATTTATTTCCCTTCTTCACCGCGACCGTCTTTTGGTTCGCCGCGTCGCTGCCCGCACCGGGCTCTGATAATGCATAGGCGCCGAGTTTTTGTCCCGTCGCGAACGGCTTGACATATTTTTCCTTCTGCGCGTCGTTGCCGAATTTAATGATGGGGGCGCAATAGAGCGAATTGTTGACCGACATCGTGACCGCCGTCGAGGCACAGCCGGCGGATATCTCTTCAAGCGCCAGAACATAGGATAGATTATCCATCCCCGCCCCGCCCCACTCGACCGGGATGGTCATGCCCATGAGTCCCAGTTCGGCCATCTTTTTGACCGCCTCTGCGGGGAACTTTTCGTGTTCGTCCAGCTCGGCCGCCTTAGGCGCAAGTTCCTTCTGCGCAAAATCGCGCGCCATCTGCTGGATCATTTTGTGCTCTTCGGTAAGTTGGAAGTCCATGGCAATCCTTTCGGTAAGATAGCAAGATAGAAAGATGGCAAGATAGCTTGACATATCCATTTATCATCTTTCCTTCTTTTTCTATTTTTTCCAATAATTGCGAATAACTACTGTCATCTATATAACCGAGCCTGTGTGACAACTCTAGCTGAGTTTCAAGTTCGGCGTTGGATGCGCCTGAAATGTTTATAAACTGATATTTTTCTCCTTTGTTTCTGCGAGCAAAACCTTCCGCTATATTAGAAGGCACGGAAATTGCTGACCTTCGCATCTGTGAAACGAGTGTATATATTTCATGTTTTGGAAATTGATTTGTGATCCGATATGTATCTTCGCATATCTCCATTCCAAGTTTCCATATTTCCAATTCTCTGAACCCCGAACCCATTTTCCCCTCCATCTGGCCATCTTACCATCTTACCATCTGGCCATCCCACCAACTTACCATCTGGCCATCTTACCAACTTACGAATTTACGAAATTCGGCTTCCTCTTTTCAAGGAACGCCGCCACGCCCTCTTTCATGTCCGCCGTCCCGAAACAATCCGAGAAATGGTTCCTCTCAATGGCGAGCCCCTCTTTCAACGGAAGCGTCGCCCCTGAGTTCACGACCAACTTAACGGCCGATATCGCCATGGGGCTGTTCGCTATCATGGCACCGGCGACCTTCATCACTTCATTCATGAACTCGGTCAGAGGGACGACCTTGTTGGCCAGACCTATCCTCAAGGCCTCATCAGCCCTAACTTTGCGGCCCGTGTAGATCATCTCGCGCGCCATACCGATCCCGACATATTTATTGAGCCTCTGCGTCCCGCCAAATCCGGGGAATATCCCCAAGGAAACCTCGGGGAGCCCGAATACCGCCGTATCGGCCGCGTAAATAAAGTCGCAGGCCAACGCCAACTCCGTTCCACCGCCAAGGGCGTACCCATTGACCGCCGCAATGACCGGGTTATCGGCCGCCTCGATCGCCCTCATCAGGTCGTGTCCGGCCTTGGCAAAATTATCGGCGTCGGACTTGCTCATCTTTGGAAACCCTGTGATGTCGGCTCCCGCCACGAACGCCTTGTCACCGGCACCGGTCACCACCATCACGCGAACATTTCCGTCGCCGTTGAACTCGCTGACGGCGAGCGTCAACTCGTTTATGGTCTCCATGTTCAGCGCGTTCAGCGCCTTCGGGCGATTGATGGTGATGATGCCAATTCTCTCCCTGACCTCGGTTAGTATATTTTGATATTCCATACTCCCTCCTCTTTTCAGCCTATATAGCCCCTGCCATTTCTAATCAAGGTTTATTTGACAATTTTTAAATTTCTTTTTCCATGTTTTTTCATTTAATATCAACATGTTAAAGTGCCCAGCCAAATGTGCGCTACCAGACGCGCACAACTTTGGGGTCATGCCCTGCCGATAACATATATAGGAGGATTTATTTTATGCGTGACTATGAGATTCGTTTCAACAAAACCAATGAACAGGTTGTACAATTTTTGAGAGAGATCGGATTGACGGATGCCGAGATCGCGGATGGTAAAATTGATTACAACGACCGGTTTGGGCACTTTGGCATACTGCAAGAAATTACTCGGATGGACAATAAAAACGAAGAGGCTGTACCTATGACCAAACCTCAAACTAGGTTGGCCAAATTTGTCGGCAGTGTTGCCTGCGATGAGAACATTTGTTACGATGTTTTGACACCCCAAGAAGTTGCAATTTTCAATGACCATCCTGATAAACAACTTATCATGGATATGTTTAAGTCGCACAACGGAATGTTCGAACATCATACAATTGCTGCCAACCTCTTAGACCATGATATTAAATCTTATGATATTTACGGTGCGGAGAATCATTTAGACGCCTATAAGGATTTCCCCATTTCAGCACTCAGAGGTGTCCACTTCACTGACCGAAAGATTCCATCGCACATTGCTGAATTTGGAAGAAGTGTCCTAAGAGTGACATTTTTGGATAGTGGTGGGTCTTGTATCGTCACGTCCGCAGATGGAGAAATTACAAGCGCTTACCACGTCTTTTACGATGAAAAAGGGATATTCAGAAAACCTTTGATCCAACATCCTAACGGAGAAATGGTAGAGGCACAGGAAAGCAGTGTCATAGACAAAGATGCTGTTCATGACAGTATCAAGCTGAAACTTCCTGCCCTTGCGGGTCTGCCTTATTTGCAATGGGCACGAACACCAACCACTAATAATGAGGGAACTAACAAGGAAACTGTCTGGATCATTGGATATCCTAGAGCCGCCATACCTGAAGAAAGGGGTGGTCGTTTTTATACCACCGGCACGATCGCTTCTTACGACGATAAGGAAAAAACAATTGTGATCGCCGCTGGCGCACAGGGAGGATACAGTGGGGGTGCAATTATCGATCAAAACGGACATCTTTTAGCATTTACATCCGAGGCGGAATCTACCTCTGATACCTACGCTAAGCTATTGGGTGGTGCGAGTTACCAAAAAACGACCGGACGCATTCCACGACAAAAGTAGGCGACTGTAAAAGGGGACAGACTGCTTTTCCCGATCTGATAAATACCGGCAGAAATTTGACGGTCATTGCGAGGAGCCCGAAATCCCCCCTCACCCCCCTTTAAGAAAGGGGGGAATGTTATCAATACGAATAAAACCCCTTCTTTACCTTCCTCCCCAATCTCCCATCTTTCACATACTGCTCGAGCAGCGGGCAGGGTTTATATTTTTCGTTCTTGAATTCGGTATAAAGGACGTTCACTATCGCAAGGACCGTGTCAAGGCCGATCAGGTCGGCCAGCGCCAATGGCCCCATCGGCCAGTTGAATGAAAGCTTTGTGCCGGTGTCGATATCTTCAGCGGTCGCTACCCCCTCGTGGAGCGTCCAGACCGCCTCGTTTATCATGGGCATCAAGATGCGATTCATTATGAAACCGGGCGAATCCTTGGCTGTCACCGCCGTCTTGCCGAGCTTTTTAACGAGCTCTGTAACAACGCCGCAGGTCGCGTCGTCGGTCTTCGGGCTCCTGATGAGCTCCACGCACTGCATGATAGGGACCGGGTTCATAAAGTGCATCCCGATGACCTTGTTCTCGCGCTTCGTTGCGGCACCGATCTTCGCAATGGAGATGGAGCTTGTGTTCGTCGCGAGGATGGCCTCTTTTTTGGTAATGCCGTCTAGCGACTTGAATATTTCGGATTTGAGATTGAAGATCTCGGGGGCCGCCTCGATCACGATGTCGCACGGCGAGAGGTCGCTCAAGTTGACCGTCGTCTTGATATTTGCCAGGCTTAAGTCGTGAACGTCCTTTGTGATCTTCTGTTTCTCGAGGAACTTGGCAAGCGAACCCTTGATGACGCTTAAGCCGCGGTCACAGAACTCCTGTTTGACATCCTGCATGATGACCTTGAAACCCGCTGCGGCAAATACCTGCGCGATGCCCGCCCCCATCTGGCCGGCGCCGATGACTCCGATTGTATTGATTTGCATATTTATGTCCTCCAAATCCCCCCTCACCCCCCTTTTTCAAAGGGGGGAAGGGGAGTTTCTATTTACATTCTTTAAACGATCAATGCCGTAGCCTCTCCCCCGCCGTTACAAAGCGTCGCAAGCCCGCGTTTGGCGCCCGTGCGCTTCATGTTATAAAGAAGCGTGGTAAGAATTCGCGCCCCGCTCGCCCCGATCGGATGCCCCAGCGCCACCGCACCGCCGCTGATATTCACCTTCTTCGGGTCGAGCTTCAGTTCGCGAATGGCCATGAGCGTGACGACAGAGAAGGCCTCGTTCACTTCAAAGAGGTCGATGTCGGCAATTGTGAGCTTTGCCTTCTCCAGCGCGCGTTTGATCGCACCGACCGGGGCCATTGTGAACCACTCCGGCTCACGGGAGAACGTCGCGTGTGAAATGATCCTTGCCATCGGTGTTGCGCCAAGTTCCTTAATATGCGCATCGCTCATCACCACGACCGCTGCCGCGCCGTCGCTGATAGATGAAGCGTTTGCCGGCGTGACGGTCCCGTCCTTGGCGAACGGCGTCGGAAGCGTCGGGAACTTTTCGAACCTCACCTTGGCCGGTTCTTCGTCCTTATCGACAAAAATCCCCCCTGACCCCCCTTTTGCAAAGGGGGGAAGGGGGGATTTGGACTTTATTTCTACGGCCACGATCTCGTCCTTGAAATGGCCGGCCTCGATCGCGGCGAGGGCCTTTTTATAACTCTCGGTGGCAAAATCGTCTTGCTCCTTGCGAGTCACCCCGTGCGTCTTGGCACAGAGCTCGGCACACGCCCCCATGTGTTGATTGGTATAAATATCCCACAGGCCATCGTTGACCATCGTATCAACAACCTTGCCATCACCCATACGATATCCAGCGCGCCCATTAGGCAGTGTATATGGCGAGTTGGTCATCGATTCCATGCCGCCGGCAACGACGACATTTGCCTCGCCTGCGCGGATTATCTGGTCGGCAAGCATGACGGCGACAAGGCCGGAGGAGCAGACCTTATTGACGGTCAGGGCATTGACCTCTTTTGGAAGACCGGCCGAGAAGATCGCCTGCCTGGCCGGCGATTGGCCGAGACCTGCCGGCAGGACGCAGCCCATGATGCACATCTCGATCTTGTCGGGTGAGATCTTTGCGCGTTCGACCGCGGCGCGAATGGCCGCCCCGCCTAGGTCCGGGCTTCGAACTGCAGAGAGTGTGCCTTGAAAACTTGTTACTGGTGTGCGTGCCGCACTGACGATGAATGTGTTGGACATAAGATACCCTCCTGTGCGTAGTTGCCCGATTCATCGGGCGACGTTGGCCCAATAAATTGGGCAACTACATTATTTAATGAATTTGCTAACCCGTAGGAAGGTATCTTGTCCAGACAAATAATAAATTATCGTTCGAGCGAGTCTCGATCTTGCCGAGAGACGAGTCGAGAACCGTTATGGATCTTATCTTCTCGACTTCGCTTGAAGGATAAGATCCGAACCCTCGTCCTGTTCAACCTCGCCACAACGAACAGGAAGACCGCCAGGCCGATAAGAACCGGTATCACGATAATGAACTTCATATCATCCCCCCTTCCTTGCTGATCTTCTCTAACCAGTGAACATGCAAATCCTCCGCCCCCAAGATTCCACCAACCCGTTTCTACCGCAGGCCCGGCGGTAACTACCGCCCCCACTGTGCCAGAGGCATCCAGACTGATCGCAGCGCTGCCGCTCAAACCGCCCGCGTCTGTCCCTGTCACCTTGATCGCATATGGATATTTGAGCCCGCCCTCCGCAGCCTTTGCCACGCCTCCTCCGGCGGCAGATGCCTTAGTACTCAACTTAATTATTGCGCCCGTATTGGCAGAGAGCTCGCTTCCGCAATCCGCGCCACTGGCATCTGTGCAGTCCCATGTGTATGTCAGGACGTCATCTGTCGGGTCGGTGATGATCCCCTTCAGAGTCACTTCCTCCTTGCTTCCAACATCCAACATGCCGTCCACCACAGTTTCCCCGCCTGCCTCGATCCCATCCGCTACTGGAGTCTCGTTCAGGTTCGGATAGAAGATAGCCACATATTCCTTGGCATTAACGGCCTCGCCGACCAAGGCCCCATTGACATCGGCGGCATCGACCAGCTGGCATATCGCCATCAGATCGGGTCCGCCATAGTCCTTCATAGAAACAGCGTTCAAGTTTTGCGGGAGGATATATTTATCGGTATCGGTGCTGTGAACGCCGTCTATCACAGAATCGCACAGGTAGTTCTCTTCAGCCTCCGGATATATATTCCCTATATCAGCGACATTCCCCCCCTCCACCGAGGCCGCCTCTCCCGCTCTGATAGAATAGATGCCACCCACCATCACATCCGGCAGTTTGCCAGCCACAGCCTTGCCTACCTCAGATTTGCCCACCTTAAAGTTCGCGGAGGTAAAGCTCTTGGGCTGCTTGCCAAAATCACCGCCAAATTTCTCCGTTATCTTACCTTTGAACGCCTCTTCCGCAGGCGTCAGCGGCACTGACCCTTGCCCCGGCTCCACCGGCGTCACACTCTCGGCCGCCTCCACCTTGGCTGTAAATTCGCCCTTCTTTTCCGGGTTATTGGTGAGCGTAATGGTCTGGTAAGTTTCATCCGGGCACTTACCCGTTGCGCTGATATTTGGGTCATTAACTGCAACATTATATATCACAAAACCGTCGCACGCACCATATTCCTGCGGGCAGATGTCCGTCTTGATCATCTCTTTCTTGTCCGCTCCTGCCTTACCCATCTCTATTATCTGCTGGGGATACTTCGGCATGACCGTGATGCACTTGTTATCGTACGTCACAAAGTCGTCCTTCGTCTCTGAAACTATCGCTGCAACGCTTGCGAGCTTTTTACCAACAGTGGCGTTGTCCGTGCCGAACTGGAGCGCCTTTTCTTCTGCCTTTGCTACGCCGCCCGTCTGTATATCGACCTTTCGCTTGAAGTCCCTCATATAAAGCGTCGCCATGCCGCAGGATTCGCCATTGCAATATGAAACCAGCACTATCTGCTGATCGCCTGTGCCTATGACCTTTACATCTGTCGGCCTGCCGGGGAGTTTAATGGCCCTTGCAGCCGGCAGGTCGAACCAGTTCGAATGGCCCGCGGACATCGCCGGCGGTTCAGGTTTGGTTTCAGGTTCGGGTTCGGGCTCTGGTTTTGACACGGAGGGGGTTTCGGCCTTGGCACAACCTTCATCGGCCACGCCATCACAGTTATCATCCTTGTCGTTACCGCATATCTCGACCGGCACCTCACCGCACAGCCCGCACGCGTTCTTCACCCCCTCGTCAACTTGCCCGTTGCAATCGTTATCCTTACCGTCGCAGAGCTCTGTCGTCGGTTGAGGCGCGTTACAGCCGGCCCATTTGCCGTTCTGACAACCTTCAACGCCTGCGCCGCACGCCGATGCACAGGCCTGGGTGAGACCTTCGTCTGTTTGGCCATCACAGTTATCGTCTCTGCCGTTGCAGACTTCGGCTGCGGGCGCATTGCCAAGGCACGCGCCGTAATTGCCGTCGGCCCCGCAAACCTTTGTCCCGGAACATGACCCAAACTGGTTCGCGATATCGCACCTTGTCGCCATTCCAGCAGGCTGACAGCAACCTTGAATAGCATTGTGCGCGCAAGTATGCCGTGTGACGTCGCACGTATCGGCCGTGCAGGTGTTTGTATCGGCACATTCCGCGTCCGAATTGCAGCAACCGCCTATCGCGGCATTGACACACGCCCCCGCAGAACATGAATCCACAGTGCAGGCATTGCCATCGTCGCAGGACCTCTGCGTCCCGGCAACACATGCGCCGCCACGGCACTTGTCGCTCTCTGTGCAAAGGTTTCCATCGTCGCAGGCCGTTTCGTCCACCACATTGACCTTCACGCACGCACCCCACTTGCCGTTACTGCAGGTCTCTTCGCCCTCGGAACAAGATGAGGGTGCCTCCCCCAGCGAGCACCCTCTTCTCTTTTCACCTTCGGCACATTCCGGCGCGAAACACTGGCTCGTGTTGAATTTGCAGGCCTCGCACGTGGCATTGCCAATTGTCCCCGGCAAGATCGTGCCGCAGTCTATCGGCTGTAAGGCTGCGGAGGCTGATGGAACGACATCGCATTGTTCGGCGACCCCTTCATCGTTCACGGGTTGCGTGATCCCATCGCCGCAATAACTAAGGTTCACAAGCCTGCAAGTAGACTCCTCGCAACTCTGATGTTCACCAGCGCCTAACTTTCCATCGCACTGCTCGTTCACACCATTGTCGTTTTTCTTATCCTTTACAAATATCCCGTCGCCGCAAGTATTATATTGATCACTGCAGGACGCGTTACAATGACCCTTTGTGCCGTTCAGCGCGGCGCCATCGTCACACGCTTCGCCGGTGTCCGGCACACCATCTCCACAGCGCGCGGCGTTACAGCTCAGCCGGCAGGCGTCCGGGGTCGTATCGCTATTGGCAAGGCCCTCGTCGCACTGTTCTTTTCCGGTTTGGATAAGGTTGTCGCCACAGGTAGCAAGTTTGCATGAAGCCAGACATTCGGCATTGTCACCATTTCTTGCCCCGGCATCGCAGGTCTCACTCAAGGCCTCATCTATTATTCCATCGCCGCACTTCATTAATGTGCATTTGTCTCGGCAATCAAGGCCGCCGTCGCATTCTTCGCCCGTATCGATGTTGCCATTCCCGCAATATGGCAGCTCTCTTATCGTGCAATTCGCATTGCACGCCTGATGTTCGCCGAGCCCATCACCCGCATCGCACTCTTCGCTCCCGTTCTTTATGCCGTCACCGCACCACGTATCAATACAGGCCATCTGGTCGAATTTGCAATCCGCACCGCAGGCGAGTTCCCCGCCGCCCTTGTGGCCGAGCGCCTCACATGTCGCGCCGTTCAAATTCGCGCCCTCGCACTCTTCGCCGAGCTCTTTGCTGATTCTATCATCGCCGCAGAATGGCGTCTTGTCCGAGCATGTAGCATTGCAGAACTTTTCCTGTCCATTTCGAACGCCGTCATCGCAGGCCTCTCCTTCGCTAACGATCGAATCACCGCAGGTGGGCGGCGAACAATCGTTCCTGCAAAGGTCGGTGTTTATGTCATTGCCGTCATCGCATGCCTCACCGGTATCGACCACTCCGTCACCGCAAACCGGCGGCTGGCAGTTCGCCCGACAGTTATCTGGCATGTTATTATTTTCTTCCAGCCCGTTGTCGCATTGCTCGCCTGCCTCGACGACCCCATTGCCGCATTCCGGGTTATCGCAGATGTCGGGTTTGCCATCGTTGTCCGAATCGGCTATTTCGCCACATGTCCCGCAGCCATTTAATAAATCTTCATCGGTCGCGCCGTCGCAGTCGTTGTCCAAGCCATCGCACTTGGTTTCATTTATCTCATAACCGGCGATCAGGGCATAATTTGGTTCTGCCAGGCCGCCCTTATTGCCGCGGCATATCATCTTCTGTCCCGCGCAAACGCCGGACTGCTTTGACGCCAGAGGGATGGTGAAATTGTCATCGGGCGTTCCGTTGCAATCGTTGTCTTTTCCGTCGCAGCTCTCGGCGACCGGGCTTCCGGGCTCCGCATTGCATCTGGTTCCGCTGCCATCGGCCTTGCATTCCATTATGCCGTATATCTTGCACTCGCCAACGCCGACCGCGCAGACCGTCCCCTTATCATGAAAATCTTCGTCGAGACTCTGGTCACAGTTGTTATCAAGACCGTCGCATTTTTCCGCCGTAGGGTCCGCCCCGCTGACGTAGTCCCGCAATGCATATAAGCAACTGCCGTCCGCATCATTGCAGGTGCCGGGCACTGCATAACATGTGTTACGCGGAGTCAGGCACTGAACCGTGAAACCTGCGGCGCACTTTTTTGCCACGCACCTTTCGACGCCATTACATGCTTTCTTGTCGGAACAATCCGCATCTTGGAGACAACAATTCTCTATTGCCCTTGTAACACATTTATTTGCCTCGCACGCCACTGAGTTGCAGGCATTTGGGGCGACACAGTCGGCATCGGCAGCACATTCCACCGCCGACCCCTTGCAAGCCCCACCTGTGCAGACATCGTTGGCGGTCAATTTATTGCCGTCGTCGCAAACGCCGCCCTCATTTGCCGCCTTGTTCTTGACCGCTCCATCTGATGGATCACAGTAATTTTCCAAACAAGGATTCGTACTCGAAATGACCGTTGGGGTTGATGCCTTCACACATAAACCGGCTTTGCACGTCTGTTCACCCTTGCACTTATCGGGCTCACCGCATATTGCCCCATCCGGCTTCGGAACACATGTGTTCGCCTTGCCGTCAACACATGCGGCTACAATGTTCGAACAGGCACCTTCTCCGCAGGTTATATTTTCAAGCCCGTTATCAACGACTCCGTCACAATCGTTATCTATGCCATCGCAGGCCTCTGCCGCCGACCCCTTTGTTGCATCACACGATTGTTTCACGCCATCCACACATTCAGGGATTGTTTGAGCGCAAGCGCCCGTTCCGCAACTGATGGTTCCTGTGGTCTTTGGAACGTATTTGCATGTTCCGCTGGCGGCATCGCACGCGCCGTTTACCATACACGCGTTCGTCGGATCAACCGCCGGACAGGCAACTGATAATGTGTTGGTGATATTGCCCGTCAACGGATCACAAGTATCTGTCGTGCACTTATTGCTGTCGTCTATTGCCACAGCCGTGCCACTGGCGCAGCTCCCTACTCCATCGCAGTGATCCCCGCCCGTGCATTTGTTATTATCATCGCAAGTCTTCGTATTCGCCGCGTAATCACATTGCCCCCACTCGCCGAACTCCCCCTTCGCTGTGCATGTCCTTGCCTGTGTCCCACCGCAAACCGCGTTTCCGCAAGGCTGTGTAGATACCGCCGCCGACAGAGCCCCTATCCATCCACTCCACTTATTATCTGAACACTGCTGTATCTGTAGATATTTACAATCTCCGCTGCCGACCTCTTGGTCTTTGTAGGCAACGGGTGTGTGGCTGCAACCTGCAGCGCTGTCACATGCATCGGCCGTGCAGATATTGTTATCGTCGCAACTTAATGGTGTCCCGGCCGAACATGTCCCCGCCTTGCACAACTCCGCACCGTTACATAGGTCCGCATCGCCACAGGCCGTTCCGTCCGCCTTCGCCGTTGCAACGATCTTGCCGGTCGTTGAACTACAGCTATATGTATTGCAGGCATCGGCCGGAGGAACTGAAACAGGCGTTCCTGCGGCACAGGTTCCCGCCTTGCACAACTCCGCACCGTTACATAGGTCCGCATCGCCGCAGGCCGTTCCGTCCACCTTCGGCGTTGCAACGATCTTGCCGGTCGTTGAACTACAGCTATATGTATTGCAGGCATCGGCCAGAGGAACTGAAACAGGCGTTCCAACCGAACACGTCCCCGCCTTGCATAACTCCGCACCGTTACATAGGTCGGCATCGCCGCAGGCCGTTCCATCCACCTTCGGCGTTGCAACGACCTTGCCGGTCGCCGCGCTACAGCTATACGTATTGCAGGCGTCGGCCGGTGGTACTGTCACAGGCGTACCGGCGGCACATGTCCCCGCCTTGCATAACTCCGCACCGTTACATAGGTCGGCATCGCCGCAGGCCGTTCCGTCCACCTTCACCGTTGCAACGACCTTGCCGGTCGTTGAACTACAGCTATATGTATTGCAGGCATCGGCCGGAGGAACTGAAACAGGCGTTCCAGCCGAGCACGTCCCCGCCTTGCATATCTCCGCACCGTTGCACAGATCTGTATCGCCGCAGGCAGTCCCCTCAGCCTTCGCCGTTGTTGCGATCTTGCCGGTCGTTGAACTACAGCTATACGTATTGCAGGCATCGGCCGGAGGAACCGTCACAAGCGTTCCAGCCGAACACGTCCCCGCCTTGCATATCTCCGCACCGTTGCACAGGTCCGCATCGCCGCAGGCCGTTCCGTCCACCTTCGGCGTTGCAACGATCTTGCCGGTCGTTGAACTACAGCTATATGTATTGCAAGCGTCGGCCGGTGGTACTGTCACAGGCGTTCCAGCCGAACACGTCCCCGCCTTGCATATCTCCGCACCGTTGCACAAGTCGGCATCGCCGCA
>ORJL011552026.1_pt1 | contig 17386 bp, 17 predicted proteins | sample 1779941 | NCBI WGS metagenome assembly ORJL01 (sample SAMEA104232317, study PRJEB22302) | groundwater metagenome | biome: forest; feature: aquifer; material: groundwater | place: USA | collected 2011-08-07 | depth 5.8 m | reverse complement strand
TCCCGCGATGTTGCTTATTTTTATAATCGTAACCACGAGCGCGATAAAGCCGAGTCCCAAGAGGTTTACGATAATCAAATTTATCGCCGTGAAGACTTGAGCTTGCAGGAATTCAGCCGCGAATATGAGCGGAAAAAGCATCACTACTTTGCGGTTGAAGATATAAAATGGCTTGAAGGGGCGCGCCTCAACCTCTTCTTTAGGCGGGCGAATCCAAAAAAGCAATAGAAATCCGGCGAGAATAGCGGCCGCCAGAATTATAAAAGTTTTTTCAAGGGGGAGTACCGTAATCAGGTATGCTCCGGCATTGATGCCAAAAATATTTCCGATGTATAAGCCGATTTGCCGCCAGGCGAAGTTTCGGGTGGCCGTAGTTTCATTCGAACTGTCCGCGATAATCTGTCCGGAGGAAACCCAGAGGAGCGAGGCGCCAAAACCAATCAAGGCCGACGCGGCATATAGAATCGGCGCGCTCTTAAACGCGACGCTTAAAGCAAACAGCGCGTAAGTCAGCGCTCCCAAGAGCAAAGAGCGTTTTAATCCTCCCAAAAAAGGGATTACGTTTGCCGCGAAGATGCCGGAAACCAGAAACGTTCCGTAGAGAATAAGAAGCGAGAAGAGGGCCAGATGCCCCTGGCCTTGAGCGGAAAAAAGTATCACCAGATACTGCTGGGCGGTGCCGAATCCAAAGAATATAAAAAAGAAAGCAAGCGCGATTGTCCAGACATTGCGGCGATTTTTATCCATTTTGTTTTTTCAGAAAAAATTCCGCTTGCATTTTCAGATGCATGTTTGCGCCAGCGGACAATTTTCCAATGAATCGCGTGAGACGAATTCGGTAAGCCCCAACAAAAGACAAGCGCCTTCGGCAAGTTTAAAATCTTGCGATTCCATGGCTCCCATGATACCATACCCATAGATTTTATTCTAGTTTGATGTTACTATTTTGAGCGCCCGATAGTTTTAAAATCATGCCAAAGACTCATTCATTTTTCCCCGCAAAAATAAAGATTGCGCATAGATTAAAAACTTTTTTGCCAAATGAAAAAAGATAGTGCGCAGCAAAAATTTTGGACCTCCAAATCTGGCGAAGAGTATACTGACAGAAATATTTTTAATCCAGAAAGCTTGGATAAGATTTATTTAGAATATTATGGCATTACCCGCACTGCGATGAATGATGATTTTTTGCGCGGTTTGAATATTGCGAATATTTTAGAGGTCGGCTGCAATATGGGTAGTCTGTTACAGCTTCTACAAAAACAAGGATTTCAAAACCTGGTTGGTATTGACACACAGAATTACGCTATTGAACTGGCCGAAAAGAACAGTTCAGATATTGATTATCGCGTTGGTAGTGCTTTTGAATTACCCTTTACAGATAGTAGTTTTGACCTTGTTTTTACTTCAGGCGTTCTTATCCATATAAGCCCCAAAGATGTCAGGGATGCTATGGCGGAGATTTACCGGGTGAGCAAAAAATATATTTGGGGATTTGAATATTTCAGCGAGACGCATCAGGAGATCGAGTATCGAGGACACAAGGATCGGCTTTGGAAGTCTAATTTTGCTAAACTTTATCGAGAATATTTTCCTGATTTAGTCTTGGTCAGAGAAAGAAAATTTAAATATTTAAGCAATGATAATATTGATCAGATGTTCTTGTTCAAAAAACCATGAAAGTAATTCGCACCGCGCTCATCGGTCTGGGGAAAATCGCTCACGGCTATGATGATAATCCCGCGGTGGCCGGGCGCATTCGCTACCCGACGCATTTCTCGGCCATTCGTCGCGATAAACGCTTTAAGCTAGTTGCGGCTTGCGACAAAGACAAAAAAGCTAGAGAAAAATTCGGCCGTAGGGTGCCGCAAGATGTGAAAATTTATAGCGATTATCGCGCCCTGCTGGCGGAAAAACAGCCGGAATTTGTAATCATCGCGACGCCAACCAAGACGCATTACTCTATTTGTCTGGCCGCTATGCGGGCCGGGGCGCAAGCTATTCTTTGCGAGAAGCCGATTGCTTATTCTCTTTCCGATGCGCAAAGAATCGTGCGGCTAGCGAGGAGAAAAAAAATCATTTTTGCGGTAAACTATTTCCGGGCCTTTGACCCAAGCTATAATCGGCTGATAGCGGGAGTGAAATCCCGAAAATGGGGGCGGCTTCGCCAGATCCGTGTAAAATACAGCAGGGGGATTTTCAACAGCGCCACGCACTTCATCAATCTGGCGGAGCGTCTGGCTGGACTGACCCGGTCGGTTACAGCGCAAGCCAAAAAGCAAAAAGGACCTGACCCGCTTTTGGATTTTGGATTGGCGATGGGCGGAGGAGTTACGGCGAATTTTCGCGCCATGTCTTCCCCTGGCCCGGCCAAAGCAGAATTAAACCTGATATTTTCCAAAGGCAAATTGCGCATTGTTCAGGATCGCGTGGTAGCGGGAAAATTTAAAATAGATATCAACCGCAGTATGCTTGCTGTTTATGACAATTTTTATCAGCGAATTATCGGGAAGAAGAAATTATTGTCTGAGCCGGAAGAGGCCTTGCATACTCTGCGCGTTGCAGTCAAGGCAGTCGAGTCCGCCCAGAGCGGAAAAACGATAAAAATATGAGCAAAGTTTTGGCAATCAACGGCGGCGAGCCGATTTTGAAAAAGCCCCTTGAGCCCTTCCCGCACTATTTGGGAGCGGAAGAAGAGGAGGCCGTTTTGCGCGTGGTGCGCTCGGGCACGCTCTCGGATTTTGTTGCGGATCCCAAAAATTTTTTGGGCGGCAGGGAGGTCCAGCGGCTTGAGAGAGAATTTTGTAAAAAATTTAAGATAAAATTTGCTGTCACCTTCAATTCCGCGACTACGGCCTTGCATGGCGCGCTTGTTGCGCTGAAGATTGGCTCGGGCGACGAAGTCATCGTGCCCCCCTATACCATGTCAGCCACGGCCAGCGCCATTCTCATGGCTGGCGCTACCCCGGTTTTTGCGGATATCAGCGAGCAGGATTTTTGTTTGGACCCGCGCTCAGTTAAAGAGCAAATTACAAAGAGAACTCGAGCGCTCATGGTCGTGAATCTTTTTGGCGGGCCGGCCGAATTTAACGAACTTTTGAAAATCGCCCGGACACATAATTTAAAAATCATTGAAGACAATGCGCAGGCGCCGGGGGCTATGTATTGCGGGCAGTTCACTGGAACCATCGGCGACGTGGGGGTCTTCAGTTTGAACACGCACAAGGTTATCCAGTGCGGCGAGGGCGGGGTGCTCGTAACCAATGATGAAGAGTCAGCCCTGCGCGCGCGACTCGTACGCAATCACGGCGAGGCCGTGGCCGAGAAAGTGGGCGATGGGAAACACACGGATATTGTGGGCAGTAATTACCGCATGACCGAGCTCCAAGCCGCAGTCGGCGCCGCGCAACTCCGCAAACTTGGCATGCTTAACGTACGGGCCAATGAGCTTGCCGGATATCTAACCGAAAAACTGAAAACCGTGCCCGGCCTCATCCCTCCGATTTTTGATGAGCGGCGAAAGCATGTTTTTTATGTTTACCCGATCCGCGTCACAGAGGAATTCGGAGTTCCGCGGGATAAATTTGCTGATGCCATGACCGCCGAAGGTTTTTTCATGCACAAGGGGTACATTAAACCCCTCTATCATTTGCCGCTCTTCAAAAAATACGCAAGCGACTGTCCGGTGGTCGAGCGGATGTTCGAGCGGGAACTGACCTACACTGCGGTCTGTAAATACCCCAACGTCAGAGGACATATTGACCTGTTTATTGCTGCAGTAAAGAAAATTTTGGATAACAGAGGAGAACTAAATGAAAGTTCTAATCAGCGCGTCTGATCCCGGGGGGGCTTTTGCCATATTGCCGGTGGTGAAAAAGCTGTTTCGGAGCGCAAGGTTGACGATTGTCTTGGGCGGCAAGGCCAGGCAGGTTTTCCGCGATGCCAAAGTCAGATTCAAAGACGGCGAGCGCATGACACGAGATAATCTAGTCTCATTCATACAGCGCGCCAAGCCGGACATTTTTTTATCCGGTACGAGCTTTGGCCCGACTTTAGATAAAAAATTACTTCTACTTTGCCGTAAAAGCAAAATCCCCGCAGTATATGTTCTAGATTTTTGGTCTAATTATTGGCAGCGCTTCAGCACAGCAAAGATAGATTTTAAATTTTTGCCGGATTATGTTTGTGTGATGGATGAGCGCGCCCGCCGCGAGATAATTCGGGAGGGATTCCCGGCCAGACATATAATCGTTACTGGCAATCCTTATTTTGAGCATTTTTTGAAATTAAAAATTACCAAGCCGGACAAAAATAAAATTCTTTTTCTTTCCCAGCCTTTAGCCGAATTGAAACGCCATCAGCAGATCAAATCATATGGTTACGATGAATTTAAAGCTCTTCAAGATCTCCAGCAGGTTTTAAAAAGTTATCCAAAAGCCAAACTTTATGTGCGCCTGCACCCGCGCGAATCAAGCGGCAAGTTTAAAGATTCGCATGTTCGTTATGATCCTCATAAAAAAATTGAGGATTCGATTAATTATTACGGCCTGTTAGTTGGTATGAATTCCGCGGCACTTTTCGAGGCCGCTTTGGCCGGGGCGCAGGTGGTAAGCTATCAGCCAGGACTTAGGGTACCAGACGCGCTTCCGAGCAATCGGTTGGGTTTAAGTCTTTTGGTAAAAACCAAAAAGGACCTGCGAACCACACTAGGAAAGTATTTTTCCGGGTATAAATTGCCGACCGGAGCTGCTAAAAAGCAACGAGCAATAATTAGACACGCAACTGAAAATGTGCTAGAGTTTATACTTGCTTTATGTCAAAAGAAAAAATCCTAGCTATCATTATTGCCCGCGGCGGATCTAAATCAATTCCGCGCAAAAACGTCTTGCCTCTCAAAGGCAAGCCGCTTATCGCCTGGCCGATTGAGCTTGCCAAATCCGTACCTCGGATTGATCGGGTTATCGTTTCCACCGATGATGACGAAATTATGGCTATTGCCAAACAGTATGGGGCTGAAACTCTTTTCAAGCGACCGGCCGAACTAGCCACCGATGAGGTGGAAACGCTTCCGGTTTTAAGGCACTGCCTGGATTATTTACTGGAGAACGAAAACTATCGACCTGATATTATTTTGTTGCTTTATCCCACGGCTCCTTTTTTGAAAAGGGAAAGAGTGGACGAGGCTCTAAATTTGTTTGAAAAAACCGAATGTAATTCCGTTATTGGCGTGGTGGAAGATTGGGGCAGGTTTTGGAGGGAAAATGATGGGAGGTATCGGCCCTTTTATCCCGAGAAACGGGTGAATCGGCAGTATTACAAGCCGCTTTATCGCGAAGACGGGTCGGTTTATTTTTCTCGTTACAGCGTGCTTATGGACATGAATAAAATCGTAGACGAAAATAATATTCAATTCTTGCTGATGCAACCCGACGAGAATGTGGATATTGATAACCCTCAGGATTTGGAAAAGGCAAAAAAACGATGATAGGCATCATTCATTACAACATGGGCAATATCACCTCTGTGCAGAACAGTTTGGAGTTTTTAGGAATTCCCGCCATGGTTTTGGAGAACCCTGAACAAATGACGGAAGCCACGCATATTATTTTGCCGGGAGTAGGGGCATTTTCCGAAGGCATAAAAAATCTCAAGGAGCTGGGTTTTGCCGAGGCGATTTTAAAACAGGTTGCTGACGGGAAACCATTTTTAGGTTTGTGCCTGGGAATGCAGCTTTTGGCCAGTCGGGGAACCGAAGGCGGAGCAGTAGTTGGCTTGAACCTCATCCCCGGGGAAGTATTGAGGTTGCCGTCAGACAAAGGCGTCAGAGTTCCTCATATTGGCTGGAATGATATCAAGATCGTAAGGAGCAATCCGATTTTCACGGAAAGCGCTGATTTTTATTTCGTACACAGTTACTATTTTGTTCCTAAAACATCTGACGATGTTTTGGCTGTATGTGATTATGGCGTTGAATTTCCCGCAGCCATTGGCAGAGACCGGGTTTTTGGCACCCAGTTTCATCCCGAAAAATCGCATCAGGCAGGTTTGAATATTCTGAAAAATTTTGCCGCTCTTACATAATTTTAATTTATGTTGAAACGCCGGCTGATCCCTTGCTTATTTTTAAAAAACGGATTGATTGTTCGCAGCGAAAGTTTTACGGACTTTCGTGAGCTTGGCAATCCAATAGACCAATTAAAACGACTAAATGATTGGAATGCCGATGAAGTGATTTACGTGGATATAACTCGGAGCGGGGAGCACGATCTAAAACGCGATGATCTGAAGGTCAAAAGAAAATCTGATATTGTTGATATCCTTCAAGAAATCGCCAAGACCAGTTTTATGCCTTTGACTTTTGGCGGAAGAATTGTTAATCTCTTTCAAGTGGACACATTTATTCGCAACGGCGCCGATAAAATTATCATTAACAGCGGTGCCTACCGAAATCCGGGTTTGATTAGTGAAGTGGCCGGGAAATATGGCAGTCAGGCAATTGTGGTTGGTCTTGATGTCAAAGCAGAGAGGGGTAGACACGTCATGTATATTGATAATGGGCGCACCAGAGTTGAAGATGACCCAATAAAGTACGCAAAAAAAGTTGAGGCATCCGGGGCGGGAGAGATTTTTCTTAATTCAATTGACCGTGACGGAAAAGCGAATGGGTTTGATTGTATCTCCATCCAAAAGATTGTGCAAGCAGTTTCCATTCCAGTGATTGCCTGTGGGGGGGCCGGGACTTTTGAAGATTTTGTCGAAGTTTACGAAAAAACTGACGTTGCCGCCGCCGCGGCCGGAAACATTTTTAATTTTACAGAAAATGCCTATGTTCGGGCTAAGAAAAAATTAAAAGAAAGAGGAGCATCTGTCCGTTAATATGATTAAACCTCCAAAAGTTCAATATTGTGCCAAATGCGTCTACCCCGGGGTTGCCGCCACTCCTTTGACGTTTGATGAAAAAGGCGTTTGCAGCGGTTGTCGCACGCACGAAGAGCAGAAAAATGTTGATTGGGAAAAACGGCGCAAGATGTTCGGCGCGCTCATCGAAGAGTACCGCTCGAAAGACGGTTCCAATTATGATTGCCTAATCCCGGTAAGCGGGGGGAAAGACAGTTTCTACCAGACGCATATTATTACCAAAGTGTATGGGCTTAAACCACTTTTGGTAATTTATCGCGAAAACAACCACACCGAGGTCGGGATGCGAAACGTTCAGCGCATGAAAGAGGTTTTTGATGTAGACTGTGTTGAGTTTACGCCGGGGCTCGAAGTTGTTCGTAAGCTGAATCTTCACGGCTTTTTGAAGACGGGTGACCCAAATTGGCACACCCACATTGGGATTTTCACTACACCAATAATAGTTGCGGCTAAATATAATATTCCTCTGATTATTTGGGGTGAGCACGGGTTTATGAATCTTGGCGGCATGCATTCCTATAACGATTTTGTGGAGTTTACCGCCAAGTATCGGAAAGAACATAATCTGCGAGGTTATGATTGGTATGATTTTGTGGGAGAGGAAACCGGCATCAGAAAACAGGACATGCTCTGGGCAATATATCCGACTGATGAGGAAATTGAAAGAGTCGGCGCGCGCGGGATATTCATCTCAAACTATTTCGGGTGGAATCAGAATAAACATGCCAAAGAAATGATTGAAAAGTACGGCTTTGAAATTAATCCGGGGCCGTTTGACCGGACTTATAAACGGGACAGTAATTTAAACGATATTCACGATAACGGCATTCATGATTATATGCGCTACATCAAGTTTGGCTACGGGCGCGCGACCGACCACGCCTGTCGGGATATCCGAAATGGCGACATGAACCGCGAAGAAGCGATTGAGATAGTGCGGAACTATGATCACGTTGTGCCTGGCGATATTGGCAAGTGGTTGGAGCTTGCGGGAATGACTAGAGGCGAGTTTGAACACATTGCCAATACGTTTCGCGACCCGCGGGTTTGGGTAAAGGATGAATATGGTCATTGGATAAAAAGTAATATCTGGGATAAGTTAAGTAATTAATTTTTTATCCATGTTTTTTGACGGCGGAGTTTTTTTGGGCAGAGAGCCAAAATCCGGACTGGCCGCAGGGCCGGCCCAGATGATAAAAAATATGGATGCCTGGGGCGCGGATGTTGCGCTGACGTCTGATTTTGAGGCGATTTTTTATGATATGTATTCCGGCAATGATAAGACGCTGGCGACCTGCTCGCAATTTCCGCAAAAACTGATTCCGTTGGCGGTTATCAATCCGCTTAGTTACGAGCCTGGCGGAAATTACTTGGCGGATATAGCTCGGCGCGGAGCAAGGGGGTTTTTACTGTTGCCGTTTTTTCAGCAATGGAAATTGGATCAGCATATTTTAAGGCACCTCGCGGAAAGATTTTCAGAAATTGGACTGCCGGTTCAAATAGGTATCTCTAATCTTACGGAATTCCAGCAAGTAGTCGATATTTTCGGACGCACCGAGATGCCTGTTTTTATCCGCTGGCTGCGCGGCGCCGGCTACAACGCAGTTTCTGACGAAATTGCGGCCGCTATTCGGCATAAGAATTTCTATTTTGATATCAGTAACTTAGTCCTGCTTGGCGGGATCAGCTATTTGGCAAAAAAAATCGGCTCGGAAAGATTGTATTTTGCCAGCAATTCACCGCTGACTTCTGAAGCCAGCATTTATTTGCTTCTCGACAGCGCGGATCTTGTCGATAAAGACCGTGAGAACATCTACTATAAAAATCTCGCAAGAATTTTTGGCATTAATAACGGGCCTTGGTCAATGCAGGGCCGGCCTATCGCCATTCATGGGGAAGAATTAGCCAGAGAAAAGATTGACATTCACTGGCATTCTGACAGCTGGAACATTATCGAACCTGCCCGGGATATTGAGTCGGCGCAGAAAGCTTTTTTACAGTTTGGCTACCGAGCCGTTATTTCCTCGTCGGTACTCGGTTTAAATTATGACCTTGTTCGCGGAAATCAGGAAACTGAAGCACTGGTTAGGAAAGACGGCCGTGTTTACGGATACGTCGTTGTCGATCCGACCCAGATTGAAGTATCACTGGCGGAGCTGAAAAAGTATTCCGGAAACCGGAAATTTGTGGGGATTAAGACCATTCAGGACTATTACCCGGTTGGTTTGGATGATGAGCGTTATGCGACAATCCTGGAATGGGCGAATAAGCGCCAACTGCCGATTTTGGCTCATCGGCTGGGGCTCGCGGCGGCAGCCAAAAAGTTCCCAAAGGTCATTTTTATTGCGGCGCACTGCGACCGTGAGCGCAGCGAAGAGTTTGTTGACCTTCCCAATGTCATTTTGGATGTCAGCGGCAGCTACGCTTACAGAGCGGAAACTTATTTAGCCGGATTGGTTAGAGCGGTTGGTAGCGAGAGGGTAATTTTTGCTTCAGACGGTCCGCTCATTTCACCCGCATGGACAATTGGCAAAATTTTGGACTCCTGTTTTACTAAGGAAGTAGCTGAAAATATTTATTGGAGAAATGCGGCGAGGATTTTCAAAATAAAAATATGAGCGAATTTCTGCTGACAGGCAAAAATTTAGGTTTGCGAAAACTTGTACCTGGCGATGCAAGCACAACATATCTGGAATGGTTAAATGATTCCGTGGTCGGGCGATATACGAGACGGCGGGGCAAGACAACCACTTGGACTGAAATGGAAGAATTCCTGGCATCCGTGCAGAACTCTAAAGATTGGCATTTCGCGATTATTTTACTTGCCGGCAGAAAGCACATCGGCAATCTGTCAATCAACAGCGTAGACGAACTGAACAAAAATGCTGAATTATCCATCATGATCGGCGACCGGTCGGAACAGGGCAAAGGTTTTGCCAAAGAGGCCATGATTTTGGCAACCAAATTTGCTTTTGAAGAATTGGGCCTGCATAGATTTTGGGCGGGATCGCCTAATCCGGCTTTCAACGCGGCGATTGCGAAATTGGGCTGGACTAAAGAGGGCGTCCGCCGCGAGGCCTTTTATTTGGAAGGAAAATTTGTTGATTTGGTCAATTGGTCAATATTAAAATCTGAATGGGAAAAGCTCGAAGAAAATTAAAATTAGCTCTGCTCATGACGGAGGGTTCTCCCTTGGGACTTCGTTATCTTGAAGCTTTATTTAAAGCCGAATTGCCTCCGGCCCTGATTTTGATTAGCCGCACGCTTAAACTTTCCGACATGGCGATTAGTACAGTCAAAGAACGGACCGGGGGGCGATTCGTATGGAAATCTCTAGAAGAACTTTTGGTTGACCGGCCCATTCCGGCCTATTTTGTGGGAAATCATAATTCCAAGATTACGGCAACGCTGTTGCGCAACTTTCATGTTGATTTGGCTGTTTTAGGAGGAGTGGGAATTATCAAAAGACACGTTCTTGCGATTCCCAAGATGGGCATTATTAATGTCCATCCCGGGATTTTACCGAAATACCGCGGAAGCAGCGCGGTGGAATGGGCGATTTATAATAATGATCCGGTCGGAGCAACCTGCCATTTTGTGACTGAAGAGATTGACGCCGGGAAAATTATTTATAAAACCAGAATCAAAATTATAAAAGGCGACAAGTACGAAGATGTGCGGCTTAAGGCTTATGATTTGCAGCCAATTGTCTTGATTCGCGGGCTTCGGATTTTGATGCGGCCTAATTATCGCGCGTCTTTAAAGCCGAATTCCACTAAAAGTTATTTCCATCCGATGAATCAGCAGATCTTACAAGAAGTTAAAAATATGCTTAAAGAGAGAATATATAGTCATTATGTCTGATATGACTGCTGCAAGAATCCACAAAGAAGAACCCCACCTTATTCCCGTGAAGACGCCGGTGCACTTAGAATGGCTGCGCAGACAAAGGAATCGTCCTCTGCTCATGAAGTATTTTCGTCAAACCCGGCCGATAACCAAAAGCCAGCAGAAACAATGGCGGAAAAATTTAAACCGGAAGAACGCGCGACTTTTCATTGTTGCGGCGGGTGGCAGGTGGATTGGGTATGTAGGTTTCAATCCAATTGACTGGCGGCATAAACATGCTGAATTTGGTATTTTTATTCTTCCGGAATTCCAGGGGGGAGGACACGGGAAGGCCGCCATGCGGCTTCTCCTTGAGTATGGTTTTGTTAAACTTAAACTTCATAAAATATACTCCGACGTCATTGATTATCCTAATGAACGCAGATTTGAGTTTTATCGCAAACTCGGATTCAAGAAGGAGGGGAGGAATAAGGAACATTACCGGAAGGGTGGTAGATGGTTTGATTCAATTCCATTCTCAATGTTTAAGAGTAAGAGTAAGAAATAAAGTATGCAATGGGATTTTAAACGAGCTTTACAAAAAATCCGGCTTTAAACTCCATGAAATGAATCATTATTTGTTAAAGTTAAAGTAGATTATTTAAGAACCGCAATGAATATTGGCAACCGTGTCATAGGCCCAGACAACCCGTGTTTTATCGTTGCAGAAATCTCCGGCAATCATCATCAGAATTATGATGAGGCGGTGGCGCTCATAAGAGCGGCCAAAGAGGCGGGCGCGGACGCAGTGAAATTACAAACGTATACTCCCGACACTATCACGCTTAATTCTGATAAGCTCTGGTTTCAAGTTGGCGGCGAAGACAATCCAGATTTGTGGAAAGGAAAAACTTTATACCAACTTTACCAAACCGCTTACACACCGTGGGAATGGCAGCCCAAGTTAAAAAAACTGGCGGAGGAGTTGGGTATTATTTTATTTTCTTCATCTTTTGATGACACGGCGGTGGATTTTTTAGAGAAAATGGAAGTGCCGTGCCATAAAATCTCCGCTTACGAATCAACGGATTTTTTGCTTTTGCGGAAAGTGGCAGAAACCCTAAAACCAGTTATTATTTCTTTCGGCTATTCTTCGGAGGAAGAAGTGAAATTTGCGCTAACTACTTTGCGGGAGAATGGCGCTAAAGATATCGTGGCGCTTCACTGCGTCACCGGTTATTCTGATCAGCCAAGATTGGAAGATATGCATTTAAGAAATATTCAAGATCTTCATGATCGGTTCGGCGTAGTCAGCGGATTTTCTGATAACAATGCCGGTATTGATATTCCCATTATGGCTGTCGCAGTTGGGGCAAGTGTTATCGAGAAACATTTTATTATTAGTAGGAAAGATGGCGGGCCGGACGCTCGTTTCTCTATTGAGCCGGAGGAATTGAAAGAAATGGTGTCGAAAATCCGCGCTTTAGAGTCTGGTAAAAAAAATCAAGTTGTTCCAGAAGTCGCTTTGGGTAAGGTTCATTACGGCCCAATCAATGTTATTGAAGAATACAACAAACGCTGGCGCCGGTCGCTTTTCACCGGTAAAGACATTAAGAAAGGCGAATTATTTACCAAAGAAAATGTGCGTGATGTCAGGCCGGCTTTTGGGCTGGAAACGAAATACTTTGACGAAATTATCGGCAAGCGGGCCGCGAAAGACATTGAGTTTGCGACCCCGCTTTCTTGGGATTTGATTGTTGGGGCGGAAAGCTCTCGGTATTTAGAAAATAAATAGTATATACTTAAAAAATATGCAATGTGCCTGCGAGCTTTGCTCCTTCCGGAATCCCAAACCCACCGCCACCGCTATTTTTATACAAGACGGGAAGCTTTTGGTGGTTAAAAGAAATCACGAACCATTCAAAAACAAATGGGATTTTGTCGGAGGATATCTTCAGGAAAATGAAACACCAGAGGAAGCTTTAAGACGCGAGATCAAAGAGGAATTAGATGCGGAAGCGGAACTTTCTTTTTTGGGCGCGTTCCCTGGAACTGATTCTTATAAGGAATTTGAATACCCCATTTTGTCTTTTGCCTATTTGGCGGAACTAAAAGGGGAGATAAGACTTAATGAGGAAAATTCGGAATATACCTGGCTTGAGCCCAAGAAAATTGACATCGCGTTTGATTCCAATGCCAAGCTTTTGGAGCACGTGAAAAAAATGGTGTTTAATTACGGGGAAGTGAAGGAATTGGTAAAACAGCTTGACCCCACCGCCGAGGTAAAAGAATTTTCTCTGTATAAGGCGCTTTTAAACGGCCATGTCTCGCGGATTTACGACGGCCCGCGCCTGGTCGGGATGGGCTGGATTTTTCCCCGGCAGACCATGCTTCGGCACCAGGCCGTGGCGGAAGATATGATTGTGGACACGGCTTACCGCGGGAAGGGCTTGGGTGAAAAAATTTTGCTGGATTTGATTGAGTGGGCGAAGTCAAAGGGAGTAGAAGTTATTGAACTTACCACGAATCCGTCAAGAACCGCCGCCAACGAGCTTTATAAAAAACACGGTTTCGTTCTGCATCCGACCAACCACTATTTATATTTTACGAAAGAGCAAAACCATTAAAAATAAAAAAAGTCTCGAGTTGCGTTACTATTTTATTCGTCCGTTTGTTACACCTTATAAGCTTCGGGGCGATAGCATTTATGCGTAATAGCTATGATCTTACCAAGAGCAAGAAAACTCTTGATTTATTCATTGTGGCTTCGGGAAAAATAGAACGGAATGTCGGGTCGCTTAAAACTTATGAAAGAAAAAGAATTAGATTCCGCAAAACCTGATTTTGGCATGAATGAAGGCGGAACGCTTGGTCGCGCCATCGCCGCGGGCCGGTGGTCTCTTTTGGGTCTGGGGCTCCAGAAAATAATCGGCCTTGGAACTTTTTTTATTTTGGCGCGGCTTCTGGCGCCGCAAGATTACGGAGTTATAACCATTGTTCTGATGTTGGTCGGGGTCTTGGACACTCTTTCGGTTCCGGGTTTTGCTAATGCGCTCATTCAGAAGAAAGGGGAGATCAAAGAATATCTGGATGTGTTTTGGACCTTCAATCTCTTAAGGGCCTGTTTGATTTTTATCCTTATTTTTTTACTCGCCCCCCTCATTGGGAGTTTTTTCCATATCATAGATTCTACCGCTCTCGCCATTTTGCGTTTTTCGGGTCTTATTACCCTGCTTCAAGCCCTCACTAATTTGGGGAGCCTGTTTTTTTTCAAGGAACTTGATTTTAAAAAAATATTTATTCGGGATATCGGAGGACAGGTCGCTTTTGCCGCCGTGGCGATTGGTTGGGCTCTTTTTTCGCCTTCCGTCTTAGCGCTCTTTTTGGGGTATCTCGCGCAGAATGCCTCGAGCACCCTGGTTCAGTATTGGCTCTCTGGGCACCGTCCCAAGTTTTCTTTTTATTTCAGCAAGCTCCACGATCTTGCGGCCTACGGCGCTTGGGCCATGGGGCAGAATATAGTTTCCCAGGCCAATTCTATTTTAGAGACCGCCATCGTGGGCAGATTTTTGGGGCCGTCGGATCTCGGCCTTTACTCCCGCGCCAACAGCATTGCTTCTCTCCCGTCCTCCGCGCTTTTTTCCGTTATCTATAAAGTCGGTTTTCCGGCCTACTCCCGGGTGCAGGATTCTCGCGAGAGAATCGCCACAGGATTTTTGCGAAGCTTTGATGTAGCACTTCTCGCCATGATTCCGTTTTTAATTTTGATTCTTTTCGCCGCTGGGGATTTGGTTCAAATACTTCTCGGCGAAAAATGGCTAGGCATGGTCGGCGCCATGAAGATTTTGGTTGTAGCGCTGACCCTCGAAGGATTTTCCAATATTACCTATCCACTTTTGGAGGGAATCGGGCGGCCGGATATCCGCTTTAAATTATCCTCGCTTCAACTTATAACCGCCCTCCCGCTTCTTTTCTGGCTTTCCCGCTACGGAATTTCCTGGGCGGCTTTGGCGATGCTTTTGACCTCAGCCCCGATTTTCTTGATTTCCGCGGGCTGGACTTTTTACTATCTGCGGCCGGGTTTTGCGCGCGTTTCGGCGCCGATAGTTTCGGTTCTGGGCGCTTCCGCGTTCGCTGTTTTGCTCGCCTTTCCTTTTTATTCTGGCTTGCGCGCGGCCGGGGTTGTTTATTTTCTTTTATTCCTGGCTCTGCTAGTATTAATATACTTTGTCGTTTTGCTGTTTTTGGGCAGATTTTTCAAGGACGGCCCTTATCAGACCCTCAAAATAATTTTTAGCTTGCATAATGGACGCTGATATTTTTAAAAAGGGGAGCGCCTGGGCTGTAAAAATTGGCCTGTTTGCCATCCCCTTCATCCCGCTCCTGATTTCTTCTTCGCTTCTTTTTCCTTTTATCACGGGGAAAAATTTCACTTTCAGGATAATTGTTGAAATAATCTTCGCGCTCTATCTGGGCTTGGCGTATTTTGCTCCCGAATATCGTCCGCGGCTCTCCGCGCTTTTTAAAGCTGTCACGGTTTTTATGCTCATTCTTCTGGCGGCGGATATGCTGGGGCCGAATCCCTATCGCTCCTTTTTTTCCAATTACGAGCGGATGGAGGGCTTTATGATGCTTTCTCATCTCTACCTTTATTTTGTTATGCTGCTCGCCGTGTTTAAAACCCGCCGCGATTGGATGATTTTTCTTCACCTGACGCTTGCCGCAAGTGTTATGGTTTCTTATTTCGCGCTCCTGCAGCGCCTCGGCTTTAGGGTTTCACTGCAGGGCGGTTTCCGGGTTGATTCCACCATCGGCAATCCGACTTACCTCGCGGCCTATCTGCTTTTTCACGTTTGGCTACTCCTGATTTTAATTTATGAGTTTTGGAAGAAATGGTGGTTGGAAGCAATTTACGGCCTCGTTTTGCTTTTTGAGCTTGCCATTATTTATTTTACGGCGACGCGGGGAGCGGCGGTGGCGCTCTTAGCGGTGGGGATTTTATTCGCCCTAGTCGTCGTTATCTTTTGGCCGCGGGTTTTTCCGAAAGTTCCCTACGCGCGGAAATTCGCCGCCGCCTTTCTGGTGCTTTTAATCCTGATTCCTTTCGGATTATGGCAGTTGCGCTCCACGGAGTTTGTTAAAAAAAACCAGACTCTTTTCCGCCTGACCAATTATTCTTTCAATGAATCTACCATTCGATCCCGTTTTTCCATTTGGGGGATGGCGCTTAAAGGATTTCAGGAACGGCCGCTTTTGGGCTGGGGGCAGGAAAATTTTTATCTGGTTTTTCAAAAATATTACAACCCCGCTCTGTGGTCCCAGGAGCCCTGGTTTGACCGCTCGCACAATGTTTTTTTTGATTGGCTGATACACGCTGGGATTTTGGGGCTTTTGGGATATCTTGCCATTTTTGGGGCGGCTTTTTGGAGTATCGTCTCGGCATTCCGGAAGAATTTTCTTCCGGTCTGGACCGGTTTTGCTTTTTTGGGGCTTTTTCTGACTTATTTCCTCCAAAATCTCTTTGTTTTTGATAACTTTAATACTTATATGCTGTTTTTTGCTTTTCTCGCGTATAGCGAATACCGCACTGCCCCGGCCGAAGTGCGACAGGCCGGTTTTGATCCGAAAAAACTTCTTAGCGCGTGGGTCATAAGCGGCGCGGCGCTCTTGCTAGTTTTAACGAGCGGTTATTTTCTGCACATAAAACCGATTCAAGAAGGGAGGGCGCTGATTAAGGTCTTGCAAACTTTTCGAGGAGGAAATTCAATAGACATCCTAATAGCGGCTTTTAAAAACACTCTTTCATATCGTTCCTTCGGCGATGGCGAAGTTCAAGAACAGCTTTTGAGCATGACCCGCGCCGTTCTCGCAAGTCCGGGCGTTCCGGCGGCCGATAAAAAGAAACTCGCCCAGTATGCCATTGAAGAGACCCGGCCGAAAGCCATAAGCCCGAATCGGGATGTAAAACATACGCTGTTTTTCGGTTCTCTTTTGACACAGGCGGGCGAGCTTGACCCGGTTTATTATCCGGAAGCGGAGCAGGTGCTTAAGGACGCGGTTAATTTGAGCCCGTCGAAGCAGACCGTTTATTTTGAACTTGCCCAATATTATTTATCTGTTGGAAAGTTAGGCCCGGCCGCGGAAGTTCTGCAAAAGGGCTGGGAGCTTGATAAAAGTTTCGCGGTGGCGGGAGCACACCTCTGGTTTGTCAGCATTCTTGCCCAAAGACCGGATTTAATCTCGGCGGTGCAAGCTACCACGCGCTATATCGATTTGGACGAAGGCAGCATTTTCCGCATCGCTTTTGCCTATCAAAAAGTACAAGATTACAACTCGGCGATGACGGCCTATAAAGAATTAATCAGAGTTGCCCCTCAAAACGCCAAATACCGCGCAATCTATGCGGCGCTCTTGGCAAATGCGGGGAGATTGAACGAGGCGCGCCTAGAAGCCGAGGAAGCGGTGCGTCTTGATCCCAGCTTAAAAGGCGAGACCGAAGAGTTTTTAAAACTGCTCGGACCCCGCAAAACTCAATAAGCCCATTTTGGTTCTAATGTATAAGAATGAGCCCTAAATTTAAAATTGGAAAAGTTTTAGTCACCGGCGGAGCGGGATTCATCGGCTCCCCATTGGTTGATTT
>ORJL010193464.1_pt1 | contig 17402 bp, 10 predicted proteins | sample 1779941 | NCBI WGS metagenome assembly ORJL01 (sample SAMEA104232317, study PRJEB22302) | groundwater metagenome | biome: forest; feature: aquifer; material: groundwater | place: USA | collected 2011-08-07 | depth 5.8 m | reverse complement strand
GGCGGAACGAATGTCCTTCCGCAATTGGGTGGCATGGGTCCACGCACCAGCGAGAACCCGTGTGTCCCGCCGTGATCGCTACATGACGATCGCAAAGGAAACCGGGGGCGCGGGAACGCTGGCGAGCGCAAACGAAAACACGGGTCCGCTTAGGGCGGACCCATGCCACCCCAGACGGAACACGCCCGCGGAACGAACGCGCGAACCCCGTGCGATTTCGGTACAAGCGAACCCCCTCTGACTGTCGGACGCCCCTCGAACCGCGGCGTGTCGCGGCGAACGATGAAAGGACCGCCGCGTCGCCACGTCCCCGGATCATTGTACGGAATTGCAAGGGCGGGGGTCAATTTCGGACTGACCGACTTTGACCTGCATTTTCAGGGTCGCGCAGCGACCGTGAAGGGACAAATGACCCGAGAATAGAGTTCTCGCGGCGGTCGCGTTCCCGTATACTATCAGACGTTGCCCGCGCAGACCTCTGAACGGGACGGGATCGGGGTGTCCGAAATCCATACGAGGACGTCGATATGACGGTTCGATTGTCACACCGCGTGGCGGAAAACGACCTGAGCACGAAGTCCACTGCTCACGGAGCAGTGGCACACGCCTTCGCCGCGCTGCTGTGCCTCGCACTCAACACGGGTGTGAATGTACAAGCGAGACCGCAGGTAACGCGGAGCGCATCGGTGGATCCGCTTTCGACGCGTGCGCTCGCGCCGGTCGCATCGTCGAACCAAGGCGGCGGCCACGTATCCTCGTCCAACGTGAACCTCTTCAGCAACGTCGCCCTCAACGAGTTCCCCGCGCCCATTCCCAGCAGCGCCAACGACGTGTGGGGCTACGTGTCGCCCTCGGGGCGGGAATACGCCATCATCGGTCTAAGCAACAGCACCGCATTCGTGGAAGTGACCGACCCGAGCAACCCCGTGATCGTCGGCAAAATCCCCGACGCCTTCTCCATTTGGAGTGACATGCGGACCTACGGCGAGTATGCCTACAACGCCAACGAGGGCAGCGGCGGATTGCAAACCATCAACCTGACCCAGATCGACGCGGGCATCGTCTCGCTGGTCGGCTCGCTCACGCAGAACGGCCTACAAACGTCGCACACGCTCGCGGTCAACGAGGAAAGCGGCTTCCTCTATCTCTGCGGATCCAATCTCGGACCGGGCGGATTCGGCGGCGACCTCGTGCCGCTGAGTCTCGCGAACCCGGCCGCTCCCGCGTTCGTGCCCGCGAGCGCGTCGTCACGGTCGTACGTACACGCGGCACTGGTGATGAACTATCACACAGGGGCGTGGGCGGGAAAGGAAATCGCGTTCTGTTTCTGTGGACGCAACGGTCTGAAAATCGTCGACGTCACCACCAAAACCGCGATGACGATCCTGGGCTCGCTGAACTATCCCAACCGACGATACACCCACCAGGGTTGGCTCAGCGACGACCGCAAGTATCTGTTCATCGATGACGAACTGGACGAGGCCGAGCTGCCCAACGTCAACACCACCACGACGTATGTGATCGACGTTCAGGATCTCGCCAATCCGACGTTCGTGACTTCGTTCACCAACGGCTTGCACGCGATCGACCATAATCTGATGGTCCGCGGGAATTATCTCTACGAAGCGAACTACACCACCGGTCTGCGGATTTGGAACATTCAGGACGTGACCTGTGCGAGGGAAGTGGGTTGGTACGACACCTATCAGCCGGACGACTTGCAGAGCTTCGAGGGCGCGTGGGGCGTCTATTCCCTCCTGCCCAGCGGAACGGTGTTGGTTTCCGATCAGAGCTTCGGACTCTTCGTGCTGGACCCGTCCCCGGCTGTGTCGCAGGTGTGCCCCGCCCCCGTCGCCCTCGCCGCGGAGTCGACCCCGATTGCCAAGAACCGATACATCAGCATCGCAGCGGCCAACGTGTGCGACGAAGTCGCGTTGAAGGTCACAGTCTTGGATCTGCCGCCGCCCTTTGAAGCGTTCGAGGGCGAGGAGCGATGGGTGGGCGAACCGGAGACGGTCTTCGGCTCCTCGGCGCCGCCGGGCGGATTGAATGTCGCGTCGCTCGAATGTGCCCCGCACTATCGACGCTGGTCGTCCTTGGGGACGATTCATGTTTCCGGCGACGCGCTGATTCCAGGCGGAAGTTACGAGGTTCGAGCGGTCGGCCTGCCCTGCGGCGGTCCGGGCGGAACCGAGTCCGCGCCGCTCGCCGTGCTCACGGTCAGCCAGTTCGGCGATGTGGGAACCAGTTCCGGCGGCCCGCCGAATAATTCGGTGAGCTTCCAAGACATCTCCGCGATCGTCGCTACCTTCAGCCTAGCGGCGACCGCGCCCATGATTCCGCGAGCGGATTTGTATCCGAACATACCCGATCGAATTGTGAACTTTTTGGATGTCTCGGCGTCCGTCGGCGCTTTCCAGGGAAAGCCCTACCCGTTCGCCGGTCCGAGCAGTTGTCCGTAGCGTGAGCCAACACGCAGATCGAGAAGGATGGAGAGAGCCATGCGTATGTCAATCGAACGCAACGTCGGTGTCGTGATCGGTGCGGGAATTCTTGCTTGGGTCGGGCTTGCCGCGTCCCGAGCTGCGTCGCATGCAACAACCGACGCGGCGACCGGGGTTTCCCCCTCGTCGACTGAACCGCGGGTTCACGTGCGAACGGAACCGCTGGAGACGGCGGATCCCGGAGCGACCTACTCGGCTCGACCGGAACCCGTCCTCGCCCATGCGCGATCGGTCGTCTCGCGCGGACGGTTCACCAGCTATCAGGTGAACGTAGCCCCGGGACAATTGAACATCGTGAACGACGCCGCCAACGAACCGTCCATCGCCGTCGACCCCACCAATTCCAATCGCATCGCCGTCGGCTGGCGGCAATTCAACACCATCACCAGCAGCTTCCGCCAGGCGGGTCGCGCCTATTCGTCCGACCGCGGACTGACCTGGACGTTCCCGGGCGTCATCAACCCCGGCGTATTCCGCAGCGATCCCGTGCTGGCGGCCGACAGCGCCGGGAACTTCTACTATTCCAGTTTGCGGACGACCAATCCCGACGGATCGGGCGATTTTCTCGTCGAGGTCTACAAATCCCTGGACGGCGGACAGACCTGGGGGGCGCCCGTTCCCGCGTTCGGCGGAGACAAGCAGTGGTTCACGATTGACAACACCGGCGGCATCGGCGACGGGAACATCTATCAGGTGTGGAACTCGCAGTTCAGCGGGATCCCCTGGGCGGGAACCGATTTCACTCGCTCCATCAACGGCGGAGCGTCGTTCCAGACGCCGCTCCCCATGCCCAACCCGCGACTGAAATGGGGAACGCTCGACGTGGGTCCGAGTGGTGAACTCTACATCGTCGGCGCCACACTCAATCAATCCGGACAAGTGTTGGTGAAATCGTCCACCGCGCAAAACACCGCGATCACGCCCACCTTCGACTTCGCGCACAACATCACCCTGGGCGGAATCAGCACCGGTGGGCCGCCGAACCCCGCGGGTCTGCTCGGGCAGGTGCAAGTCGCCGTCAACCGATCGAACACGGCCTACAAGGGCGAGGTCTATGTTCTCGGATCCGTCTCCCCGGCGATCCCCGATCCGCTCGACGTCATGTTCATTCGCAGCACGGACGGCGGGCAGACCTTCAGCACCCCCATCCGCGTCAACGACGACCCCCTCTTGAATGACGCGTTCAACTGGTTCGGAACCTTCTCCGTCGCCCCCAACGGTCGGATCGATGTCATCTGGAACGACACACGCAACGACCCGGATCCCGGAAACGCGAGTCTCTCCGAGGGTTACTACCGCTACTCCCTCGACGGCGGACGCACCTGGTATCCGGGCGAACCGTTCACGCCGCAGTGGAATCACTTCGCGGGATGGCCGCAGCAGCAGAAGATCGGCGATTACTATCACTCGGTCTCCGAGAACGGCGGGATGATGCTCGCCTACGCGGCCACGTTCAACGGCGAGGAAGATGTGTATTTCGCCCGGTTGACGCCGGACTGCAACGCCAATGGTATCGCGGATGAAACCGACATTGCCAACCTGACGAGCGCCGACTGCAACGGAAACCTCACGCCCGACGAATGCGAGCCGAACCTGGACTGCAACAACAACTCGGTGCAGGACATCTGTGACGTCGCGGGCGGCGGAAGCGGCGACTGCAACATGAACCAGGTTCCCGACGAATGCGAAGGCGCACTGGACTGCAACAACAACACCATCGCCGATTTCTGCGACATCGCCTCCGGGACGAGCGAGGATTGCAACGTCGACGGCATTCCCGATGAGTGCCAACTGGTGCCGGACTGCAACAACAATCTTGTCCCCGACGCCTGCGATCTCGTCCTCGGGACAAGTGCGGATTGCAACGCAAACGACGTTCCGGACGAGTGCGACATCTCCTCGGGCTCGTCACAAGACGCCAACAGCAACGAAATTCCCGATGAATGCGAGGGCGCGTGTTGCCTCTGCGGAACTTGCAACATCACCACTCGCGGAACCTGCGTCTCTCAGAACGGCGCGTTCTACCAAGGCCAATCGTGCAGTGGATTCACCTGTCCAAACCCGGACCTCTGCGCCAACAAACTCGCCCTCCCGAGCCTGACGACCGTTTCCGTTCCGTTCAGCAACGTTTGCGCCAACAACGACGGACCGGCGAACGTGAACTGCGACAACGGAACCCAGCCGTTCGGTACGGACCTGTGGTATTCGTACGTGGCCCCCTGTTGTGGACAGGTAACGTTCAGCTTGTGTACGGAGACGAACTTCGACGCGATCCTGGCGCTTTACGGCGGCGGTGCCGCGTGTACCTGCCCTGCCGTCAATACCCCCGCTCTGTCTTGCTCGGATGATTCCTGCGGCGGAGGCGGCGGAGCGGCGACGATTACTCGCAGCGTAACGGCGAATCAGTGCATCACCGTCCGTGTCGGCGGGTTCGGGGGAGCGGTCGGGCACGGCGAACTCAACGTCACCGCCGTGTGTGACCCGGTCGCCTGTGGAGCGTCGAACGCCCCCAATCCCGAACCGGTGATCATCGCCAAGAATCGCTACCTGTCCGTCGTTCCCACGAACGCGGGACAACAGACCGCCCTTCGCGTTACCCTCACGAGTCTGCCCGCTCCGTTTTCCGCATTCAACGGACAGACCCGCTGGGTCGCCGCGCCGGACACGCTTCAGGAAGACTCGATCCCGCCGTCGACGTTCAAGGTCGCGAAGCTCGTCTGCAACCCCGTCTACCGCGATTGGGGCGCGGAGGGACCGATCCACGTCTTCGGCGATGCGATCGTCCCCAACGGGCAGTATGCTGTGCGGGCGATCCGAAGCGGATGCGTGACGACGAACGAGTGCAACCTCTCTCCGGCGTTGCCCGTGGTCACCACGCCGAAATGGGGCGACGTGGTCGCACCCTTCGCCGCCGACGGAGCAACGGGACAGCCGAATTTCCAGGACATTAACGCGCTCGTCGTGAAGTTCCAGAGCAGCGCAACCGCGATCGTCAAAGTCCGAGCGGACATTCAACCGGATGAACCCGACCGGATCGTGAACTTCCAGGATATCTCCGCCGACGTCCGCGCGTTCCAGAGTCAACCCTACCCGTTCGACGGACCGAGCAGTTGTCCGTAGGCGAAAGCTGAAAACTGCGTGGGACCGATTTTCCAGTCGGTCTCTTGGTCCGTTTACACGGACCAATGACTGACTGGAAGGTCGGCCCCACAACCGAGAAGGATGCGCGGGTGCCCCATCCTCGCTACTGCGAGGGTGGGGGACGGACGGATCGCCGACGCCGATCCCTCCTGACGATGGAGCCCGCCGAGTGTCCTACGCTGTGAGCAGTGGTTTTCGCCCGGCGGTCCACACGCAGCCGTTCCGTGTGATCGGGATGACACCCTATGGCACCGGTTTCCGACCTGTGCGAGCGCCAAGCACAGGTCGACAGCCCGCGCCACAGCCCTCGGTCCCGCGCTAGGTCGCGCTCTTCACGGCCGCGAGATACCTCGTGATCTGATCGATGTGCCAAAGGTCGTGCCCCGCGAGCATGGGGAGCATCTGCCCCAGCGATTCCCGGCCGCGCTCGTTGTGCTGACCGGCGCGCTCGAAATCCGCGGGCGACATCTGTTTCCAGATGGCCAGGCTACAGCGCCGCAGAGAGCGGAACATATCGACCAGCTCGCCCGGCTCCCGATCGTTGTAGCGCTGCGCCGCGACCCACAAGTCTTGATCCATGCCCAGTATCGTCGGCGTGTTCTCCGAGAGGATCAGACGCATGCGATACCCATAGACCCACTCTCCGTCGATCAGGTGGCCGATGACTTCCAGCGGCGTCCACTTCCCCTCGAAAGGTCGCGTGCGAAACTGCTTCGTGGTGTGCTTCGAGACGATCGCCGCGAGCAAGTCCGCCGTTTCTTCCATGATCGCCAGCGGTTTGCGATCGCCCACGAATTCCTTGAGCTTCCGCCGATACTCCTGCGGATCCGTCACCCACACTCCCGCCGTCTGCGTGTTCGCCATTGTCATCCTCCTTCACTACTCGCCATTCGCAGTTCCTTCCCCACCATCAACACGTTCCGCCGATAGTACGCAATCCCCAAGCACGTCAGCGGAATAGCGAGGATCAGCCCCAAAAAGCCCAACAGCTTCCCCCAGATGAATATTCCCAACAGAATCGCTACCGGTCGCAGCCCCGTCGCTTTCCCGACGACGCGCGGAGCGATCACCCAGTCCTGCAACATCTGGACGGTCGCGAAGACGAGCAGAGTCAGACCCATCGACGACAGAAATCCCGAATCGCTCTCGATGGCGCGAATCCCCGCGAGCATCGCCGCGGGAACCACGGCCACGATCGGCAAGTACGGAACCATCGTGAGCCCCCCCACCAGCAATCCCAGCGGTACCGCCATCGGCAGCTCGATGATGGTCAGCCCCAGCGCCACCAGCGTTCCGGTCAACAACGCCACCACAGCCTGACCGCGAAAATACCGCCGCATCGCAAGATTGAACTGCGTGAGAAACTCCACGATCGCGTCCCGATAGCCCGGAGGAAGAAACGTCGACCAGGTTCGTTCGTACTCGGGGAAGTCCAGCAACAGAAACACGAGGTACAACAGGACGATCATCAGCCCGGTCAGCGCCAACACGGCGTTCACCGCGAAGGTCACCACCGTCCATCCGCCGACGGCCAAGCTCTTGCCGACGTCGACCAAGGTCCGCTTGAACTCATCCGTCCTCGCGTAGTCCGCCGCCGCGCGCAACCCGGAACCGATCCAAGTTCCCGACACGCGGTCCATCAGTCGGCGAAGTCGTTCCGCCCGCGCGGTCTTCGCCGCGTCGGCGCGGTACTCCTCCCATCCGTCGACCAGCTCCCGCCAACCCATCACCGACTTGGTCGGCGGATTGGCTTGGGGTTCCGTCGCCGCAGCCGGCGCCTGCTCCGTTGGAACTTCCGCCCCACCCTTCGCTGCGACGGAAGCCGAATCGGGTGTCGAATACTCGAACTCGTACCGGAGCTTCTCGACATCCCGGTAGAAACGCTCGACTTGAGAAAACCCCAGCGGAACCAGGATGGCGACGACCGCGACACCGATCGCACCCAACCCGCCGAGGGTCAAAGCGACGGCCACGCCGCGGTGTCGAACCCGCCGCTGGAGTAGCCCCACCGCGGGATTGAGCAGATACGCAAGCACCACCGCCACGGCGAAAGGAATCAGTACGTCCGAGAGGTAGCGCAACAACGCAATCACCGCCACCACCGTGACGGCGCTCAACACCATCCGCACGACGCGGTCAAACGTGTAACGAGATGAAGAGTCCTGAGCCGGAACCACGGACGTATTGAACCGCCCGACCCGCCCTTTGGCAATCAACGCGAAACGACGGCGTGCGCATCCCGCCCGTTGGGCGACATGTTCGCCCTCGGTGTGGCCGGTGCCCCATCCTCGCTACTGCGAGGGTGGGGGACGGACGGCTCGCTGATGCTCCCGGATGGTAAGAGCGCCTGGGTCGCATGTTCGCCCTTCAGGCGGACATGTTCGAGGCTCTCCATTTTCCAGCCCGACCGAACCTAGCTATACTGCGGGGCTCGAACGGAACCAACGAATATGGACAAAAGCCGCATCCGAAATTTCAGCATCGTCGCCCACATCGACCACGGGAAAAGTACGCTCGCGGATCGCATCCTCGAGCACACCGGGGCCGTCTCCAAACGCGAGATGCGCGAACAGTTCCTCGACGACATGGACCTCGAACGCGAGATGGGCATCACCATCAAGGCCAACCGGGCAACGGTCTTCCACACCCAAGACAACGTCGAGTACATGCTCAACCTGATCGACACGCCCGGACACGTCGACTTTCACTACGAAGTCTCCCGCGCTCTCGCCGCCTGCGACGGAGTGCTGGTGCTCGTCGACGCCACGCAGGGCGTCCAAGCCCAGACCGTCGCCAACGCCCACTTCGCCATCGAAGCCGGACTCGAAATCATTCTCGTCATTAACAAGGTCGATCTCCCCGCGGCCATGCCCGAGGACGTCGCCCTCGAAGCAGAGCAGGTTCTCGGCCTCGACGCCGCCTCCGCCGTCTTCACCAGCGCCAAGACGGGACTCGGAATCGATGACCTCCTGAAAGCGATCGTCGAACGCATCCCGCCGCCCAAGGGGGATCTCGACGCGCCGCTCAAGGCCCTCATCTACGACGCCAAGCCCGACGTACACCGCGGCGTGATCTGTCACACCCGCGTCTTCGACGGCAGCTTCAAGCGCGGCGACCAGATCGACCTCATGGCCATCGACCGCAAATACCTCATCACCGAGGTCGGCAAGTTCTTCCCCAAGATGACGGCCGTGGAATCGCTCAGCACCGGAGAGGTCGGCTATTTCGTCGCGGGCATCAAGACGCTCGCCGACGTGAGCATCGGAGACACGGTGACGCGGGCGTCGAACCCCACGGCCCGCGCCCTGCCCGGTTACAAGCAGCCGCAACAGATGGTCTACTGCGACTTCTTCCCCGGCATCGGCACCACCACCGAGCAACTCCGCGAAGCCATGGAGAAGCTCTATCTCACCGACAGTTCGTTCACCTATCAGACCGTCGGCTCCGACGCCCTCGGCATCGGCTTCCGCTGCGGATTCCTAGGCCTATTGCACATGCGCATCATTCAGGAGCGATTGGAGCGGGAAAACAAAGTCGTCGTGGTGCAAACCGCGCCGACGGTCATGTACGAAATCCTGCTCAAAGACGGCGAGGTCCGCAAGATCGAATCCCCCAGCGAACTCCCGGACATCTCCACGGTCGAGGAAATCCGAGAACCGTTCGTCAAGGCCCAGCTCATCCTCCCCGCCGACTGTATCGGCGTGGTCATGCAAATCAGCCTCGAGCGCCGCGGGATCCACAAGAAAACGGAATACCTCTCCCCCACCCGCGTGATGATGGTCTACGAACTTCCGCTCTGCGAGATCATCTACGACTTCTACGACAAACTGAAAACCGTCACCCGCGGATACGGCACCGCCGACTACGAGGTCATCGACTATCGCGTCGGCGACATGGTCAAGATGGACATCCTCGTCAACACCATGCCCGTCGACGCCCTCTCCGTCATCGTCCACCGCGACAAAGCCCTCTACCGCGGCCGTCGCCTCATCAACCGCCTGAAATCCGAAATCGACCGCCACCAATTCGAAATCCCCCTCCAAGCCGCCGTCGGCGCCAAGGTGATCGCCAGAGAGACGATCAAGGCCTTCCGCAAAGACGTAACCGCCAAATGCTACGGTGGCGACATCAGCCGCAAGCGCAAACTTCTCGAAAAGCAAAAAGAAGGCAAAAAGCGCATGAAAATGGTCGGCAACGTCTCCATCCCGCAAGAGGCGTTCATGTCCATCCTCGACCCGGAGGACTGACGTCCGCAAGATTGAAGCTAGTTTCGTTTGACGGTACGGTTGGGTACGATCTGATTATCAAGGAGGATCGACAACCATGAGCGGACGAGTGGGACATCGCAAACGGCTCCTCTGCGTCAACGCGGCGAACCTGCGCGGTAACCACCTTTATTTGACCGGCCACGCGGACTTCTTCCCCGCCGATTGCTACGGCGCTTCGTCGGAGAGCGGCGGCACCGGCAAACCGCTCCGCCTAGACGTGCTGGGCCTACCCGCGCCGGTCTACACGGACATTCCCACAGACGCGAAATCCGGAAAACCGCGCCGCTTCTTCCGCAAGCGGACCTGGGTCGGCGAGTTCTTTGCCAAACACAGAGTCAAACCAGGCGACACGATCGCCATCGAACGACTTGCCTCCCATCGCTTCCGCGTGCTGCCGTTCGACGCGCGGGCCGAGCGTCAGGATCCCGCTGTATTCTCTTTCGACCGTGAACCCGAAGGCGACGGCCCACGTGTCATCGAACTATTCGCCGGTTGCGGCGGCATGGCCTTGGGCTTCAAACGTGCGGGCTTCCGAACGGTCCTGGCAAACGAATGGGATCGCGACGCTTGCGATACGCTGCGCGCCAACATCACCGACCGTGTGCTCAACTGTGCGATCCAGGAAATCGAGACGTTCCCTAAGGCCGACGTAATCGCCGGCGGACCGCCCTGCCAAGGCTTCAGCAATCTCGGAGAGCGTGTGCCGAATGATCCCCGCTGCCAACTTTGGCGGCATTATTTCCGGTGTGTCGAACAGGTTCGTCCCAAGGTTTTTGTTCTCGAAAACGTCCCGCCGCTGCTCAAGTCGGCCGAGTTCCAAGAGATGCTCAAGATCGCACGCAGCCTTGGCTACAATGTCGAAGGGCGCGTGCTGAACGCAGCGGACTACGGCGTGCCGCAGACACGCAAACGGGCGATCGTCATCGGTTCGCGGATCGGCGAGCCGTCATTCCCCGACCAAACCCATGTAGACCCGCTCAAGCGGAACCTAATGACCCAGCACCTTCCCGATTGGCGGACGGTGCGGGATGCCATCGGACACGTCCCGTTCGCACCGACCGGTATCAACTGGCATGTCGGGCGCAACCCGACACCCAAGTCGATCCAACGCTACCGCTGCATCAAGGCGGGCGGGAATCGCTGGCAATTGCCGGCTGACCTGATGCCGGATTGCTGGAAGCGCAAGACCAAGGGAGGCACCGATCTATTCGGCCGGCTTTGGTGGGAGCGCCCGTCGGTTACGATCCGCACCGAGTTCTACAAGCCGGAAAAGGGACGGTACCTTCATCCCGTCGCCCACCGGCCCATCACCCACCACGAGGCCGCCTTATTGCAAGGGTTCCCCGAGGACTTCGTGTTCTGCGGGTCCAAGATCAACGTCGGCATCCAAATCGGAAATGCAGTTCCGCAGCTGTTGGGATTCGCGCTCGCTCGACACCTCGCGGTCCTGATCGGTTGTGAAACCACCGGGCGACGAATCAAGATTGGATAATGCCTCGGCATTCATTCATGGGCAAAAGCAAGAAGCAACCCGGGGCACGCAAGCGACTGCGGGCGTTCTTCGAGAAAAATGTTGGCCGCGTGATTACATCCGATCAACTCCGCGACATGGCGGGTATCAGCGAATGGGCTCGCCGCGTCCGCGAGCTTCGCGACGAAGAAGGCTTGCAGATTCTCACGCACAACGACCGCGACGACCTCAAGTCCAACGAATACCTGCTTGAGACGTTGGAACTCCGACCGGTGATCGCCCGTGATATTTCCGACAAACTGCGGCGCCAAATCCTGGAACGCAACGGTTACACCTGCCAGGTCTGCGGTGCGGGCGCGGGCGAAGATTCGGGCTGTGAGCCGGGCAAGAAAAACCGGCTGCAAATTGACCACATCGTGCCCATCAGCCAGGGCGGAACGGACGATGAGCACAACCTTCGCGCCGTCTGCGTCTACTACAACAAGGACAAGGCGAACCTCAAACAGCCCACATCGCGTGACGCCATTAACGTCATGGCGTTGATTCGCCGTCAACCGCGCAACGTCCAACAAGAGGTTTACGACTTCTTGGGCAAGAAGTTCGGCAAGCCCGCAAGCGGTGAGTAAGGACCGCGCCGTGCCCGACACGCTCACGCCCACGCAGCGTCGAAAGTGCATGGCCGCGATACACGGCAGGGACACGACGCCGGAACGGATCGTACGTTCGATGCTGCACCGGATGGGCTGTCGATTCGCCCTACACCGCGCTGATCTGCCGGGCAAGCCCGACATCGTGATGCCATCGCGCGGAACTGTCCTTTTCGTCCACGGTTGTTTCTGGCACATGCACACCTGCAAGCGAGGTCGGAGCACGCCCGTAACGAACGCCGCGTTTTGGCAGGCCAAGCGAACCAAGAACCGAGAGCGTGATCGCCGAACCTTGGCCCGACTTCGCCGGGCAGGCTGGCGCGTACTGGTCGTCTGGGAATGCGAGTTGAACGATCCTGCACCGCTCGCCCGGCGACTGGCGGCGTTCTTGCAAGAGACGGATTGAATTGACGTTTGGACCGTCGATTGCGCTCGGCAGGACTCGAACCTGCAACCCCCTGGTTCGAAGCCAGGTACTCTGTCCAATTGAGCTACGGGCGCTTCATGGCGGGCGAGGTCGCGATGCTGATCCGGTTGACGTCGCCCGCCGTCGGATTATAGTGCCGGATCGCGGGCGGTCCAGGGTTGACGGGGTGCCGTCCCCACGATTCACGATCCCGCGGACCGAAGGAACGTTCGTGCGGATCGAAGGAACGATCGCGCGGATCGAAGAAAGGTTCACCAGGCCTGAATGCTGCCCAATCGCGAGGGAGGGATCATCGAGGTGACCATGCCGAAGAACCCAGTGGAACCGGTCGAGGCCGAAGAGCTGGTTGTCGTCGACGAGCCGCTCGAACTGGAAGACGCTCCGCTTGCCGATGTGCCGGACGCGGTGCTGCCCATCGAGGGTCCGGTCGCGGTGGTGCCCGGCAAGAAACCGGTCGGCGTCAAGGAGATCATCCCCTTCGCCTGGAAGCTCGTCGGCCAGGCGAATGGGCTGTATCTGACGCTGTTCAAGTCCATCGAACGAGAGGATTCCGACGCCCAACTAGAACGGGTTCAGCGGGATGGATATTACACCAACCTCCGCGTCATGCCCGTCAACGAGAAGATCGAGCAACCTAAGCCGGCCAAGAGCGCGAAGAAAACCGACGCCGCGCACTCCAAAGAAGCCCTGAAAACCTTCGGCACGCGCACCGTCGCCAAACTACCGGCGGCGGAGAAAGAGCCGAAAGTCGCATTGTCGAGATCCGCGAAGGAACTTCGGGAAGCGGCCAAGTCGCCGAATCGTATTCTCGTCGCGTCCAAACCAGCGCCGGTCAAAGCCCCTTCGAAATCCAGCAAATCCGCGAAGGCCGCCGCCGCGAAAACCGCGGTCGCCGGGAAGTCCACCGTCGCCGCCAAGACCGCTGCCCCTGCGAAAACAGCGGCAACTGCGAAGTCGAGCAAGAGCGCTCGACCCTCGAAATCCAGTGAACCCGCGACCGCCGCGAAGAAGAAGCCCGCGGCGGCGAAATCAGCCCCCAAGAAGCCCGCAAAGGCTCGCAAGTAGAAAATCGCCGAGGATTCACGTTCGGACTCCGCCGCTTGACTCGACACGTGCGTGACTCCGCGTACGATGTTTCCCTACTCACAAGGGAGATCGACGTGCTACGACACGCGCTGGTCACGCTCTATCCCTGGGACGTTCTCGACGGACACATCGGGGAATTGCTCGATCGCCTGCACGGCGAGATCGGCGTCACTGGCGTCTCGCTCTGGACGGGATGTCCGCCGACGGTTCACCTTCGCAGTCGCGACATGCAGCCGCGGTTGATCCGCTCCGCAGGCGGACTCTTTTTTCGACCGACTCCACGGTTCTACGACGACGCCTCTTGCTTCCAAGCCGTCGCCGCAACGGATGCGACGCGAGAACGCGATCCGCTGCGAATCCTCTCGGAAGCGTGCGCCGTACGGCGCATGGAACTTCGCGCCAAGGTCTCGTGTTCACTGTCGGGAGGGATCACCGCGCGACACCCGATGGCCGCAACAGTGAACGCCTTCGACGACGCTTCCTCGGGCAGCGTGTGTCTTGCGAACCCGGAGATTCAGCGGTTCCTGTGCGCCCTCGCAACGGATCTCTCGTCCGCGGCCGGACTTTCCGCGCTGGAACTGATCGACAGTGTCATCGCCTGGCACGAAGCCGCAGCCGGGGTCCGCGCAGCCGTTCCGCTCGGCGAGGCCGAGCGCATCCTGTTGGGCACGTGCTTCTGCGAGGCGTGTCGCGTGAAGACGACCGCGGCCGGCGTCGACTTCGCCGCCGCCAAGCGCGCCTGCCGGACGCTCCTCAACACCGCGCTCGAGGATCCCCTCGCCAAAGGTCCGCGGATCGCCGGTCTTCTCGCGGAGAGCGTGGCGCTGCGATCCCTCTTCGAATGGCGCTCGTCGGAATTAGCGTCATTCCTGCGACACCTCGCCGCTGCGTCGCACTGCGAAGTGATTCTTGACCGCAGCTTCGATCCGATCGAACTCCGACAGCACAACGCGGCCGTCCTTGCGACGCCCGCCGCCGTGTTGTCCCGCCTCGACCGCGTGGCCCAGCTCGACTCGATCGTGTCGCCGGGCGTGCGACGATATGAGTTGCGAGTTCCAGCGGCGCTGGCGATCGGCGCCAACGGCGCGGAGCTCGTCAGCGCTCTTTCGCAAGCGGCAGTCCGCGGCGTTTCCGGCGTGCAGTTCGACACCTATGGCCTACTACCGGAAAGCGCGTTGACCGTTGTTCGCCAGGCCATTCGTTACGCGCGACGTGCGAACCAAGCGTAGTTCCGCTAGCTCGCACGCGAGTGTGCGGCTCGGAGGGTCGCGTGGCTTCGGTCGACGACGAGGGCGTCGCCGGAAGCGATCGGAGCGAAACCATCTACGCGGACGCTGGACGTCGTCCGGTTCGACGCCGCCAGTCCGTATTGAAGTCCGATGAGGTGCTCCAGGAGTGTGGCGACGAGGTCCGTGCGTTGGATCGATTGGGCAACGAAGTCCGTGTCACAACCTGGCACTTCCAGCCGAATTGTTTGCGCACCGGCGCGCCGCGCCTGGCGATGGAAGTCCTCCGACAACAGCGAGTCGTCCCGTACGATCGTTGGAATGAGTTCGAGCCTTCGCCAACCGAAAAGGTCGCGATTCGAAAACGTCTCGCCTGCGGCGGGGCTCCAACTGAAGTACCGACCCGGTGGAAACGCCGTCTGCAACGTCGGAAGCCAAGTTGATAAGCGTTCGTCGATTCCACCCGGTCCAGCCATGACCACACGCACCTCGTTCCGCGGAACGGACACCACGTCGATCACGCAAGTAAGTTCGCCGCCGTCGAAGTCGAGGCTCATGGGAACGGCCGGCGGTGAACCGCTTCGCCGCCAACCGTCGCGCCGCTCCCAGCGCGCCGCGCAGAGAACCCAGGCGAAGCGGAATCTGGCCGCGATCGCGTCCGCATACGGACACGCGTGCGGCGTCATGCGAAGCAACTGCTTGAACCATAAGAGCGCGCCGCAAACACTCTCCGCATCGCCGCCGTGCAATCCGGATCGCACGAGAATTAGCGGCTTGGGCGCGAGGGGCAGTCCGTACGATTCATCTTCGCGTCCGATGGTCACGAGCTGATGGTCGATTTTGTCGACGGGACCGTCGCCGTCGTGGACGACGAACTCGCGGAAGCGCGTTTGCGCCTCTCGGATCATCTCTCGCAGGCGCGGTTCGCCGCGCACCGGCATGACGAACTGTCCCAGCCCGTTCTGCGTGTGTCCCAACATCGACAACAGGAAGTACACGGCAACGTTCGCTTCCGATCTCGTGGACGATTCCGCTTCGACCGGATCGAGATCGACGACATACAATCCGCCGCCCGTCGTTTCCTTGTGCAGGCAGACCGCTCGCCCCGTTGTCACGTCCTGACACGCCATCGACGCAAGCAGTGTGGTGAACCCGTGTTTCTTGAGGAAACGATCCAGCGTGGGCGATTTCCGAAAATGATTCTGCACGAACGAACCCGGCGATTTTCCCGACCAGGCGTGTGGAAACACGTCGGCCAGCGCGAACCCTCGTGTGGCATGGTGGGCGAAAACGACTTTCGCGCAGATGGGATCGTCGGGCTGCTCGACGCGTCGTAGCGAGAGTTTCTTTCCGCAGAGCTTGGCGAAGGCGGGCAGCGACACGATCACCAGTTGTCGCTCGGCGAGGTCGACGAGATCCTTGACGGTGCGGATCCCGGTCGGCGGCGTTTCATCGGGAAGCAACACGGCATCGCACGTCAGCGAACCGAGTGCGGGCTTGCCGCCGCGACGAGTCGTCCGCGACGATCCGACCAATGCAGCCGTTCCGCCGTCGACGTCACAGGGAGCAACGTTGGTCTCGCCGAGCGACGCGCGGAGAATCGCCGTCAGCGGTCGCGACTCCGCGGTCTTCGACCAGATGCAAACCGATCGCGCGGTGCGGGGCGCGGGGACCGCCTGCGGCGGCGGCGGGATGGCCAGGAGGTGCGAGTCTTCCTCGGGCTCCAAGGTGTGCAGGAAGCGAACCGCTTCGATGGTCGCCCAGCCCTTGGCGTTTACCACGCCGACGCTCAGACGAACGCGACGCGAACCTTCCGGAGCTTGATAGAACGCGCGAACCGTGCAGGTCCGCGAGGAGACGTGGACGCCCGGTGTTTCCTGCAACTCGCCCGCCGGCCGCGTCCCGACCAGCGGTTGAACGGACAGGACGAACCCGGCGCGCTCATCCGCCGCTTCGAGATCGCAGCGCACGTCCGCGTCGACGCGGTAGAACTCGCCCGGTTTGCACGTCAGAATCTGCGACCAACCCGCCTGCAACGTGCGGCGCGAGGTCGTGATGGTCACGCCGGACTTGCTCTCAATCGTTCCGCGTTCCCAACGCACGCCGGCGACGGAAGCGTCCCATCGCCAGCCGGTCGGCGTGCCGCGTCCGCGGAGGAAGTTCGCGTTGCTGATCTTGTTCACACGTTTCGGCATCGTTGATCGGATGCGGGCGTGTCATCGGAACCAAGCACCACCGATGCGTTCCGCCAGTCGACGATCGTCGAGCACTGGCCGTCGAAACCGCAAGTCCGCACGCCGCATTCGCTGGGTCGGTATATCGGGGATTCGGCGTCAACGCAATGCGATCCGCACTTCAACCCCGGTCCGGGGTCCGTGACAGAATCGGCGGGGCTCGCGTTCGTCCGGAGGATTCGACGATGGTCTCGAAAACTGCGACGGCGCTGGCCGCCCAAGAACCACGCGCTTGCGCTTGTGGCTCGTACAGATTCGGTTCTTGTTTCGACGTTTCGACGTTTCGACGTTTCGACGTTTTGACGTTTCGACATTTCGACGTCTTCTCGGAATTGGTATCAGACCACGGCGTGGAGACGGCGGACCTCGGCGAATTGATAAAAGCAACTGACGACCGT
>ORJL010826135.1_pt1 | contig 17407 bp, 11 predicted proteins | sample 1779941 | NCBI WGS metagenome assembly ORJL01 (sample SAMEA104232317, study PRJEB22302) | groundwater metagenome | biome: forest; feature: aquifer; material: groundwater | place: USA | collected 2011-08-07 | depth 5.8 m | reverse complement strand
GACTACCAGAAGCCCGATCGCTTCTTCGCGCGCACCTACCTGACGAAGAACCTCTCCACCCTCGCCGGCGAGGCGGTTCGGCGCCTCTCTGGCCAGCGGACCGAGACAAGCGCGGTTTTCAACCTGGCCACCCAGTTCGGCGGAGGCAAGACCCACGCACTCACTCTCCTGTTCCACCTCGCCCGGAACGGCGCCGCCTCGCACCGCTGGGCTGGTGTCTCACAGATCCTCGCCGCTGCCGGGGTGAAGGAAATCCCCAAGGCCACCACCGCTGTTTTCGTCGGCAACGAGTTCGACTCGCTCAAAGGCCGTGGCGGCGATGACGGCACGCCCCTGCGCAAGACGCCGTGGGCCGACATCGCCTGGCAACTCGGCCTGCCTGCCGGGAGGCAGGCGGCAGAAAGGAATCTCGCGTTGTTAGCGGAGCACGAGAAAACTAAGACCGCGCCTGGCGGCGAGGTCATCCGTCAGCTCTTTCCCAAAGACCAGCCCAGTCTCATCCTCCTGGATGAGCTGATGAACTACGTTAGCCGAAACCGTAACCTGCCTGCCGGCAGGCAGGGAAGCAGTCTCGGTACGCAGCTCTACAACTTTCTCCAGAACCTCTCGGAAGTCGCCCGAGGACTCGACAACGTGGTGTTGGCGGTCTCGATCCCCGCCTCCGAGTTTGAAATGACGGCCGAAGACCAGTCCGATTACGAGCGATTCAAGAAAATGCTCGACCGCCTCGGCAAGGCCATCGTCATGTCCGCCGAGGCCGAAGCGTCCGAGATCATTCGCCGTCGTCTCTTCGAATGGGACGAGCGCGCGATCACCCACGAAGGGAAGGTCTTGCTCCCCAAGGACGCCATCGAAACCTGCAACGAATACGGCGATTGGGTCGTCGCCCATCGCCAGCAGTTGCCGAACTGGTTTCCTCTCGACGGTGCGCGCGAGCAGTTCCTCGCAACCTATCCCTTCCACCCGACCGCCATTTCTGTCTTCGAACGTAAATGGCAGGAGCTGCCCCGTTTCCAGCAAACGCGCGGCGTGCTGCGAATGCTCGCCCTCTGGGTAGCCCAGGCATACCAACAGGGCTTCCAAGGCGGCCACAAAGACCCCCTCATCGGCCTCGGTACGGCGCCCCTCGAAGATTCCATGTTCCGCTCGGCGGTTTTCGAGCAGTTGGGCGAAACCAAACTCGAAGGCGCCGTCACAACCGACATCTGCGGCAAGAAAGGATCGCATGCGGCCCGGCTCGACGCCGAGGCCTCCGATACCATCCGCAACGCCCGCCTGCACCGCAAAGTGGCCACTGCCATCCTCTTCGAGTCCAACGGCGGACAGGCAAAGGGTGAGGCAACCCTGCCCGAGATCCGGCTCGCGGTCGCCGAACCTGGCCTCGACATCGGCAACGTCGAGACCGCCCTCGAGGCCCTCACCGAGGCATCCTACTACCTCACGGTCGAGCGCAACCGCTACCGGTTCAGCCTCAAGGAAAACCTCAACAAGCGCTTCGCTGACCGTCGCGCCACAATCCGTTCCGAGACCGTTCAGGAACGCATCCGCGAAGAAATACAGAAAGTCTTCGCCCTCGGCAGCGGCGTCGAGCGCATCTTTTTCCCCGAGAAGACTAACCAGGTTCCCGACCGCCCCGTCGTCACCCTCGTCGTCCTGCCGCCCGATATGTCGCTCCACGACGAAAAGAGCACCACCAAGTTCGTTGAAACCGTCACTCGCGAATCCGGCTCTTCCTCGCGCACGTTCAAGAGCGCTTTACTCTTCTGCGTTCCCGAGTCGGCAGATGCCCTCTGTGATGAAGCCCGCAAAGTCCTAGCCTGGGAGGATATCGAAGCCGAAGCCGACGATCTCAAATTCGATGACACCCAGGTCCGGCAGCTCGATGAAAATGTGAAGAAAGCCAAGCGCGACCTGAAGGAAACCATCTGGCGCACCTACAAAGTCATCATGCTGCTCGGCAAGGACAACATCCTGAAGAAGATCGACCTCGGCCTGGTCCACTCGAGCGCCGCGCCAGACATGGCCACCCTCGTGCTCAATCACCTGCGGCAGACGGACGACCTCGTCACCGGCGTTAGCCCCGGATTCCTCACCAAACATTGGCCTCCGGCCTTCACGGAGTGGGCCACCAAATCCGTGCGCGACACCTTTTTTGCCTCGCCCCAGTTCCCGCGTCTCCTCAGCGGTGATGTGATCTGCGAGACCATCAGCCGCGGTGTGGGCAATGGTCTGCTGGCCTACGTCGGCAAGGGCGCCAAAGGCGACTACAAACCTTTCTGCTTCAACCAGGCCTTGATGACGACGGACATCGACTTCTCCGAAGAGATGTTCCTCATCACGAAGGAAACTGCCGACGCTTACCTCAAGAGCAAAGCGACCCCGCCGGTGCCCCCGCCTGAGCCCCGACCAGGCGAACCGGGCGACAAGCCCAAGCCCCCGACAACAGAGGGAGACGGCAAGGAAGGCCCCGAGCCAAAGAGACCGGAGCAACTGACGTTCTCCTGCATGGCCTGGACCGGCGAAGTCCCCCCTCAGAAGTGGATGAAGTTCTACACCGCCGTCCTGTCCAAATTTGCCGCCAGCAAAGGCCTCAAGCTGAAGCTTACCGTTGAGATCGCCCCGGAAGGCGGCCTCTCGAAGCAGAAGATCGATGAAATCCAAGCCGCCCTGCGCGAACTCGGCCTCAACGACGATGTCAAGTCCGAGTAGGGTCCGAAGCTACGGGCAACCCGCCATGACACAGCTAATTCCAATTCGCGTTCAAGATGAGCCTAATTCGCTGGTCTGGCGGGCGTCTGGCTTTGTTGCTCGCTCGTTACAGCCCTCTGCGGGGATGCGCCTCGCTCGCGCCGCGCCAGCCACCCCATCCTGCGCGCCTTAGTCTCATCTTGAACGCTCATTGGAATAAGCAATCGCATCGCTCTGGTGACCTGGGCTGCTTCCAGCATCGGCGCTTGCACGGTGTTTCGGCTTACCAGGGAAGGCGCTCCCGTCTATTGCGCCGACCTGGAGCATTCCGCGGTCGAGGCCATGCGCATGCAGCTCGCCTTTGAGTACGACTCCTGTGTCAGCAGGAAGGGACTGGGCTACTGACCAAGGCCGGATTACACTTCTGAATCATGAGCAAAGAGTTTCTATTCTCGCAGATGACACTGTCATCCGAGTTGGTAGAAGATCTGCGGCGCCAGAATCCTTGGTGGGAGGGGCGCGCGATGCCGGTGTTGCCGCCCTACCGCCGGCACTTGGTACGACAGATTCATCGCCGACTCGAATGGAAGCTCGCCCCCATTGTGGTCGTGCGCGGCCCTCGCCAGGTTGGTAAGACGACGGCGCAAGGGCATGTCATTCAGGATCTGCTCCAGGCCGGAGTAGAGGGATGGCGAATCCTGCGTGTCCAGTTCGACGATTTGTCCGAACTAGGCGGGTTTGGCTCGCCCATTCTTCGTCTGGGTGACTGGTTTGAACGCACCGTCATGAAGCGGACGATGAACGAAGCCGCCCAGTCCGGCCAGCCTGCATTCCTGTTTCTGGACGAGGTGCAGAACCTGGACAAGTGGGCGCCCCAGTTGAAGTCCTTGGTGGATTCTTCCACAGTGCAAGTGGTGGTGACCGGCAGTTCGGCGCTGCGGATCGAAGCTGGGCGCGATAGCCTGGCAGGCCGAATCACCTCACTGGAGGCAGGAACACTGTCGTTGACCGAAATCGCGGCGCTCCGAGGATTGGATTTGGGGGAGCCGTATCTGAAAGACAACGGCTTGGAAGCACTCACCCACGCGTCCTTTTGGACGAAATTGCGTGAGCATGGTCAGTCGCGGGAGCAGACCCGGGACACCGCGTTCGCCGCTTTTTCAGAACGCGGCGGCTATCCCCTGGCTCATCTGCGCGCCTCCGCGCCTTGGGAGCAAGTGGCCGACCAGTTGAACGAGACGGTCATCAAACGAGTCATCCGGCATGATCTGCGGCTGGGTGAACGTGGGCGGAGACGGGACCCTGCGCTCCTTGAGAAGCTCTGCCTGGTCGATCACGGCCTGCGGGCGAGCTGGCTGCAGGAACAGATTCCTCTGGACCCAAGAAAGCTGCGTGAGCAACCGGAGTTGACAGCGGTCGCCGGGCATCTGGCTGAGAGCGTGACGGGTGCGGTTCTGTCAACCATCACCGGGCTGGACATCGCCCATTTCCCTGAGAGACAGGGCGAGCCGGAGGTGGACTTTGTTCTGACGAACGGAGTCAAACGGATCCCTGTCGAAGTGAAATACCAAGCGAAGATTGACCCGATGCGTGACACCGAGGGTCTCCGATCCTTTGTCGAGAAAGCCGTGAACAACGCGCCTTTCGGGCTCCTCATCACGCAAGGCGATTCACCGGGAGTTGTTGATCCGCGCGTGGTCGCCCTGCCGCTTTCCTCCCTCATGCTCCTACGCTGAGTCTCGACGACGATGTCACATCCGACTACCATCGGGAAACAGGGCTAACCCTCCATGACACGACTAACCAATCGCGTTGCTCTGGTGACCGGGGCCGGCTCCGGCATCGGGGCGGCGACCTCGCTGCTCCTGGCCAGCGAAGGTGCTCACGTATGCTGCGCCGACCTTCAGCAATCCGCCGCCGAGGCGACCGCACGCCTCGCTACCAGCCAGGGATGCCGTGCCAGTTCCCACTGCCTGGACGTGCGCGAAGAGTCGCAATGGGAGACCGTTCTCGAACAGGTTCTGAGGGTGCACGGCCCTCTCGCGATCCTGGTCAATTGCGCGGGTATTTCCGCCGCCAGCCCGCTCGCCGAGACGCCGCTCGCAGAGTGGCGCCGCGTGTTCGCCACGAATCTCGACGGTGCGTTTCTTGCCACGAAGCACGGCATAAGAGTGATGCGGGAGAGTGGGGGCGTCATCGTTCAGATCGGTTCGGCTTCAGGCATACGCCCTTCGGCTGGCGCGGCGGCTTACTCGACCAGCAAGGCGGCCGTCGGGATGTTGGTTCGCGCTGCCGCCAAAGAGTGTCGCGAAGCCGGACTCCCGATACGGATTTGCGCGGTGAGTCCGGCCGGTGTCCGGACCCCGTTGTGGCGCTCGATGCCTTTTTTTCAAGATCTCGTAGCCAAGACAGGTTCTGAGAAGGCCGCATTCGAGGCTTTGGAGAAGGGAGGAGGCGGGCAGTTCGCAGACCCGGAAGACGTCGCGCGCGCCGTGGCGTTTCTGGTGTCCGACGATGCCCGACACATCAACGGCGTCGAGCTGACCCTCGATGGTGGATTCGTGCTGTAACTGGAGAGAACGTATGAACAAAAAAGCCCAGAGGCTTGGGACGAGAACCGCCATCTACGCCAGGCTATTGCAGAGGCAGGGGTGTTGCTGGAAGATGCCGGCAAACGGTTGCGCGTCATCCTTCAAGATGAACCCATGATGGCGGAAACGCCGATCGAGGTGGCGGTCGCGATCCAGCCCGCCTGCGTAACTCGGCCCTGGCCTCATCCCAATCACGAACCCCCTCGGAACCGGAACGTACGCGCTCCTCCGTCTCGCGCAGGGCATCCCCGTGCCAGGCTGGGGACTCAATAGCGTCCTATTCCCTGGCCAAGTCCTCCCAGAGCGCATGCATCACCTTCAGTTTCCCTTCTCGCGACATCCGCTGCATGTCGATCGTCATCATGCCCAAACAATATACCACCTGGCAGGCGCTGCAATACTCATTTGGCGAACGACCGAACTGAGCGACGCGGGCGGCGCGGCGCGTCCGCATTGGCAACTGACGCGGCCCGCCAGCGTTCGCTCCAGTGACCTTATGCCTAGAAATCGACCGCAAGGTGCCATTTGATTCCTTTCGCGTGCGCTTGCCGGAGCACGCCTTCGAACTCCAGAAGATCAGCTTTGACGCCTTCCAACTCCGGAGCGTTCTCGACCTGACCCAGAAGGGCCTGGACTGTCCGTAGCCCGTCTTCCGGGGAGAACCATTGCTCCCCAGGGATTTCAACGTCGCTGACTCCCTCGCTCTCCAGAAACTCGCCTGCCTCATCTCGATTAACACTGAAAAACTCCATTAATGGGCGAAGCCCGAGGCGTGCCGCTATCTCCGCAAGCTGCTTTTCGGACCGACCGAGTGCCTTCCCATTGACGAAGGGGTCGAAACCCGGAGCCTTATTTTCCAGAACGATGTAGAGAGCCATTGTTGGGCCGACAATAGGGTCACCTGCTCAGCGGAAACCTGGCTGCCCACGCGGTCCAGGGATGGACAATGAACGAACTACCACCAGAAGTGCTGCCCCCGCACCGTGAACTCAGCGTGGGGCAGGTTATCCCGGTTCCAACGCCGTGCCACCTCGTCCCGGCGGATGTCGAACAGCGCCCCGCTCCGCAGGTTCTCCACATGCCCATCGCAGAACACGACATTCCATCGCCCGCCGTGTCGCCGTTGGACCTTCAGCAGGAGCGCTCGCAACGTTGCGGCCTGCCCCGGGTTGAGATCCGGCAAGGCGTTGGCTTTGATTTCATACCAGGGAACCGGATCCCAAGGGCCCAGTCTGGGGACTGCCCAATCATTAGAGCGGTTAGAGAATTCCTTTGGCCATACGTTCGCATCGCCGATGGCGATCATCACGCTGGGGGCCAGCACTTCGCTCTCCCGGATCGACCGGGTGGTGAGGGGTGCGGGAGAAACGAGCTCCCCGGCGAGCCCGAGCCATGGTGGTTGGTCCAGTCCACCAAAGTGGACACCTCTAACGTTGTATCCGTAGCTCCCGCACCAACTGCGCCAAACCCGAGCGTAGCCTGGACACGACTGAATCCCCCTCGTCTTCACATCCCTCCCTGGAGCATACTCCCACCAAGTACCTTGCCAGCCGCCCGTGCCGGCATAGTTCGTGAGGTCGTTATACCAAAGGAGGTCCGATGCGGGGTACACGCCCCCTTCATCGACAAACATGCTCAGGGCCAAGCCCCACTGCCCCAAGTTGCTCCTGCAAACCGCCGAGTCGGCGGAGCCCTTGGCCCGCGACAGCCCGGGCAGGAGCAGACTCGCCAGGATCGCGATGATCGCGATGACGACGAGGAGCTCGACGAGGGTGAACGCGTTCGATCCCCCGCTCTGCCTTTGGGGGCTGGCCCGTTCAGAACTGACGTTCGCGCTGCCCACAATCACTATGCCATCCTACGCTTTAGTAACCATCGGTCAACTCCGCGTCCCGCTGCACCTGGCCCAACGCCAGAGGTGAGCGACCGCCGCCGACAGGGACGGTGGAGCGTACGAGGCACTCTCGAACTCCCGCCCAGCGTTGAACGGAGAAGCGGGGCGGCGGTTCGTCTCCACCGACTTGTTCGGCCAAAGAATCATCAATATGTCTCCTGCTGCCAACCGCCGGCCGTGTGCCAAACGCGGATGCCCTTGGTTCCCGCCGGGGCCTCCGCTCGGTAAACCGCCCGGCTGGCCTGCCTAATCTCCACCGTCAATTGAGCGGCAGGGTCTAGCTTGGAAACGTCGCAGGTCAATCCCCGTCCGGGCATCTCCAGCACCGTCGCGGGGCTTCCCGTTGGCGTGATCGTCGTGACGCTGCCTGAATGTGCTCCCGCTCGATATTTGGCGGTGAACTGCGCACCCGGGGTGTCAGCAACTTGAAGTGACGTGTTCGTCGTGCCACAACCGCCTACCACCAGGCTCAGGGCTGCGGTCACAAGACTGAGGAACATGGTCTGTCTCATGATTTGTGAGTTTCAGTACGCCTTGAATTGGATTTGACTGTTGCCGAACGACCCAAGCTCAGCGACCCGGCCCACGAGGGCGTCCGATTGCAACTGCGACGCGATGGCCGGGTTCGCTGCAGCGCATAGGCCACATGTGTCTCACTGCTCAATCCTCAGAATGTGATAGCCGTCTGTGTCCGCCAGCAATCGCCCGATGTCCTGGGCTGAAAGCTTGCGAACTGTCCGGTCGTCACGCAAGACGCGAATGACTCGCAGCGTGTCTGGCGCTGGGTAGTGATAAACTGGCAGGCCGAAACAGAAGATGGTGCTGTCTCGTGATGTCACTGGCACATCGAACGCAATCCTTCCGTCCGTCGGCACTGCTGTATCAATCGGTGCGCCGTAATCTGGCCGCACGCGAATCGTGTAACTGCTCGGTGACGGTGCGACCAGTGATAGCCGCTGTGCAGGCACAGTGCGAATAGGGCCGCACGCCGTCCCGCAACCAGACTGTATGAATGCCACAGCGATTAGGGCGAGAACGGTGAGGACGCGCGTCATGTGGCCTAACGACCGAACTGAGCGACGCGGGCGGCCCAGCGCGTCCGCATTGCCAACTGACGTGGCCCGCCCGCGTTCGCTCCAGTGACCTTGTTAGCCCAGGGTTGCTTCATACTCAAGCCTCATCCTGGGAACATCTTCTTCAGAAATCGTATCTGCCCACTGATCCTTGTGTTCGAGGACCCACCGCCAGAATTCGTAGTCTGGAAAACCCGGCTGGTATCTCCGAACTCCTCCCCGGCGAGCGCGGCCCGGATCCTTCGCGCTGAGGCGGAGGATGACGGCACCATCGGACGCGATTTGTGAATCGGCTAACCAATAGCGCGTTGAGTCGTTGCCAGTGTTCATTTGTGCGGTGCGTTCGGATTGAGCTAACGCAAAGGTCAGCGACGGGAGCCAGCCGCCGATGACGTTCGATTTGTCTCCGAGCGAATCGGCTGGCTCCCGTTCGCTGCACCGTCTTGTTGGCCTTTCAAAGCATTTCTAACTTCCTCTGGGCTTCTGGTCACTCCTCCCCTGTGAATTATAGCGTGACAATTGGGGCATACTGGAATGAGGTCCGTTTTCGGGTCGGTGTTGCGTCCCTGCTTCTCGCCACTCAAAGGGCGGATATGGTGGACGTGGATGAACCCTTCGCCGAGCGGTCCGTATATCGTCCCGAGGTCGCAGCCGCATATCAAACACGTATGGCCATGGATCGCCAGGCAAGCAGACCGCAACACTGGATCGCGCTCATGAATGGAGAGGAGTCTCAGAACCTCTGCTCCCTCTAATCTCGGCTCGTAACTCGATGTTCTCGTGTCCGTAGATCGGAGTGGCGCATACCATCCCAATGAGATAAACGCCTCACGCACCTCTGGCCGAAGCTCCCAATAAAACTTGCCGTCCACTTCGGAACGCCTCCCCGGCGCGATGACATGATACCATCCGCCCTGCCAATCATCTGGATGCCAAGCGCGAATAGGCGAGCCCACAGGCGAGGCGTCGTAAACCTTGTGTCCAGCCTTTCCCACGATGCCGTTCGCTACCACGAAGCGTGAGAGGCTCAAAAGTGAGGCAAGGCCCTCAGCGGATTGAGGGCCGTCGCACAGGGTGGATACCGCGAGGCGCTCCAGTTCTGATAGGCCGGCATCTTGCAGAATGGCGTTCACGGCTTCGGCCAACAGTATACATTGTGACAAACTACCTGACCAATGAGAAACCGGATTATGGAGCGTCTTTTGGACATTTGCCGGAGGCTAATGGTGCCGGTCAGCAATAGCAAGCGAAACGCGACAGCGAAACGCGCCAAAAGGCGAAAAATGGGATTCTTTGCTCCGAAATCGGAAAATCAGCCCTTGCTACGATCATCCGGGTTACCGCGGTTGTCTTCCGGCACGCCACCACCATCATGTCCAAGTTCGCCGCCTGAAAAGGACTAAGGCTGAGGCATACCCCCGAGGACTCATGGCCCGAATACAGTCTGGTACACCGTCCGGATGGCGGTTCGATAGCGTCCTACCGCGCCCAGGAAGTCGTCCGCGTTGGGGAAGCCGCAGCGGACGGCGACGCGGTACATGGGCGCGGGATCGTCGGGCAGGGTAGTTTCACCCGCGTAACTCCAGCGACGCAAGATGGCTTCGACGCGGCGGAGTTTGCGGTAGTTCTCGATCAGGAGGTCCAGCTCCTTGGCGGGCAGCACGTGCTTCTCCCGTCCGACCTGCAGGGCTCGGAGCGTGTTCGGCTCGTGCCAACCGTGTTCGAGGCAGAGTGTCTGGGCGATAAACTCGGCATCCATGAGGCCGCCTGCGCCGGTCTTGATTGCCAGGGCCTCCTTGCCGGGGGCGGTGCGTTCTTTCTCGATTCGGGCCCTCATTCGCGCGACCTCCTGTTTCCAGCTCGCGGAGTGGGCTGCGATAGGGGCCTCCAGGTGGCTGAAATTGGTCACCCGGGTAGCGATTTGCAGGAAGCTCTCTCCGACCTCGGGATTGCCCGCGACGAGGCGGGCGCGGGAAACGGCCTGCAACTCCCAGAGTTGGGCTCGCAGCCGGTAGTAGTCTCCATGCGCCTTGACTGTATTGACCAGCAACCCTTTGTCACCGTCGGGCCGGAGGCGGGCGTCGATGGCGAAGGCGACCCCCAGTTCGGTGGGCGTGGAGAGCAGTTCCATGACTTCAGCCGCCAGGCGCTGGAGTTGGGCCGAGTTCTTGGTCTTGTCATCGGCCACAAAAATCACGTCCAAGTCGGACCCGTAGTTGAGTTCCGCTCCACCCAGTTTGCCGAGCCCTATGATGCTCAGCGGCGCGGTTTGGATGCGGTGGCGGCGCAGCACGACTTCGAGAGCGTACTGAACACAGGCGTCGGCGAGAGCGGAGAGTTCCACCAGGTTCTGTTCATAGTCCGCCAGGCCCAGGATGTCTCGAAGCCCGATGCGCATCAGTTCGGCCTGGTGGTAGCTTCGCATCCAGAGGCGCTGATCTGGGTCGGTCAGCCCGTGGCGCAGGTCGGCGAGGGTTTGATCCGCAGTCTTGGCGCGGCGCAAACGGCCGCTCTGTTCCAGTTCGTCCACCAAATCCGGTGTGCGGATGGCGGTCTCCGCCAGGAACTCGGAGCGGTCGAAAAGGAGCACAAGCAGGTCAAATAACGACGGATTGGTGGCCCACGTCTCGAACAGCAGGGCACGCGCGCCATACACCCCGATGAAGCTGTCCAGGCGGGCCAGCACGCGGTCGGGATCGGAGAGCCGGCGCGACTTGGGGTCACCGTCGGGGGAGGGTGTTGAAGGTGGGGGGAGCTGCGAATCCTTCCTGGGGCAAAGCGCCAGGAAGCGGGCCAGGAGGGTCCGGGCAAATTCGACCGTGCGGGGTGAGACATGTCCGAAACCCGGGCCTCGGACGAACACAGTCGCGAGACGCAGCGCTTTATCGGCGTCCAGGAAGGAGTGGGTGGAGAGCAGCTTGCGCCACTCCTCCTCGCGGCCGTCAAAGTCAGCGGGCAACGCGGCGGTCTGGGAATCAGATTTCTGCTGAAACAGGCTGTTATAGACTTCTCGAACGGCGGTCCTGTGCTTCTGGAGGGCAGTCGCGAAGGAGCGAAGCGAAGAGAAGCCCATTAGAGCGGCGAGACGCTCACGCGAGTGGCGTTCGGTTGGAATGGTGTGCGTTTGCAGGTTGTTCTCCATCTGGAGCCGGTGCTCGACGTTCCGAAGGAACTCGTAAGCGGATGAGAGGACCTCCGCGGAGGAGGCGGGAAGCAGTTTGTAGCGAACGAGTTTTCCCAAGGTTGGGAGCGTCTGGGAGTCTGCCAGGAACGGCTGGCGTCCCACGTTGAGCACCTGCAGGGTCTGTGCCACAAACTCGACCTCGCGGATGCCGCCTCGGCCAAGTTTCACGTTCCGCTCGATCTCGCCTGCCTTGAGCACTTCATTCTCGATCCGCTGTTTCATCGCTCCGATCTCCTTGAGTGCCTGCTCGCCGAGCGAGCGGGGGTAACGAAACGCTTGAATCATTTCGAGGAACTCGCCCGCCACAGTGTGGTCCCCGGCGACTCTGCGGGCTTTGATGAGCATCATCCGCTCCCACGTCTGGCCCCACTGGGCATAGTAGCTCTCGTAACTCGAGAGAGAGCGGGCCAGCGGGCCGGAGTTGCCGTCCGGACGGAGGCGCAAGTCGATCCGGTAGAGCATCCCTTCGGGCGCGAGCCGGCCCACCTCGGCGATGAATGCTTCGGCTAGACGCTTGAAGAATTGATGACTGGCCAGGCTCTTGCCCGCCAGTCTGCCCGGACGGGGAGGTTCTTTGAACGCGTGGCCTTCATCGGAATAGACGAAGAGGACGTCCACATCCGAGCTGTAGTTTAGTTCCTGCCCGCCCAGCTTACCCATCCCCAGCACGCAAAAGCCGGTCTGTTGCCATTTCTCGTCCGCGTCCTGGTGCCACGGCTCTCCGAACCGGGCGACCAGTTGCCCGCGGCAGAGCTGGAAGACGGTCTCGAGGCAGACATCGGCCAGATCCGACAGCTCTTGGGTGACCTGGGCGACACCGGCCAACCGGGCGAGGTCCCGGGCGGCGATCCGCAGGGTTGCGCGCTGTTTGAAGAGCCGCAACGGGGCGAACGCGGCCGCGTAGTCCTGGCTGGCGATCAAGGGCGCCAGCCAGCGGTTGACCTCCCGCCACAAGCCCTGGGCGGTGCGCGGAAAGCGCAAACCTTCACTGTCCCAGAGCAGTTCCAACCACTCCGGGTGCGCTAGAAGCGCTTCAGTCAGCGCCTGCGAACCACTCAGGAGCGCCGTCAGGACACGGGCGTTTTCGTCTGTCGCCGTCTTCAACAGCGGGGCCGCGCTCGTGTCCCGCAGCAAGCCCAAGTAACGTTCCGCGCGCTTTGGATCAGCGCAGGCCGCGAGCGCGTCAGACCAGAGAGACTTCTGCATGAGGGCATTAGACATGGGGAGAACGCCAGCGGCAAACCGAAATCGGCGCATAACGAACGCTCAACGAACTGGCCGCCATGTTAACCATTGATAACCAAGGGCTTCGCAGTTGACGCTGTGGGACTTATGCGGTATATGAACGGAATTGTCCGAGCCAATAGCCTATGAGCCACCCGAACTTGATGTCCGCCCAAAATATTACGTCTGTCCTGCACGAAGAGCGCGTTTTCCCTCCCCCGACCGAGTTTGCCGCGCTCGCTCACGTCAAGTCGATGGCGGAGTACCAGGCGTTGTACACCGAATCGATCGAGGCGCCGGACGCGTTCTGGGGCCGGCAAGCGGCACAGGAACTGATTTGGTTCGAGCCGTGGCAGAAGGTCCTGCAGTGGAAAGAACCCTTTGCACAATGGTTCGTGGGCGGGAAGCTTAATGTCAGCCATAACTGCCTGGACAGGCATCTGGGCACGGCCACAGCGAACAAGGCCGCGCTGATCTGGGAGGGCGAGCCGGCCTCGCCCGGCAAACCGGGCGAGGAAAGGGTTCTCACCTACAAGCAACTGCACCGCGAGGTCTGCCTCTTTGCCAACGTGCTCAAGCGCCACGCCATTCAGTCCGGGGATCGCGTCCTTATCTACATGCCGATGGTGCCCGAGGCGGCTGTGGCCATGCTGGCCTGCGCCCGCGTTGGGGCCGTTCACTCGGTCGTGTTTGCGGGCTTTAGCGCCCACGCCGTGGCGGATCGTATTTTCGATTGCCAGGCGAAGATGGTGATCACCGCGGACGGAGGGTTCCGGCGCGGCGCAATCGTGCAGTTGAAAAAGAGCGTGGACGAAGCCCTCACCCTCAAGGATGAGCAGGGGGCGCTGCTCGCCAAGACCATCGAGACGGTCATCGTGCTGCGGCGAGCCAACAACGAAATCCGAATCCAGGAAGGCCGTGATTTTTGGTGGCATCGGGAGCTGGACTATGTGAATGCCGACTGTCCAGCGGAGAAGATGGACAGTGAGGCGCCTCTCTTCATCCTCTACACCAGCGGTTCAACCGGCAAACCGAAAGGCATTCTCCACACCACAGGCGGTTATTTGCTTGGGGCCAAGATGACCTCAAAATACGTCTTTGACCTCAAAGACCCCGACGTTTTCTGGTGCACGGCGGATGTGGGCTGGGTGACCGGGCACACTTATGTGGTCTATGGACCGTTGGCCAACGGAGCCACGAGCCTGATGTACGAGGGAGCGCCCAACTGGCCCGAGCCAGACCGCTTCTGGCGGATCATCGAGAAATACGGCGTGACCATCCTCTACACGGCCCCCACCGCCATTCGGGCCTTCATGAAATGGGGCGTTGAGTGGCCCCAAAAGCATAACCTCAGCTCCTTGCGCCTCCTGGGGACGGTGGGAGAACCGATCAACCCGGAGGCGTGGATGTGGTATCACGAGGTAATCGGCGGGAAGCGATGTCCCATCGTGGACACGTGGTGGCAGACGGAGACCGGGACGATCATGATCACCCCGTTCCCCGGCGCCACCACCACCAAGCCGGGCACAGCCACTCTGCCCTTCTTCGGCATTTTGCCCGAAGTCGTGGACGACCAGGGACACGTGGTGCCGAAGAACACCGGGGGTAAACTGGTCATCCGCCGCCCGTGGCCGAGTATGCTGCGCGGTCTCTGGGGCGATCCGAAGCGGTACCAGGAGGTCTATTGGAACGAGGTCAAGCACAGCTACTTTACCGGAGACGGCTGCCGCCAGGACGAGGACGGCAATTTCTGGATCGTAGGGCGCATCGACGATGTGCTCAACGTGGCGGGCCATCGCATCGGTACGGCCGAGGTGGAGAGCGCGTTGGTGAGCCATCGCCATGTGGCCGAGGCGGCGGTGGTGGGGCGTCCTGATGAACTTAAGGGCCAGGCGTTGGTGGCATTTGTCACCCTCAAGACGGGCGTGGCCTCCTCACCCGAGCTTCGTGCCGAGCTGCGTGAGCATGTGGCGCGCGAGATTGGGCCGGTGGCCAGGCCGGACGACATCCGCTTCACCGACTCGCTGCCCAAGACACGCTCGGGCAAGATCATGCGCCGCCTCCTGAAGCAGGTCGCCGCCGGGGTGGAGATCAAGGGCGATACCACCACGCTCGAGGACTTGAACGTGCTTATCCGGCTCTCGAAGCAGGACGAGTGACGCCGACTTAATATTGACATTGTTTCAGGGGAATTCAGGATTGTCGCGCATGGTTGCGCACAGTCCCCTGCCGCCTCGTGCGGTAATCGAGCATCTGGTTCGTCAGGTGGTCTATGACCGCATGGGCAGACCCCTGCCGCGAACCGCGGCCGGGCCGAACCCGCTTGTTGTCAACATCAGCGCGCGCCACTGCCATTTGACCCAGGAAGCGGTGGAGGGGCTTTTCGGCCCGGGGCAGCATCTCACCGTATTCAAGAGGCTCTATCAGGAAGGGCAGTTTGCGGCGAACGAAACCGTGACTTTGATCGGCCCCCGCAGCCGCGTGATCTCGAACCTCCGGATTCTCGGTCCATGCCGCACGCTCAACCAGGTTGAGTTAGCCTATACGGACGCCATCGCCCTCGGCTTCGACGTCCCACTGCGCCCGTCCGGCAGCATCGAGGGAACGCCGGGATGCATGCTCATGGGCCCCGCCGGTTTTTTTGAGATGAAGCAGGGTGTCATTCGCGCTCTGCGGCACGTGCACATGAGCCCGGAAGACGCCGCCTTTTACAGAGTGAAGCACGGTATCGACATGAAGCTCAAGATCGGCGGTCCTTGCGGGATGAGCCTGGAGAAAATGCTGGTGCGCGTTGACAAGAGCTTCAAGCTGGAGGTGCATATTGACACCGATGAAGGCAACGCCTGCAACCTGCAGCCGGACACCCCTTGCGAATTGTTTTGAGACACCTTAACCCCAACCTCAGAGAGAGAACCATATGAGTGAAGCATTAGGCATGATTGAAACGAAGGGCTACGTTGGCGCTGTCGAGGCCAGTGACGCGATGGTCAAAGCGGCGAACGTTTCACTGGTGAAAACCATCCAGATCGGCGGCGGCTTGATCACGGTGCTGGCGCGGGGCGATGTAGGGAGCGTGAAAGCGGCCGTGGACGCGGGATCGAAGGCGGCTGGCAAGGTGGGCGAACTCATCAGCTCGCACATCATCGCCCGTCCGCACGATGACCTGCTCAAGGGGTTCATCGATCAAGCCACGCCTGTCGCGGCAAAGAAGTGACCCGCGCCAGCGACGGCTCAACCCTTAACTCCTGATCGATTTATGGTACAACAAGCAATTGGAATGATCGAAACGAAGGGCCTCTGCGCCCTGCTCGAGGCGAGCGACGCCGCTCTCAAGTCCGCCAACGTCACTCTCGTTGGCTGGGAGAAGGTCGGCAGCGGCTACGTGACCGCCTTCTTCCGCGGTGATGTGGCCGCCGTGAAGGCCGCCACGGACGCCGGCGCGGCAGCCGCCGCCCAAGTGGGCGAGGTGGTGAGCGTGCAGGTCATCCCCCGTCCGCACGAAGGTCTCAGCGTGCTGGGCAAGTGGCTGCAATAGGCTCGTGTCGCGGGCATGCACTTTCACCCGAACGGCCCTCCCGTCCGGGGATCGTGGAATTGCCTGGCCCTACGCCCGCGCAGCCGCGCAAACTATGAAAATCCTGGTGGCCAACCTCGGCTCCACGTCGCTCAAGTACCGCTTGTACGAGTTCGCCGGCGGCGCCGAGCGAATGCTGGCGCGAGGTGGGGTCGAGCGTGTGGAGGACTATGCGGTCGCGATCGATTCCTGCCTGGCCGAGCTTATGAGCGGAGGGGCGATCCGCAGCGAGAGCGAGCTGGCCGCAGTCGGTTTCAAGACCATCATGGGACGGGGCGTCAACGGATGCGTGCGATTGGATGAGGCGGTCCTCAGGGCGATGGAGGCTTTCAACCAAATCGCGCCGGCCCACAACCCTCCTTACGTGAACGGGATTCGGCAGTTTGCGCGCCGTCTGCCCGGGACACCGCTGGCGGGCCTCTTCGAGACGGCGTTTTACCAGTGGGCGCCGGAGGGGGCGATGCGGTATGCGGTGCCCGAGGCATGGTTTAAGGCCGGGGTGCGCCGGTGGGGTTTCCATGGCGCCAGCCACAAATTTATCGCGGAGCGGTCCGCCGAGCTTCTGTCCCGGGAGGACGTGGCCCATCGCGTTCGAAAGCTTTACGTGGACGGCGGCAAGAGCCCGGTGTGGCGTCCCCATCTACGGGTCATCTCCTGCCATCTTGGGGGGAGTTCATCCATCACTGGAATTCTCGACGGCGTGGCTGTGGGGAATAGCCTGGGCATGAGCCCGCAGTCCGGACTGCCGCACAACAACCGCGTGGGGGATCTGGATTCCTTTGCGCTCCCATTTCTGATGCGAACAACCGGGCTCGGTCTGGACGAGGCGGAGCGGCTTCTGTGCAAGGAGTCCGGCCTGAAAGGGCTTTCAGGGGTCTCGAACGACATCCGCGACATTGTTGCGCAGGCCGCGCAGGGCAACGCGCAGGCCCAAATCGCGATGGATGTCCTCGCGCACCAGGTTCGGCACTGGGTCGGCGCGTTCTACCTTCAACTCAACGGAGCGGACGCGCTGGTCTTCACAGCGGGGATCGGAGAGAACCAGGCTTGGCTTCGGACCGCGGTCTGCCGCGAGCTCGACCAGCTTGGAATCGAACTGGACCCGGAGGCCAACTCGCGCGCTCGCGCCCAGGAGGCGGTGATCAGCTCGGCAAACGCGGGCGGGGAAGTGATGGGGGT
>ORJL010549008.1_pt1 | contig 17419 bp, 14 predicted proteins | sample 1779941 | NCBI WGS metagenome assembly ORJL01 (sample SAMEA104232317, study PRJEB22302) | groundwater metagenome | biome: forest; feature: aquifer; material: groundwater | place: USA | collected 2011-08-07 | depth 5.8 m | reverse complement strand
GACTCATCCATAATCACTGGGTGTCCATCTGAATCCAACAGGTCCAACGACCAAGCCATCTTCGTATTCGTTAGATTCCACGGAATCTGCGCGTGGATTACCACCGAAAAAGGGCCAGTCGGAGTCTTGATGATTGACCAGCCTGCGCCCAGCATGTTCAGTTTGCCTTCGGCAATCTGCGCGGCGTCGGCTAGCAGAATTGTGACTTTCGGCTCAAAGATGTTCATGAGATGAGCCTAGACGCAGGTAGGGGAAAAGGTAGAGCCGCATTGGAGACTACGCACGAAACTTTGTCGAAGAAATTCGAAGAAATGTTGTACCAGACAAATTTCTTGGCATTCGTCGGAATCGTATATTGGCCTCACTATTTGCATGGGCCGAGTTGGGAGAATTTGGGTCCAGCTTTGATCTTCACTCCCAACAGTTGATTCGAGTTAGTCGGATTCTTAAACACATCTACAACTTCTGGAATCAAGTCGCCAACGTGGTTGTGATGACGCCAAAATCTCGATGTCGGCAGGTAAGTAGATAGCAACTTTCTTTGATCCAAACTACAGGCCAATCGAATCTTCGAGCCCAACGGCGTAATGGATTCAATACGTCGAAGTTATCCGTAAGTCACGCTGGCGAAGGATCGCTCTGTTGATTCGAAGGACCAGTATCGCCCCCCCGAGCCACCTTGTTACGAGCCGGTAGCCGTCGGAATCGGAACCCCCCTTTGGAAAGCGACTGCATCCCGACGAATGGTAAGGAATGTCTGGCTGTATCGTTGACGTGGGCTCCCGCGGTGCGTACCGTCGACGGGCCAGAGTAGGGAGAAAGTTCGCCCTTTCGTGGAATTGAATCCGGTTGCCCTTTGGGGCTTGACGCATCAACTAAGAGTGGTGGTGGGGCCGGTTTCGGATACTGCCAGGCAGGCTGCAAATAGCCGCCAGATGGATTGGATAGCCCGCATCGGCCTAACGGCCCGAGGAGTCGTCTACCTCCTGATGGGGATACTGGCGTTGCTCATCGCCCGCGGCGCTCACGCGGAGGTAGACCAAAAGAGCGTCCTCGCGCAAGTCCTGGCCAAACCGTACGGAAGTTGGATCGTTGGTCTGCTTGCCGTGGGCTTCGCAAGTTACGCACTCTGGCGACTCGCGGAAGCAGCTTTCGGGGTGACTGGAGAGGGACGCACGACCGGACCAAGAGTGCAGTCCCTCGTGCGGGGAATGATCTACGCCTTTCTGTCCTACACGGCCATTTCCGTTCTCCAAGGTTCGCGCAGAACCCAAGTTACTCAACAGCAAGGCTACGCAACGGATGTCATGTCACACCCGGGCGGACGCTGGGTGGTTGGACTCGTCGGCCTGGCCATAGCGCTAGTCGGTCTTGCGGCCATGAATGAAGGGATCAGACTCCGGTTTATGCGCTTCTTCCCAGCCGGAAACCTACCTCCCCGGTTGCGCGCCTGGATTCGCGGTGTCGGGAGGATAGGCACGATCGGGCGTGGGTTCGTCTTTACATTGACCGGCATGCTGGTCATATCCGCAGCGTGGACCCACAACGCCGCGAAAGCTAGCGGTCTCGACGGTGCGCTGAAAACACTGCGCGACCGCCCCTTTGGTGGACTGTTACTCGGGCTGGCAGCGACGGGTTTGATTATTTTCGGCGCCTACGGTCTTGCCGAAGCTCGCTACCGACGAGTCTGAATTGATGAACCAGAGCAGCAACCCCGGCTCGGCCTATGAAAGGATTTTTTAATGTCTCCACAGAGTTCGAGTGCCAGCGGTAACGCCAGAGCGCTCCCCGAACGCCTGCACCCCGTACTCGGAAATAAGATCGTCGCGCTACGTCTGGTCGGAGGTGCGCTCGCATTGTGGGGTCTGCTTTCTCTGCTCGGACTTCTCGCGACTCACGTTCTGGTCTCTGGTCGAGGGGAGTCCATGGATCGGGGTGTCAATGTCTGGTTCGTTGCACACCGAACGGACTATTGGAACTCCGTCACCTCTTACGCAAATGATCTGGCCAACACCCAGACAGTCATTGCCGTCACGCTCGTGTTGGCGCTGCTCCTGCGTTGGCGCTTGGGCCGATGGTATGAATCTTGGGTCATCATCGCGGTCATGACCGGCGAGGTGCTCGTGTTCTTGGCTGTCACTCTCACCGTCCATCGGGATCGACCTGCGGTGGTGCGACTTGACAAGTCGCCGCCAACTTCGAGTTTCCCTTCCGGACACACCGCTGCTGCGATCGCCCTCTACGGCAGCATCGCGATCTTGCTGCTCTGGATTTATGGTCGAAGTTGGAAAACCCAAACAGCAACCGTCGTGCTGTTCTGCGTACCCATCGTAGTCGGCCTATCTCGCCTATACCGAGGAATGCACTACCCAAGCGACGTACTTGCGGGTGCACTCGGCGGTGGGCTCTGGTTGTTTATCGTGATCTCCACTCTTCTTCCCAGACGTGGTAGCACCAATCAACCGACGAATACCAGGTGAATATGAAAACTGCCAAAGCCACATCCGGCCGAACTTTCATCTCCCCTGCCAACAGCCTGGTCGTGTTTGTCGTCGCCGGTTTCAGTTTTGCCGTCCTCGCAATCTGGGTAGCACGACACGGCTCAACCGTGCCAGGGATGGATCAGCGCATTCACAATTGGGTGATGACGCACCGCACTCCGGGCACCATCACCTTCGCCGGGGCTACCATTGGGGGAGGAGTCACAAAATTTGCCCTGCCAGTCCTGCTAATCGTCGGCGCACTGACAACCGAGGGCGGCCGAGAGTGGAGCCGACGCCTGAAGTCAGGACTCTTGATTTCGTTGGTCGCAACCGTCGGGGCCTTCCTTGGACTTCAGATCAACGCGTTAGAAGGACGCGTCCGACCACCGCAGGCGGACTGGGCCGGAATAGCGGGGGGACCCTCCTTTCCTTCAGGCCACACGACAGTCGCCTCGCTCTTCGCCGCCTCATGTGCTTGGGCCATCGCGACCCGCGTCCACGCAGGCTGGCCGCGTCAGGCCCTTTGGATCGGCGCCGCGCTTTACGCGATCGCGGTGGGTTGGTCGCGGATCTGTCTGGGAGTTCACTGGCCTACTGATGTCATTGGTGGCTGGCTCTATGCCCTTACCTGGCTTGCCGGCAGCGCCGCCGTAATCCTCACACTGCGGCTAAGGCGGATGAGTTACGCAGACACACGCTTAAAGGGTTGATGCTTCCTGCATAAGATGTTGCTTCAGCACTTCACTCATTCTTATCAAATGTCCATCGTCAGTGAATCGCGACTAAGAATCTGAGGACTCTTCCGCCACGATCGCGGGGACGCAAATCGTGATCGACGACGGATGGACTTTGACCTTCAACTTCTTAGCACTGGAACGTTCGCTGCCATCAACCTCGTAAGGAAAGCGTCGATTGAATTGGATCCGAAACTCTTTGCCCCGCGTCATTTCAACGAACGGCGACTTCTCCGCCTCGCCCTGAATTACCCGTCCCAGCGTGCGTGCCCAATCCACTGGGTTCTTGGCAGTAACAACGGCAAGTTCGAGCAATCCATCATCCGGCTGCGCCTGACTGAAGACCTTAACCCCGCCCAGTCCTGTCCCAACGTTTCCGATTAGAACGCAGGAGACCTTGCCCTTGAAAAAGCACTTCCCGTCCACGTTTACTTTGGCCTTCACTCGACGCGCACTGAGGTTCTTGGTCCCCGAGTAGAAATACGCCAGGCGGCCAATACGGTCTTTTAACTTGCTGCCGGCCTCCTTGATCACGAAGGCGTCGAACCCCGTTCCGGCCATCACCGCGAAGTGCTCGCCGTTAATCGAGCCTGTGTCGAGCAGACGTCGAACCCCGTGTAGCCCCACCCGCACCGCTTCGGTGAGGTCGATAGGTATGTCCAGATTGGTTGCTAGAAGATTGGCGGTGCCTGCAGGCAGGATCGCAAGGACCGCGTCAGTCCCGGCCAGTGCATCGACGCAGCGCTGAACCGTCCCATCGCCTCCCCAGACGAAGATCACATCCGCGCCCTCCGCCAATGCGCGCCGCGCGTATTTGGGTGCTTTGCTGCTCGTCGGCACCTCGTACCAGAGCGGATCGGCGTAGCCTTTCCGCGCTAATATTTCCCGAAGTTCTGTCAGACCGCCGCCGAGACTCTTACCGGCGTGCGCCACAACCGCTACCGTCGTCATCGCTGGACCTCCGTAGTTTCAAGCACAATCGACCGAGTTTGAACTATCCGCAGGCTTTGCGGTGCTCATCGCCGATGACTTCCCCACTCTACGACGTCGTACCTAACTGGTCGACATCACCAAGATCAAAAAATGGAGTGAAGAGAGCCCCATCATGCTTCGTTCGAAGTTTTCGGCCTATCTGGTGCGCCACAGATACCTTGACTCAGCCGAGGCCAGGTGGAAGATGGCTGGTATGAGGACTCGAGCGATTGCGGCGGAAATGGGATCCGTCGGGCTCGCGATGTCGCTGGTCTTGAGTGGGTGCGGGACCGCTTCAACTTCAAGCTCGGCGGCACTTACGCCGACGCCAAGCACGTCGAGTCCCACGGCAAGTACAACAACTCCTGGGACTCGGGCGCTAGCCCAGTATTGGGTTGCCGATACGGCACGTGGATTCCGGCTTTACCGTGAATTTGTTCGGCTTGTGGTCACCCCTGACGCGATTACAGCAGCCCTGCGCGCGCTCGTCTCGAGCAGGCCCAAGGATCCGGATTACACATCCCTCTGGCCCGTAGGCACAAAGATCAACAGTGTCGCGGTTTCAGGCAACGGTGCAACTATTGATTTGACGCTCGGCAAGATGAATGTTGGTTCCGAGGGAGAGATGCTCGCGATCGCCCAGTTGGTATGGACGGCCACCGCCGCCGATCCATCGGTCACTAAAGTCTCGCTGACCGTCGACGGTAAGAAAGTCGAATCACTTGCCGGACATGTGGATGCAACGAAACCATTCACACGCGCGCCGTCGTATGAAGTAGTGGCACCAGTCTGGATCACCTCCCCGGTCGAGGGTGATCAGAAGAGTGCGCAAGGATTCACACTCAGTGGTCTTGCCTCAACCTTTGAAGCAAACGTGGCTTGGAAAGTTTTCCAGAATGGAAGGTCAATCAAGCAGGGTTCAACTATTGCAAGTGGAGCAGCTCCGGCGTGGACACCTTGGAGTGTGGCCATAAGTGGACTCGCTCCTGGTGAGTACCAATTTGCTGCGTTGGAATATTCCGCGAAGGACGGGTCGCTTGTTGCGCAAGATACCAAGAATGCAACGTTGAGGTAATTGATTTGAGCGACGCCCCGGGGCGCCTCGTTACTTGCTGCGAAGTTTGGCGAAGATGTGCAGCGCATCGGATTTGTTGATGCGCACTGAATGTGTGCCGTGCGAGATTTCAATAAAGCCGCTGGTGGTTCCGTTTAGGGTGAGTACAGAACCTGGTGCAATGTTTGCAGCGAGAATCTCGGTTATCACAGCATGCTCACTCTGGAGTACTTCATCAATGCGCGTAAGCGTGATGAGTTTTGCGCCACGTCCAATCAATTGAACCAGTGACTCCTCACCATTATTCGGGTGGCGATCTGTGCCAACGCCGAGATCATCAAGTCCTGGAATTTGATTACCAAACGGAGAGAATTCTGGCTTTCCCACCATCGCGTAGATGCGTCGTTCAACCTCCGAGGAGATTACGTGCTCCCAACGACATGCTTCCACGTGCACCAGATCAAGGGGGAGTTTTATCACGTCGACAAGCAAGCACTCCGCGAGGCGATGTTTACGCATCACCCGTACCGCTTTTAGCCGACCCTCTTCAGTTAATTCAAGTAGGCGCTCATCGCTGACCTTGAGCAGCCCATCGCGCTCCATCCGGGCAACGGTCTGCGATACGGTCGGCCCAGAGTGGTTGAGGCGATCGGCGATGCGAGCGCGCAGCGGGGTGACTCCCTCTTCTTCAAGCTCAAAGATGGTCCGTAGATACATCTCGATGGTATCGATGAGATCGGCCATGATCGTAGGTTAGATGAGATCGGCCGTAGTAGTCGGTTACCCAGTTCTGGCTCAGATCGAAAATGGCGAACTGCCATGGATCTTGTGGGGTGAACGCGTCCCACCGGTTTATCGTGGCTGCAGCGGGCACGTTAGATAAGTCTCACCCGATAAGCCTCGTCGGCTGTTGAATCCACCTTACGGGTAAGTTAGGTTAGCCTAACCTAAATAATCGCAGGTACCGCCTGCATGACATTGGAGACACATAACACCATGACTTTTAGCCGTAGATGGACCATGGCCGCCGCAATTGGCGTTGCGATCGCGCTGGGCACCGCTGCCTGCAGCTCGAATGCTGCGCCATCTGATCCGCCAAGGGCAATCACCGTGTATAACGCTCAGCATGAGGAGCTGACCCAAGCGTGGGCCAACGAGTTCACAAAAGAGACCGGAATCAAGGTCACGCTCCGCAACGGCGAGGACCCCGAGCTTGCCAACCAACTCGTCCAGGAGGGCTCGGCATCGCCGGCCGATGTCTTCCTCACCGAAAATTCGCCCGCGATAAGCCTGGTAGGCAACGCCGGTCTATTTGCCCCAGTGGATTCCGCAACACTCGACCAGGTACCTTCGCGGTTTCGCCCGAGTTCTGGCAATTGGATTGGCATCGCGGCGCGCTCTACGGTCTTTGTTTACAACCCGTCGCTCCTTGCTGAAGACCAACTACCGAAGTCATTGCTCGATCTAGCCGACTCGCGATGGAAGCATCGGTGGGCTGCATCTCCTTCCGGGGCCGACTTTCAGGCCATCGTTAGTGCACTCCTGAAGTTGAAGGGTAAGGATGCTACGGAGTCGTGGCTCGCGTCGATGAAAAACAACTTCATCGCCTACAAAGGGAATAGCGCCGTGATGAAAGCCGTCAATGCAGGTGAGATTCCGGGCGGCGTGATCTACCACTACTACTGGTTCGCCGACCAGGCGGGAACAGGTGAAAATAGCAAGAACACCAAGTTGTTCTACTTCAAGAACCAAGACCCGGGCGCCTTCCTGAGCCTGTCAGGAGGGGGAGTCCTCGCCTCCAGTAAGAACGCTCCGGCTGCGCAGGCTTTTCTTACCTTCATCACGGGCAAAGCCGGCCAGGCCATCCTCCAGACCGGTACGTCTTACGAGTACCCGATCGCGAGCGGTGTGAGTGCGAACTCGGTCCTCGTTCCGATCACAGACCTCCAGGCGCCGACGATCGATCCGGCAAGACTCAACAGCACCGAGGTCACCAACCTGATGACCAAGGTCGGCCTCCTTTAGACCCGATTCAGTGATTCCGACAGCCGATCCGAGCGCCAAGCAACGCAGGCCCAACTCCCCGCACCCGCGGGTTGGACATCCATCTCGCGTCCAAGGCGTTGGGGAGTATCTCCTGGGATCAGATTCAATGGGGGGCGCAGGCAGGCGCCCCCCATTCGCGATCGTCTTAATAGCCAGCACGGTCTCACTGCTAGGACTCCTACCGCTCGGATACGTGATAGTCACTGGTGTTCTCACCGGCTGGTCCACGCTCTCAGTGCTCATTTTTCGCCCGCGCGTTGGCGAGTTGCTGATAAACACGATTGGCCTCGTCGTCCTCACCGTTCCCATCTGCGCGGTCATCGGAGTGACAACCGCATGGCTCGTTGGGCGCACAACCCTGCCCGGCGCCCGGATTTTCGCAGTGCTCCTTGCGGCCCCACTCGCCGTACCGGCGTTCGTAACCAGTTACGGCTGGGTCAGTGCGATCCCGTCACTAAACGGTCTCTGGTCGGGTGTGTTGATCGCTACCCTGTCGTACTTTCCGCTCGTGTACTTGCCGTGCGCGGCCGCGCTGAGACGTCTTGACCCCGGCGTCGAGGAAGTTGCCAGTTCTCTCGGCACGGGATCCTGGGGGGTCTTCTTCCGCGTCGTCCTGCCCCAGCTTCGCCTACCGATACTTGGCGGCTCCCTGCTCGTCGGGTTGCACCTCCTCGTCGAATACGGCGCGTTCGCCATGATCCGTTTCGACACGTTTACCACCGCCATCGTCGAGCAGTACCGATCGACGTTCAATGGCCCAGCGGCAAATGCGCTCGCGGGTGTTCTGGTGCTCTGCTGCCTCCTCCTGCTTATCGGGGAGTCCGGGGCGCGCGGGGGCGCCCGGTATGCACGGATCGGCTCGGGCGTGCCGCGAGTCGTGCGAAGGAGTTCGCTCGGTGCTTTCACGCCGGTGGGGTACGTGTTTCTCATCTCGGTGTTCGTGCTATCGATCGGAGTGCCGTTCTGGAATGTCGTCCGCTGGCTCGTCGGCGGCGGGATAGCTGTTTGGAGTGACGGCGTCATCGTCCCAGCACTTCTGCAGACCCTCGGTTACGGTGTAATCGGCGCCGCAGTCACCTGTGCCCTTGCGTTCCCCATCGTCTTGCTCGCGGTCCGTTACCCGGGGCCGATGGCCCGAGCCCTCGAATCGATCAACTACGTAACGAGCTCACTGCCTGGGATCGTGACGGCGCTGGCGCTAGTCACGATCACTATCCGGGTCGCCCGACCGCTGTACCAGACGCCTGCACTCGTCGTCGTGGCCTACCTGTTGATGTTCCTCCCGCGCGCGCTGGTGAACCTCCGCGCGGGTCTCGCGCAGGTCCCCTTCGGTCTTGAAGAGGCTGCTCGCTCGCTTGGCAAGAACCCAGCCACCGCCTTCCTGAAAGTGACTGTCCGGTTCATCGCACCCTCGGCGCTTGCGGGGAGTGCGCTCGTCTTCCTTGGAGTCGTCAACGAACTAACGGCCACGCTCTTACTCGCCCCTAACGGCACACGCACACTGGCTATTCAGTTCTGGTCCCGGGTGAACGACATCAACTACGTCGGCGCCGCACCATACGCGCTGTCGATGATCGCCCTGTCACTTCCAGCGACCTACCTGCTCTTCGCCAAGTCCCGTCTGGTGAACGTTCCGTGAGCGCCATCCAACTGGCTGATGTGTGGAAGAGCTTCCAGCGAACCCCCGTTCTGCAAGGAATCGATCTCTTCGTGCCCGAGGGCAGCAGAACTGTCGTCGTCGGGTCGTCCGGCTCTGGGAAGACCACTCTCCTCCGCCTAATCAGTGGATTCGATCTCCCGGATGAGGGCACCATCGCGGTCGCCGGTCGCACGGTCGCCAGTTCGGGCACTTCCGTTCCTGCACACCGCCGAGAAATTGGTTACGTAGCGCAGGACGGTGCACTCTTCCCTCACCTCAACGTAGGAGAGAATATTGCATTCGGTCTCCGTCGAGGCCGTGACCGTGCGGCCATCGTTCGAGGCCTTCTTGAAATGGTGTCGCTCGACCCGAACTTCGCCGCGCGACGACCGGATGAACTCTCTGGCGGGGAGCAGCAACGTGTGGCTCTGGCTAGAGCACTTGCCCGACGTCCACGGGTGATGCTCCTCGACGAACCCTTCTCAGCTCTCGACGCCGGACTCCGAGCGGCTACCAGAGAGGTCGTTACCGACACGCTCGCGCGTGCAGGCATTACGACGGTACTCGTCACCCACGACCAGACCGAGGCGCTGTTATTAGCCGATCAGCTCGCGGTGCTCAGGGCGGGTCGCCTCACACAGGTTGGCTCGCCACGCGAACTCTACGCACGACCGGCCGACCTTTTTACCGCGCGATTCCTAGGCGATGCCGTCGTACTTTCAGCCGTGGTCGAAAACGGATTCGCACAGTGCGCACTCGGGACGATACCTGTAACTCCAACACCGCTACGCGGAATGGCCTCCATAATGCTCCGTCCCGAGCAACTCGAGGTCAGTGGAGTCGACGCTAACGGCGGTACCGGACGAGTCGAGGCAGTCGATTTCTACGGATCCGAGATACTGATCACGATCCGCCTCGATGTTCCCGCCAATTCTGCGGACGCCGATGACTTCGTCATCCGCGTCCGGCAGCACGGCGCCACCGACATAACCAAGGGAAGCAGGGTCAGCATCGCCACTACCGGATTCGCGATCGCCTATCCAATCGAATCTATCCGCAATTCCGCCTAAGTACTTACCCAATGGCAACGTGCCGGAAGCTATTTCCTAAACGGAACTACCACGACTTGATCGACCCAGGTCCGCGCTTTGATCGGTTAGGGCATTTTGGCGTAGGCGGGCAGGGTTAGGAACTCGGGGAAATCGTTAGAGAGCACCATCTGAGTGAACATCTGCCTCGCATCCGTCCAACGACCGCTCGCGAATGCCTCGTGACCCACTTGTTGACGTATTTGCGCCATCTCTTCCTCGATGACGCGAGTAACTAATTCACGGGTGACGATTTCGCCGCCGACAAGTTCGACGTCGTTGTGCAACCACTGCCAGACTTGACTGCGCGAAATCTCAGCGGTCGCGGCATCCTCCATCAAGTTATTGATCCCAACGGCTCCAGATCCACCAAGCCAGGACTCGAGATACTGGATCCCGACGCTGACGTTGTTCCTAAGTCCTGTCTCTGTCACTTGGCCGCCAGCGGAGGAGATGTCGAGCAACTGTGCGGCGCTGACTTTGACCCCAGGACGGGTTCTCGCAAACTGGTTCGGCCGATCACCGAGTACGGCAGTGAAAACTTCCAGGCAGACCTCGACCATGCCTGGATGTGCGACCCAGGAGCCGTCGAAACCATCGGCTGCCTCACGGGTCTTGTCTTCACGAACCTTGGCGAATGCTTTCTCGTTCACCTCCGGGTCCCTGCTTGGGATGAATGCCGCCATCCCGCCAATCGCGTGAGCGCCGCGCTTGTGGCAGGTCTGCACGAGTAACTCGGTGTATGCGCGCATGAATGGTGCGGTCATCGTGACCGAGTTGCGATCCGGCAACAGAAATTCACGTCCACGCGTGCGGAAACTCTTGATGATGCTGAACATGTAATCCCAACGACCGGCATTGAGTCCTGACGAGTGCTCGCGCAATTCGTAGAGAATCTCATCCATTTCGAACGCTGCCGGGTAGGTCTCGATCAGCGCGGTGGCGCGAATCGTGCCGCGTGGAATTCCGAGGATCTCCTGGGCGCGGATGAACACGTCGTTCCAGAGCCGCGCCTCAAGGTGGCTCTCCATCTTCGCTAGATAGAAATATGGGCCTTGGCCTCGGGCGATCTGCGCCTTCCCACTATGTGCAAGGTAGAGGGCGAAATCCACTATCGCACCAGATGTTTCAACGCCGTCAACGAGGATGTGTTTCTCAGGCAGGTGCCAGCCGCGCGGACGGACCACGATGGTTGCAAGTTCTGCATTGGGCCGTAGCGCATACCGCTTCCCTTCGGAACTGGTGAAATCGATTCTCCTTTCAATCGCATCACGCAAGTTGATTTGGCCCTGGATGACGTTCTCCCAAAGGGGTGTGTTCGCGTCTTCATGATCTGCAAGCCAGACTTTCGCACCAGAGTTCAGTGCGTTGATCGTCATCTTCTTGTCAGTAGGACCTGTTATCTCCACCCGTCGATCCACCAGTCCGGGTGCCGGATTAGCGACCCGCCACGTGGAGTCCTCGCGGATGCTCCGGGTTTCGGTGAGGAAATCGAACACCTCCCCCACTGCCCGTTTCGCTGCCCGTTCTGCACGGAGCGCCAGCAGTGCCCGTCGACGGCCGTCGAACTCTCGGTGTAGCGCACCCAGCAATGCCAGTGCCGTCGGTGTGAGCACCTCGTCATATCGTTCGTGCATCGGCCCGATAACTAGAACATCATCCGCACTAGTCACGATTTCACTTTCCAATTCATTTTGTTTTCAATCAAGGCAAGACCTTGCTTCTGCTGCAATCTTGATCTGACCATTAGTGGAACTGCTCCGCCTCTGTTGATCCGGCAAGGGCGAGGGTGCCGCTGGCAGGATTGATGGCGGTCGAGACAAGGTCAAAGTATCCCGTACCCACTTCGGCTTGATGTTTGATCGCGGTATATCCGCGGTCCGCAGCCGCGAACTCGGCCTCCTGAAGTTCGACATACGCGGTCATTCCATTACGCGCATATCCTTGTGCGAGATCGAACATTCCATAATTGAGGGAGTGAAATCCTGCCAACGTGATGAATTGGAACTTGTAACCAAGCTCAGCGAGTTCATTCTGGAAGAGTCCGATTTCGGTATCCGAAAGCGCCGCCTTCCAATTGAAAGAAGGTGAGCAGTTGTAGGCAAGCATCTTGCCGGGGAACTGCTGGTGAAGTGCTTGAGCGAAATCGCGGGCAAGTACAAGATCTGGCGTGCCCGTTTCGACCCAGATGAGATCGGAGTAAGGCGCATAGGCCAGCCCTCGTTCTATAACTGAATTGAGACCATTGCGCACCCGGAAGAAACCTTCTGAAGTTCGCTCTCCGGTGCAGAACTGCGCATCGCGCGGATCAACATCACTTGTGATCAGGTCCGCTGCGAGCGCATCCGTTCGCGCAACGATCAAAGTTGGGACGTCCAAAATATCCGCTGCGAGCCTTGCTGCATTGAGAGTGCGAATGTGTTGGCCGGTCGGAATCAAGACTTTGCCTCCAAGGTGTCCGCACTTCTTCTCCGATGCGAGTTGATCTTCCCAGTGCACTCCTGCGGCACCGGCGGTGATCATGTTTTTCATCAATTCGAAGGCGTTGAGTGCGCCACCGAAGCCCGCTTCGGCATCAGCCACGATTGGCGCGAACCAATCGATCTCGGAAACACCGGTCGAGCACGCAATTTGATCTGCGCGTTGGAATGCATTGTTGATGCGGCGCACAACAGCCGGCACTGAGTTCGCTGGATAAAGACTCTGATCAGGGTAAGTCTGTCCAGAAAGGTTCGCATCCGCTGCCACCTGCCAACCTGAAAGATAGATCGCCTTGAGACCAGCCTTCACCATTTGCACGGCTTGATTCCCGGTCAGCGCACCGAGTGCGCGAACGAACTGCTCCTCCTGGAGAAGCGTCCAGAGCCGCTCCGCACCACGCCGGGCCAGAGTGGACTCTTCGACCACGGTGCCACGTAGCCTGACCACATCTTCCGCAGAATAGGTTCGTTTTACCCCAGCCCACCTCGGATCCGTATCCCAGGCAAGCTGGATTTCGGCTGCGCTCTTCAGGTTTTTCATGGTCTTTCCTCTCGGGGTCGAACTGAGGATCTTCGGGTATATGCATTTTCTTTCTGAAATCTCTTCCCTAAAAGACAAATTTGAGGAAAGATTCACGAATATTGACAGTTGAAGCGGAGGGGTTGAAATTTCTTCAGAATTGGATCTAGTTGCCCTAGGCCGGTGGATCCGTCACCACCGAAAATCAAAGGGCCTTACCCTCGATCAACTTGCAGTTCTGGTTGAAGCCTCCCCTTCCCATCTCTCGCTAATTGAGACGGGCCAGCGAGAGGCGCGAGTGGCGCTGCTCGGCAAGATTGCTAAAGCCCTCGATCTGACCATTGCTACGTTAATGAGTCCACAGAGCGTGGATCGACGTACCGAACTTGCGATCTCCCTTGAGCATGCGCAGCGAAGTGAGCTTTATTCAACTCTTGGGCTGCCGAAGGTGCGGGTCGGGCCAAATCTCCCCATTGATGCGCTTGAGGCTTTGGTGGGCCTGCACCAAGAAATGCTGCGACGATCTTCTATCGCAGCTGCGACTCCAGAAGAGGCACGAAAAGCGAACTCGCTACTCCGTATCTCGATGCGTCAGAGAAATAATTACTACCAAGAGATCGAGGGCGAGGCGAAGCAACTCTTAGCCGCGGTAAAACACCAAGGTGGTCCGCTAGGCGAACGGCGCGTTGAGCAGTTAGTGCACCACTTAGGTTTTGAACTTGTCTACGTACAGAATCTGCCGCACTCAACACGTTCGTTGACAGACTTGAAGAATCGTAAAATCTTTCTTCCTGAATCCGGAGGCGGCGGGCACGATCCGCGCACAATCGTCTTGCAGACACTTGGCCACCAAGTTCTACAACACCAGCCACCTACTAACTTCGCAGATTTCTTGAGGCAGCGCATTGAAGTCAACTACTTTGCTGCAGCGTTGCTGATTTCCGAAGTGCACGCGGTTCCGCTACTACTGCGGGCAAAGGAGGGCCGTTACATCGCGATCGAAGATCTGCGCGATGCCTTCGCTGTTTCGTACGAAACAGCAGCGCACCGTTTTACCAATCTTGCCACCGAACACTTAGGGATCCGAGTTCACTTTCTCAGAGTGCACGAGAGCGGAACGATCTATAAAGCTTACGAAAACGATAACCTCCAACTTCCCTCCGATTCACTTGGCAGCATTGAAGGACAGATTGCCTGCCGCTATTGGGCCTCGCGTTCGGTATTCCAAGAGAAAACCCACGGCGCTAGTTTCTGGCAGTACACCGATACGCCGAATGGTACCTACTGGTCTTCTGCTCAGACCGAGCAGACATCAGGCGGACCGTTCTCCGTCTCCATCGGAGTCAAGTACGTCGACTCAAAGTGGTTCCGTGGCCGAGAAACAACTAAACGAACACAATCAACCTGTCCAGACCCGACGTGCTGCAAAGAGCCGTCGTCGGCTCTCCAAGAAAAGTGGGCAGGATATGCCTGGCCAAGTGCGCATGCCCATGCCCATCTTCTGGCCGCGCTTCCACCGGGGACTTTCCCAGGAGTTGATTCCACCGAGGTCTATGAATTCCTCGAGGGCATCTCGTAGCGCGCTATTCGCTTCATCGAACAGAAGAAAATCCCTAGAAGAGAGAAAGTTTGATACTCACACCTGATCGACAATACTGCGAGCATGGCCAATCCCCCCAGCAACATCGAGCCAGTGAATCACTCGATCGTTAGCGCGGTTCCAAACTGGTTCAAGGCCGCTATAGCCACAGTTGCCGAGTGCGGCGAGGTAACAGTGGCGGGGGTGCCGATCAGTTATCGGAGTTGGGGTGAACGCGGTCAGAGCGGGCTGCTCCTAGTGCATGGTGGCGCCGCGCATGCGCGGTGGTGGGACCATATCGCTCCATTGCTCGCGAGTGGGTGCCGGGTGGTTGCGATCGATCTATCCGGACACGGCGACAGTGGTCGCCGTCCTTCGTACTCACTCGATCTTTGGGCTGACGAAGTCATGGCCGTAGTCATCGATGCCGGAATCGCCGAACTCCCGACAATCATCGGACATAGCATGGGTGGATTCGTAACCTTACGAGTGGCCAGCCGATATGGAGCAGAGATCGCTGGGGTCGTCACCATCGATTCGCCGATCCGAGCGATCACACCCGAAGAGCAGGCAGCTGCTCAACACCAGGCCTTCGGCCCATTGCGGGTGTATTCCGATCGCGCGGAAATTCTGAAGAGATTCCGTCCTATTCCAGATCAAGAGACGTTGCCCTACATCAGCCGCTACATAGCCGAAACTTCCATCCGCGAAGTTGCTGGCGGCTGGTCATGGAAGTTCGATCCGAAAATCTTTGGCCGAGCAAGTTTGCCGCCTTCAATGCTGAGCAGACTCGAGTGTCGGGTGGCGATGTTCCGCGCAGAGCACGGGCTCGTCTCAGAGGACATGGGTGAGATGATGTACGACCGCTTAGGCCGGGTCGCGCCCATCATCGAGATTCCGGAAGCAGGCCACGCCATCATGCTCGACCAACCATTGGCACTAGTGACTGGACTCCGCACCCTCCTCGCCGATTGGGAGCACTCACTCCCCCAACAGTGACCGACGCACATCAGCGGAGGTCAGTTGGTTCCCCCAATGCGGAACGAGAATGATTCATCAGACCCGGCACACTCGAGAATCCGTAGCGTGGATGACAACCAACGCAGCACTATTTAGCCCCGATCTGGCACCGGTGCCGACTCTGAATTGTCGTCACTGAGCCGGAACGGAGCTGAAATGGTTGGCAGAATTGCTCTGCGGTGAATCACCAATGCGACGACCGCAATAAGCGCATAGATACCGGATAGGACAAGACGACCACTCGTACTGGTGAAAGCAAACTGAACCACGAAAATACTCAAGAGTGACCACGCACCCCAACGAGGGAAACGTAGAGCAAGCAGGATTGCAACCCCCATAAGCGTCTGGGTAGCGGTGAAAAGCATCTCTTCAACCTGACGATCATCCAGCGGCAGGCCAGCAGCGCCTCCTCCACCGACCCAATACGCAATTGGGAGTGACCCAATCAATAGTGTCCACTGATTCACCTTGCTTGAAATCAGCGTTGCGATTGCATCCTGTGCATTGCCGCGAAGTGCAAACAAAATTGCGACGATGAACTCCGGTGCCTCAGATGCCAATGGGGCAAGCCATTGCACAAGAAGGAACTCGTCAATTCCAAGTTCCTTCCCGGTAGTAACGAGACTCTCCGCGAACGGTTGGGCGGATAGAAGGATGACCCCTGCTGCAACAGTGAACATGACCACTACAGTGAGACGGCGCATCCTTGGAGCCAATAATCCGATGACGGCGGCCGTGCCAATCAAATCCGGTTCTTCCACCTTCTGCTTTGAAACGCGATACAAGTAGAAGCCAAACCATGCCAACAGCGCGATTGCAAGCGGCACAGAGATTGTTCTAGTCAATGGTGCAATGAACGCAGCCACACCTGCGAGCAGAAGGAAACCAAGTTCAACTCGAATACCAGTCTCCAAGGGAAGTGCGCGTAATGGGTTACCTGAGCGCTTTGCCACCATCAACCCCAGCAGCACCACAAGTGGCCAACCCAAACCCATCAACAAGCGGTTCGAACCAGTCATATTCGCCGCCGCATAAGCCGCGTAGGTCGGATCTTGTCCAGCCGTGTACGCGAAGTACAAATCGACTGCGTATTCGGGAAGCACCGCGACAAGGGCGAGCACTGCGATCGCTAAGCCCCCAGAAATATCCATCTGTGCAGCCTCGGCAGCCCAGGCCAATAGAAATGAGGCCGCCACAACAGCCATACCGAACACAACTAGCGAGACCGGAGCCGACATCTCAAGCCCCGAGACCCGAGAAACTACCGCCGGTAGAACGAATAGGACGACAAGGAAAAGTCCCTTAAACCGAAACATGAACCAGCCCCTTAACAAGGCCGGTCGATTAGGGGTAAGCCTCTTCGACCGGCAACCCGCACCGATCGAAGGTCTCGCCCGCCTGCATACTGCAGGCCCCGAAGCCGGGCCGCTAGGCCAGTATGTCGACTCCGAAGTTGAGGACTACTCCCCTTCGTAATTGCAGACGGTACACGATTCCAAGGCAATGCCCATCGTTTCAGGAGAGCACCATGGAAAGCGAGCGTGAGAAATCAAAAGTTTTATGTACTGGGGCATACGTGATTACCGCAACCTCGCCTAGGCACTGAACAACACCAAAATGGCGATGACGACAATTCTACTTCTTCGCCGCATCTTGGCCTAGTTGGCGACGAGACTCATCTAAAGTGCTCGCGTAATGGGGTGCGTGCCTCATTTGATAAATGCTCGCGAAATGTCGGCCGTCGTCGGGGTGCTGCGGTGTGCTGGGTGGATGGGTCAGTCATTGTCGATGAGCGCGCGTCGGG
>ORJL010133501.1_pt1 | contig 17420 bp, 11 predicted proteins | sample 1779941 | NCBI WGS metagenome assembly ORJL01 (sample SAMEA104232317, study PRJEB22302) | groundwater metagenome | biome: forest; feature: aquifer; material: groundwater | place: USA | collected 2011-08-07 | depth 5.8 m | reverse complement strand
GTTCACGTTGATCAAACTTCTGGTCGTCATTGCGATTATCGCCATCCTTGCCGGCATGCTGCTGCCGGCCCTGGCCAAGGCCAAGACCAAGGCCCAGGGCATCGCCTGCATGAACAACCTCCGACAACTGAACCTCGGCTGGGCCATGTACGCCCAGGATAACGCCGACCGTTTGGCCATAGGAGGCTGGCTCCAGAACAGGTACGGCTGGGTCATCGGGTGGCTCCAATTGGGCGCGGTCGCCGCCGACAATACCAACATCCTCAACCTGCAGAACGGTGATATCTACCCCTATATCCGTAGTGTGGCGAGCTACAAATGCCCCGCCGACCGCAGCACCGCCAAAATGGGCGGCAAGGTGTATCCTCGCGTTCGCAGCGTGGCCTTGAACCAGAAGCTCAACTGTCCTGACAACTGGTTTCTTGCAACCGACGAGCACTTCATGAACTTCCGCAAGTCGGCCGACATCCCGAGTCCGTCGCAGGTGTTCACTTTCGTGGATGAACGCGAAGACAGCATCGACGACGGCACATTCGGCGTCGATTTGGAGCACACGGGCGCCGGAACGCAACTGATCAACTTTCCCGCAAGCTATCACAACAGCGCCGGGGGGCTCAGCTTCGCGGATGGCCACTCGGAAATCCACAAGTGGCGTGACCCGCGTACGCTGCGGGCTCTAACCCAGACTCAATTGTCGCAGATTGTCTCCTCGCCGAACAACATTGATGTGATCTGGCTCCAGTCCCGAACCTCGTTGCCGCTCAAACCCTAAGCCCGGGCCTTTCGACACCCTTATCCCTCGTTCGCTGACCCCGGCCCAATGAATCACAACTTCTGTCCGACACTCACACTGCTCGCCGCCACGCTCGTCTGGAGCGCGACAGCCGCCACCCCACAGCCTGAGGAATTCGGTGACTGCAAGACCTGGTCGGACCGGGTCTTCGCCGAGCACGGCGAAGCGCAGACCGTGGCGTGCCTCAAGTTACTGTATCAGGATGTTCAAGACCCGGTGTGGCGCGCGCGTTCGTGGCGTGGCACCCCGTTTCAGCTCGGCGAGAAAGTCTATGCGCACGGGCTGGCGTTCGGTGCCACGAAACACCTCCTGGTACGCCTGGGCAAGCCGGCGCGCAGTTTCACAGCGGAGGTCGGACTCGAGAACAACGATGATACCCGCCGCGGCGACGCCCAGGGCCAGGGGAGCGTTACATTCCACGTATTGGTCGGGGGCAAGGAGGTCTTTGCCTCCGGGGTCCGCCGGCTCAAGGACGGGCCGTTGCCCCTGAAGGTCGATCTGAACGGGGCTCGCGAGTTTGAGATTCGGGTCAAGGATGGCGGGGATGGCCGGGGTTGGGATCAGGCGCTGTGGGCGGAGCCTGCCGCAGTGCTCGAGGACGGCGCCACCGTTTCCCTGCAAGATCTGCCCTGGGAGGATAGCGCGGCTCGGAATCCATTCGGGTTCTCTTTCGACTACCACGGTGTTGCCAGCGCACTTTTGCTTGGCGGCTGGTCCCGGAAGACGGAGGAGAAAGCGCTGGATCAGCAATCCTCGAAGCGTGACCTGACGTATCTCGACCTCGCCACCGGGCTGGAAGTCCGGGTGCAAGCTCAGCGGTTTAGCGATTTTCCCGCGGTCGAGTGGGTCGTGACCCTGGCCAACCGTAGCGCGACCAACACTCCTATGCTGGAGAACATCCGGGCTCTGGACGGCTTGCTGCCGGTGGTGACCACCGGTCAGGCTACCCTGCATTGGGCCAAGGGCGGCGTGGCCTCTTTCGACGATTTCGAGCCCCAAAAGACGGTTCTGAAGGCGGGTGACAAGTTCCGTTCGAAGCCGGGCGGCGGGCGTTCTTCCAACGATGTGCTGCCCTTTTTCAACCTCGAAGGAGCGGATGGCGGGGTCGTTGCCGCCGTGGGTTGGAGCGGCGAGTGGGCGACCGAATTCGCCTGCGACGACCGCGGCCAAATCTCGCTCAAGGCCGGCATGGCTCAAACCCATTTGCAGTTGTTTCCAGGCGAGTCCATCCGCACGCCGCGCATGCTCCTGCTTTTCTACCGTGGCGACCGGTGGCAGGGCCAGAATCTCTTGCGCCAGTTCATTCTCGCCCATCACCGGCCTCAGCGCGGCGGCCAGCCGCTGGTCGCGCCGATCACTTGCGGCAACTGGGGCGGCACCCCTGCGGCCGTGCACTTGGACAACATCCAGAAGTTCATCAAATATCAGTTGCCCATCGAGTATTACTGGATTGATGCGGAATGGTACGGGCAAGGCGGTTGGGCCGGGAACGTTGGGAATTGGAACGTCAAAAAGGACTTGTACCCGGCCGGCTTTAAGCCCCTGAGCGACTTGCTGCGGGGGGCCGGCCGGGAGCTGATGCTCTGGTTTGAGCCCGAGCGCGTCATCAAAGGCACCGCCTGGGACAAAGAGCATCACGACTGGATGTTCGCCAGCGGCGGAGACACCCTCCTGTTCAACCTCGGCAACCCGCAGGCGTGCAAGTTCGTTACCGACTTCGTCTCCGACCGAATTACTGAATTCGGTTTGGGCTGCTACCGGCAGGATTTCAACATGGACCCGCTTTCCTACTGGCAGGCGGCCGATGCCCCGAACCGGCAAGGCATGAGCGAAATCAGGCACATCGAGGGGCTCTACGCGTTTTGGGACGGATTGCTGAAGCGCCACCCCAACCTGATCATCGACAATTGCGCCTCGGGGGGGCGGCGGATCGACCTCGAGACCATCGGCCGTGCCACCCCGTTCTGGCGCACCGACGGGCCGCGAGACCCCATCGCCCACCAGTGCCACACCTACGGTCTGCTTCCTTGGGTCCCGCTCAGTTCGACAAGCCAGGATCGCGAGGGCGACACCTACGAATTCCGCAGCAGCATGTGCAGCGCCCTCTGCATTAACTGGGCGCACTCGGGGGACGGGCCGTGTCCACCGCTGCCCGACAACTTCCCCTTCGTCTGGGCCAAGGCGACGCTGGACCAGTATGTCCCCTTGCGTTCGTTCTACTACGGCGACTATTATCCCCTGACGGCCTATTCCCAGTCCACCGACACCTGGATGGCCTACCAACTGGACCGCTCCGACCTGGGCAAAGGCCTGGTGGTGGCGCTACGCCGCCCCGACAGCCCCTACGGTTCAGCGCGGTTTCTCCTTCGAGGGCTGGATGTTAAAGGTTCCTACCGAATCACGAACCTGGATACCCATGCGCAGGTCACTCGGGCGGGCGCCGATCTGGTGCGGGAAGGCCTCGACGTCGCGCTTGACACCAAGCCTGGCTCTGCCCTCGTGCTCTACGAGCGGCAGTGACGCACAGAGATCGGACTGGATTCGCTGAGCGGGGGGATGAACTCCGAAGGCTCGACCAGCCAGGCCAACTCGGGCGGGCTGCGTGGAGCCGAATTCCTGTTTTCCAGATTCTCCTACCGCAGAGGCGCCTGGCGGAGCGAGTGCGCATGGGCAGTCGGAAGAGGCCGAATAACATGCTGTACCTCCAGATGAAGAAGGCACGCAGGGGTTCTATTCGCGCATGATGGATCCGTGATCAGCTCGGTTGCTGATTCACACAGGATCGCTTCTGGTCCGCCTTGAGGCCGGGAACGGTCTTCCCGTAGTTCTTCGGCGAGACGCCCATGAAAGCGCGGAAGGTCTTGTTGAAGTGCGCGAAGCTCTCGAAGCCTACCGCCAGGGCGGCTTCAGTCACGTTGTGGTCAGCCTCATTGAGCAGAGCGCCGGCGCGATGGATGCGGTAGCCTTGCAGGTACTTGACCCAGGAGAGGCCAATGGCCTTCCGGAAAACCGCCTTCAAACGTGATTCGCTCAGCCCGGCGGCACGTGCCACCTCACGGGCATAGATAGGCTCGCTGTAATGATCGCGCAAGTACTGCAGCGTCTTCATGATCGGGCGCCAGTCCACTTCCAGTTCCTCTCCGTGGATGTCGCGGCCTTGCGATTGCTCCCAACGCAGTAAGCTGATGAGCTGGTCCATGAGCAACGTCCGCAACTTCACCTCGCGCCCGAACCGGCTCCTTTCGAACTCGGCGACCATCCCCTGGAACAGGGCGGTTGTTTGTGTCAACAACTGCCGCGGCAGATGCACGAGGCGGTCGGCCAACGGTTGTTTGGCTGTGAAACGGCGCAGGATGCGTACCCCGTCGCTCTGGGGGCCCATCTCGATCAAGACGGACGGCAAGAAATAAACCGTGATGAAGCGCAACGGAAACTTGTGGATGGTTCCCCAGTGCGGGATGCCGGGCCCTAACAACAACAGCTCGCCCGGCTTGCGCCAAACCTTCTCGCCTTCGACAAACGAAAACCCTTCGCCCTCGAGCACAAGGCTGAAGTCGCAATAGGGATGACGCTCCGGGTGCGGGGTCGGGGGGCCTTGCTGGACCGTGCCGTGCCGCACCCAGATCGGACTCGTCTCGCTTAGAGGCTGGCGCGATTCGGTTACGTCCAACAGCCACGCCAAGTCGGGCGGGTTTGGCCTTGCGAGTGCAAAATCCATGCCGGTGGGAGTATGCCGACACGGTCAGCGGGCGTCAACCTTTGCCGCGACGGCTTCAGCCGACGGGTTTGGTGTAGGTGAACGGAACGCCGTGCTGGAGCTCATGGTAGCGTTTACCCAGGCCTTGGAGCTTGAGATGAGTGTGCAGCATCTGCGGCGGCTGGCAGTTGTCGCGGAACATGTCGTGATGACAGGGGATGACCAGCTTCACGTCCAGTTCCGTTGCCAGCCTCGCGGCCTCAGCGGGGCCGAGGTTGCGAAAGGCGCCGTTAATCACCGTCACGAGCACGTCCGGCGCATGTGGCCTAGCGGCCATGGCGAGCACCTCGTTGTAGTCCGTGTCGCCGGTAAAATAGACCGTCGGCCCATCCTTCACCGAAACCAGATAACCCACATGGGTCAGGTCGTCGCCGGCAAAGGGGATGGCGAAGGCGGTGCGGACGGTGATGTCGCCTATGGTTACGCATTTGTTCGGCCAGACCATGGTCACCTGCTCTGGAGGCACGCCCAGGCTTTGGAGCTTCTCGACCGTTTCCGCGGGTGCCAGATAGGGCCCGCAGCCCCCCGCGGCCCGGTACCCGGCCAGGGTGTCCGGGTCCAGGTGATCCTGGTGGCTGTGTGTGAGCAGGTAGAGGTCGATTCCCGCCAGATCTTCCGATCGAAGTGGTGGGGGCACCTGCCGGTCCATGTCGAAACCAGCCTGTTCGCCGATGGCTTTGCAGGAATTGGACAGGTAGGGATCGAGCGCCACCACCTTGCCGGCCGGACTTTTGAGGATGAAGCCCGCCTGCCCGAGCCACCACAATGTCATCGAGCGAGCCGCCGTCGGGTGTGCCTTGATCTGTGCCAGAGTGAGAGTGAGCATAGTCGCCTTTCTAGAATTCACGGAGGTATCCGGCGGTCCAGCCACCGTCCACGGTGAGGACCGTGCCATTCACATAAGAACTCTCCGGCGCGGCCAGGAACAGCACCGCCTGCGCGACCTCTTCCGGACGGCCGGGACGCCCCAGCGGGATGTGGGCCAGGAGTGTCGCCACGCGATCGCTGAACTTACCGTCCTCACCATAAAAGAGCTTTTTGGTGCCCTCGGTCATGATTGACCCTGGCGCCACGCAGTTAACCAGCACGCCCTGCTCACCAAATTCCAACGCCATGGCTTTGGTCAGGTTGACAACGCCGGCCTTGGCCGCCACGAACGGACATTGCAACCGGGCGGGCACCAGGCCCAGCACCGAGGAAATATTGATAATGCGGCCGGACTTCTGCGCCAGCATAGGCCGCGCGGCCGTGCGGCTGACGAGAAAGAGCCCGGTCAGATCGACCCGGAGGATGCGTTCCCATTCCGCGGTCGGAAACCGGTCGAGATTCACACGGTGCGCCAGCGTGTTCACGCCGGCGTTATTCACCAGGACGTCCAGCCGACCGCAATGCCGCACCACCTCAGGGATGGTCCGTTCGACTTCAGACTCATCCGACACATCCATGTGCATGGCCAACGCCCCCGGCGAGCGAGCGGCGGACGCTTCGGCGGCATCCAGATCGAGATCCGCATACACTACCCGGGCACCGTTGGCGGCCAGGGCATCGGCTATGGCCTGCCCGATGCCGCGAGCGGCTCCGGTGACCAGCGCAACTTTGCCTTCGAGATCGACCTTCATAGAATCAACACGGGGGTCGAGGCCCGCTAGCGCGACAGGCGATGCCCCGACAGGGCTGCCACCAGGCAGACCCGGCTCCGCGCGTCATCCCAAGCAGCCGCAACATTTTCATATATTCAGCGTTTTCTAGCATACATTGCCAGGAGGAGGCACCTGTTTTTTCGCCTATTCCAGGCTGTTTTTCTTCGGGTCGGAGCCCTTTGTTGCGCTCAAAAACAGTGAAAAACAATCGAAAACGGCAAGCCATCACCCTTCATCCCAGTCACACTCGCCCCGATGAAATCGAACCTCAGTCCTTGGGCGGCGGCATGAGCGGCGACGCGCAAGTGCCAGGCAGGCTGGAGCAGAGGGCTACGCCTCCTCCTCCCGCGTCGTCCCCATTGCTCGCCCTCTACCGCCGGATGCAGCTTATCCGTCTGAGCGAGGAGCGGCTCGCGCGCTCGCACCAGCGTGGGTTGATTCATGGCGCCTGTCACACCTATGTTGGCGAGGAGGCAATTGCCGCGGGCGTATGTGCCCATCTACGTTCGGAAGACGTGGTGTTTAGCACGCATCGTGGCCATGGCCACGCGCTTGCGAAGGGACTCGATCCGCGCCAGCTCTTTGCGGAGCTTTACGGCCGCGAGACGGGTTGTTCGCGGGGGCGGGGGGGCAGCATGCACCTGTTCGCGCCGGAAGTCGGGCTGCTCGGTACCAGCGGCATTGTTGGCCCGTGCATTCTGCAAGCGGCGGGCGCGGGCTACAGTTTCCAACTGCTGAATACCGATCAGGTGGCCGTCGCGTTCTTCGGCGATGGCGCGGTGAACAACGGCGCGTTTCACGAAGGGCTGAACCTGGCGAGCATCTGGAGGCTGCCTGTGCTATTCGTCTGTGAGAACAACCAATACGCCACGGAAGTCGCTTTCGCCCACGTCACCGCGAATCCGAGCGTGGCGAACCGCGGCGTGGCTTACGGTCTGCCGGGCGTGGAGGTGGATGGCAACGACGTGCTCGCGGTGGAGGCGATCGCGCGCGGGGCTGTTGAACGGGCGCGTTCCGGCGGCGGGCCGACGCTCATCGAGTGCAAGACCTATCGCACGCGGGCACACGCCGAGGGAATGGGCGACTTTACCTATCGCACGCGCGAGGAAGTTGAGCGATGGAAGACGAAGTGCCCCATCGCGAGATTCAAGCAGCGAGTGCTGGCGGAGAATCTCGTCGCAGCCGCTGAATTGGAGGCGATTGACAACGAGATCGCCTCGCTCGTGGAGGCGGCGCATCAATTCGCCGAGAGCAGCGCCTATCCTTCCGCCGAATCCGCCACGCAGCACGTTTATGCCGCAAGCCCCCCGGCGTCCAAGCTGCGCGATGCCCCGAGCCTATCGGCAAAGCCGCGCGAGTTGACCTTTATGAAAGCCACCCTCGAAGCGCTCACCGAGGAGATGGCGAAGAACCCGAAGATCTTCGTGCTCGGCGAAGGCATTGGCCAACGCGGCGGCAACTTCGCTACAACCAGCGGACTCTTTGCCAAGTACGGATCGCGGCGGCTGCGCGACACGCCGATCTGCGAGCGGGGCTTCGTCGGCCTCGCGGGCGGCGCGGCGATGAGCGGCACGCGGCCCGTGGTGGATTTCATGTTCGCCGATTTCGTGCTCGATGCCGCCGGCGAGATCATCAACCAGATTGCCAAGATGCAATACATGAGCAGCGGGCGCTTGAAGATGCCCTTGGTGTTGCGCGGCTGCATCGGCATCGGCCACTCGGCGGCGACGCACCACTCCGGCAACTACTTCTCGATGTATGCGAACTTCCCGGGCCTGCGTGTCGTCGTGCCGTCATCGCCGCGCGATGCGAAGGGCCTGCTCAAGACCGCCCTCACGTGCGACGACCCGGTGCTCTTCCTCGAACACCGCGAGTTGCTCGCCGTGAAAGGCCCCGTGCCGGAGGAAGACTACTTCATTGATTTCGGCCAGGCTGCGGTCGTGCGCGAAGGCTCCGATGTCACGGTCGTCGCGATCGCACTGATGGTTCACAAGACGCTGCAAGCCTGCGACGCGCTTGCGAAAGAAGGCCTGTCCGTCGAACTCATCGACCTTCGCACCGTCGCGCCGCTCGATGCGGAGACCATCCTGAAGTCCGTCGCAAAGACGGGCCGCCTGTTGATTGTGGACGAATCGTTCGGCCACGGTGGCATCGGTGCCGAGATCGCGGCCCAACTGGCCGACCGGGGCTTCGACGACCTCGATGCGCCCATCCGCCGCCTCAACGGGGCGCCCACGCCCACCCCGTACAGCCCGCCGCTCGAAGCTGCTGTCGTGCCGAACGCGACGACCATTGCGCAGGCGATTCGGGATCTCTGCGGCGAATGAGGAAGCAGGGGACAGGAATCAGGAAACAGAGTTATGGCGGTACAGTCGGTGAAAGAATTGACGGTTTACAGGAAAAGCTACCTGCACGCGATGCGGATCTTTGACGTGAGCAAGCGATTTCCGAAGGAAGAGGTGTTTGCGCTCACGGGGCAAACTCGGCGGTCTTCGCGTTCCGTGAGCCAGAACTTGCGCGAGGCCTGGGCGAAACGACGCTATCCGGCGCATTTTGTCAGCAAGCTGACCGACTGCGACGGGGAGAACGGCGAAACTGAGACCTTCCTGGACTTCGCCCGCGACTGTGGCTACATCTCAGTGCGGGAACACAGCGATTTGGTGGGGCTCTGCACTGAAGTCGGAAAGATGCTCGGCTCGATGCTCCAGAAGCCCGAGCCGTTCCTTACGGGTTCTGCTCCCTGCCCCCTGCCTCCTGCCTCCTGACCCCTTCCCCCCTATGCCCATCGCCATCACAGTCCCCCGTCTCGGCTGGTCCATGGAGGAAGGCACGTTCGTCGCCTGGCTGAAGAGGCCTGGTGAGGCGGTGAAAACCGGCGATCTGCTGTTCACCCTGGAAAACGAGAAAGCCACGCAAGACGTCGAGGCCACCGACAGCGGCATTCTGCGCCTTCCCCCAGACGCCCCGCAGGCGGGGGCGGTCGTGAAGGTCGGCGCATTGCTGGGCTATCTCGATGTGGAAAGCGAAGGCGCCGCTCCCAGCGCAGGTTCACTGCGGCAACCACCCGTGGAGGAACAGGGGCCGGCTTTGACCGTCGCGGCGAGCGCGATCCGGCCCGCCGCGGAGCTGACAACCGCCGCCGCGGTCGATCGGGCTTCCCGCGCGGCCATCAGCCCGCGGGGACGCCGGCGCGCGCGCGAGTTGGGTGTGGACTGGAGCCGGTTGCAGGGCAGCGGGCGCACGGGGCGCATAGTCGAGGCCGACGTGCTGGATGCCGCCAAGAAGGCAAGTCCATCCGGTCTTTCCACTATGCGCCGTCTCATCGCGCAACGCACCGCCGAAAGCTTCGCCACCGTGCCGCACTTCTACCTGCGCACCGAGGTGGATGCCACCCCGCTGCTGCAACTGCGCGAGCGCCTCCTTCCTGACATCGAACGGACCACCGGCGTGCGTCTTACGCTCACCGACTTGCTTCTGCGCGCCCAGGCCAGGGCATTGCGCGAGTGCCCCTTTGCCAACGCCATCTGGCAGGATAACCACATCACGCCGCTTCCCGCCTGCGATGTGGGTCTGGTCGTCGGCCTGCCGGATGGCCTGATCATTCCCGTTGTGCGCTCCGCTGACAGCGGGGAACTGGCCGCGCTCGCGAAACAACGTGCCGCTCTTGTGGAAGCCGCGCGTGCCGGTGGACTGACCAACGACGCGTTGCAGGGCGGAGCCACCAGCCTCTCGAACCTCGGAAACACTTGCGTGGACGAATTCGCCGCCGTCATCCCGCTCCCGCACAGCAGCATCCTGGCCGTCGGTCGCGCCGTCCCGCGTCCGTTCGTCGTGCTGGAGCAACTCGCCATTCGCCCCACGCTCAAGCTCTGCCTCTCCGTGGACCACCGCGTGATGGACGGCGGCCCCGCGGCGGAGTTTCTGGGCCGCATCGTCGCCGCCCTTGAGAAGGCGGAGACCCTCACGTGACACGTTATTCGATGCGCACTCTGCAAAACCACATCGGCGGACGCTGGATGGATTCCGTGTCGGGCCAGCGAGGTCGTTGCTTAAAGGAGCGCTCATGAGGTTCGGCCAGCTTGATCTCAATCCCGCCGTGAACCCCGGTGTGCTCGACACCGGCACCTGGAGTTCACCCTCGGCGTGGCAAGCGATTCAGACAGCAAACTACGACTGGCTGGCCGCGAAACAGGCGGCGACCGTTCGCCGACCGCTCCCCCAAAGCGACCGACTCAAAGCGCATGACCCTTCCGTCGCCTGCCGCCCGGAGGCTGTGTTCTTTCTCGCCAGTCTGCCTGACACGCAGGACGTGTTCATCCGCATCGGCCGGGAGGAACCGCTCGCGCTTCTTGGCCAACCTCTCGGTCGGAGTCCTCTCCCGTCTGGCGATTGGCTCACCGTCTTTCCCACCGACGCCGCCGTCCTCGATCGGTTCTGCCGGCAACTCAAGCCGGAGAAGGGACCGCGCGCACTCGGCGCCACCCCGCGGCTTGGCATCGGCACGCGCATGACCACGGCGGTGTGGCCGGCGGTTTTTGAGACGATGCAGAGGCGCAGCCTGGCGGCGAATGCGCTGCAGAATTCCGTTCGAGAGTTGAGCCTGCTGGACGACTTGCTGGCCGGGCAGCCGCCCGAGAAGAACTACTCGACCGGAATCGGCACAATCGAATGTGGTTGGACCGGCAGCACCTACGAGGGGCTCTGGGTGGCCGGCGTCCTCGCGGCTTTGAAATGGGACGGCACGCTGCGTTACGGTACGGACGCCGACCACCTGCAAGTGAAACGCGGGCCCGATGGTGTCGCCCATGCGAAACGGCTGGTTCGCGCCGCGCGCCACTACTCATTCTACACTCTCGACATGGCGGACATTCTCGACTACGCCGCTTTGAACGAACGCTCGGCGTCGGCTGCCGGGGCGCTTCTCGAAAAAGGGATCCCGGACGGGACCGAACGGCGCGGGATCGTGGAATACCATACGAAGCCATTCCAGGCCGGTGGCGTCACGTGCCGCCTCGATCCCGCGGCGGTCGGCCGGTTCGTCGGCAAGTACTGGGAGACGCTCGCGGTGCTGGGTGAACTGGCGGCTTACATCGCGTCGCTGAAAGAGGAGCCGCAATTCGATCTTGAGCTCACCATTGACGAACATCCTCCCGAAGTTGCGGCGTTCGACTGCCTCACCACGAACGAAGAGGTCTTGTTCCTCGCCCGCGAGATACGCCGGCGCCAACTGCCGGTGACCCACCTTGCGCCGAACTTCGGACAGGAAAAGGGCTGCGACTACCGTTGTCCAGACGGGTTAGCCCGGCTGGAGCAACGGGTCCGCGCGCAGCAAGAGATTGGCTCCGCCTTTGGCCTGATGCTGGACGTTCATTCGGGCGACGACCTGAGCGCCGCCACACGCCGCGTCTTTGGCCGCGCCACGGGCGGCCACTTGCACTTCAAGGTCTCGCCGATGCTCCAGCTTATTTTCGCGGAGGTGTTGCAGGAGTTTCACCCCGAGCTCTTCCGGCGTTGGTGGGATGACGCGCTGGCATACGCGCGTCGGGAAGCGGCCCAGGGTTCGCCTGTCGCTTGCGAGTGCCTCGCCAAGCTTCAAACGAGCTCCCCCCCCCAGCCCTCACCGAAGCACGCCGTTTTTCACTATTTCAGTTTTCCCTATGTCGGACGGCGCGATGCACGGGGCCAGTTCCTCCACCGGCACGAGTTTTACACGCTCTCGCCGGCGTTCTATCGCGCGCACCAGGCCCGCATCTCGGCGTATCTCGGCGAACTGGCCGACGACCTATTCTAAACCCATCCAGCCCATGCAACTCTTCATCGACAGCGCCGACCCAAACGAAATCCTCACGGCCCGTTCCTGGGGAATCATCGATGGCGTAACCACCAACCCCTCGCTCATTGCGAAGGCTGGGCCAGACCGGCAGGCGACGCTCAGTAAAGTCCTTGACGCATCGCCCGGCCCGGTCCTCTGCCAGACCATCGGCTGGAAGGATGTGGAGCCGCTCAAAGCGCAGGCGCGCTGGCTCCACCGCTTCTCCGACCGCATCATCGTGAAGATCCCGATGAGCATCGCCGGCCTTCAGGCGGTGGGGGATTTGAAAAGGGAATTGCCGGCTTTGCGCCTCGCCGTCACGGCCGTCAGCAGCGTCGCTCAGGCCTACCTCGTGGCCAAGGCGGGCGCGGATATTGTGGCGCTGTTCAACGGTCCGCTGGATTTGGAGCAGGACGAACCGGTCCAGATCGTCGCGCCCGTGCGGGCGATTTACGACCGCTACGGCTTCAAAACGAAAATCCTGTCGGCGGGCCGCTTTCCGCGTGCCTTCGGAGAATATGCCGTGGCCGGCACGGATCTCTGCACTCTGCGGATGGAGTTCCTGAAGTTGTTGTTTGAACACGCCTTTACCGACAAGCGGATGAACGGTTTTCTGCACGACTGGAAAGCCGTCTTCGGCGACACGACCTGGCCCGAGGCGCCACGCTGACGCGATCGGACCCTTGATCCATGAACACCCTCGACCTCTTCAAACTCGACGGTCAGGTGGCGGTCGTCACGGGCGGCGCGCGGAACCTGGGCCGCCAGCACGCCCTCGCGCTCGCCGAGGCGGGGGCCGACGTGGCGATCTGCGACATCGCCGAGGATGCCGGTCGAGCCACTGAGGCTGAACTCCAGGCCCTCGGCCGCCGCACCTGTTTCGCGAAAGTGGATGTCGCGCAAACCGACCAGGTGGACGCCTTCATCAGCCAGGTGGTTCAGCGCCTTGGCCCGATTGATATCCTGGTGAACAACGCGGCCATTCCGTCCGAGGGCGTCGCACTGCACGAGGTCAGCGACGACCAGTGGCGCCGCATCATCGATGTGAATCTGTCCAGCCTCTTTTACTTCGGCAAACGGGTGGCGCGGCACATGATCGAGCGCGGCAAGGGCGGCAGGATCGTAAACATCGCTTCCATGAACGCAACCGTCATCGGCAACCTCTCCCCGCGGCACAACGTTACTTACTGCGTCGCCAAGGCCGGCGTGGCTCATCTGACGCGCGGCATGGCCTCGGAGTGGGCGCAATATGGCATTCGAGTCAACGCCCTCGCGCCCGGCTTCATCCATACGGATCAAACGGCGGCGAGCGCGAAGATCCCTGAAATCCTGGAGCGGAACATCGCCAACACGCCGATGAAGCGTTATGGGCGGATCGACGAGTTGAAGGGCGCCATCGTTTTCCTCGCCTCTGAAGCGTCCTCGTTCGCCACGGGCAGTGTGTTGACGATCGACGGCGGCTATACCGTCTGGTGATGCTGTGTTGACCTGTGCAAAGCTCAAGTGAACATATGCGCACCAGAACAGCAGTTGGCTGGTCAATCCTGCTGGCGGTGGGGCTGACGTGCAAGGCAATCAGCCTTTACTACTACAACCTGGCCTACGCCATGCCGCTCTACCTCCACATCAACCTGAAGAACGACAACGAGAATAGCCTGGCGTTTTGGTGGTATGCCAGCACCTGTCGGCATCTGGGAGTGGGGGGGAAGCCCGAAGAGAAGCTCTGGGAACAGCACCAGAAGGCGATGCGGACGTATCTGTCCCTCAAGCGATTCTACACGCAGGGCGCCTTCTACGGTCTTGGAGAGACGCTGCACGCGCACACGCTCCCGGACATCCGGGAATGTGTCCTCAACGCCTTCAACCTCGATCCTCAGCCGGCTCAGCAAAAAACACGATTTCGCCTGGCAGATGTCGGCCTGCCCGCCGGAAAGGTGCAAGTGGAAGGAAGCTCCGCGACCGTCGATGGCGATGAAATCACACTGAACCTCACCCTGCCAGCCAAAGGGCATCAGTTGGTGAGGCTCAGGCTGGAGCGGTGAACCACGGACGAAGTATCCCCGAATGACCATGAAACGAAGCTGCGATCTGAGAGCTTGTTTGAAAACGCATGCGAAGCGCCGCGTGGGGGCACGCGGCCTACAGGAGACGGGTGATATCTCCACGCCCTGTAGGCCCGGTCCCCTGACCGGGCGAGTTCTCAAACAGGCTCTATTGGCCATCATTTGGCTGCTGGCCTGCGCCGGGTCTGTCGAAGCCGCCCCCATCCTGGGGCAGGTCCTCTCACTCGATAGCCCGGACCAATGGCTGCTGGCCGCGGACCCCGCGAATGCGGGAAAGCAACAGGACTGGCGGAGTGGCCCTCGCGCGGACGCCAAACCTGCTCGAGTCCCCGGCACGATGCAGGAGACGCTGGGCGAATACCACGGCGTGGCTTGGTATTGGCGCACTGTCAAGGTTCCGCGCCATCCGCATCCGGGCGGACGGTATGTGCTGCGGTTTTGGAGCGTTGACTACTACATGGATGTGTGGGTGAACGGTCGCTTGGCGGGCAGCCACGAGGGCGTGGATACGATGGTCGAGTTTGACGTGACCGAGGCGGTACGGCCTGAGGGGGAAAACCTCATGGCGGTGCGCGTGATCAACCCCGGCAACACCCCGGTTGATGGGTTCGTGATCCGCGAGTGCCCGGGCCGGAACAAGTTCGACCCCTGGTCACCCGGATCAACCTACAACAGTGGCGGCATCCTGGACTCTGTGGAGTTGTTGCTTGCCGCGCCGGTGCGAGTCGAGTCGCTTTACCTCAAGCCCGATTCGCAAAGCGGCGTGATCGAAGCCGAGGTGAATGTGCACAACGCCACGGGAAAACCGGTGAAAGGAGGACTGAGCCTGAGCGTCGCGCCGGCAGCCGGCGGCGAGACGCTTGATCTGTCTACTACGGTCGCCGATCTCGCGGAGGGGGATACGTTGCTGAAGGCCCACGTCCTCGCTGGCGATTTCCGGCTCTGGAACGTTGACCACCCGGTGCTCTACTCGGTCACCGCGCGGGTGAGTGTCGAGGGAAGCGGTTCAATCGACGAGAGGTCTGCCAAGTGCGGCTTCCGCGATTTCCGGTTTGCGGACGGCTATTTCCGCCTGAACGGCAAACGGATTTATCTCAAGAGCGCTCATTTTGGCGGCGACGCACCGATGACCTGCAGCGTGCCGCTCGATCCCGGAATGTTAAGGAAAGATTTTCTCAGCATGAAGCTCATGGGCTTCAACATGGCTCGCTGCATCTCGGGTCTGGGCCGCCGTTACATGATGGATCTGGCCGACGAGCTCGGCTTCCTGGTCTATGACGAATCCTACGCGGGCTGGTGCGTCACGCCCTCGCCACAGATGGCGCAGCGTTGGAACCGGACGGTGGCCGGCATGATCCGGCGCGACCGCAACCATCCCTGCGTGGTCATCTGGGGATTGTTGAACGAGACCTCCAACGGCCCCGTGTTCATGCATGCCGCCGACTCGCTTGGGTTCGTCAAGCAGCTCGACGACACCCGCCTGGTGATGCTGAACAGTGGCCGTTTCGACGGCATGATGCTGGATCCCGTGGGGACTCCGCGACAGGCGTTGCCACAGGCCTGGGTGACGGGGCGAGCTTTTCAGGTGCCCTTTGTCGCCCGCAACAATTCGGGTGCTGACATCAACCACGACGGCACGATCTTCCCGGCAGGCGCCCTCGCCCTGCACGTGGGCACGAGCGGCGAACCGGCAGTGCTCCGCTTCGTTGCCCCCGCTGACGGCGAGTATCGGGTGTCGGCTCGGTTCAAAGGCATCGCCGGCCCCCCCGCCGGCGGGCCGGTAACCACCGGCGCCGGATACGTGGTGGCGGGCGGAAAGACCGTGTTTTCGGACAAGATTAACTGCGAAGGGCGCCCGAACGAAGCGTCGTACGAAGGCCGCGTAACGCTCAAGAAGGGTGAGGTCATCGACGCTGTCTCCGGGTCCGGCAACACCACCTTCAACAGCGACACGACGCGCGTGGACCTGACGATCGTGGACCCGGGCGGGGTTTCCCACGACGCCACCAAAGACTGGGCGATCACGAACCGGAATCCCAACGGGGCCTGGACCTACGGTTACATGCCGGCCGACATTGTGGACTCCGGCAAGTTCGTCCCGTTCGAGCAGACGTTCGACGGCATTCCCAAGAGTATCGGCAGCCTGAGCAATCCCGGCTCCAGGGTGTGGGAGGATGTGCTGGCCGACAAGCACCCGTATCAGCCGTGTCCGCACACCGCGCCCATCATCGGCACGCTGCGCACGATCAACGGCGGCGGAAGGCCCCTGTTCATTTCCGAGTATGGCTTTGGCAGCGCCAACAACCTGTTTCATTTGCTGGGGCATTACGAGCAAGCCGCCGCCGGGTACGCGTTTGATCGAAAGACTCTTGACGAATCGTTCGCGAAACTCTCAGGCGATTGGAGCCGGTGGAAGCTCGCCGACACCTTCGGCAACATGGAGAATTACTTCCGCCTGTGTATTGCGATGGAGGCGGAGGGCAGGCTTTTGGGAACCAGTGCGATCCGCGCCAATCCAACGGTGGTCGCGCACAGCCTCACGGCCTGTCACGACACCGTGCTGGCAGCCGAAGGACTCATCACCTCGTTCCGCGAGCCGAAGCCGGGCGTGTTCGACGCACTCTGGGACGCTTGGGCGCCGTTGCGCTTCTGTGTGTTCGCAGAGCCGGTCCAGGCGGTCCGCGGCGGCTCGGCGCATGTCGAGGCGGTGTTGGTCAATGAGGATGTCCTCAAGCCGGGCAAATACTCCGTGCGAGTGCAAGTGCTGGGGCCTGACGGTTACCGCGCGCTGGACACCTCGACTGCGGTCGAGGTTCCCAAGGCGCTGACGCGACCGGAGCCGCCGTTTGCGAAGCTGATTTTTTCCAAGGATGTGAAGATCGATGGTCCTCCGGGCGCCTACAAGCTGTTTGCGTTCTTTGAACAGCGGGCGGCAGCGGAAGGGGGCGAATACACCTTCTGGGTGGAAGATCCGGCGACGATGCCCAAGGTGAGTTCGACGGTGACCCTCTGGGGCCAGGATCAGGGACTGGGACGCTGGTTGGAGTCGAAAGGCATCAAGACCCAACCCTTCGGTCCCAGCCCGGTCCCTCGCGAAGCGATCCTGGTGGGGCAGGCTCCCGGCGACGATTGGGCTGCGTTGACCCAGCGGATTGAGGCTGGCGCGACCGCGGTGTTCCTCTGTCCGGCCGTGTTCGCGAAGAAGGACCAGCCGACAGCCCTGCTCCCGCTGGCGAACAAAGGCAGCCTGGTATCGGTCCAGGACTGGCTCTACCAGAACAATGACTGGGCCAAAAATCACCCAATCTTCAAGGGGCTTCCGACGGGGCTCCTGGATTACCAGTTTTATCGCGAG
>ORJL011183850.1_pt1 | contig 17423 bp, 32 predicted proteins | sample 1779941 | NCBI WGS metagenome assembly ORJL01 (sample SAMEA104232317, study PRJEB22302) | groundwater metagenome | biome: forest; feature: aquifer; material: groundwater | place: USA | collected 2011-08-07 | depth 5.8 m | reverse complement strand
GTATTTCGGAAAGTGTAATCGAACTTTTTGTTTCCCTCTTGAACACGAATCATGTTAGATGTAGCTGTATCTGGTGTACCAGCTTGGGGCATACCAGTATTTAGTTCATTGATACCAGATGATTGCTGAGCATAGTATAGAGTTTGTGATTCATTTGCGAATGAAGATTGATAAACATCGAACACCTGCATTGGTTCGATATCTTCCATATCATCCACAAAGAACATCTTACCCGCAAACATTGGTTCGCCTGGAGTAATATTTGAACCACGCTTAACCTTGAACATACGTAGGTTAGCAATGGTTGCATTATCTAGGCGTTGACGATGCTGTAGAGTAACTTCTTCTTGGAAGTTCTCTTGCATCTTCATAATGCCAATACCATTCCATCTATGCTCAAGCTTCATATGAACAGCTTTGCGATACGGACGGCGTTGGTCATCAAACCAATTGTAGCGAATACCACAGATAGTGTTGGATAACCTGTGATAATAAACTACAATCTCCTTCTTCTTTCCACTCCCATTTGTATCCCACGCAAGCCAGAACTCACACCAACCAATAATCTTTGGCCATGCAGGAACCTGATCTTGCTTCTGTCTTACTGCATCGGTATATGTAGCAGAAGAAAGTGTGGAAGCTGTATTGGATAAAGCCCAAGCATCAAGCTTTTCCATTGTATCTGGATAGAACAAACCAGAATCAACTAGTGATTGAATCTCGTGCTTTACTCCTGTATGTTCCTCACCAACCCACGGTGCAGTCTGTGGGTCTTGACAAGAGAATGGCATTAAGAAATTTGCAAGTGGTACAGGCTGTAACTCGTTACCTTGCTTAGTAGTGATTGACAGTTCTGTACCATCTTTAACAATCGTCTTTATAGTCTGTTCCCAAGATACCTTTGCAATACACGTTCCGAGCTTAGTCTTTTCAAGGAGTGATGCTTCAATACGATCTCTGAAGTTCATACCTTGTAAGGTTTCCCAATCAAGGTACTTCTCTAATGGCTTATCAAGGAAATCAAATTCATCTACAAGTTTAACTGTAACAAACTGATCTAGGCCAAAGAGAGTTGTCATCTCCTTCGCGTGGATTGCTTCTACAGTTATAGCTCCAAGAGGAATGATAAGATTAGAAGCACCCTTGAATGGATATGTTAGTTCAGTTTCTGGGGACTTCGCCCAGTACACTTTCATATGCCTTTCAAGATCACTTACAAGATTCGTTCTCTCGGCATAATGAGTTAAGAGTTCCTGCATTAAGTACGTCTTAAGCTCAGTCTCCCGTTTTTCATCCAGATGTATAAGTGGTGGATAGGCCATTCTCGGAACCGAAGAGTAATGTGAATACATCTTGGAGGTCACGTACGTAGATCTGCTTCTTTACTAGACCACGAAATAGAGATATTCGAAAAAGCTTATTGTCTTTGTTTGAATCGTACCAACCCCAGAACAAGCGATTGATTGCAGCACGAATCATTTCTTCTGTTTGCTTAGGAATAAGAGAGCGTACATCAAGTTCATTTAGCGCGGCCATATATCCTCGCTTCGTATATTTTGTGGTTTCTGCTCGCACTCGCTTCGCTCGTGCCGAGCAACTTCGGTGTGGCACGATAGTTTTGCAGGGCACGGCGAGTTCTTAACTGCGCGCGGGTCGAAAGAATCATGCCCGCCGAGGGTGCAGATTCGCATTCTCGCTTCTTTGCGGGCGATGGATTTACTACTTCATCTTTTTCTTCATCATCTTCTTCATTCCCGCTTCACTCATTGCAATAGCAATAGCTTGCTTCTGTGGCTTACCCATCTTCATTTCCATCTTGGTATTCTCACTAACCGCCTTCTTGGACGATCCTTTCTTGAGCGGCATACTTTTCATCCTCAAGGAATGTTTCCGTGGCCTCTGCATCCCATATAATGTATGATACAACCTGACTTGCTGAGATTCTTATAGTCTCACCATATATACCCTCAAACTCCATCAATCTGTTCCCGCCATTCACTATAGAGTCATCAAGGCGGGCTTCGTTCTGTTCAGTGAGTTTGATTGAATATATACTATCATGTTTAGTATAGAAATTAATCTTTGTAGCATTACGCAGGATAGACATAATCCCTTACTTCCCGCCCGTACCCGTGGCAGAGTGTGCGAAGTATGCAAGCACAGCACCAACTGCACCAACAACTAACTTAGTAGTAGGATATGCCTGCAAAAGAGAAAACACACCAGCCTGCTCAAGTGTAGAATAGATCGTACCCAATGCACCAATAGCACCAACCCACTTCGGAAGCGGCTTCATTTTTTATTCTCCGGTTTCAGGCGAAGTTACTTCTACTTGCTTTGCTGAGAACCACTGCGAGCCTTTATTCCCCTTGCCATCCCAATCACCATCCAGTTCAACATTAACAGAACAAAAAGTTCCATCACCTGAAGAATTTGCACTGACTACAACACCTTCCATGCGAACAGTGTCACCAGTTTTAATCAATCTTCCATTCTTGTCATGCATGGTTTGTGTCCTCATGTATAAGTAATCTTCGTATATCCCGAGGTTTTCGAGATACCGTCCAGCAATGTCTGTTCTGCTTTCTTATTACTCTCAATCACATTCATTGGTATAGCATTCTTCCAGAACTGGGGGCCGTAAGCGAGGGCATCAAGAATATGAATGTTATCACTCGCTCCAAACTCATCGAACTCTTGAATGATGTCTGTCTGAGAGGGATGAAAGTATATCATGCCCGCCGAAAAGTGATTCGATAAACCCGCGATACGATCATCCTTGGCTTTCTGTCTAGTAGGAACACCCTCAATCTTGAATCTTACGCCTCTTATTCTCATCTCTCGTGCAATCCAGTGTTCAAACACTTGAGAGAATAGAACTTTTTCGATGATTACATGTGGAACATTCCATTGTACAACCTTCTTGAAGATCAAATCCACTAATTCTGGAGGCGACCATACAGCCTTCAATGCTTCAAGAGTATATATACGACCTTTATTGTCTACACCTGTCACAAGAAAGCCCGCATTCCCGTTGATTGCAGGGTCAACAAGGATATATTTTCTCATTCCTTCAACGGGATATGTCCAAGTATCTACTAAATCTTTAGCACTTACTTCAATCCCCGTTAAACCTTTTCGAATCTCAAAATATCTCTTCCATTCAGGGATAAATCCTAGTCCTGACTGGTGTGGATCATTGAGATACTGTGCAGCCCAGATGAGTTTGTTCTTTCTCAGAATCCTTAGTGAATCTTCTGAGAATTGCTCCGGGAATATAGGGACTTTTCTCTTTGTAATTGGATCATCTTCCTCTACACTCCTACGATATATCTCCAAATCATCCCCATATGCACTCATTATATGAGCATATGTGTCCGTAAACTTCCATCTCGTACCAATGAAGTCGATATGGTCAGTTTTTGGGGTCATAAGATAAGATTGAAGATTATCAATCCATCTTATAGTCGTTTTGAGAGCTGTTTCGCTATATGTTGCTTCCTCACCCTGCAAATCGTCTGCTTTTATATAGTCAAAGTGATAACCTTGCTTCTTAGAACCCACGCCCATCGTAAATATTGTAGGTTCACCCCACATTCTAGACCTTGGAAGCTCTAGTTCAGTCTTATTCAAGCGATGTTTCTTCAAATCCGGTACACACTCAGGGAACAAACCTACTAAAATCTCATTCCCAGTGAAGTGTTGCTGGATTGCTTGCAAGAAATTACCCGCAGATTCCGCTGATTCATGGCAAATCAACACTCTTGCATCAGGCCCAAGGTTTCTTGGGTAAGTTGCCATGTTCAAAACATCAGGTAAGACTATTTGAATGGTATCCGTGATGGTCATGAACGTGGACTTGTAATGACCACGCGGCAATAACACCATTCTAAACTTTACATTCTCATGTAAGTGATGCCATTTACACAAATCACCATGCAAATTCTCGCTTGCTTTGTCAAATCCAAGCCCGCCAGTTGCAAGAAAGAATAGATCATACTTCAATTTCGATCGCAGATGTGCAATCTGGTCTGAAGTCAGAGTCTCAAATCTCTTCTCAGCTCTTCTTTTTGCACTATCTATGACTTCTTGGGTAATCCCAGTATCATTATCCAGCATTGATTCTATCCTTGGTTGGAAGCATAAGTCTATTAGATGCTTCCATAGCCTTTGTTAGCTTATCTATTGCTTCAGTGGATACAATAACAGTCTTGTTTTCTATATTCTGAGTGTTATTTGTATTGTTAATTACACTTGCAACACCCTTTGTATTCCCATTCACTACACCCGCAATGCGGATTACTCTATCAATGTAGTGTATAGGAGAGAGTTCTTGTAATCCCTTATGATCCACAAAGTCATTCATCTTATCAAGAAGCTTATCTTTTAGATTCTCAACCTTCTCAACAGGATTCTTTACAATATCAACCTGCAACTCCTTGAGCTTCCTACTAATCTCTATTAATGCCTTCTGCCCTTGTGGACTACCAATGACATTCCCAACCTGTATATGACTATATCCTACAAGCTCACCAATCTCTTTATAAGTCTTGCCCTGGAGATAGTACAAGATCATCTGATCGTATACCACTCTCCAATTAATAGGATACCTTACAGCCAATCCCGCAGGTCTGTTTGTACCCTTTGGTCTCCCAAACTTATTAAGCCTTGGCGGGCGTGATGTATCTTTCTCTTTGACCTCTTTCTCTTTCTCTTTCTTCTCCTCTACAACCCCTACATTAATGATTATTCCCCTTGGTCTTTCTCGCATTATTTCCTCGATTACTCCCAGAATTACTGCTACTTACTCCAGATAGTGATACTCCTAACCTCTTTAATCCTTTCTTCACAAACTTCATTCCATATGTATTCTTGATACCTCTAATTCTCATCGTCTTTTTCATAGATACACTTCCTCCTCTCCCCCAGTATAACCCTTTCCTCCCCTCCCCGCCATACCCGGTACACTACCACCCTACATTATATTGTTATCATTAATCCTTCTTCGCTTTTATTTTTATGATGTTTTGAAAATTCTGTTACAAAAATTAGGCAAGGCTCTTTCCGCCCGGTGGCGCGTTGAGTTTTCCCTCCCCCCACCTACATAAGTATTCCCGAATACTTTATTCAAGTAAACTCACCTAACATTGTTACACAAGCGGGAACGCTTGCTTGCATTCACGAGTGTCAACATATTAAACACTTTTTGCAAAGTGCAACAATCGTTGCATTATAACGACCCGGATATAAATATGTGTGTTACAGGATAAGGACTTACGTTTGGCATGCTTCGTGCATGATAAGGGGGCGAGGGCGCAGAGCCTACCGCTTATTGATAACTGACTGAGCTACCTACTACATTGTGATCTCACATACATTCAGAGGACACAACAAATGTCAAACGTTATCAACGCCACAGCTACGCACGGAAACAAGTTTTCCGCACGCGTACAGGGATTCAAGGTTGCGGAAGATTGCGTAAGCGCAATCAACGCCGCTTCAACAACGTTGTCGCAACTCCGCGCAAAGATGGAAGGCGCGGAAGCCACCGCAAAGGCAATCCGGGAGAGCAATCTCCCCGAAGCGCTGAAGGAGCAGATGATCGCCAACTTCGGCGGCATCAACAATGAATACGACGCGGCTCGTATTCACGCGCACGAAACCCTTGCGGGAATCGTGAATGGAATCCGGAGCAAGCTCGTAGCTCCCGAGTCCGAAAAGATTTCGAGAATGGATGTTCTCGAACTCTCCGAGATCGTTGCTACGGCAACGGACTTGTACAAGTCCTTTGGCAAGTTGTTCCCGTCGAAAGTCGTTTCCCAGTAATACCACAATGTAGTAGGTAGCAAGTCTAGTTATTGCCTACGGGCGGAATGAAATCCGTTCGCGGGATTTTGTTGTTTGACAGGCATTATCCAGAAATCAGAATCATTACGAGAAGAATATACTTTCTCTCTTGTATAGATTCTAATGGTGATAATGCTATCATAAATCGTTTGTAATGGTGGATTGTTGTAATGGTGATATGGGATAAGATTTACTTTATAAGCCTATATCATTCCATAATCCATTGAAAAGAGAATCTTCTACTAATCTTTTCGCCATTACGATTATTCCTTAGTTACTCCGATTGAAAGTGGTGTGAGGAAAAAGAATAATGATGATGTTATTCTTGATGTGATGTAATATTCCACATTCCAATCACGATTAAATATGAGAGTTATAGGAATAATAATGTTTGTGACAGAAACATTGACGAGAAATAATATTCCAAACATTCCAAGCTTTCCAGTCATTCCCTAGGGAATAGTTGGAGGTATGGGGTATTGGGCTAGTGTCCTATTTTGGTGACTGTGCTGTCCTAAATAGGTGACAGTATAGGGGTTTGTCCTATTAGTCAAAAAATATATTGACATAAAGGACATACTACCCTACAGAAGCGATACACTGTCCTAAAATCGAGACACTAGCTAGGCTCTATACCTTCCAGCTATTCCCTAGTGAATCGTTGGAATCGTTGGAAGTCTTGGAATATGTTATGGAATCGGGGATTAATGAAAGAGGATAATACAACCTGAGAGGATTACAATGGTACTGTTCATTCGTTGCGACACTCATCTAGAGTTTATGATGATGGTTGTGGATCATCATTCGATGTGGAAGTAGATTTACGGGAATGGTATGGTTACATAATCGTATAGTGAACGTCCAACACTCACTATAGAATAGGATAAGACAGTAGTACAAGTGTGCAATCCTTTGACTGTGATTATGTGAGTTCGATTCTCCCCGTTCCTATTTGTTGTACCCCTTTCAAGGAGAGAAAAGATGAAGCGATTCTATCACGATATTCCAATCCTCGAACTTACAAACGAGGAGAATCAAAGACTTAGCAATGATGCTAAGTTTAGCTATGGTGATGCAATCTATACCATAGTTTCATTTCAGATGCTCCCTGATTGGTTGCAAAAGAGGTTGAAAGATGAAGATGATTCGTGGGCAGTTGGACGTGTGATTGCTGTCGAGGGATAACATTCACTTGACAACCCGCCGTGCGGTCACTATATTGAAGGGTTCAACTCCCTTGGTGGGAATGGTTCTAACAAGAGGATATAATGATTGTTCATACGTGTCGTGTATGCCACCGTGATGAGATAATAGAACAAGATCGTGGTGGCTATCACCAAGTAATATATGTTTGTGAATCTTGCAAGAATGTAGGATTTCATTGGAAGTGTGGAGAGCATTACAAGAAACATCCACACTCAAAGTGTGCATCAACAGATTTAGAAGTGATTGAGGATAATCTGAGATAGGAGAGGATAATGCGTGTTCTCAGGATTGAAGTAGATGATCCTAAACTGACTGGAACACAGCGTGTAAGACACCATATTCGTGAGAATAGATATGGTGCATTTGACAGAGACTGTGTTGTTGGTTCTTTATGCCATAGAATAAGATCACCAATGGAAGATTTTGACTATAACCCATTTGGTGATCCAGAAGGCCATAATTATTTCTTTGCATTCACACCCGAAACATTCTTTAAAGCCATACCATACATCAGACCATATGTAATCGTGGCAGAGTATGAAGTAGAGCCACGATTTGTAAGCAATCAGCAAGTTGTATTCCACAAAGACACAGCACGTTTCATATCCGAGATAAGGATATGTGATTTACTTTCATAGGAGGGGATAATGAGTAGAGAAGAGTATTATGCAGAATACGACAAGTTACGCAAGCTGTATCTTGATGGTGAGCTTGAGTATGCAGCATTCATCGAACTTGCGCGTGTATTGAAAAGCAAGTATTATCGAGCATTGTATGGCAAGAACTTCACTAACCTATTCAATGATATGTTTGGTGGAGTAAGTAGTGTACCTGTGCAAAAGAAGGTATCACACTCACCCATTCATTCCTTTAAATCACTTGAGCACTTCTTGCTTGAGTGTGATTGGAATGGAATAATCGTGGAGGTTTAGTAATAATGACAAAAACTGATTTCAAGAAGTTGCTCGAAGCAGAAGAACATATGCCTGGCATTGGACATAGTTATACTATGGAATGTTTTTGGGATGAGTTGAAGCTAATACTTGATTCCAACGAACAGAGCGAACTTAAACTAGCTCTCAAAGAATGGGAGGATAATCACTAAATGAAATATAAAATCCCCGCAATCATCGAAGTAGAGGCAGAGTCACAAGACGAAGCAGAGATTCTATCTAATCGTTTTGTGATTCTCCAAGCACAGTATCCGATCTATCTCAACCAACATCAGATCAAGGTGTATAAGAAGGAGGAGAAAGGTGCACAGACTCCTACGTAGTGTCAAGGATTCCACTTTGGAGTTGGCATATCTCACGCTACAACTACAATATGATAAGGAGTTTTCATGGCTACAACGTCTGATTATCCATCGTGCATTTCTGATTCTAGTACGCAAGCAGAAAGAGATCGAATTGAAGATAAGTCAGACGTAGAGGAATTTCTTCTTTCTGTATACGATGAGTGTTGGGCAGAAGAACTCTATGCACGGTCATTCAATTCTCTTACATCATCTGATCGTGCAGAGATCAACTTTCTAATGGATGAAATCGAGAAATGGCTAGCATAATCAAGATTCAACCACCCCCGCTGCACCAAGTCATAGCAGATTGGAAGAAAAAGTGTCCAAATCTCCGGCTTGGACAGTATTTCATTCATACCTACAATTTTCAGGATGACAACTATCCTGAGTTATGGGAAACCTCAATGCCATATAAATTGCTAGAAGAGATTTATATTCATTATCAATGGGAGATGTAATGAAGCGACTAATCATTGCTGTTCTCATTCTCTGCTCGTACGGTTGTTCACGTCATCCTACCGAGCCAGAGGTTGTAGCAATCAAAACTCACTATTGCAATCCAAGAGTTGATACACTTCACGCTCTTGATGGTAGTGGAAGAATCTTGATTGTGACAATTGGTTGTAAATAGTATCACCCGCCCCGTAGCTCATCGGTTAGAGCATTCGCCTTATAAGCGAACGGTAGTGGGTTCAATTCCCACCGGGGCAATGTTATATGTAGTATGTTGTACCCACTTAACCAGAGGTGATGATGAAACAAAACAATGAACTTGTAGAGAAACAGCTTCGTACTGTTATATGTGGAGCCTACACGTATCGCTACGAACCAGAGAAAGGATTTATGTATAATTGTGGTGAGGAATGGAAGATTGTCAGCGATGATGGTAATAAAGTTGGTGTTATCTATTTTGGCCGTGGCTGGCTAACACCAGAAATGGTAATCAAGCTGGCTGGTCTGATGAAGAATCCATATACAAAGGGGATGTCAAAGTGATACCCATTAAACTAGTAAAGATTGATAATGCTGTAGAGGACGGAGTATTACAAGCAAATGCATCAACAGAGAGTTATGCCGCATACCAACTTGGTTGTGATGCTAAAGGTAACATATATATTGTTTATCTCGATAAATATGTTTCGGCATGCACACCTAGCAAATATCCGTATCGTCTTATTGAGTGGGTAACACTGTGATACTCCTCTACAAATGTAGGATCAAAGGTTGGGTAAAGTTTGATGCAGTAATCTTAGAGGAAAACATTACACATACTATTCGTGGTGAAGTATATCACGATGGTATATTGTATTGGATTCCTCGCTTCAATAGATTTGAGTTTGGCATGCACGCGCAAGGAGTAATCACAGGTAAGTATAGATATATTGCGTATGCAGATGATACACAGGAGTATTCTTATTGGGGGGTGTGATGAACAACCAAGATAAGGTTGTATTCGGATTGTGCATGATATCGTTCATTCTTGGTGGTATTTGTGGAATGAACTTTGTAATCATTGTTGAGCGGTGTGTATCGTGGGTGACTCGTAGAATTCAACCGGGGTTACAATGAAAACAGTATACGCATTTGCCAAGCTTGACGACGACGATCTTAGATATTTCAAAAATGGCATAGTTGGGCATAAGGAAGTTTACTATGCTTTGACAAAAGATAGTGAACTTGTTATAGTTTGGAAGAGCAATATGTTTGATGATAATTGGATTGCAGGATTCTTTGGTGCAATAAGTAGGGAATTTCTTAATAATCCATTGTTTATAAATGAGTATGGCAAGCCAATCAAGCTAGACCTGTCGGGGGTGTCCCCTATCTCGGACTGACTTACCCGCCCTAGACCCCTTGACAGGGGGCGTACAAGGTGTTATATTGTACCTACAACGAAAGGAGATACCATATAATGATTAAGCATTAACTAATGTGAAGTGATGGTTAGGAAAGAATTGTTGTGAATGTGTAGCACTCACGTTACACATTGTTGTTTCCATCTTCATTATTCGGAGTGAATAATGCGTACCGTTTATTTGCCGTCGAAGGACTCGAAGGACAATCCACGTATTGAGAAGGTTACTAACACTAAGCTTCTCCCGCCCAAGAAGAATGACAAGGGCGAAGATGAACCGCAGGGTATTACTTTCGCGATTGCCGCTGAACGTTTTGGTTATCCGCAGTTTGACAGCATTGAGGAAGCTACTGCTGATGCTGGTAGTGCGGAGAAGTTGCTTGAGTTCATCAACAAGGCCACCGCGAATACTGCTGTAACGCTTGCTAAGAATGCTATTCGTAATGCCACGAAGTCTGCTGTTGGGCAGGCTGGTAATTATGCAGACGTTGTTGATGCTGGCATTCAGAAGGGCGTTACTTATTCGCTGGCGATTGTTGAGGAACTTACCACGAAGGAGAAGGCCTCGGCATTCGATCAGCTTGTTGCCGCCGCAAAGTCTGGTAATATGTCGGAAGCGGATATCGCCGCCGCTGTCAAGAAGCTTTCTGGTCTGGCGTAATTCATAGGTTTGCTAGTTTCCCGTAAAACTAGAGTAGTGTGTGTATCTACTATCAAGTCTCATGGGACACCACTTTTAGCGGGATAGTAGAGATTAAATGGTTAATGCGGGTTCGATTCCCGCCACACATTATTGTTCCACGAAAGTGAAAGATGTTTAATTATAATCATCATTTCACGCGCCAAGGGATGAGCGCATAATCATCCCCGCTTTCGTGGAGGTTGTATGTTCGTGTTCTATTGCAGGAAGGAAGGTACTGATGTTATTGAATCATACCTTATTCCAATCGAGCGTGAGAACTCGATGCAACAGCAGGGTGGAACATTCATAATCTGGGATGTGGAAGTTATATACCCAGAGTAGTATTCACACCAGGTCGCTTGCTTTACTAGTTTCGTTCCAGACCTAAAGAAAGAATCTCGAAACTAGTGTTGTTGGGGCCGTCATGGTTTAGACAGCGTAGTGAAATGTAATGTTGCGAGTGGAGAGATACGAGCCTTACAGTATCAACCATATAACTGCCAACACCAATCGTGGTGCCAGAGTTCTTGAATTTCGGCAGAAGGTTGCTCGTCAGAGTGTTACGCCTCTTAAGATGGTCGCGTAACTGGTGGAGGATACTCTTTAATCAGAGTGTCCCCGTAGTAAGTTTGTCTAAACTATAAATAGACTACACTCGTAGATACATTAATTAGTAACTGCGTTGGACAAGGGTTCGACTCCCTTCGGCTCCACTTATACTCAAGGAGTGCTATGATAACAATTAAGATTAATCCGCCACTTGATGATGTATTCTGTTTGAAATGTGGTGCCATAAAAGAATCATGTATTTGTGTAATAAAGACTGAGCATATAGAAGGATGTTTATATCTAAGGGCGGCAAGATTGAGTATTGAGTTACCATGTAAACATGGATTTCAGGCGTGTCATATCTGTGACCCATGTAGTTGTGGTATAGAAGTAAAAGATCTAAGATAGATTTGTACCGTGCATTGAGGGCAGTCAATTTACAAATGTGAATGGGATACCTTCACTATGTTTATTAACTGAGCGACCTGAACACGGTGCACACATCGGGGAAAGGTAATAGTATATAGTGACAGTCCTGCACAGTCTTGACGACTATATACTATTACTGAGTACCCATTCTTACTAGCTCTCCGTTTGTAGGTTTCCAGAGCTGTCCAAATAAATGCGAAACCTTCACCTCTGAGTGGAACTAGGGTGTCAACAAGTCCTAGGTGAGAGAACTTTGTTGGGTATGGTTAGTACGGAATGATAACATCCACGGGTAGTAATCATTCCAATTGGCGTAGTGGCTTCGCCTCCATTACTGTAAGGTTCGAGTCCTTACCTAACCTATTTGTTTCACCTCACAACTCACACGAGGGTATAATATGGAAGAAGAGATTGATCTAATCAAGAAGCAAACAGATTTTCTCACAGCAGTATTGCAAGACCAAGCAAAGAAGATAGCAAGGAAGAATGGGTATAGCGAGGACTTTGTCTTATCGGTGTCCACTACTATGTCTATGGATTATCACGCATCCATACATGTTGGACAGCCCCCGAAGATAATGATTAATGCTTCCTTTGCGCTTGCGTGCTTGAGTGATTCTTCAACCCGCAAGACTGAGCTTCGACGCTTGGCTTACATGATTAATCGTTTGCTTGAACAAGTACCAAGGTTTACACGGTCTCTTTCAAATCTTGTACCAATGGGATTCTATGCGGCTCTACCCGCAGAGAGTAAGAGATTTGTAAAGACTCCAAAGAAGTTGTTTGTGATTGATGAGACTAAGGTAGCAATCACATTCACTGTATCCGCTACATCCATAGAAACGGGTGAGTCAATCACCATTGAGTTCTCTAACCCTCGCGAATTTGAGGAGTACAAACGCTATGCGATAATGAAGCTAGCAAAGATTGTACCGATACAAAAGGAAGTTGAGATAGTTAGTGATGATACATCCTCTAAGACTGAGCTTGATCCTAACAAGATCAACCACGGCTCTGCTGTTATGAAGTCACTTGATTTCGCTACTGTGAGGATTGAGTATGACAAGGAAGAGGGTAATAAGTAGCGTTGTAATAGATACAACACAAAGTACCACGCCCGCCTCGGTATCAGATTCCTCTGGTAACGGGGCTATTGTTGTTGGCGGGAATGAAAGAATCATTACCATGCCACAGCATCTTGCCGCACTGTTTGGTATTATCAATCTTGAAAAGCAAGATGGTAAAGTAATTATTCCTCTTGCCCCGCGAGCGAATGCGGAGGCGCAAGCCGTAGCGAGCGGGGAACACGAAAGCAAAGAACCCGCCCCCACAACAATATCTGAGGCGGGCAACCAGACTAGCCTTACACTGTTTTCCCCGCCCAACGCCGTTGTAGTTCAGCCGGAATCGGAAGTAATAGATGAACCCATAGATACACGAGAATCAATCCTAATCACTAAGCTTGACTCTCGTTATGGTACAGTAGGAATCAAGATAGATGTATACAATGAAGAAGTCATTGAGATTCTTCGTCACATTCCATCTCGTCAGTACATAGCACAGACTAAGCTTAATGTATTGAAGATTAAGGAGCTTTCTATATTCCTTAAAAAGATGGAACGTCTTGAAGATACTGTACGTATTGATTGGGATGGTGATACTAGAAATGAGTATGACATCTGGATTGCTCGTCCTGATTACTTTGTAGATGTATTCGGAAAGTCTAAGCTCAAGTTTACTAGACGTGATGCAGAAGTTCCTGGTCTATTCCTTCGTGAGATTCAATCATTCACTGTTGATTGGAGTTCACGGGAATATATCATCAATCAACTTGAAGCTTACAAACTTCCTGATGCTCTATCAAAGTGCTATCCACCTGTAACAGTAGGGTATAGTGATGAAGCGAAGGAAATCATCACCAAGCAACTTGAGAAGCGCCAAGCAATTCTATCGCTTGCAACAGCGGAAGATGCTCCAGATATCGAGGACAAACTCTTACTCCCGCTTAAGCCTGTCCAAAAGGTCGCAGTTAAGTACCTTTCTTCTCTCAATTATAGAGGGATTGTTTCCTATGATGTGGGGATGGGAAAAACACCTATTGCTATCGCTACTGTACGAGAGATTGAGCAAAGGCTTGGACGCAGAGCAAAAGTCCTATGTGTTGTCCCAGCTCCGCTTAAAACTAATTGGCGTAGAGAAATCTTAAAGTTCACTGGCGAGGATGTTCATATACTTTCTGGTGTGAAGCCTGACGAGATAACCATTAATATCTTATTCCGCCCTTCTCACTCACAATGGTTCATCATTAACTATGATATCATTGGACGTGCAGAGAAGTCTAAAGATGAGAATGGTTCTGATGTTGAGCTTATGTTTTGGCCAAAGGTTCTTAACCTTGCATCATTCGATGTAATCATATATGACGAAGCACACAAAGTACGAAATATGGATAGCCAAAGATCAAGGGGAACTCTTGCCTTGGAAGCTCCTTTCGTTATCCCTCTTACCGGGACAGCAGTTGTCAACAGACCAACTGACTTGTATCCTCTATTGCATATTATTGATCGTGAGACTTTCAATAATTATGCAAACTTCACTAGCTCATTTCTTGCTAACGATGGACGATCAGTCAAGAACTCTAGTGCATTAAGAGATATGCTTACAACCTATATGATCCGCCGTATTCGTCCACCGTTTGAAGTGGATAGGGTAGATCATACAGTTGAGCTTTCTCCTCGTGCACGTGAAGTCTATAATGAAATCCTTGATGGGTTTTACCAATCCCTTCTCAACCCTAACTTTGAGAGAGACATTAATTCTGCGCTAGCTATGCTTATGCGCATGAAACAGTGTACATCTTATGATAAGATTGACGATACTGTTGAGCTTGCATTGGATTTCATTGACGCTAGTGAGGAAGGGAAAGACAAAGTTCTGGTGTTTTCCCAGTTTAAAGATTCCTGTTCAGAAATCGCAACAAGACTTGGAAAGGACTCTCTCGTTATCACTGGAGATGTACCAAATGCCGAACGATACCGCATTGTTGATAAGTTTCAGAGTGATCCAAGCGCGAAGGTTCTTGTGGTTTCCACAGTAGCATCAGAAGGTTTGACTCTTACTGCCGCGCATTGTGTAATCTTCAATGACCAACTCTGGACACCCGCCGGGCATATTCAAATCGAAGGTAGAGCATTTGGACGAACCAATGATTTCCATGGTGGAGTATTGTATAACGTACTTGCAGAGAATACAGTAGACCAGTTGATTCAAGAGATTCTAAACACTAAGCTCATTACAATCAACGAGACTGTTGATGGGTTGGAGTCTCAGGCAAGACTTGGTGAGAGCATTCTTAAGGAACTTATCATGAAACTTAGAAAGAGGATGTAGAGATGCAGAAGCCAAATTATCTATGTCATAGATGTAAGGAGTTTCCTGCACGAGCAGATAGTATATTCTGGTCATTGTTTTGTGAACGCGCTTGGTGTAGTGCGGCACAAGCAGTCATGGATTTGCATTCAGCAAGTCCGCAACATGAATCACAAATCAACCCATTAAAAGATGTTACTGATAATGGATTGCCGCGTTAAATCCACTTGACAAACCCTTCCCCCAGTGTTATACTAGGGGTACACTTCCTCCCTCTACCTACTATGGCCACGGATAACTTAGACGTTTCATTATCTCCAAATGAGTGTGTCCATCTTGCAATGGGTCTAGGTATCCTTATTGAATACCTTACAGGCCATGCTAAGGTGGCAACAAAATGTCCCAATGCTCAATCATTAATGAAGAACATTGAGACTTTAGCTATTGAGTATCACCTAGATGACGATGATCTTGTCGCATTAATGGACAAGCTCCAACCAAAGACAATCCCATCCGTCCTAATACCGAGGAAAGCCAATGTCAGTATTCTCCCCAGTTAAGACAATCATCCTCGCTAATCTATCAGAAGCGATGCCTAATGATTTACGCAAGGCAACAGTAGAAGCAATGGAAGCACTAGACAATGATCTTGATGTAGCAAATTATATCCCCTCGTCTGGTGCTGATGACAAGTTTGAGAAGTTCCAGAGTGTACTAGAAGGTATTGACGAGATTGGACAAGGAGATGATGATGCCACGCCGGACAAAGACGAGGACGACGAGGACGAAATCTCACAAGATGATGACGAAGTGGATGCCGAATCTGAAGAAGATGAAGAAGAAGATAACGAAGTGGAAGGCTTAGATATTCCCGTTGATGATGACGAGGATGATGACGATACACTTTAACCCCGTAACATATGTGGTCTAACATAACCTACCGTCTTGTTACACCTGACGGCCCGGCTATCATTACTATAGTGGAGAATCCTGAGAAGCCCAATGGAATTGAGAATATCTTTTTCATGATAGGTAAGGCAGGAAGCGCAACGAATTCGTATTGTGATGCGCTGGCAAGAATGGTGATGTTTGCACTTAAGACTCACACCATCACAGAAGTAATAAACGAGCTTTCGTCTATTACTGCTGACAAGCCCCCCATTGTAGATAATGGTAAGCTGATTCGTTCAGGTGTAGAGGCATTGTTTATTGCCCTGCTTAATTGGCGTAACGATGCACAGTCTCCTTATGCATTAGAAGATAACCTTTATACTCCTCCGTATCTCAATGTGGACGTACTCACGAGAATCTAGGACTGGACGTATTCTATTTCGGATAGAGTATAAAGGTGATGTTACCGGCTCTATCATTGTAGATGAATCTCAACTAAAGGAAGTTGAAGATGGTATCAAGACCTTCTGTGACTATCTCAATACCAAGTCTGGCGGCACCGGAGATAGAAAAACCAGTGGATGAAACACAAGTTGCTGAGGGTGGCAATGGTGAAAATCCTGTTGATCCTACTCAGCAAGAGCCTGAACCCCGTCCCATTAAGCTAGATGATGAATCAGTAGAAGAATACTATTCCCGCCTAGCTCAATGGTTCTTGTCTGATCCTGACAAGCGCAAGAAAGTTACTGAGCGGGAATGGGAACATATAACATTCTCGATTCAGAAGATGGCTGGTAAGTATCACAACAACTTCACCGAACGTGAAGCAGGACGTATTCTTGTAGGGTTCTTGAATAGATTTTATCTCAAGAGTGGTGATCGACTTCTCCTTGCTACTGCACAACAGATTCTTTTCACCATTCTGTACGAAGATTTAATCACTAATCTCCATAGAACAAATGGGATACTGCCCGGTGAACAAACTATTGTCCTTGGGGAAAGTAAATAAGTTATACCCAGGAACTAAGGCTATACATGGGCCTTATAAGAAAAAGAATGGGAGATTGTTTGTAGGATTGTATAGTACATCAGCACGTTTGCATACAGTATCATATCCAAAACTATTACTCGAATTAGCTATTGGTAGAGTACTAGTTGACGATGAAACCTGTGACCATATAGATGACAATTTTCATAACAATGATATTAGTAATTTGCAAGTGCTGTCTAGAATAAAAAACTCAGCTAAGTTTATTCCACCACAAGAAGTTATAGTACTAAATTGTACTAGATGTAAT
>ORJL010570317.1_pt1 | contig 17424 bp, 18 predicted proteins | sample 1779941 | NCBI WGS metagenome assembly ORJL01 (sample SAMEA104232317, study PRJEB22302) | groundwater metagenome | biome: forest; feature: aquifer; material: groundwater | place: USA | collected 2011-08-07 | depth 5.8 m | reverse complement strand
GGAGAAGGGGGGGCCGTCCTTGACTTTTGGCCCAAATGAACTAGAATGAGTTCAGTTACATATCTTTTTCGCAAAGGGACTCACGTGATGCCGATCACTTCCTTGTCCAGACTGAGCCTCCGCCAGCTCAAGTGGATTTCCATCATAATCCCTTCCGTGGCGGTGGGGGTCTTCGAGCACGTTCGCCACACCTACTTCGTCGAGTACCTTCACGGCCCCATTGGCACCCTGCTCGTCATGGGCATCGACCTGGTGGGCATCTTCGTGCTCTTCCAGGCTATTTTCGGCGTCTTGCAGAGGATGCAGTCCAGCCTGGTTAGACGTAACCAGGAGCTCTCTATCATAAACAATTTGGTCATCGGGGCTGCGCAGTCGCCGGATCTGGACCAGATCCTGGAACTGGGCCTTTCCGCAGCACTCCGGGCACTGGACAGGCAGGAGGGGGCCGGCTGGGTCTACGAGGAGAGGTCCAGGGAACTGGTCCTTCGGACCCACCGGGGCATACCACCGGAAAGGGTCCAGGATCTGGCCAGGCTCAGCCGGGATCCGTCGTTTCTGGCGGCCCTTCCCAGGGGAGACGGCCCCCAGGCGGTCGAGCTGTATCAACCGGGCATGGTGGCGGAAGCTCCCTCCAGTCTCATCGCCCTTCCGTTGCGGGTTAAGGCCAAGCTTCTGGGCGTCATCGCTATCTTCGATGAGGGGCAAGACGCCACCTCGTTGAACCGGGAGCTCCTTACTTCCATTGCCGGACATGTGTCCATGGCGGTGGATAACGCGATGCTTCTTCAGGAGACCCTGCGCCGCCAGCAACAGGCCCAGGCCCTCTATAAGTTAGGGATGGAGGTATCCACCCTCCTTGACCTGGACCAGGTGCTCGCCTCCGTGGTGGAGAAGGCCCAAGAGCTCCTAGGCGCCGATATGGTGGCCCTGGGATTATGGGATGAGCAGGCCCAGGAGTTAACTACCAGAGTGTCCGCTGGGTTTCGTGCGGACCCGGCCAGGCAGACCCGCCAGGCCCGCTGGCAGGACCTGAACCGCCGCGTGCTCCTGGCCGGTCAGCACGTCCAGGAGATTTACCACGAGGAGGAAGACCTGGACTCCATTACCAGGGTGGAGGGGGACATTTCTCATCTCGCCGTGCCTTTGAAAGTAGGCAAGAAGGTTATCGGCGTCCTTCACGGGGCCTACCGGTGCGATCACGTGTTCCCCCAGGACGATATCGAGCTCTTCTCCAGCCTGGCCAACCAGGCGGCTATCGCTGTCGAGAACACGGGGCTTTATGCCCAGGTACAGAACCTGGCCGTACTGGAGGAACGAGACCGGCTGGCCAGGGAGATGCACGACAGCCTGGCCCAGGTCCTGGGTTTCCTGAGCATGAAGGCCGCGACAGCCCAGGAGCTTCTGGCCGGAAAGCATCTGGCCCAGGTCCGACATGAGCTCCGGCAGATTGAGAAGGCGTCAGAGGAATCCTACGTGGATGTCCGTGAGGCTATCCTGGGACTGCGGTCCTCTGTCGTCCTGGGCGGAGGGCTGTCGCGGACTCTGAAAGAGTATTTGCACAAGTTCTCAAGCCAGAGTGACATCAAGGCGGAGCTGGTCTCCAGCCAGGAGAAGAATCCCGTTCTTCCCCCGGCCAGCGAGGTGCAGGTTATCCGTATCATCCAGGAGGCGTTGACCAACGTCCGGAAACATGCCCAGGCCCGGCGAGTCTGGGTGCGCCTGGAGGCGGGTGATAAGCACGCGCATGTGCAGATAGAGGATGACGGGCAGGGCTTCGACCTGCCGCAGGTCTTGCAGAGGGAGGGGCGCTTCGGGCTCCATACCATGAAGGAGCGGGCGGAGAGCGTGGGAGGAGGATTGACCATAGAAACAGCTCCTGGACAGGGCACCAGAGTCAATATTAGTCTGCCCCTGAGGCAGGCCAGCTCCCACGTGAGCAGGAGGGAGGGGAAACATGAAACAGCTGCGGATTCTGTTAGTGGACGACCACGTACTGTTTAGAGAGGGAATAGCCAGCCTGGTGGCGTCTCGCCCGGATATGGAGGTGGTGGGGCAGGCGGTGGACGGGTTAGAGGCAGTGGAAAAGGCCAGGGAACTGAGGCCAGACCTTATTCTTATGGATATCCGCATGCCCAACTGCGATGGACTGGAAGCTACCCGGCGCATCAAGAGGGAGTGGCCGGAGGCCCGGATAGTGATGCTTACGGTGTCGGAAGAGGATGAAGACCTCTTTGAGGCCATCAAGTCCGGGGCCCAGGGCTACCTCCTAAAGAACATGCGCCCGGCGGCCCTCTTTGAGCTGGTCCAGGGTGTTTCGCACGGCGAAGCTCCAATCTCGCCCTCGCTGGCTGCCAAGATCCTTAAAGAGTTCTTGCAGGCTACCCAGAAGGTAATCCACCAGGGAGCCACAGAGGTCAACCTCACTGACCGGGAGAAGCAGATCCTCCAGTACGTGGCGCAAGGCGCTTCCAACAAGGAGATAGCGACCGACGTCTGTATCACCGAGGGGACGGTCAAGAACCACCTGCACAATATCCTGGAGAAGCTCCATCTCCATAACCGGGCCCAGGCTGCCGCTTACGCCCTGCGGGAAGGGCTCATTCCCAGCTTTCCTCCTCCGCCTTTGGGATAAACGCGCCCGGGGTTCTCTCTACCTCGCGTTGCCAGAGCCCAACTTGTAGACGCCTCGGTGAGGCGTCCCCCGTTGCATGGTGACAGCTCACCCGAATCCAGCCCCAACCAGAGCTCCGGATCATAATTATGATTCCATCAGACCGACCCGGTTTTCGAAACCGAGTCGGTCTTGGCGGGCCTACGACAATGCGGCACTGTATTTACGGGCGAGAGTATTAGGTCCGTTAGCCCAGCCAGGTGATAGAACTCGATCACGGACTGTGCGGAAGCATCTATCTTTAGATAGATACCCTCGGGGCGGCTTACGTGGATTCCTCCCGGTTCTTGGATATATCCCCTTTGTGAAAAATTATACCAAACGATGGATAGACAAGCCCCCGTTCCCGACCTAGTATGGTATGGGGCTCAGATGTGGAATAGGTACTAGTACCACAGTCAGAGCTCCAGAGTGGGGGATCCCATGTTAAAGGCATTTTTAGGTTTAGCGTCATGGGTCTTGGGCGCCTTATCATGGATTGCGGCTCTCGGATCTGGCTGGAAAAACCTCCCTGGTCTTGCCCGGGGCGCAACCCTGGGAGCGGTGGTGGTGGTCATCGTCTTCTTGGGCTATGGTTCTTATCAAGTATTCAGTTACACGCAAAACGATCCTAACTTCTGCCGCTCTTGCCACACCATGGAGACAGCCTGGAAGCGGTGGCAGACCAGCGAGCATCGCAACGTCAACTGCCACTCTTGCCACGAGCAAAGCCCCATAGAGAGCAGCCAGTTAGTCGTTCTGTACGCCACACAACAGCCGGAAAGAGTGATCAAACATGCGGGCATCTCTGACGAGGCCTGTTTGAAGTGTCACGGAAACGGCGACTCCCGCTGGTTTCAGATCGCCAATACCGCCGGCCATGAGGTCCACTTCGAGGAACAAGGGATCAGTTGTGTCAAGTGTCACTCGATCAGCATCCACCGCTTCAGCCCTCCTACGGACATATGTAAGGCCTGCCATACCCAGGAGAAGATTAAGATTACCGCCATGGGCCAGCGCTACTGTCTGGACTGCCACGAGTTCTTGCGGGAGGACAGCCCTCTTAAGCCAACCCGCCAGACGTGTTTGGACTGCCACCTGAAACAGGCCCAGACCAAGGTGCACTGGCCGGACAACGCCCCCATGCAGTTCCAGTGCAGCCAGTGCCATAAGCCGCATGTCTCGGAGAGCCCGACCGTGAACTGCCTATCGTGCCATCAAGACGTTCCTAAAGAGGGGCTTCATCAGAAACCAACACATGCGTCCAGCACCTGTCAGACCTGCCACCAACCGCATGAATGGAAGGTGGAAAAGCGGGACACCTGCCAGACCTGTCACGCCAACAAAGCCAACCATAATCAGGGTGTCCTGTGCAGTAATTGCCATAACTTTAAGAAGACGTGAAAGGAGAAACTTATGCAGTGGGTGTACATCGCCGTAATTGTCGTAGTCCTTATACTGTTAGCGATAGCGGTTAAGGTCGTATGGCAGTACCAGCGGGGCGTAGTCTTCCGCCTGGGCAAGTTCGTGGGCGTGAGGGGGCCGGGCCTCAATCTTATCTGGCCCATCATCGACCGCCTGATAAAGGTGGACATACGAATCGTCCCCCTGCCTGTGGAGCCGCAGGAGGTAATTACTAAGGACAACGTGACCATGAAAGTAGACGCGGTCGTCTACTTCTGGGTGGTCAACCCAGAGTTCGCGGTCATCAAGGTCCTGGATTATGTAAAGGCTACGCATCAGATTGCTCAGACCACGCTGCGGAGCGTCCTGGGCCAGTCGGAGCTGGATGAGATCCTATCGCGCCGGGAAGAGATCAACCGGCGGCTGCGGGAGATCATAGACGAGCAGACCGAGCCCTGGGGAGTCCAGGTTACCGTGGTGGAGGTCAAGGACGTTCAGCTTCCCGATGGGATGCAGAGGGCCATGGCCCGGCAGGCGGAGGCAGAGAGGGAGCGTCGGGCCAAGGTGGTCCATGCCCTTGGTGAATTCCAGGCGGCCCAGACCCTGGCCGATGCCGCCGGCATCATCGCCACTAACCCGGGCGCCCTCCAGTTGCGGTACCTCCAGGCCCTTATCGAGATGGCCGGTGAGAAGAACAGCACCATTATACCCGTGCCCCTGGATATCATGTCCGCTGTTGCCCAGATGACCAAGCACAAGGAGACGGACGGGGTAGTTTCTTAGAGGTAAGAGGTAAATAGTGGCCAGAGTAAGATACGGCATGCTTATTGACCTGAGGCGGTGTGTTGGCTGCAACGCATGTGCGGTGGCTTGCAAAGCGGAAAACGCCGTTCCCCTGGGTCGCTGGCGGGGCTGGGTCAAGGTAGTGGAGAAGGGCCTTTACCCTCATGCCTCCCGTTCCTTTTTGCCCTCAGTTTGCAATAACTGCGAGAACCCCATATGCGTACGAAACTGCCCCACTCAGGCCACCTACGCCAGAGAGGATGGCATTGTCATGGTGGACCCCCACCGGTGCATAGGCTGCAAGTACTGCATCGCGTCTTGTCCCTATGACGTGCGCTACCTCAGCCCTTTTAAGAAGATTGTGCAGAAGTGCCAGTGGTGCCAACACCGCGTGGATGCCGGCCTGTTGCCGGCCTGCGTGCAGACCTGCCCTACGGGGGCTATGACCTTCGGCGACATGAATGATCCTGAGAGTGAGATCAGCCGCCTGCTGGCCGGCAATCCGGTGCAGGTCCTCAAGCCTGAAAAGGATACGCGGCCCCACGTCTTCTACATCGCCGCCGATATGGTGGCCATGCGGACCATGGGAGGCCCCTGGGGCGAGGCGGAGAAGCAGGAGTAGGAGCTTGGAAGACGGAGTACAGGTAGTCTATAACGTTTTTCATGAGGCGCCGCTGGGTGTGCCTATCGCCATATACTTTTATATGACCGGCCTGAGCGCTGGCTCGTTCATCCTCTCTACGATGGCCTACGGGTTTGGCATGTTAAAATACAAGCCCATAGGTAAGATAGGGGTGGTGCTGGCGCTCCTACTCCTGGTGATGGCCCCGCTCAATCTGATCATTGACCTGGGGCAGCCGCTGAGGTTCTGGCACCTTTTATTCTACCTGCAACCAACGTCACCTATTACCTGGGGTAGCTTTCTCCTGACCATCTATCCCCTTAACTGCCTGGTCTACGGCAGCTTCATGTTCGCCGGGAATGCCAAGCTAACCCGTATCTTTGGGCTCATCGGCATTCCTCTGGCTCTTTCGGTCCATGGCTATACCGGGTTCATCATGGCCCTGGGCAAGGCTCGCGCCCTCTGGAACACGGCCTTGATGCCCTTCTACTTCCTGGTGTCCGCCATGGTATCTGGCATCGCCCTGATGGTCCTGATAGTGATCATCCAGGGCCTGGTTTTCTCTAAGGAACGTAAAGTGAACCGGGAGTTGGTCCTGGACCTGGGGCGTATGCTGGCCATGGTCATCCTTCTGGACCTCTTTCTGGTCTTCTCTGACATTATTCTTCTCTTGACCGCGGATCCGGAGGCCCGGGAAGCGGTCTACATGTTACTCACGGGCAGCTTCAGTCCCTACTTCCTGGGAATAGAGATATTCCTGGGGGCCGTGATCCCGGTAGTCCTTCTGATGTCGCCGTTCACGGGCAAGAGGCTGGTGCCCGTGGCGATAGCCGCCTTTCTGGCCATGGTCGGAGTTATGGCTATGAGATATGTCCTGGTCATCGGGGGCCAGGCGCTACCCCTGGCTTAAGGTGCGGCCGTGAAGAGAATTAGTCGCCGGACCTTCGTGAAGCTAGGTAGCGCTGGAGTAGGTATGGCCGCTCTGGGCGCTGGCCTGGGTGCGCTGGCCCAGGCCCAGGAGCTGGCGCCTGGAGGACGCACCGTCTCCCGCACCACGGGCGGCCCGCGCCGCGCTATCCCCAGCACCTGTCTTCAGTGTTCCGCCCGCTGCGGTATCCTTGGCTTCGTCGAAGAAGGACAACTGGTCAAGATAGAGGGCAACCCCAAGGACCCCAATAACCGGGGACGCCTCTGTGCCAAAGGCCAGGCAGGCCTGAACCATGTCTACAATCCCGACCGCCTGCTCTACCCGCTGCGGCGGGTGGGGCCCAGAGGCTCCAACGTCTGGCAACGCGTCTCCTGGGACGTGGCCCTTCAGGATGTGGCGGCGCGGCTGGCCGAGATACGCCACAGCGGCCGTGCCGAAGGCCTGCTGTTTATGGCCGGCCTCTTCGAGGGGTCTCAATCAATAGTAAAGCGGTTTGCCCAGGCCTTTGGGACGCCGAACTTCTGCCAGGAGATGCAGCTCTACCAGAACAACAAGGCTGTGGCCCAGCAACTGACCTGGGGAGCCAGCCAGGAGATCAACGACGCGGCTCAGTCCAGGTACATCCTCAACTTTGGGGCCAACCCCTATGAGAGTCATGCCCTGTTTCTCCCTTTCTTGCAAAGGCTGATAGAGGGAAGGATGAAAGGCGCCCGGCTGGTAACCCTGGACCCACGTGTGTCCGGAACGGCCGCCCGGAGCGATGAATGGCTCCCCATTCGGCCGGGCACCGACGGTGTGGTGGCCCTGGCCATGGCTAACGTTATCGTGCAGAAGGGCCTCCAGGACCAGGACTTCCTGACGCGCTGGACTAACGTGGCTCCCGCCCGGTTGGCACAGCACCTCTCCCACTACACCCCCGCCATGGCGGGAGAGATCAGCGGCCTGTCGCCGGACCGGATAGAGCGAATCGCAGTAGAATTCGCCACCAACAAGCCCGCCACAACCCTTTCGGCAGGGGGAGCTACGCTCCACACCCATGGTGTCCAGACGGAGCGGGCTATCGCCCTTCTCAATGCCGTGACCGGCAACATAGATATCCCTGGGGGCTATTGTCTGCCCCGAACCTACCAGCTAGCAGATGCCGCTCCTCAGCCTCCGGACGCAGGCGCGCTAACCGCCGTGCAATCTTCGCGAATCTTTGTGGAAATCCAGGAGGGCAGGGTTCCCGTGAAAGCCCTCATGACCTGTATGGCCAATCCCGCATATGCCTATCCTGACCTGGACCTGACGGCCCGGGTGCTGGCCGATCCAAACCTGGTCCCCTACTATGTGGCGGTGGACAGCTATGTCACCGAGACCTCGATCATGGCCGATATCATCCTACCGGCCGCCACCTACCTGGAGAGTTGGGACATCCAGTCCACCCCGTCCTACGAACTGGTGCCCCAGGTGAACCTGATGCAGCCGGTCATCAAGTCCCTGGGAGAGTCTCTGCCTTTCCACGACGTATTCATGGAGCTGGCGCGGCGCATCGGTGGGGGGATGGAGAAGTACTTCGACTTCGGGTCCATGGAGGCCTACGTGTCAGCCATTGCCTCCCAGGTCCCGGGGCTGGACCAGGTGGGAGGCTTAAAGTACCTGAAGGAGAACGGCCTCTGGCGTGACCCGCAGGCCCGGCCGGCCTACCGGAGCTTCGAAAGCGGAGGGTTTAGGACTCCCTCAGGGAAGTACGAGGTGCTGTCCAGCGCCATGGAGCAGAAGGGCCTGTCAGCACTGCCGGACTTTTCCCCATCGTCCCAAGGCGGAGAAAAAGAGGAGGGACTGGCGCTGGTCACGTTCCAGTGGAATGTACACACTTACGGGCGGACCGCGCCCTGCATGTGGCTCTCAGAGATCGTTCATGACAATCCGGTGTGGGTGCATCCTGAAACCGCCGAGGCTCTGGGGATACATAAGGGCGACACCGTGCGCCTAAGCTCAGAGATGGGAAGCCTCACTACTAAGGCCTGGACGACCCAGGGCATCCACCCGAACGTGATTGCCATGGGCGCTTGCGTGGGCCATTGGGAATCCGGACGGGTAGCTCAAGGGAAGGCCTTCGAGAGCCGGGACCCCAACACCCGGCTCATCTGGTGGCAGGACCACGGCAATGGGTCCCACCCGTACCGGCTCGTACCGCTCAACGTTGATCCCGTAGGCGGTAGTCCTGCCTGGATGGGCCTACCCGTGACCCTGGCCAAGGTGTAGTAGGGGAGTAAGTACGATGTTACCTCGAGAGCGAATTCCCGGTTTACCGTTAAGCCTGCTGGAAAGGATAAAAGAACTCCCTCGGTGGGTATGGTTCGTCTTGGCCATCGCCATCCTACCCCCTCTGACGGCTCCCGTTGCCGGCCTGGCACGCTATACCACCAGCAGCTCGGAGTACTGTCTGACCTGCCACGGCGCCGGCGACACCCCTGATCGGTCCGTCAAGTCCGTGGTCCATCCGGGGTTTGACAAAGTCACTTGCGTGGACTGCCACGCCAAGCACGGCCAAGTTGTTTATGAAGGATACGTTAAGGGGTTCGCGGCTGAGCCCGAGCGCGTCGCCAGCAACTGCGTCCGGTGCCACGAGGCTACGCCGCTGCGGAATGACAACCAGGGGTTCAAGTTCAACTTCGCGGATATCAACGTAACCCATAAGTCTCACCTGGAAAGGGGCGCCACCTGCGCGACCTGCCACTCCAACGTGGCCCATGACCTGGGCGTGCCCCAGACTAACCGGCCGCGCATGGAAAGCTGCAATCAATGCCATTCCGTAAGCGAGAGCTGCACAAAATGCCACGCCAAGGGGCCGCCCAGCGGCGTTCTTCCCGTGCCTGCCCCGGAGCGGAGCGGCATGGATACGGATGGGCGCGTCCTTTACCAGCGGACCTGTTCTGCATGCCATGGCCCGCGGGGTGACCAGATAGAGCGCCGAAAGCTCAATTCCCAGGAATTCCTGGAACAGAGGGGAGATCAGGTCATACACCGGGATATCGCCGATGGCCACGGTATTATGCCGGGCTTCGGGGTGGCCAGAGGCGGGCACCTCTCTGATGACCAGATCGTCGCTATCATCGGCTATGTCAAGGTGCTGGCAGCTACCCCTGCAGGTCCCATAAACGCCCGGGCTATCTTTGAGAGCCGGTGTGTGGCCTGCCACGGGCTGGACGGCAACAAGATCGAAGGGGTCCGGTTGGGAGACCCTCAGTTCTTAGGAGACGAAGGAGAGGCTCTTATCGTCCGGGCCATTAGCGAAGGGAGGGGTGGAATGCCGGCCTTCTCCCGGGACAAGGGCGGCCCGCTATCGGCGCAGGAGATCGAGGCCGTTGCCAGGAGCCTCAAGGGTCTGGGTCAGAAAGGTCAGGCAGCCCCCGCCGGCCAGGGCCAAGAGCTATATGCCAAGAATTGCGCCGCTTGCCATGGAGAGAAGGGCGATGGCCTTCCCACGGCAAACTTGGGTTCCAAAGCCTTCCTGGAGGGCCGTGGCCAGGACGGGCTTGCCAAGGCCACTGACGAGGGCAAGGGAGGGATGCCCGCCTTTGGACCTGGGAAAGGGGGTCCGCTGTCTCGAGAGCAGATTGCCTCCATAGTGCTGTACCTTCTCGGTGCCGCCAGGTAGTCGTGTGGAGAGAACGCTCGCAGTTCCAATCGCCATCCCTTGCAATGTCTGCCCACTTCCCCTAAAATATAGCCGCAAGGTCAGGCAGCAAATGGAAGAAGTCCTCGGATGTCTCTCCCGCCCGTGGTGCACATGACTTTTCGGCGCCCCGTATTTCCAGATATGTGTCAAAGGATACACGCGTGCGGCAATTAAATATACCCATAGTTGGATGGACAGCGGCGACCAAGATACATAATATGTTAGAGGTGAGCTAGTCGAGGCTTCCGCTAATTAGAGCCCACGAACAAGAAGGAGCAATGAAACGTAAGATCCTGGCGGCCGGCGTGGCCGGCGTCTTAGCCCTCCTTATACTGGCATGTACGCCCCGGACCGTTGCGACTCCCACCCCTGTTCAGCAACCGGTGACCGGGGATGTGCCCCTCAAAGTGGAAGCCCGCTGGACGGGCACATACTCAAAGGATGTTCAGCCCATTCTTGACCAGTACTGCGTACGCTGCCACGGGGCAAACGTGGCGGAGAACGGCTTACGCCTGGATAGCTATGAGAGCGTGATGAAAGGCACCCAGTACGGCCCAGTGGTAAAGCCGGGCGCGACTGGGGCCAGCACACTGGTTTACGTGATCCAGGGCATAGCTGCGGACAAGATCCGCATGCCTCATCAGGAGCCCCGGCTGACAGTTAACCGTATCCAGAACATCATATACTGGATCGATGCCGGAGCGCCGAAAGACTAAGGGAGGTTAAAGTGCTTATTATTGTAGCTCTGGCAGAAGCCGCAAGGCTCTTTGTAGAGCATATCCCCACCATAGGCATTCTATTTGGGGCTCCTATAGCCATCATCGCCCTGGGGATTATCGCCACGGCGGTGGCTACCTTTATCGACCAGCAGTTGCCCACCAACAAGCCTAAGGAGTCAGCCCTGGGTCAGGAGATGGTTAGGAGATGAAGGACGTACACGACGAAAAGGCGATATCCCGGAGGTCCTTTCTGGACTATAGCATCAGGGCCATAGGCACCTTCATCGCAGCCGTGGTGACCGTCCCCGTGATCGGCTATGTCATCTCCCCCGCCTTCGCCAAGAAGGAGTTCCAGTGGGTGCAATTGGGACTGGTAAACGACTTCCGGGCCGATGAGCCAAAGCTGGTGGAGTTTACCATGTTCCGGAAGGACGGCTGGATTGAAGTGGCGGAGAAGAAGTCCGCCTGGGTGGTGCGTCGCGGCGATAATCAGTTCGATGTGTTCAACCCCCGCTGTACCCATTTGGGATGCGCCTTCAACTGGGAGGCAGACAAGAAGCAATTCCGGAGCCCGTGTCATAATGGGACCTTCGACGTCACCGGCAAGGTAACGGGTGGGCCTCCCCCCCGGCGTCTTGACACCCTGGAGTACAAGATTGAGGGGGGTCAGCTCTCCTGTGCGTTTAAGGACTTCCGGCTGGGTGTCACCGACAAGGTAGAACTTTAGGACGGGGGAAGAAGGTGGACCGTATTCTGGACTGGGTAGACGAGCGGATCGAGATCAGGAGCGTATGGGGCGCCCTCATGGAGAGGCACATACCCATGGGGGTCAACTGGTGGTATACCCTCGGAAGTGCCACGCTCTTCGTTTTCACCCTTCAGGCTGTTACCGGGATGTTCCTGGCGATGTATTATTCCCCCAGTCCCGACCATGCCTATAACAGCATCCAGTTCATCATGAACGATATCATGTTTGGGCGGGTAGTGCGTGGGCTACACCACTATGGCGCCAGCGCTATGGTGATACTGGTCACCATGCACATGCTCCGGGTCTTTGTCATGGGAGCTTACAAGTATCCCAGGGAAATGACCTGGATGGTAGGTGTAGTCCTTCTCCTTCTGACCCTGGGGTTCGGCTTCACCGGCTATCTCCTTCCCTGGGATGAGAAAGCCTACTGGGCTACCACGGTGGGCACCAACATGTCGGGCACCGTACCCTATGTAGGGGACTTCCTCTTCAAAGTTACCCGGGGTGGCGCAGAGTTGGGGGCAGTGACCCTGACGCGTTTCTATGGCATACACATGCTGGTCTTGCCTGCTATGACTCTGGTCTTCGCTGGCGTTCACGTATTTATGGTCATCAAGCAAGGCATCTCCGCCCCTCCGGGGCTGCAGGAGGCGGAGGACAAGGGCCTTCAAGCGCCCAGGCCCAGATTCTAATTAATCAGCACGGCAGGAGTAGGAATTGACGCCAGAACACAAGGAGCGATACCTAAAGCGATACGCTGAGCTGAAGAAGAAGGGCAAGGCGTTCTATCCCTACAGCATTTTCAAGGACGTCGCGATATCCGCGGCGGTCCTGTTGGTGCTGCTGTTTTTCGTCATAGCCTTTGGAGTGCCCCTGGAGAGCAAGGCCGATCCTACCAACACGTCCTATATTCCCCGGCCCGAATGGTACTTCATGTTTCTCTTCGAGGCGCTGAAATATTTCCCAGGGGAGCTGGAGTGGGTGGGAGTCGTCGTGGTGCCGGGCATCACCCTTTTCGCCCTCTTCTTCTTCCCATTCCTGGACCTGCGTCCTGTCCGGCACCCTGCCCGCAGGCCGATTTCCATTACCCTGGCCGCTCTGGTCGTGATGTTCACGGTCTTCCTTACCTACAGCGCGTTCCAGAGCACACCTACCGTGACTGCGGAGAAGCTCTCAGCGGTTGAGGAGAGCGGCCGGCGCATCTACCAGGCGCAAAACTGCGGTGTATGCCACTCCATCAAAGGCGTGGGAGGCAAGACTGGCCCGGACCTGACAGGAGTTGGGGAGAGGATGGATGCCGCCAATATCCACCACTATATCGAGAATCCGAAGGCCGTGAACCCTAACGCCATCATGCCGGCTTTTATACCGCCACTGTCGCACGAAGATGCAGAGCAGGTCACCCGGTACCTGCTGGCCCAAAAGTAACATTACCTTTCAGGGAGTTGTAGTTGAAGGGAAAAAGCGCGAGTAGAAGCGTCCTGGGGATGGGAGGCTTGTTCTTAATGGCGGTGGTGGTCTTCGCCGGCTTCGGGTGCACCTTTAGCCCTCAGACCGCCAGGCAGGCGGCTTCCGGGATCCCGGTGCAGCGGGTCCAGATCACCGCCAGGAGCTGGGAGTTCACGCCCAGGGAGGTGCGGGTTAAGGCCAATACGGCCGTAGAGCTAATGGTGACCAGCATTGACGTTGACCACGGCATCGAGTTTACGGACCTGGACGTGCCGTTGGAGCGAGTGCCGGCGGGGCGCACCGTCACTATCAGGTTTATCCCTGACAAGCTTGGCGTCTATCATTTCCGCTGTGCCGTGGTATGCGGTACCGGCCATGATCAGATGACGGGCTTGCTGATCGTCGAATAATACCCGGTGGAGGGCTGATAGTGCGCGCGTTCGGGAACTTGTTGATATTCGTGGGCCTGGTGGCTGGACTGGCCTTAACGGCGTTCCTTTTCCAGTGGGACAGCGTTCAGAGGGCTGCTGCTGTCACTCCTAGTCCTGCTCCTGTTGCCGCTGGGGCCGCGACCGCCGGCGTCGCGCCGGGGTCTGTTACGGCAATTTCCAACGAAAAACCTGGAGAGGGGGTTATTCAATCAGGAAAAGCGGTCTATGATAAGTTTTGTAATGGCTGCCACCCAAACGGCAGGGCTGGGGTAGGGCCGGCGCTTATTGGCCTGAGCGAGGAAACCGTGAAGGCCCCCGTCCGGCAAGGTAAGGGTGGAATGCCTGCCTTCGGGGCGGCGCAGATATCTGACGCCCAGATGACTGAGCTTCTAGCGTACTTGAAGAGCCTGAAGTAGCGGGATGGGGCAAAACGGGGTGGAATTGACCCTCGTTTTTACAAAGGGAGGTGGTGGAAAGGCAAGGATAGAACGATACTGTCCGATCATAAATGGAGGTAGAAAACAAGAATATGAGAAATCGAAGATGGTACGCCCTGATAGCAGTGACACTGCTACTTGGAACGCTGCTGGTAGCCTGCGCTCCTGGGGCTGCACCCACCCCGACGCCAACCAAGGCTCCAGCAGTCTCTCCCACAGCCGCGGCGAAACCTACTACGGCGCCAGCGGCGGCGACTCCGGCGGCGGCGGCGGCAACCCCAACCGCTGCACCCAAGCCGACCGCTCCAGCGGCAACCCCCACTACTGCTGCACCACCGAAGGCCGCCGAAGCCACGGCAACCACAGCGGCCCCCAAGCCTACCGCCGCGCCCGCCACGCCGACGACCGCCCCACCCGCTGCTGCGACGTCCGCTCCCACCCAGCCGGCCGCTGCCGCTGGCCCGCCCAAGATCCCGCACACGCTGGAAGGGCGTAGCGCCTGCACCACCTGCCACACGGTCGGTGGGGCCGGAGTAGGGGCTCCGGGCGGCACAGGCTTGCCCGTCAGCCATCAGGGAAGGACGGATACGCAGTGCACCGGGTGCCACAGCCAGTAGCGTCATGAGGCCTGGGACGTGGGCTGCGAGTATGGGCCTGCCCCCGTTCCGGCATAGCAGCAAACTCCCGGTATTCTTTCAGACGCTTTGTAGGCGCTTCAAGCGTTAGTTCTGGCACGAAAGGGGAGGGCCGGCGAAATGCCGGCCCTCCCCTTTGGCATCTCTCCTTTCCTCTCCCTCACTCTATCTAAAGATAGATTTGCGCATGGGAAAAAATATACCCATAGATAGATGGACAAGGACCCCCTATGGCCCAATAATTGGTATTGGATTTGGCAAGGGCCCCAGCGGTCAGGAGGCCCATCTTGGAGATCTTAGTGCTTTACAGGCACTCGCTCTTGGCGGAAGGGGTAGAGTCTCTTCTCAAGAAAGCGAATCTAAGAGTGATAGGGATGGATATTGAGGACCCGGAGGCGCTGGAACGGGTGAAATGCCTCGGCCAGGAGGCTGTCGTTCTTCTGGACACCACCGAGACCAATACCTACCCGTCGATAAACGTGCCCCAGGTGCTTATGGAGAATCACCATGCAGTGGTCATTGTCCTTAACTCTCAGGACAACAAAGTCGAGATATTCCGGAAAGAGGAAAAGGCCATCGCCACGCTGACCGACCTGGTGGACATCATTAGGACCATTTGAGATGGCCATGATGTCGAGGTCACCTGGTCCAGAGATCGTGCCTACTACCGGGCAGGGGGGACTACCTGCCTATACTAATTCAGTGTCCTGCTGGGGCGGTGTGCGACCCCACCGTCCCCCGTGGGGCCTCCTTACCCTCCTTCGCGGCCCCCGTATGGGTTTCATCCAGAGCGCCTTCCCCAAACCCTAACGGGGGCCGCCCCTCAAACATAGCTATAAACACTGGCCCCCTGGAGACCAGGAAAAAGGAGGTGGTGAAAGGCATAATCACGCTTTAGCTCCTGGGAACACTAGCTCCTGGGAATATTGCATTGGGGGGACTAATGATAAGAAGGTTCACGTTAATATCCCTGGGCCTGGTGGCCGTCTTCGCACTGGGGTATGCTTTCCTGAACGCTGGATCCGAGGCAGCCCCAGCAGCCGTCTCCGTTGAGATGACCTCCGGCAGAAATCTGAATAGCATTATTTACAACGTAACGGTGCAAAACCCCACGGCAAGCCCGCTGGGGAACGTCTTCGTCTCCGGCATGGTGCCTGAGGGCGCCAAGTACGTGGACAAATCCGCCACATCCGGGGGAGTGCTCCAGGGCAACCAGGTGGTGTGGGTGCTGAACCAGGTCCCCGCCAAGGGGCAGACGGTCCTGACCTACAAGGTAACGGCCGAGGCTCCAGCAATCGGGACCAACCACGCCTGGATCCACTGGCTTAGCCCCAGCGAGAAGGTGGCCATGTCGGAACTGGTGGCCGCCGACTACCAGCTCATCAAAATCAAGGGTGTGAACACCCGGGCCGACCACGAGAAGTTGCCTGACGGCAAAACAGCCCTCACCACTACCTCCGGAAAGGGACACCAAGAGGATGAGATCGTCTCCTCTGGTTTGAGCAACGTGGGGGTAGGTGAGTATGTCTACCTGCAGGGGGCTGAGGAGGACAACCTCGAGAACAACATCGTCTCGTGGACCTGGCGCCTTATTGGGAAGCCCCTGGGCTCTTCAGCCAGTCTGGAGAGCAACAGCAAGGAGGTAACTCGCTTCGTCGCTGACCGGGTAGGTGACTACCTGGTCGAGGTCAACGCCACTAACGCTAAGGGCCAAAGCACGAGCAGCACAACCGCGGTTACTGCCGGAACCTTCGCTGGGATAAGCCTCTGTGCCTCCTGCCACAACGGCTCGGTTCCAGGGGCAAAGGACATCTTGACGACCTTCGTGAAGACCGGCCACGCCGACAAGTTCGAGGGTACCTGGAGCTCCTACAGCAAAGACTCGGACTACTGTATTCGCTGCCACACCCTTGGGTACAACGAGCAGGCCAATAACGGCGGTATGGACGATGCGGCGCGGGCGTCCGGCTGGAATTCCAAGAACGCCAGCATTCTGGGCTGGCTCAAGACCAGCGGTTGGACCCTGGACCAGGTGAAGGCCGACCCCAATATGGGCCGCACCATCAACATCCAGTGCGAGAACTGCCACGGCCCCGGTGCCACGGCCCATACCGGGACCAAGAGCTTCGATCCGGCGGTCTGCGGCCAGTGTCACCCACAGCCGATGGAATGGAAGTTCGCCGCCCATGCCAAGAAGGACCCGCACATGGCCACCAACTCTTCCTGCGCCCGCTGCCATACCGGGCAGGGTTACGTGGAGGAATGGGTCAGGGGCAACAAGCTGGTCATGGCCGACCAGGCTACCCCTGCTACGCCGGCCAACGTTCCATCCATTGAGCAGCAGTCAGGCATTAGCTGTGCCACCTGCCACGATCCCCACGCGGCTGACCACACCTTTACGAGCGGCGATGCTGTCAAGTCCTTCCAGTTGCGCATCGTGGGCGAAGTGACGGCGCCAATGGGCTGGAAGGTTAACGCAGGCGATGCGGCGACCTGTGTCCGCTGCCACTCCGACAACCGGACTCCACAGAACCTGAAGGACTGGGTGGCCGGGACCCGAGATCGCGGCACCCACGAGAACACCCAGGCCGACGTCTTCTTCGGCAAGGGATACTACGACTACGATGGCAAGCTCGTGACAACAAACTCCTTCCACAGCACCTTACCAGAGGCCTGCATCACCTGCCACATGGCCGCTAACCCCACGGTGGGCGCAGGACCCGATGGCGTCATGGGGTCCAGGGACGATCTCAAGGCCCTGTCCGTGGGAGGCCATAGCTGGAACATGGAGGGTGAATGGGAAGGGAAGGTGGTGCAGAACACCGCCGCCTGCGCCCAGTGCCACGCCGGCGCCACGACCTTCAACCGGCCGGCCGCCGGCGACTACGACGGCAACGGCAAGATTGAAGGCGTGCAGACTGAAGTCCAGGGCCTCATGGCCGCCCTGCGGGCTC
>ORJL010358461.1_pt1 | contig 17431 bp, 22 predicted proteins | sample 1779941 | NCBI WGS metagenome assembly ORJL01 (sample SAMEA104232317, study PRJEB22302) | groundwater metagenome | biome: forest; feature: aquifer; material: groundwater | place: USA | collected 2011-08-07 | depth 5.8 m | reverse complement strand
AACCTGTTGGCACAAGCTAATTCTAAAGGGAGTATCAAAGAAGAGTAATATAAGCTTTTTGGTAATCCAAAGTTTATATTAAAAAATAGATAATGAAAACCACGGCTAGGGGAAGGGGGAGATAAAAATGGAAGTTGAATCAGCAGATGGACTATTTGGACACGCAAACATAAAAGTTGTTGGTGCTGGCGGTGCTGGTAACAACATGGTTGGCTGGCTTTACAAAAAGGGCATTAAAGGCGCTGAAATTATCGCTTGCAATACAGACAAACAGCACCTGGGTATTATAGATTCTGATAGAAAATTCTTGATTGGAAAAAGTGTTACAAGAGGCTTGGGTTGCGGAGGCTTTCCAGAAAAAGGAGCTGAAGCCGCAAAAGAATCAATGAACGAGCTAAAAGAGAGCCTTAAAGGCGCTGATATGGTTTTTGTTTGCGCAGGCATGGGCGGCGGCACCGGAACCGGAGCAGCTCCGATTGTGGCGCATCTCGCAAAAGATACTGGCTCTATTGTCATTGGCACAGTCACAATGCCATTTAAGATTGAAAGGGCAAGGGTTGACAAGGCTGAATTTGGATTGCAGCAGCTAAGGCAGGTTTCTGATACTGTTATTGTGATTGACAACAACCGCTTAGTGCAAATTGCAGGAAATTTGCCGATACAGCAGGCATTTGCAGTCGCAAACGAGCTTGTGGCAACAATGATAAAAGGTATTGTAGAGACAATTGCAGTGCCATCGCTGGTTAATCTTGATTTTGCTGATGTCAAAGCAATAATGCAGAATGGAGGAGTTGCTGTGATTGGAGTGGGGTCATCAGATACTAACAATCGCGTGGAAGAATCCGCCAGAGGAGCTTTGGCAAATCCATTGCTGGAAGTTGATTACAAAGGCGCAACAGGCGCTTTAATACATGTTGTCGGCGGCCCGGACATGACTCTTGATGATATCAACAAAGTAGGCGAGCTTGTGACAGAAAGCCTTGATGATGATGCAAATGTCATCTGGGGAGCAAGAGTTACGGATGACATGAAAGGCAGGATTACTGTCATGACTATCATCACAGGCATCAAAAGCCCGTGGGTGCTCGGCAAGATAGACCATTCAAGGCCGTCACAGGCAGCAATTGAGGTTTCACACGAACTGGGAATAGAACTAGTTCATTAGCAAAGATCACGATCACCCCTTTAGTCTTTGTGGTGAGATTGTTTCTTTGCCTTCATTAGAAAACCACCCCCAACGTTTTTAACATGAAGGCAAGCGGTGGCTCAGCAATGGGCCACATTTTTTATTTGAGATTAGATAGAAATCTGGAAATTTTCAATCCGCGACTTTGTCGCAATATTTTGTGCTCGGCGTCTCTTTTCTGCCATATCGAGACGCCTCGCCTAACATTACATTAAAAATATTAAAAGCGGTTTACTTTCATCACATTTGACATCTAAAAGTCGCTCTCTTTTTTTGAAATTTTTTGTATTGTTTTTATCGGAGTTATTTATTGAGTTAAAAACATCAAAGAATCACTTTTTCTTAAGCTTCTCCTTCAATTTATTAACATGCTTCTTAATATGCTTGTGGGTTTCAGTTACCGCTTTCTTAATGTAAGGGCTCCACATGCCGATGCCTGTTTTAGGACCTTCAATCCTGCCCCACCATTTTTCAAAGTACATGGCATGTTCTATCCTGTATTTTGGAGGGGGGGTTGGAGTTTCGTCGGCATACCCTATTGTGACAATTACCTGAACATTTACGTGCTCAGGAAGGTTGCAAAGCCTTCTTATTTCTTCTTCGTCAAATGCGCCAACCCAGCATGAGCCCAAGCCGAGGGAATGGGCTGTCAAGAGCATATTCTCAACCGCAGCAGCGCATCCTTGTATTGTATAAAGCCTCACGCCCCTTGTTCCGTAATACCTCTCAGCCTTTTCCGGCTCGCCTGCCACCACGATATGAACCGGAGCATCAGCCATCCAATGCTGCTGCACGCAGGCTTCCGCAATCGCCTTTCTTTTTGCCTCGTCTTTCACAACAATAAACTTGCAGTTAAATATGTTGCCTGCAAACGGCGCATATTTGCCAGCCTGCATTATCTCAACAATATTGTCCCAAGGGACTTGCTTATCCTTGTATTTTCTTATAGACCTTCTTGTCCTTATGCAATGAAAAACATCCATAATTTAATTTTTGGATAAGGATATTTAAATAGTTAACTGAAAATAAAAATAATATCGGATAAAATAACAATTACAAGCGTTCTTACTTAATAAACCCGCTTACTATATTAATAAAAATAATTACCAAGAAAAACATCCCAGTATAATAAAATATTTTGTTGCCTTTCTTTTTGTCAAAAAGCTTGTGTAAAACAAGCTGCAGCATCCTTCCACCGTCTAATGGTCCAATAGGCACTAAATTAAATACTCCAATCCCAAAATTTAAAATAACTAAGATTACAAACAAACCATAAACCCATATTAAAGTGTTTGGTAAAAATTGTCCATACTTATCCTTAATTTTGTCATTAATCTTTGTGCTCTGCTCAAGATAAGCTCCAATATAAGCTAAGCTTTCATTTTCTGGATTTTTAGCTAGCTTTATTTCGTATGTTGATTTGTCAGTTTTTATTGTGACAATATCGTTTGGATTTTTGCTCCTCAAAACCGTCGATAGATTATTTATATAAGGCGTAGCTTTGTCGTCAATTTGTTGCACTAATTCGCCAATTTTTATTCCGGCTTTTTCAGCAGGAAATTTTTCGTCACTTTTAACATAATCAGTTATTTTTACACCATTTGGCTCAATCACAGCATTAGCAATTGGAGCAAAAACAAATGAAGCAATTGCTAAAAACAAAAATGCTATTGCGATATTTGAGAAAGGCCCAGCAGCAAAAACGCTTAATTGCTCTTTATGCGGTCTTTTCCTCAGCTCTTTTTCGTCGGGCTCTACAAAAGCAGCTGGAATTATTGGAATTACTAAGCCGAGAAAAGCAAATCCGCTTGACTTTACTTTCAGATTATGCGCTCTTGCTATCAGCCCATGAGAAAATTCGTGCACAACAGCTATGACAAAGATTGAGATTACCCAGTAAAAAAATGGCACATAAAATATTCCTTTTGCCTTGAATGGAAGCACTAATCCAACTCCAGGAGTTGCTTCTGGCTTTGTGAACAAAACAAAAATGTTGTTAATTAAGCCGTAACTAATCAAAATCATTCCAAGAAATCCAGCCAAAATTCCAAGGTAACCAATGTAAATCACAAATTTCCTGTATTTTTTAGCCAAAGAATTCATCAGCTTTAATCCCCATGTAGTCTTGTACATTGAAAAATAAAGAATATAAGGCACTATTTGCTTCGTATCAAGGTTTTTTCTTTTGAGAAAAACTAAAATTGTCAAAACAACAAGAAAAACAATAGAGGCAGTTGTTTGGAAATCAAGCATTTTTTATTACTTCTTCCTGACTGCTTTGAACGCTTTGCTGCCGCATCTTCTGCAGCTTACCTTTCCTTGTGTTATCTTCATGCTGGGCGCTTTAATCTTAGTCTTGCATTTTCTGCATACAAATATATTCCTGAATTTCCTTATTTCAGCTTCTGGAAACTTAACCAAAGTAAACACCCCAAGTGTTTTTTTGGTTAAGCTCAAATGTCGGAAATCTTTGGATTTCCGAGCACCCCGAAAATCTTTTAGATTTTCGATGAATCTTTGATTTTTTTTGCTTAACCATTTAATCACTTCCCTTGACTTGCTTTATAACTTTTTCATTCAAAATTGTCCAATAAAGCACAGAACTTCCATCAACAACCTGCTCTTTAAACTCTTCTGGAATTTTTAAGTCAAATGTCTCATATGTTTCAGAGTCCATTACATTTGTCATGTCGCCGTGCACTGACAGAACTTGGGCTGTCCTTTTCTCGATTAAAGGAACTTCCACATTGTCATGCCCCGGCATCACAACAATCCTTTTTTTGTCATCAACCAGCCCAACTGCTGAAATCCTTACTTTTGAATGCCCGTGCTTGCCAGGCTTTGAAATTTCAACATCAACAACCTTGCATGCAGCGCCTTCCAGAACTATAAAGCTCCCTTTCTGGACGTTGTTGGCTGCACTCATCTTTGTTGTCATTAAATCACCCACATTGCTTTTTTGTTTTAGATTAAACCAGTAATTTATAAAGATTATGCTTAAAAGAATTAATCCTTAACAGCAAGCTTGATGTCTTCTGCCTTTACTGTTTTTCTTCCTGCATGGACAGCAAGCTTTATTGATTTAGAGGCAATTTCATGCGCTATATCTTCTATTGCATTTTTCAAAGCCACTTTTGCCTTGTCAGAAACTCTTTCAGCTCCTCCTTGCTTAAGCAGTTTTTCCATTGCCGCCAATGGAAGTAATTTTTCAGTCATTTTGCACCTTAATGAAGCTAAACTCAAAATCTATTTAAAGTTTTTGAAAATGAAAAATGAATCAAAACGAAAAAATAGCTCTTCTAATGCCGAACCTGTGCCTTCCTGCAATATTCGCTATTTCTTTTTCAATCAAATCCTTGCTTGGAAATCTTGATTCCATCCTCTTGAATTCATTGCTGTGATGCAGATTCCTGCCATTTCTGCTTTGAAACTTGAATTTTTTATGCAGCATTTCGTGATACATTATATAATCCAAAAGTTCTTGTCTGGACTCTTTAAAAATAGTGCTAATGGTTATTGTATCACTGCCATATTCGTAAGAGCCTAGCTTGCTTGTTGATGCATTGCCCCACTGCAAATTTGGCTTGTCAAGCATGCCGTTGAAATATGCTTCATTAACCCTATTGAAAGACGCCTCAAGAATTTCATCTGTTTTTGTCTTTGGTACAGCTAAATGAACATTCTTCATGAACAAATTGTAAAGCTCGATGTTGATGCTTTTTCTTCTGTCTTTTAGGATTTTTATTAATAATTCCTGAATTAGTCCAATTTGTATTTCATTGCTTATCTTTTTCCAGTCTTTGCTTAAATGAAACATCAAGTTGTTGCCATACAGTTTTACATTTGCATTGTAAGGCTTGAATTTTTTTGAGTACTTTAAAGAAAAAAAATAGTTCAGCTCTTTATCTGGATAAAGTTGTTGGAATGCCTCTTTTATTAGGGATGACATTTTAAGTATGCACTTCATACCTCAATATCGCCGCTACTTTTCCAAAATCTCGCAATTGAACGCCTTCCCTTGTTTGAGTCGATATAATTCTGACATTTGTTCCAACAGGTTTTGCTTCCTTTTCAAACTCTTCAATCTTTTCATCACCCAAATCCTCTGATAATATCAGTATATCAACAACGCCCATTTTGAGCTTGTTCATAACATCTGCTTCGCCGTAAGCAACCATATTTCTGCTTGTGGCAAGCATCTCAAGAAATTTCCCGACAATCTTCTTCTCTTCCATGACCTCTTCCTGAGCTAAAACATCCTCGCTTTTCTCAAGCAGTTCCTCCAATCCAAATTCGCCAGTATAGCTCAAATCCTTGATTGCAATTATCTTCTTCTTAACTTCATTTGTTATGAAATCTCCTTCCACTAAGTCATATTTGGTTGGTCCTGGCCCGCCTACAATGATGCCTTTCAAACCCTCCATGTTGAGGAATGCCTCTTTCATATATTCTGCAACTTTTTTGTAATGATCTTTTGCAGCGCCTTCTATTTGTCGAGCGAAGCGCATAGCGCTCTGTCCCCCGGCCTTAAATTTTCCAGGCACCTCAGAATGTGTTTTAACTAATGGAATAATTGCCTTTCCTTTTAATAATGCAATATTGGCATCTCTTCTGTCCATAACAACTAATCCATAGACTTCCTTTGCCTCAAGCATATCCCTCAGAATATCAAGCACAAATTCCTTGTCGCAGCGATAAATTCTTGTCTTCAATGGAACTGGCGGTTCTATGCTCCAGACCTTGAAGTCCTGCTGCCCTTCTCTTTCAGCAACATTGCCTGAAAACACAATCAATCCATTTTGTGGAGTTCTTTTGAATAATTTGAGATGCTGTATCATTCTTTCCAATGCATCTGTGACATTTTTTCTTGTGGCAGAAGACTTTATGTTAGATGCTGTTCCTTGCTCCTGCGCAAGATGGTTTATTATTTTGTTTAAATCGTAATCCTGAGGGATGTATACACTAACTAATTCCGTATGCCTGCCTCTAAAATTTTCCAGCTCCTTAATGAATTTCTTCAGGTGAAACCTTTGCGCTTCTGTAAGTGCCATTTTCTTGTTAAAAACAAAGTTAGTTTATAAATATTAAGCTCTTTATATACCTTATCAAAGGATGCGCTGGAAATGAGTAAACTATGCTATAGAAAACGACATTATACTCACAGACAAAAATATTTATACAATAGTTGTCTGTTCGTAATACAAAGAAAACCTTATGGTTTTCGAGTGCTCAAAAATCTTTGATTTTTGACAAGCAAATGACATTTCTATGTCTAAAAAGCTGTGTCATTTGCTATAGTGAAAGACATTTATATTGTCCTAAATCTTGTGCATTTCACTACTATAGCGATAGATTTAAAAATGCTAGATTAATCCTCAACGAAGGGGCTTTTAGCCACAGCTACCAAGCATGGGACTGTGACATGCGAGTAAGTGAAGCGAATTCCCTTACAAGTCACTGCATGAAGCTGTGGGGTAGCTTGGACACATCCTTTCCGCTTTGGGAGCGGAAGACCCCGGTTCAAATTTGTACAAATGAAAATCCGGGCAGCCCCATTTCAAGCATAAAAATGAAAACTGAAGAAAAACTAGGCTCTGTTAAACGATTTGGAGCGCGATACGGAAGAAAGACCAAGCTGAAATTCTCTAAAGTGGAGACTGAGCAGAGAAAGCTGCACAAATGCCCTTACTGCAGTGCAATTGCTGTCAAAAGAGTTGCTGTCGGCATATGGAACTGCAGAAAATGCAATGCAAAGTTTACAGGCAAAGCCTATTCTGTTACAAAGAAGATTATAACCAAAGAAATAAAAATGATTGAAGAAGAGCCGATAGCTGTAAAAGAGGAAATGGACGAAGCTGTGGAGGAGGCATAATGGCAGAATACAAATGCTTTGAATGCAATAAGAAAGTATCTATGGATTATATAAGAAAAAGAATCAGGTGCCCCTATTGCGGAAGCAAAATTCTTTTTAAGCCTAGAGCAGTGATTACAAAAGTAAAGGCAAAGTAAAATGGAAGTTTCAAAAGAGACAGAGCAAAAAATAGGCCAGCTGCAGATGTTTGAGCAAAGCCTGCAGAGTTTTCTTGGGCAAAAGCAGCAGTTCCAGGTGCAGCTTGTCGAGATTGAATCAGCCTTGAACGAGCTTGACACAGCTGAAAAGGCATACAAAATTATCGGGAACATCATGGTTGAAACCGATAAAATCGAGTTAAAAGCTGATTTGCAGTCAAAGAAAGAGATACTTGAGTTAAGAATAAAGACAATGGAAAAGCAGGAAGCGCAGGTTAGGGAGAGGGCATCCAATCTCCAGTCTGAAATCTTGAAGAAAATAAAGAAGGAAGATTAATATGAAAATGGCAGAGCAAATAAGCGATGTAGACACTGCAGTAAACAAGCTGAATGAAATTCATGAGGATCCTGCTGTTCCAAAAAATGTCAGGCTGCAAATACATGGCATAATAAATACTTTAAAGGAAGACATTGAGTTGTCAATAAAAGTCAACAAGGCATTGGATGAGCTTGGTGGGATTTCCAACGATGTAAACTTACAGGCTTACACAAGAACACAAATATGGGACATAATGAGCTCGCTTGAAAAATTGTAGCTTAATTAAATGAAATACGCTCATTTAATAAAAATAAGCGTTTTTTCTTATGAAGATGAAAATTCACAAGCTATTCTGGACGCTTTCTTGAGGTTTTTTCCGTTTAATCTTGAAGATAACAAAGTTTTTTTGAAGAAAACAGACGCTGCCGGCTTTAACGAGAGAAAAATCCGGGTATTGGAGGCTGCATTGACCAAAGATAAATTAATAAATGAATTTTTAAGAAATTTACTGGATAAATTGGGCGAAAATCAAAAAAAAAAGGTGCTTCAGCAGGCTGAATCCAGGCTGGATAAGAATCTTGATTTCTTTTTGAGATTCGATAAGGATTCGTGGATTAATAAAAATAAGCTGGTGCTGACAGATTCCGGAAAATGTTTTCATGTCAAAATATGCATAGCCGCTTTTCCAAAGAAAAGGGAAGTAGCTTTAAATTTAATATGTCGAAAATATACCATTAGTCTATGACTAATGGACGTAAGTCAGATGTGCTTGTACAAGATGGTATATTTTCGAGCATGCTCAAAAACCACTATCAATTCAAGCCTATAATTAAGCTTCCGCTTCATGCCACCCATCTATGATGGGTGGTTTTTGACAAAAGATTTATTTGGAAAATGAAAAGCCATAAATAGAGAAAAAGCCTAATTATAAAAATCAAATAATTAAAAAATTCAAAATGCCAAAAACAAAAATTGCTCCTTCAATACTTTCCGCTGACTTGTCCAAAGTAAACAGGGAAATAAAAGAAGTTGAGCGCTACGCAGATTTGATTCATGTTGATATAATGGATGGCATTTTTGTTCCTTATGCAACAGTAGATGCAAAATTTGTAAAAACTATAAAAACCAAAGTGCCGCTTGACGTTCATTTGATGGTTCATGAGCCCAGCGATTCCTATCTTAAAGGATTTATTGATGCCGGAGCTTATTCCATAACAATCCACGAGGAAGCGTGCATCAATCCTGCAAAGCAAATTAGTTTCATCAAAAAAAACAAGACAAAAGCCGCTATTTCAATTAAGCCAAAGACGTCATTAGCTAAAATAAGGAAATATATCGATATGGTTGATATGGTTCTTATAATGACAGTCGAGCCAGGATGGGCTGGGCAGAAATTCATAACATCAACAATGCTTAAGGTCCAAGAATTAAGAAACCTTAAACCAAAGCTCGACATCGAGGTTGATGGAGGCATAAATCCCTATACAGTTAGGATGGCTTTTGATGCAGGAGCAAACATTTTTGTTACAGGCACTTCAATATTTGGAAAAAAAGATAGGGTTGCTGCTATAAAAGAAATACTAAACAGTTTGAAATAAAATGTTATGGGCACTTTTATCGATATTGGCTGGTTTAGGAGACGCTGTTTCTTATTCTATGATGAAGAAATTAGGAAATTTAGATACATATTCTAAACTATTGATTTATAATTTGATAACCTTACCATTACTATTATTTGGGTTTTTGTTTTATGATGTTCCCGTGGTTGACTCAAAATTCTACATTATTATACTGGTTAATGTTTCTGTGCTTTTAACAGCTTTATTTTTAATGATGAAAGCGTTGCAAATATCTGATTTATCTATTTCTATCCAAATGTTAAGCTTTACGCCAATATTTTTGCTTTTTGTGTCTTATCTATTACTTAAAGAATTTCCAACCCTTCTTGGATTTATTGGTATTTTTATAGTTGTAATTGGCTCTTACATTCTTAATATCTCTTCTGTAAAATATGGCTATTTCGAACCTTTTAAGGCAATTTTTAAGAATAAAGGTATCATTTATATGCTTATTGTAGCATTTTTATTTAGTATTTCAGCCAACTTAAGCAAAATTGGTATAACATTATCAAATCCCGCATATTTTATGTTCGTGCACTATTTGCTTGCGTCCCTAATTTTGACGATATTATTTTTTAATCGTCTAAATAACAATAAAAAATTAATCAAAAAAAATTTTAAATATTTTCTTGTACTAGGAATTGCAACTGCATTTTCTGAAATATTAGTTGCTACGGCATTTAAGTTTGCAATTGTGCCTTATGTCATATCATTAAAAAGAACAAGCATTATATTTAGCGTAATTATTGGCTTTATATTATTCAAAGAAAAAAATTTTAAGGAGGCGATTATAGGCTCACTTATAATGTTTATTGGTATTGTACTAATCACATTGTCGTAATTTTGATAACATTTATAAAATAATAAAAATAAATCAATCAAGATGAAGCAAAAAATCATAGATCCATGGGGAAGTGGATTGCTGGAAGATTATGAAAAAATAATTAAGGATTTCGGACTTGAAATTTTTAATAGCAAGCTATTTCCAGAACCTAATAGAATAATGAGGCGTGGCGTTGTTTTTGCTGGACGAGACTTAAAAATAATCCTCGATGCAATTAAAAACAGGAAAAAATACTATGTTCTTAGCGGCATAATGCCCTCAAATGAGAAAATACATTTAGGTACAAAGATGGTAGTTGAAAACATAAGATATTTCCAAGAGCATGGAGCTGAAACCTACATTCTGGTTGCTGACTTGGAGGCAGCTTCTACTAGGGGTGTTACCTTGGAAGAAGCAAGAAAAAGAGCGCTTGGTTTTCATATCCCGGCTTATATAGCTCTTGGTTTGGATGTAAAGAAAACAACTTTCTATTTCCAATCAGAGAACAAGGAAGTCATGAATAATGCTTATGAATTTGCAAAAAAAATCACGCTTAATGAGTTTGAGGCTATTTATGGAAGCGCGGATCCTGGCAAAATAATGGCTGCGATGGCTCAAGTTGCTGATATTTTATACCCACAATTTAAGGAAAGAATGCCCGGCATCATCCCTGTTGGAGTTGACCAAGATCCTCACATAAGATTAACTAGGGATATTGTAAGAAGAGTTAAAGATAGAAAATTCTTTTTGCCGTCTTCGTTTTATCATAAATACACTCCATCTTTGGATGGTGACATCAAAATGAGCAAGTCAAAGCCCCAAAGCTGTATAGAACTGCCAGAGGATATTAAATCAGTCAAGAGAAAAATTAAGAATGCTTTAAGCGGCGGCAGGGACACTTTGGAAGAGCATAGGAAGCTGGGGGCAGTCATAGAAAAAGATATGGTTTTTGAGTTAATGAAGCAGCATTTAGTCGAAGATGATAAAGAGCTTGACAAAATCTATAACGAATACAAATCAGGCAAAATGACAAGCGGCGAGCTAAAGGAAATTGCTTGCAGCAAAATGGAAGAATTCATGAATAATCTTGTAAAAGGAATTGAGCAGGCAAGAAAGCATATTGATAACCTTAATTTCGTTAAGTTTAAATGAAGAAAATCGATGGAATGCGAGTGAGCTACTCGCTCACAATTGTCTGATTTTCGTTAAGTTTAAATAAAAGTAAGCCAATGACCTATTTATTAGATAAAATTTGACTGTTGATTTAAAAATTTTAATGGCAGAATAAGATATTGCGTTAAGAAAGTAACAAAAATATATAATCAGGCATTAATTTGACATCAAATAACACATTTCAAAAACAATATTGAAAATTAAAAAAAGAGGTTAAAATGCACAAGGAATTCAATGTAGCTCCTCTGTCAGGCGCTTTTATGATTACAAGCATTGTCGGCTTTATTATCTCTGCTTTTTATGTGCTTCCAAACTCAAAGACATGGGGATTCACTTTTGTCTTGTTTTTTACCATTATGTTTATTGCTTCCTTGATTTCAATGACTTATGCCCCTGGAGACTGGCCGTTGAAGATGGAAAGGAAGAAGATGTAGAATGACAGCACCCGCAGAAATATTGCTGAGGTTAGTTCTTTCGGTTGTAGCAGGCGGTTTTATAGGATTGGAAAGAGAAGTAGTGCATAAGCCCGCTGGCATAAGAACCCACATGCTTGTCTGCCTTGGCTCTGCTTTGTTTGTGTTAGTAACTCTTGAAACCTTGCCAAATGAAGCAGCCAGAATAATTGCAGGCATAGCAACAGGCATTGGCTTTCTAGGAGCAGGCACGATATTCAAGGCAAAGGATGAAGTTCATGGCTTGACAACAGCAGCATCAGTCTGGGCAGTTGCAGCAGTAGGATTGGCAATTGGCTTTGGGTTTTACTTAATGACAGCAATTGCGGTAATTTTGATATTGATAATTTTGCAGTTGAACAAAGTGGAGTTTTTTAGGAGGCTTTAAACATCAAAATTCCACTTATGTTTCATAAGTGGTTTAAGTATAGCATAACATTACATGGAATTTGGATGTGCTCAAAAACCACAACAAATAAGTGGAATTTTGTAGTGTCCAAAACCACCTGAATGTTACGGTACATAAACATGCCACCCATCTATGATGGATGGTTTTTGACAATTCAAAGAATTTTAAATGCCCAGAAAATGTCAAACATCTTCTTTGGCTTTAAATCTAATCTAAACCTCAAACACCTTCTTTAATTTCGGCAAAGCTGTCGGAGCAGAGCCCCCGTGCCATGAATATCTTGGCCTTACCCTTATCGGATAAAGCTTTTCATTAACATCGTCAAAGACAATTGCAGCTCCTTCTTCTGTTGGCAATAAGTTAAGCTGTTTGTCCAAGCCTTCTCTCATGTAGCTTTGCATTAAGCCACCTAAAGCCATAACATCTATATTTGCAGTCAATCTATGTGCAATAACCACATCAGCTTGTGAAATAACGTCTGTATGAATCTTGCCAGGCTGCTGAGAAGCCAATACAAGCGAAATTCCAGGCTGCCTGCCTTCCCTAAGCACAGTAATCAATGGCAATGTTGCAGGAGTTTTGCCTTTATTCGGCAAAAACTCATGCGCTTCATCAATTATAAGCCATACAATTGGCTCTTTCTTCTTTTCCTCTTCTTCCCCAAAAAAACGTATTTCTTCGCTTATTGCCGCTTCTTCCTCTGTTTTTCGCGCAACCATTCTCTGAACGAATAATTTTTGAGCAACTAATCCTATAACCAAGCTTCTTAAGTTTTCAGCTCCTGAAGTTGTAGTGTAAGCGCTGACATCCAAAATGCTTATCTGCCCGGGTATAACCAAATCCTCAACCAAGGTTCCTTCCTTGCTGAAAAGCCCCCATTTTTCCGCTACTAAAAACCTGTTTTCAACAGCATCTTTGATATTTTTTTCTGTCCTATCATCAGCCTCAATAGCTTTTATAATGTCCCCTATACCATATTCCTTTTTTTCTTCTTTCAAATTATTGATAATCCTCTCAATTAAAATCCCAATAGGTTCTGTTATCAATACATTAAAAATCATGCACCATTCCTCTGCATTTATTTCGCTTGTTTTAATAGAAAATGGAAAATCAGTCGGAATGCCCTTTTCCTTGTACTCTTCATAGAATCCAATTGGAGTAAAAATCTGAGCATTTATACCTTTGCTTTCGAGCTCCCACTCGTCAAGCAATTCCTTTTCCTTGTTGTTAGGATACTTCATAGTCCAGTAAATTCCCATTGTGTCAAGCATTATAACGGCAAGGTTCTTTTTTATTTCATCAGGCAAATCATAAATGCCCTCTGCAATTACCCCCATGCTGTAGCTTTTTCCGCTGCCTCTTTTGCCCACAACAAAAACAATATGTGATTTAGCAACATCAAGATAAACCTTATTCGACAATGAAACTGTCTGTCCCATCTTGACATAATGCTTGCCCAGAAATATCGTACCTTGCAAGCCATATTTTTCTTTCTCGGCTTCGCTCCTGCCTATGAGAATGTCATACATAGCCCATAACCTCGTATAAGGCTATAAATGCTTTTAGTGAAACTTATTAGTAATAAAAATATTTGTTTCTATTAGAAAGATTTATTTATTACCCATTCTGCCTTTTGGCTTATGGATGATAAAACACAGAAAGAAAGGCTTGAGCAGGAGCTGAGATTTCTCAAGGAGAGTTTTGAAGCAGAGGTAATAAGCAAAGAGGAGTTTGAAAAAGGCAAGGACAGGGTTGAGAAAAAGCTGAAGGAAATTGAAAAACAAGCAAATGAAGAAACAAAAAAAGAGCAGGTTCCTGAAAAAAATGAAGTCATTGAAAAAAAAGAGGAGGAAAAGGCAATAGAAGCCAAAACAGAAGAAAAAATAAAATTAAAGGTGATTCAAGATGAAGATTTGCATGAGCGCCACGAGCCTGTGGAGGTGGAAATAAATGCCGCAGAAAAAATAGAAGAGCCTCTCCATGAACAGCAAAAAACAGAAACTGAAGAGAAAAAAGAAAACAAATTCTTCAAATATGCCGTGGTGTTTGTTGTCCTAGCCATTATTGTGTTCTTTTCATATTCCTTTTTGAAAGAAAATAAGGAATTGCCTAAAGAAGCAGGTCAAATGGGATTTACTGCTATATGCAGTTCTAACAACGATTGCAGGCAGGAAGGCAAAATCGGAGTCTGCCTGAGCCCAAACACAAAAGACGCAAAATGCGAGTTCCGGGATGTACCCAAGACAAATGTTATTGTTCTAAATGACAAAAACTGCTTCAATTGCGGCACTCAAAGGGTTTTAAGCATTTTAGAAAGCTGGTTTGGCGCATTAAATGTAAAAGAAATAGACTACGGCACTGAGCAAGGCAAAAATCTTGCCGAAGCATTTGACATTGGTTTATTGCCTTCTTATATTTTGGACGAAAACATAACAAAAAAACAAAGCTTTGAGCAATTTAAGCAAACATTTGCCAAAAAAAATGATGCTTATATCCTAAGCAATGATGCAGCAGGCTCTACTTTTTACTTCAAACGAGACAATATTTCCAATAAGATTGATTTGTTTGTTATTTCCGGCGATGATTCAAGCGCAAAGGCTGAAAAAAACCTCAAAGAATTTTTAGAGGTTTTTAAAGAAGTAAAGATTGAGAGGCATCTTGCTGATGATAATCTAGCAAAAGAGCTTGAAATCAAAACTTTTCCAACCTTTTTAGTCAACAACAGAATTAAATTTACAGGCGTGCATTCAGCAGAAACAATAAAAAATAATTTCTGCAGGCTAAATGCAGTGCCTGAATGTGAAAAGAGCTTGAGCAAGAACCTGGTTTAAAGTTCGTTCACAGTCAATAAATTAACTCTCGTTTCGTTCTGCTTGACTTTTGAGTCCATCCCAATCAAAAACTTCACATTGCTTTCTTCGGCAGACTTGACAAGCTCCCTTTCAATGCTGCCGTCAAATACAACAGCATGCGCATTGTTTATGCTTTTCAATGCGGTTTGAACCTCGCTTATTGGCACTTTTCCAAGAACAGAAAGTTTGCCGTCAAGTATCTCCGCGCCCCTTGTTCCAATCAAGTCTTCAAGCATTGCCCTAAACACATTTTTTTCCTGCTCAGTAATCTGGATCCTTTTTATGTTCGGCGCAATTGGTTGATATTGCCTTTGCATAGGCCTGAATTGATGCTGAGGGTGTTGGAGGGGGTGCCGCTTGACTAATTCCATGGAAGTCCTTTCAGGCTCCCTTGAAAGTTCAAGCTTTGCCTGTTCGCCTGAAATCCTGCTTCGCAACGCCTTATGTATTTCTTTTTTTGTTATTTCTTCAACTTCCTTGCCGTCAGGCGCTTTAGTCACAAAATCAATGTCTGCAACAGAAGTAAGTTCCTTAATGATTAAATTGCCTCCCCTGTCACCGTCAACAAATGCTGTAACGACTTTCTTCTGGCAAATCTCAATTATTGTTTCAGGAACAGAAGTCCCGTTTATTGCAATGACATTCTTGAATCCGTGCTTGAGCAGGTTCAGCACATCTGCTCTTCCCTCAACAACTATAATTTCATCGCTTTCGTCAATCGCAGGACCAGCCGGCAATCTATCCTTGCCGTACTCACCAATCTCCATAACTCTTACTGCTGCGGATACTTCATCTGCCAGCTCTTGCGAATCGGGCATTGTCGTCTCCATCATTTTCTTAAGAAGCTCCTTGGCCCTTTCAATCACCATGCTTCTCTTGCTTATCCTTACATCTTCTATATTTGAAACATCAATCTTGGCATTGCATGGCCCAATCCTTTGTATTATCTCCAGGGCTGCCCCAACAATCGATGTTTCAGCCTTGTCCAGGGAAGATGGAATAATTATAGTGCCTTTTGTCTTGCCTGTCCTTGTTTCTGTGTTAACCTCAATTCTTCCGATTCTGCCTGATTTTTGAAGTTCTCTCAACTCCAAATCAGCTCCAAGCAAGCCTTCTGTCTGCCCAAAAATTGCCCCTATTACATCAGGCTTGTCAACAATGCCTTCAATATCAATGTTTGCATGAATAATGTACTTTGATGCTACAGGACTTATTTTACCCATATTTACCAACTCCGTTGCTTAATTTTACAGAAGAAGCTACATCTAATCAACAATTATATCAATTGAATGAAACTGATTGATGAACATGATAGCTTCCTCAAATTTATTTATAGCACTTAGAACAAGTTATCTTAATTAATTTACATTAACTATATTCAATTCAAATAAACAATAATGAATGATAATAATGAATAATCTTGTTCTAATGCTTTTTAATCATAAGTTTGTAGCCCGTGACACTAACCCCAAAGCTCATTGCTTGAATTTATCGTGAGCTCCATTTGGTACTCTCGTGACGGGCATCATTTAGAAAGATAAGGAAGTATATAAATGTTTTTAATCACTGGAAAGAATTGTCTCTAATTTGTTAACATATCTCTAATGTCTTTAATCGCTTGCTTGCTATTTACACAAACAACGCCCTTGCCGCCAATCGCTTCATAAGCCTTTACGTATTCTGGAACATCATCAGTGTAAATTGTCTCGTGTGCGCGAGTGCCCAGACGCTCCAAAGCAATTCTATAAATTCCAACTTCAGGCTTTCTAATTCTGACTTTGTCCTCACATGAGAATGTCGTATGCTTAAATTCTGGATGTTTTTTCTTAAAGTATTCCATTGAGGGGAAGTCTGCATTTGATACCACTCCTATTTTATACCCTTCCCCCTCCAGCCTCAGTGCAAAGGATATCATCTCTTGATATGGCACATATGCATTTTCAAATACTTCTGCCCAAAGGGATTTTTGTTTTGGCATCTGCAATCCTGAATCTTCATTAATCCTTTGCCATAAACCTTCCTCATTAAATAAACCTCTTTGGAATGGGTCCTTATGTTTATCATAAATGACCTTAAAATCCTTTTTTGGGATGCCTAATGATTGAGCGCAATAAGAGTACAATCTATCGGAATCCATCAATACATTTCCCCAGTCAAACAAAACTGCTTTGAACATATTTATCTCAAATAGAAATTCTTGGTATTATATAAAACCCCAGCAAAGCCTCTTGCGAAGCCTTGCTAGGGAAAAAGAGGTGATTTTAAGATTTAAAAATAATTCCCCAACGTATATGTTACTACTACAGAATAGAACTAGTATTTAAATCTTTCGGTATTTTAACTATTTTAGAGTGGTATAAGTCTCTATCAAATAGGGAAAGAATGATGGAGTGAGAATAGTAAATGAAACATTAAGAGCAACAAGATGTCCCAAATTTGATATTTTATTTTAAACATCGGAATTCCACTATTCTTTGAATAGTGGTTTAGTAAGCTAAACCCAAATATTGCTGGAATTCCGAGTGTGCTCAAAAACCGCTATAACATTTGCGATAAGCAATATGCCACCCATCTATGATGGGTGGTTTT
>ORJL011452507.1_pt1 | contig 17447 bp, 17 predicted proteins | sample 1779941 | NCBI WGS metagenome assembly ORJL01 (sample SAMEA104232317, study PRJEB22302) | groundwater metagenome | biome: forest; feature: aquifer; material: groundwater | place: USA | collected 2011-08-07 | depth 5.8 m | reverse complement strand
TTCGGCGGACGACATCAAAAAATGTCCAAACTCCAGGCGCAGGCTTGCATCCCGCGGGGTTTCGGCCACATCGCAAATGTTGGAGTTTGCCAACGCTCTGCCGATTTCAAATCGGCGATACGGCAGAGTCCAACTCTGCGCGACGAGCGCTTCGCCTTCGCCACACTACCGGACCTGCCCATGGACTCGCAAAATACGATAAAGAATTGCCAAGGCATGTGTAGTGACTGCGGCGGAATGATCTAAGTTTTGCGCAGTGACCGCCAAAATACAGCAAGTCGGAGCGGCTCTCGGTCCATTTGCAGCGACCTGCCCCTGGGTTCGGACCTCCTTGGTCGGAACTCATCGGGACCGAGAGGTCTCGCTGCTGGACACCGTTGAATTGCCTTCCTCCTGGCCAGGAGAAACAGGGACCGCCGGCGAAGGCGGGCGCCACGAGGAACCGGCTTGGGAGCGTTGGCGTAAGTGACGCAAGGCCCAATATGGATGAAGCGTATTTTGCAGACCTGATCTACCTCTGCGCATTCTGCCTGGGCGGCATGGTCTTCGCCGGCGGGCCGTTTATCGTCGTTCACCTGCTGGCGCCGCGTACTACTCGCCAGACCGTCAACAAGACCGGCCAATTCATCGAGTGCGGCATGGATCCCATTGGCGACGCGTGGATTCGCTACAGCGCGGTCTATTATCTCTACGCTCTGGTGTTCGTCGCCTTCGCGGTGGATGTCCTTTTTCTCATTCCCGTCGCGCTGGTGTACGACCGGGAATTCGCCGTCCGGGATATTGTCGAGCTGTTCATTTTCGTCGGGATTCTCTCTCTGGTGATCGTTTATGCGTGGAAGAAAGGAATCTTTGAATGGAACCGCAAGAAAACCATTCCCCGAACGTAACCCCGCAGGAGCCTGCTCAATGCGGCTGCGAACCGCCCTGCTCGCAGATCGTCAAGTTTGCGGTGCTCGATGAACTGCTGGCCTTGGGACGAGCCAATTCGCTGTGGCCGCTCACCTTTGGCCTGGCCTGCTGCGCCATCGAAATGATGGCCGCCGGCGCTTCCCGCTTCGACCTGGCGCGTTTCGGTGCCGAAGTCTTTCGTCCCTCGCCGCGCCAGGCCGACGTGATGATCGTGGCCGGCACAATCACCAAGAAAATGGCGCAGGCCGTCAAAACGCTTTACGACCAGATGCCCGAACCCAAATGGGTCGTCGCCATGGGCGCCTGCGCTTGCAGCGGGGGGACCTTCGCCGGGTCCTACTCGGTGGTACCCGGAGTTAACCGCATTGTGCCGGTGGACGTCTACGTCCCGGGCTGCCCGCCGCGGCCCGAAGGGTTACTCTACGGCCTGATCCTCCTCCACAAAAAAATCGCCAAAGAATCTATAGCGAAGCGGTGATTCTGATATGACAAAACAACTTTCAGGACAGACGCTGGCAAAGCAATTGGAAGAGCGCTTCCCAAAGAGCGTCACCGCCTCGGACGAGGTTTCCGTGGTCGTTGACCCGAAGTCGGTGGTGGACGTGGCCCGATATTTGAAGGATACGCCGGAACTGGCTTTCGATTACTTGAATTGCCTCAGCGGCGTGGACTATTTCGACTACCTCGAGGTTGTCTACCATCTTAATTCGTTGCAGCATAACCACAAGCTCACCCTGAAGGTAAGGTGCTACGACACCGAGAACCCCAGCGTTCCTTCAGTGGTAGGCGTGTGGCGCGGGGCGGATTACCAGGAAAGGGAAGTCTACGATCTTCTGGGAGTTACCTTTCCGGGCCACCCGAATCTGAAGCGCATCGTCCTCTGGGAAGGGTTCCAGGGAAACCCGCTGCGCAAGACCTATCTCTAAAAGTCCCGACCGGACTCGTTCTTGAAAGAAAAGGACTCACCAAACGAGAGTGTCTAAGCCCGACTTGATTCTGCTTCACGCCCCGGCGAACCTGGACTTCCGGGAAAAGCCGATTATTTATGGCCCCATCAGCGATGTGATTCCGTCTACGCCGATTTTCGAGATGTACCCCATCGGATTCGTCAGCATCGCCTCGCACCTGGAAAGGAACGGCATAGAGGTCAGGATCATCAACATCGCCAGCAGGATGCTAAAAGACCCCGCTTTTGACGTCACCAACTTCGTCAGCAAGTTGGACGCCGTGGCCTTTGGCATAGACCTGCACTGGCTGCCCCACGTCTCCGGAGCCCTGGAACTGGCCAAGATCATCAAGCGCAGCCATCCCCTCACGCCAGTGATTTTCGGTGGTTTGTCGTCAACCTATTTCCACCAGGAACTGATCGAATATCCGTTCGTGGATTTCGTGGTCAGGGGCGACTCCACCGAACCCGTGGTGCTGCAGTTGATGCAGAAAATCAAAAACGGCGGGACGTTCGAGGAAATCCCCAATCTAACCTGGAAAGACAGACAGGGCACGCCCCATTTCAATCCTATAACCAACGTGCCTGAAGATTTGAACGGCATAAACCTCGACTATTCCTATCCGGTGCGCTCGGTACTGAGGTACAAGGACCTGGTGGGGATTCTGCCTTTCAAGAATTTCACCGATTACCCCATCACCATGTCTCTTTCCTGCCGCGGCTGCACCATGGACTGCGTAACCTGCGGCGGCTCTCAATATGCCTACCGCAACATGTGCAACCGCGACAAGCCCGCTTACCGCGACCCGGAACTGATCGTTAAGGACATTCTAAGCGCCCAGCGGTTCTTCAAAGGCCCCGTTTTCATAATCGGCGACCCGCTTCAAAAGAGTGAAGATTACGCCTCAAGATTGTTGTCCTCGCTGGAAAAGGCGAAGATCAAGAACCCGCTGGTGGTGGAGTTTTTCCTGCCCCCCCCGGCCGATTTCTTCGTCCGGCTCTCCAAAGCGGTCCCCGCTTACAACGTCCAGTTCTCCGTGGAGTCGCACGACGAGGAAATAAGACGGGCCTTCGGCAAGGGATACAGCAACAAGGCCCTGGAAGAGACCATAAAGAATGCCCTGGAGAACGGCTGCCAGCGTTTTGACCTCTTCTTCATGACCGGCTTGGGAAAGCAGAATTATGCCTCGGTATTGGACACGGCAAGGTACTGCGACCGGTTGTTGAAAGAATTCGGGAAATTTGGCGGCAGGCTTCACCCCATGATATCACCCCTCGCCCCGTTCATAGACCCCGGCAGCAAGGTCTACGAAAACCCGGCCAAATACGGCTACAAGCTGTACTGCCAGGACCTGGAGTCGCACTGCCGGGCGCTTCACGCCCCGTCATGGAAGTACATGATGAGCTATGAAACGGAATGGATGAACCGCGACGAAATCGTTGAGAGCACTTACGATGCGTCCCTCATGCTCAACCAGTCAAAGAAAGAGCTAAAGATCATTTCCGGCGATCAGGCTGACTCCATAGATGCTCAGTGCAAAGAAGCCCTGGATTTGATCCACCGGGTAGACAAGGCAGTAGCCGAGCACGGGATCGATTTCGACCGTGATAAAGTTATGTCAATCAGCGTCAGTACCAGCCATCTGAATTCAGAGACCATGTGTCCCAAGAAAGAGTTAGAATGGCCGGCCAGTTCCATCATCAAGAGCACTCCGAAGATACTGTGGAGTTTGCTTCCCTGGGGCAACGGCCATTCATAGGACTGGACAGTAAACTATGCCGCTAAAAACCGAAACCGTAACGTTGAACATGGGCCCGCAGCACCCCAGCACCCACGGGGTATTCCGCATGAGGGTGACCTTCGACGGAGAAGTCATCGTAGACCTGGAACCCGTCTTCGGTTATCTCCATCGCGGCCTCGAAAAGCTGGCTGAAGAACGGACGTACACCCAAATATTCCCTCTGACGGACCGCATGGACTACCTGGCCTCCATGACCAACAACTTCGGCTACGCCGTCACCGTCGAAAAGCTGGCCGGCGTAAAGGTCCCGGAGCGGGCGGAGTACATCCGCGTGATAATAGCCGAGTTGATGCGGATTTCCAGCCACCTGATGGCCATTGGGTCCTTCCTGAACGACATGGGCGCCTTCATGACCCCGATCCTGTATATGTTCCGGGAAAGGGAGAAGATCATTGACCTCTACGACATGGTATGCGGCCAGAGGCTGACTTACAACTATTTCCGCATCGGCGGCCTGAGCCACGATCTCCCGCCCGAGTTTATGCCGGCGCTGAAGAAATTCGTGAAAGAAATGCCCGCCAATATCGACGAGTACGACCAGCTTCTTTCGGAGAACGAAATCCTTCTGGCCCGCACCAAGAATGTCGGGATCCTCCCAAAACAAACCGCTATCAGCATGTCGGCCGCCGGCCCCGTTCTGAGAGCCAGCGGAGTGAACTGGGACTTGCGGAAATCGGACCCCTATTCGATCTACGACCGTTTCAAGTTCGATGTTCCCGTTGGGAAAGCCGGCGACAACTTCGACCGGTACTGGGTTAGAATGCTGGAGATGCGCCAGAGCGTACGCATTCTCGAACAGGCCATCGAGCAACTGCCCGCTGGTGAAATCAGGACGCGCGTCTCGCCCCTGGTGCGCCCGCCAAAAGGCGAATACTACGGCCACATTGAAGGACCAAAGGGAGAAATAGGCTACTACGTGGTCAGCGACAACTCCGTGGCGCCCTACCGAGTTCACGTCAGGCCGCCGGCCCTCATCAACCTGACCGCATTGAGGGACATGATTATCGGCTGGAAACTGGCTGACGCCATAGCCATCTTCGGCAGCATCGATATTTGTCTGGGAGAGATAGACCGCTAATGGAAAAATTGACACTCGTCGGACAGTTCTACTCGCTGCTATCCAAATCCCTTCCCCAGTGGGCGGCCTACCTGATCGCCGGACTGGTGGGCATGATCGTTATCATCATGTTCGTTCTGATAATGGTCATGGCTTTCATCTACATCGAGCGCCGGGGTCTGAGCCGTTTCCAGATTAGGATCGGCCCTAACCGCGTAGGGTGGAAAGGCATACTCCAGCCGGTTGCGGACGCCATAAAGGTACTGATAAAAGAGGATATTGTGATCTCCAGGTCGGCGAAGATCATCTTCGCGCTGGCCCCTTTGATAAACTTCCTGCCCGTGCTTCTGATTTTCGCCGTGATACCTATGGCAGGCAACGGCGCCGCCGCCATTCTGGTCAACCTGAATATCGGGGTCCTCTACATACTCGCGGTCAGCGGCGCCGGTATCCTGGCAGTATTCATGGCCGGGTGGGCATCGAACAACAAGTATTCCATAATCGGGGCCATGCGGGCCGTTTCCCAGATGGTCAGCTACGAAGTGCCCGTTGCCCTTTCCCTGGTCGGCATCGTGATGCTGTCGAGTTCACTTTCTACCCTGGACATCGTGGAGGCGCAAAAGATTCCCTTTATACTGGTCCAGCCGCTGGCCTTCATCATCTTCTTCATCGCCGCCATAGCTGAAATCAACCGGGCGCCTTTCGACCTACTGGAGGCCGACTCCGAAATCGTCGCCGGGTACCACATCGAGTATTCGGGGATGAAGTTCGCCATGTTCTTCCTGGCTGAATACGGCCATGCCGTCATCTTTTCCGCACTCATCACTACGTTCTTCCTGGCCGGATGGCAGGGCCCTGGGCCTTTGCCGTTCCTTTGGTTTCTGATCAAGGTCCTGGTGGTTTTCTGGGTGGTCTTCTGGATCAGAGCCACCGTTCCGCGCCTCAGAGTCGACCAGTTGAGCGCCCTGGCGTGGAAGGCCCTGTTGCCGCTTTCTCTCATCAACATCGCGATCACTGCTATCGAGTTGGCAATTTGGCCGTCCTGGCAGTCTAATGTGGGCTGGCTTATCTTAATCAACCTGGCGGTCTTCGCCGTCGTGATTCCTCTGTGGTCCAGATTCTTCTCCCTGGAAGAAAGGAGCCCCGTTGAAGCCTAGATACGGGCAGGGTATCGCCAAAGGTATGGTGGTAACCCTCAAGGAGTTCTTTACCAAGCCTATCACCACCCAATACCCGGAGCAGAGGCTCATTACCTCAAAGAGGATACGGGGCAACGAGTTAGTCTGGGTGCCTTCCAAGTGCACCGGCTGCGCCACCTGCGCCAAGTTCTGTCTGCAAGGGAATATCGAAATCGCCACCAACGGCCAAACACCCGACGGCAGGTACAACGTCGAAAAGTTTGAAGTTGACTATGCCCGGTGCATCATGTGCGGACTTTGCGTGGAATCGTGCCCCTTCGACGCCCTTTACATGGGCATGAGTTACGAAAGGGCCGTGTACAGCCGCCGCGAGATGGTCCTCGACAAGCAAGCTAACACTATAGGCGAGAATAAGCAACCCAGCGCCTATTTCCGCCCAACTCTGGAGAGCGTCCGACCGACGCAGACGCTGCTGGTGGACAGATCGAGAAAGGGCCTATGATACTCAATATGAGGCGAATAAGATGGCAATAGCAGATCTTGTATTCTGGGTTCTGGCTGTAGTCAGCGTCGTATCCGCTTTGCTGGTCATCTACAACAGAAACATCTTCCGGTCGGCGCTGTACCTGATACTGGCCTTCTTCGCCGTGGCCTGTATCTACATCCTCCTGAGCGCCGACTTCCTGGCCGCGGTCCAGGTGCTGGTCTACATCGGCGCCATCGGAATCCTGATAATCTTCGCCATCATGCTGACCCGAGAGGTTCAAAGGGCCAATACGTCCGGGAAGATGCTCTGGCCGGGCCTGATGGGCAGCATCGTCCTGCTGGCATTGTTGTCCTTTTCGATCCTTGGCACGCCGTGGCGGCTGGCTCCCCCGGCCCCCTACGCCGCGACCACCGAAGCCATCGGTCTCCGGTTGTTCTCAGTGGAAGGCTTCATCCTTCCCTTTGAAATAGCGTCCATTCTGCTGCTGGTGGCAATCATCGGGGCCATAGTCCTCGTAAAAGAAAAATAAGTTAAGGAGGACCAATGTCGGTCGGCCTGAACCATTACCTGATTCTCTCGGCTGTCCTCTTCTGCATCGGGCTGTACGGGGCGCTCTCACGGCGCAACGCCATTGTTATCATGATGTGCGTCGAGCTCATGCTCAACGCGGTGAACATCTCACTGGTCGCCTTTTCCCGCTACGTCGTTCCCGCGTTGCTCACCGGGCAGATATTCGCCATCTTTGTCATCGTGGTCGCCGCCGCCGAAGCGGCTGTCGGCCTGGCCATAGTGATTTCCATCTACCGCAACCGGGAAACGGTTGACGTTTCCCAGATCGATCTGCTCAAATGGTAAGCTGGACTATTTGCAGGGCGACGCCTTGCAGAATTAACTTTTGGAAACAGAAAGACTAACAGCATGCGATACGAGGTAGTCAAAGCTCCGAACCTGATGATTGCCGAGATGTGGAAGGAATTCTTCGAGGGAGAAGGCATTCCCTGCCAGATCCTTCCCGAAGACGGAAAGACCTTCAGCGAGGCTTCCACCTACCGTTTGCTGGTGGCCAGGGAAAAGGACCACGTGGTTAAAGAAATTCTGAGGAAGCTATAAATGCCAAACCAACTAACCTGGTTTATCTTCCTGCTCCCGGTTTTTTCTTTCCTGCTCATCTCACTCGTTTTGCGTCCTTTCTTTAAGAAACAGCACCTTTTGGCCGGCTATATCACCATCGCCTGCATCGGAGGGTCATTCCTCATTTCATTGTGGACGCTGGCCGCGGTCTTCGCCGCGCCGGGACACAAACTCGACGTTCCCACTTTCAACTGGTTGGTGGTCGAAAACGGCGTCTCCATTCACATCGGCATCTTGATTGATTCGCTCAGCGCCGTCATGCTGGTGGTGGTGACCCTGGTCAGCACGCTGGTGCAGATATATTCCCAGGGTTACATGCACGGCGACGAAGGTTATCAGCGTTACTTCGCCTGGATGTCGCTGTTCACCGCTTCCATGCTCGGCCTGGTAATGGCTGACAGCCTCTTTCTCACTTACGCCTTCTGGGAGGGCGTCGGGCTCTGCTCATATCTCCTCATCGGTTTCTGGTTCCACCGCCCCTCCGCCGCCAACGCCGCCAAGAAGGCTTTTATCGTTACCCGCATCGGCGACGTGGGCTTCCTGCTGGCCATACTCTATCTCTATCTGAACGCCGGCACCGTAGACATTGAGAAGCTTCATCAGATGGCCATCGCCGGAACCATCGCCGGGCCGGTCCTCACCTGGGCCGCCATCGGCATCTTCTCCGGAGCGGCCGGCAAGTCGGCCCAATTCCCGCTGCACGTCTGGCTTCCCGACGCCATGGAAGGCCCCACCCCGGTCAGTTCTTTGATTCACGCGGCCACCATGGTGGCCGCGGGCGTATTCCTGGTAGCCAGGACTTTCCCCATGTTTGAGCACTCGGCCACCGCGGTGACCACCGTGGCCGTCATCGGCGCCTTCACCGCCATTTTTGCCGCCACCATGGGCCTGGTGATGAACGACATCAAACGGGTCGTGGCTTACTCCACCATCAGCCAGCTAGGATTCATGATGTTGGGACTCGGCACCGGCGGCATCGCCGTCGGCATCTTCCACCTCTTCAATCACGCCTTCTTCAAGTGTCTCCTCTTCCTCGGCTCCGGCAGCGTCAACCATACCACCGGCACCTTCAACATGAAGGAAATGGGCGGTCTGCGCAAGCACATGCCATGGACCTACGGGACATTCCTGGTGGCCTCACTGAGCCTCGCCGGAATATGGCCTCTGGCCGGGTTCTGGAGCAAAGACGAAATAATGGTCGAAACTCTGCACAAGGCCCCCTTCCTCTTCGCTCTGGCCATCGTGACGGTCTTCATGACTGCCTTTTACATTTTCAGAGCGCTGTATTTGACCTTCCACGGCGAATACAAGGGCGGCGCTCCATCGGCGCACGGAGGCGGCCACGCTGCTCCCGCGGCAACCGCCCACGGCAGTCACAGCGGCCATGGCGCTCTGCACGAGTCGCCGGCGGTTATGATAGCCCCGATGGTGGTTCTGGCGGTCCTGTCCGTCTTCACCGGCTTCCTCAACGTCTCAGGGCTCTTTAACGAATTCCTGGGCGGCGAGGGCGAACACTTGCCCTTCTTCAGCAACTTCTTCGGCGTCCTCACCCATCCCCTGCCCCTCATCGCCCTGGCAGTGGCCCTGTCAGGCATCTTCCTGGCGTATGCCATGTACGGGGCCAAGTGGATATCAGCGGAAAGCGTCGGCAAGGTATTCAAGCCCCTTTACACCCTTTTTTCGCACAAGTACTACATGGACGAACTCTATGAAAAGGTATTCGTCGGCGCCATTCTCTACAGGTGGCTCTTCCGCCTTTTTGAACTGTTCGACAAGTACATCGTTGACGGCATAGTCAACGGGCTGGCCCAGATCGCTCTGTTCTTCGGACGCTCATTGCGAAAGCCGCAGTCCGGACAACTCCAGGCCTATGGTTTCTCGATACTGCTCGGTCTGATTATTATTATTGCCATATACTATTTTGTCGCGGCGTAAGAAGGAGAGTTAATACTTGAACTTTCCATATTTATCAACCATCCTGTTCCTTCCCGCTTTGGGCGCACTGATAGTCGCGTTGTGGCCTAGCCCGTCCGCGAAGACAACCAAAGTCACCGCGCTCATAGCCGCCCTGGTAGCTTTCATCGTGTCTCTCGTCGTCTTCATGCTTTATGACAAGTCGTCCTTTGCCGTCGGGAACATTCAGTTCGCCGAGCGGACCCTCTGGATACCGGGCATCAAATCCTATTATTACCTGGGTGTTGACGGTCTGAGCCTGCCCATGCTCATCCTCACCACCTTCATCGGCGTCATCGCCGTCCTGGTGTCCTGGCGTATCAATCTGAGACTCAAAGAATACTTCGCCTGGATACTGCTGCTGGAAACCGGCATCCTCGGCGTCTTCATTTCGCTGGACCTGCTCGTCTTCTTCCTCTTCTGGGAAGTCGAACTTATCCCGATGTTCATGCTGATATCCGTCTGGGGTTCCGGCCGCAAGGAGTACTCCGCCACCAAATTCGTTTTGTACACCCTGGTAGGCAGCGCCCTGATGCTGACCGGCATACTGCTCCTGTACTTCAACGTTGGCAGCGCCCCGTTTATGGCCGGCAAATCGCCTCTGGACATGGTCGCTCTTTCCCAGGCCAACCTGGCCGCCAGAGGGATTCAACTTCTGCCGGTTATCTTCATCCTGATAATGATGGCGTTCATCGTCAAGCTGCCCGTCTTCCCATTCCACACCTGGCTGCCCGACGCCCACACTGACGCCCCCACCGCGGTCAGCGTGATCCTGGCCGGCGTTTTGCTCAAGATGGGCGGCTACGGCATGATCCGCATCGGGGTCGGAATCTTTCCGGAAGCGGCCAGAATGTTCGCGCCTGTCTTTGTTGTCCTGGCGGTGGTGAACACCCTTTACGGCGCCGCCATCACCATGAGACAAACTGACCTCAAACGGATGATCGCTTACAGCAGCGTCAGCCACATGGGCTATGTACTGCTCGGCATCTTCGCCCTGACCCAACTGAGCCTCACCGGGGCCACCCTGCAGATGTTCAGCCACGGCATCGTCACCGGACTCCTGTTCTCAATGGTAGGCCTGGTCTATGAGAAGACCCATACCCGGGACCTCAACAAGCTGGGCGGACTGGCCCGCACCATGCCCGTGATCGTAGTCGTCTTCAGCATCGCCGGACTGGCCTCGCTGGGCCTGCCGTCCACCAGCGGCTTCATCGCTGAGTTCACCGTATTCCTGGGCAGCTTCACCAGCAAGGCGTTCGAGGGCGTTCGTTTGCTAACCATCCTGGGAGTGGCCGGCATAGCGCTCACCGCCGGTTACATACTCTGGATGCTCCAGCGGGTTTTCTACGGACCACCCCAGGACGCCTACGCCAAAATCCCTGACGCTACCCCCATCGAAATGGTGCCCATCTTCGCTCTCGTCGTAGCCATCATGCTGGTCGGCATCTGCCCGGCAATACTAACCGACATTATTAAAGTCGGCATCTTGCCAATTTCAAAAGCCATCGGTTTATAGAGAGGACAGCCTTGAATCTATTTTTGGGATTATCGCCGGAACTTACTCTTTTCATAACCGCGATAGTGGTTATTCTGGTGGACCTGGCCGTCAAGAGAAAGACCATTCTGGCAGTCTTGAGCATTCTGGGGCTCATTGTCGCCATATTCTTCTCGATTATCCTGTGGAATCAGCCGGTCACAGGCTTCAACAGGATGCTAGTTCTCGATAATTTCGCGTTGTTCTTCAAGATCATCTTCTGCGGCGCGGCTATCCTGGTCATTCTGGCCTCGACCGACTACGTCAACAAGTTCCAGCGGTTCCAGGGCGAGTTCTACGCACTGATTCTCCTGTCTGTGGTAGGCATGAGTTTCATGGCGGCCACCACCGAACTGATTTCGATATACATCGCGCTGGAAACGGCCAGCATCGCGCTGTACGTGCTGGCGGCGTTTCTGAAGGACGAGAAATCCAGCGAGGCAGGCCTCAAGTACTTGTTGCTGGGCGCCATATCTTCCGCCGTTCTGCTATATGGCATGGCCATGATCTTCGGTCTCACCGGCAGCACCCACCTGGGTGATATCGCCACCTTCCTGAGAACCCAGGGCCTCAGGAGCATAACCGCTACTCCGGCCCTTCTCATCGCCATGGTCTTCATCGCCGCTGGCTTCGGGTTCAAGATTGCCAGCGTCCCGTTCCAGATGTGGGTACCGGATGTTTATGAAGGGGCGCCTACCCCGGTCACTGCCTTCCTATCGGTCGCCAGCAAAGCCGCCGGGTTCGCGGTTATCATACGGGTTTTCTCCCAGGCTTTTGGCACACCTGGCTGGCTGTCGCTGGACTGGGGACTCCTGTTCGCCATTCTCGGCGCCCTCTCCATGACCGTGGGCAACCTGGCAGCTATTTCCCAGACGAACATCAAGAGAATGCTCGGGTACAGCAGCATCGCCCAGGCCGGCTACATCATGGTCGGGCTGGCGGCCATCGGACTGGCCGCCCCCAGCGACCAGTTCGCCCGCAGCAGCGTGCTCTTCTTCCTGGCGAGCTACGCTTTGACCAACCTGGGGGCCTTTATCGCCATTATCGCCATCACCAATGAGACCAAGACAGACCTCATCGAAGATTTCGCCGGGATGTTCAAGCGCGCCCCCCTGCTTGGCCTGGGACTGGCTCTCTGCCTCATTTCGTTGACCGGGATTCCGCCCACCGCCGGATTCCTGGCCAAGTATTACATTTTCAACGCCGGCGTCAGCAACAACCTCACCTGGCTGGTGGTGGTAGCCGTGATCAACAGCGTCATTGCCGCTTACTACTACCTCAGGGTGGTCAAAGTGATGTATCTCGGCGCTCCCAAGTCCGAGAAGCCCATTCCCTCCTCCGCGGCCCTGCGGATCGCCATGGGTCTGGCATGCCTCGGTGTGTTGGTAGTGTTTGTCTTCCCGTCGTTTGTTCTCAACGCAGCCGTGGATGCGATAAACCTGCTGACAAGGTAAGCATTCCTATTCACCCAACGAGGACATAGACCATCTTGTCGCCCCCTCAATACTGACCGGATAGGGAAGTCCCTCCGTTCATCAGCGTTGTTTGCGTTCTTCGCCATCGCTGAAGAAGAAAAAGGGTATAATGAGAATGATAATGGGTTTTGAACCGTCAGACCATGCTCGGGACATGCTTCTGGAACGTGGCATCAAGAACGAGTGGGTCGAGGCCGCCATTCTCAGTCCCGATATGCAAGATGTTAGAGCGGATCAGAACGCCCACTATTTCAAAGGTATAACTGAACGAGGCGGACGAATTCTTCATGTCGTTGTTAACCCCAAGGCTTCTCCGCAGATAATCGTTACGGCGTTTTTCGACCGCAGAGCAAGGAAAACAAAATGAGATTGAAGGTTGATAAAAAGAATGACGCGCTCTATCTTAGGTTGGACGAGTCCGCGATTGTGGAATCTGAGGAGGTTCAACCTGGAATAATGCTTGATTTCAATTCTGACGGTAAGGTGGTGGGCATAGAGATTCTCAATCTTAGCGCCAGGACCAACCCCGACCAACTGAAAGTTCTTCAATACGAAACCCCGTAGTTTAGTCAATGGATACCGGCAAATGAAAACCAAGAATATTCGCCAGTCCGCGAACTTCAAGGCAAGTCCACATCAGGTCTACGAGGCGCTGATGGACTCGAAGAAACATTCCAGCTTCACCGGTTCCGACGCCAAAGTCAGCCGGAAAGTTGGCGGAAAGTTCTCCATCTACGGCGGTGACCTGGAAGGCACCAATCTGGAGCTGGTCCCCGACACGAAGATCGTCCAGTCATGGCGCTCCAGCGACTGGCCGGAGGGACATTATTCCAAGGTTGCGTTTTCCCTGGCCACGGCGGGCGGCGGCACCAGGTTAACCCTTGCCCACACCGGCATACCGGAAGAGTTCGTCGAAGGTATCCGCCAGGGATGGCGCGATTTCTACTGGACTCCAATGAAGGAAATGCTGGAGAAATAGGGACTTCTCCACGAAATCCCAGGGTGGGTTTCACCACACTCGCTGCCTTCGCTCCGCTGCACCCACTACGCAACTCGCAAATCACCTCATTGCCAACTTCAGTTCCAACGCTGTCCGCCTGGTTCGCTTCGCCCGCCGCGTGCTGCGGTATCGCCGTGGTTTCGAGCCCCTGGGAACTAACCGACCCCCTTAGGCCACATGCAGAGCGCGTCTCCTCGCCATTCGACCAAGTCCCCTAAGAACCCCGGCCCCGGAAATCAATCTAACTAGCAGCCAGCCCTTCGACAGGCACTATCTCATCTGAACGCGGTGCATTGTCCTTCCAAGCTGACCGATTCCGCCCATGCCCATACCCTGGCAAGAGAAGAAACCGGATGGGCACACCGCAATATCGGGTCGATACCTAGGTATTCCCAAGCGTAAACTACGGGGATGTCTATCTCCAATTACGGGCACTTACGTATTGCCGTTAATTGCCGCCAATGTCACAATCTTTTACAGGTTTCCTGGTTCTTTTGAACTCAGATCCGGCAAACAACTCAATCCTCGCATTGTCCGGGCTGCGCCACCTGATAGCCGGGACGCCAGGGGGTTCACAACTAAAGCATATGAAGATAGGAGCCAAACTGATGAGACCGATCGAAGTTGAGCGAATTGCAGCAATGCTGGTTTCCACCATCCTGCTGACGGGCATTCTTCTTTCTACACAAGGATGCATCAGAGACGGCACGCTATCTCTGTCTGGTGTGCCTCAGGCACCACCGCCTTCATCAGCAAGCGTCGAGGTTAGCGGCATGGCCACCGAAATAGCCGGCGCCAATATCAGCCTAAACACGGCCACCGGCCCCCTGGTACTCAAGTTCGATAGCGGTACCGTGGTAATCAGGTTTGATGGTTCGACGGGAACGATAAGGGACCTTCGACCTGGGATGAACATCACGGTTTCCTATGACCCTTCCAATAAAATTGCGCAGAAGATAAGCGTTAAGTAGTCATTCATCAAAGAAATAGCGGCAAAAGGAGACCACTCATGCGCCCACTATTAGCGTCCACCCACATAGCTAACATAGGTCACATCGAACTCAAAAGGAGCAACTCAATGATGATAAGGATGTGTTTGCACGTATTGGTGCTCGTTGCGATGCTGGTAACGCTTATTCCACCACTACCGGCGTCCGCTGCCTCCCTCACAGTCACCACCGCAAACCTGCCTGCCGGAACGAACGCCGCGCCTCTGGCAGTTTTAGCAGTAAGCACCACCATTCTGCCGCCTGCCTCAATCGGCGTCCCCTATTCTCAGACCCTGACGGCTACCGGAGGCACCCCACCCTACACGTGGGCAATTTCGGTGGGTGCTTTACCGGTCGGACTGACTCTTAACACGGCCACTGGTGTCATCTCCGGTACCCCAACGCTGAATGGCTCGGACTTCACCGTACGGGTTACAGACAGCCTGGCGGCCACGGCCAGTCGGATGATCTCTATCACGCTGGCTTCCGGGACGTTGCCCGGCGGCACACTGAACCCAACGACGATAACCAAATACGTGACGCCGCTGGTCATTCCGCCAGAAATGCCTAAAACGACTACCAGCCCCACACTTGATTACTACGAGATTGCTGTCCGGCAGTTCCAGCAGCAAATCCTTCCGTCTCCGCTCCCGAAGACTACCGTGTGGAGTTATGGTTCAGTCAACCATCCGGGCACCTTCAACTATCCGGCCTTCACCATAGAGGCCACCGCCAATAAGATGACTCAGGTCAAGTGGATAAACGACCTTAAAGACGCTGTCACCGGCAACTTCCTGCCACACCTCTTGCCAATAGACCAGACCTTACACTGGGCTAACCCGCCGGGCACACCCGGCCGCGACATGCCCGGGACCAGCCAGGCCCCCTATACCGGCCCCGTCCCGTTGATTACCCATGTCCACGGAGCCCACACCACCGAGGAGAGCGATGGTTACCCTGAAGCCTGGTACCTGCCAGCAGCCAGTAATATCCCGGCTGGCTACTTTACAGTTGGCTCCGCCTACGATGTCTACAAAGCTAAAGCCGCGGCCGCGGGACGGCTCTGGCAAGCAGGCTCAGCGCTATTTGGTTATCCGAATAGCCAGCGGGCCACCACGCTCTGGTACCATGACCATGCCATGGGCATGACCCGCGCCAATGTCTATGCCGGACCTGCCGGTTTCTACCTTATTCGCGGCGGAACACAGGACCTGGCGCCTGGCGTGCTTCCCGGACCTGCGCCTAAAACGGGTGATGCTCCGGGGACAAAGTACTATGAAATACCAATTGCCATTCAAGACCGCTCCTTCAACGCCGATGGTTCACTTTTCTACCCCGATAACCGGGCTTTCTTCGAAGGCATAACACCAGCCCAACTGCAGATACCCTTCATCCCGGGAACTACCTTGGGCGGGCAGCCGAGTGACGTCTCCCCGATAGCAAATCCCGAGTTCTTCGGCAACACCATGGTCGTCAATGGCAATACCTGGCCCTATCTTAATGTCGAACAGCGACAGTATCGCTTCCGCCTCCTGAATGGCAGTCAAGCCCGCTACATCAACCTCAAACTTGACAACGGCGGCACTTTCTACCAGATCGGCAATGAGGGCGGTTTCCTTCCAGCCCCGATAGCGCTCACCCAGCTCCTCATCTCCCCAGCCGAGAGGGCCGACGTTATTGTTGACTTTAGCGCTGTGCCCATAGGCACCAATATCATCATGCAAAACACAGCACCCGACTCTCCGTTTGGCGGCGGTGTCCCCGGAATTGACTTCCCCATGGCTGACCCCAACACCACCGGCCAGGTAATGCAGTTCCGGGTAGTCCCCATCGCAGGAACTGACACCAGCACACGGCCAGCCAGTCTGACACTGCCTGCAATCACCGCGCTCGGCGCCTCGACTGCTACCTTCCCCGTGTCACTAAACGAGGATATGTCGGCTTCCGTCTGGGTTACCGTTAACCCGGCCACCGGCGCTATTACTCAGGTCGCCGCGGGCACCCCCGGCGCCATGCTCTTCGGGCCGGTCATGGCCCGCCTGGGAACGTTCAACCCGGTTACATCCTTGCCAACCCCTCTGAACTGGAGCGCGCCTATCTCAGAACGACCGGCACTGGGCTCTACGGGCATTTTTGAGATGCATAATTTCACCGCCGATGCCCATCCCATACATTTACACCTGGTCGAGTTCCAGGTGGTTGAGCGGGTGAACGCCCTGGGAGTTGTCCGGCCGCCCGAACCTTGGGAAGCAGGTTTCAAAGATACTGTTACCGTCTACCCAGGCGAAATCACTCGCGTCAAAGCCAGGTTTGACATCGCCGGACTATACGTCTGGCACTGCCACATCGTCGAGCACGAAGATAACGAGATGATGCGCCCCTATATGATCTACGCAGTGCCCACCGTAGCCGCCGGACCCAATGCCACTATTAACACCGGGGCCACTTTCACCCAGTCCGGATCTTTCAGCGCTCCGGGCCTTGGTCCCTGGACCGCCACCGTGAACTACGGCGACGGCACCGGCGTGCAACCGCTAACTCTCAACCCGAACATGGCCTTCGCCCTGAGTCATCCTTATCCCACCGCTGGTGTCTATACTGTAACCGTCAATGTCACCGATAACTTCGCAGGCACAGGCACCGGAACGTTGACCGTTACCGTTAATGCGCCAGTACCCCTGAGCGTCACCACCGTCTCATTGCCTGCCGGCACGGTAGGCACAGCCTATTCCCAGACCCTGGCGGCCACAGGCGGCAGCGGCACTGGCTACACCTGGGCGGTCACTGTCGGCGCTCTACCCGCCGGACTGACCCTCAACGCTTCCACCGGCGTCATCTCGGGTTCCCCAACCACCGCCGCGACCTCCAATTTCACCGTACGGGTAACCGACAGCCTGGCAGCCACCGCTACCAAGGCCCTTTCCATTACCGTCAACGCCGCGCCAGTATCCCTGAGCGTGACCACCACCATTCTGCCGCCTGCCTCAATCGGCGTCCCCTATTCTCAGACCCTGACGGCTACCGG
>ORJL010033176.1_pt1 | contig 17455 bp, 16 predicted proteins | sample 1779941 | NCBI WGS metagenome assembly ORJL01 (sample SAMEA104232317, study PRJEB22302) | groundwater metagenome | biome: forest; feature: aquifer; material: groundwater | place: USA | collected 2011-08-07 | depth 5.8 m | reverse complement strand
TGAGGTCAGGAGCGGGCTCGAATCGTTGGCGCATGGTGGCGAATCTTTCTGAGTTCTTGGACCGTGGCAGGCCACAACCGGCCTAAACCATCAGGTTTGCACCTGTAAAAGAAAGCAGATTCCGTGCCACTATCATTCCTAATGCATTGTCCCCCAACATGTTCCGTTGTTTTCTTCCAGGCACTACTTAGAGGCTGACCACACGAGGGCCAAGCTGTATGAGGAAGTTGTCGCCCAGGAATTGGATCAGCGGCAGAATCAGCAAGGCGGGATCTTGCCGTCGCAGTTCCTCCGGGAGCTGAGCCATTGGAAGGGTCTTCTGTTCCGGGTACTTTTCGCGGATGTGTGCAAACAGCAAACCGGGCATAGTGGCCCACGGCTGGGGCTGACGAACCGCGTTTCGAAAATCGCTTGAACGATTGGGCACGGGTCAACGCGGACTGGCAGAGGGTCTGGGATCTGAATTTGGAAGGGATCGTTCATGTTCTGTAACATCGGTGAATTGACTGTTTCTTGGGGCAGCGCGTTCATTCTCAGGCTGATGCCCCTGTCGGTGACAATGCGTGCCGGCGGGACGCAACCGCGTTGCGGTTGTTGTCCCCTCGCACCCGTTACCCAGGGTAGGCGTGCGAAGCGCTGCTGGGCTGGAGGACCGAATCCCGTTGGGATTCCTGACAGGGGCGTGAGGGCAAACCCTGTCCGATGCTCCCGCGGGTTGGATCAACGGCGCTCGGCGGACCCGGTCTCTGGCTTCTCCTTCGCGTTCCTTTGCGCGCTTTGCGGTTAAATGAAAAGCTCCTGGGACGGCATGGCCGGCATGCGCGCGCCCCGTCGCGGAGGACTCATCGTCCACGACCCGCGGGCGGGCCGCCCGGCTTGGAATCCTCCTTCATGTAGCGGTGGACCAAAACGTAGTAGATCACCCCGAGCACAACTACGGCGCCCACGAACCAAAGCGTCAAGCGGTGAAGCTGGCCTTGCATCAACTGCTCATCTCTCCCGGCCATCACGCCCACCCAACAAAGGACCGAACACCAGAGCGCCGACCCGACGATCGTAAAAAGCGAGAAGAGCCAATAGTCCATCCGCACAATGCCAGCGGGAATCCCGATCAGGTGGCGCACGACAGGCAACAGGCGGGAGACAAAGATGCCGAGCGATCCGAAGCGCCCGGCCCAGACCTCGGCGGCGCGCACCTTCTCGGGAGGGACAAGGAAGTAGCGTCCGTAGCGGAGAACCAGCGGGCGTCCCGCCAGGCGCGAGGCCCAGTACATCGCTGTCGCACCCACCCACGAACCCAGCGTCCCCGCAAGGACGATCCCCACCATGCTCATCTTCCCCTGGCTGTGCGCCAGGATGGCGGCGGGCGGGATGACCAGTTCGCTGGGCAACGGAAGAATCGAACTCTCGATCGCCATGAGCAGCACCACGAGGGGATACCCTCCGGTGTCGAGCGACGCCAGGTACCAGTCGATGAGCGGTTTGAACATGCAGCGGAGTGCTTACGCGAAGGGCCGCCCGAAGGCAAGCCTTTGCCAAAGGTCATCCCCGATAGACGCAACGCGCCGTGCAGGTCTCGGCGACCACGACCTCGAAAAGTAGAGGCAACCGGGGTTTCAGGCGGTCCCAGATCCAAACGGCCACGTTCTCACTGGTGGGATTCTCCAAGCCGGACACCTCGTTGAGGTAGCGGTGGTCCAACTGCTCCCAAAGCGGCTTGAAAGCCTCGCTGATGTCAGCATAGTCCATCACCCAACCGAGTTGGGGATCACACTCGCCCGCCACGACAACTTCCGCTTGGAAGCTGTGGCCGTGGAGCCGCCGGCACTTGTGGCTCTCCGGCAACAACGGAAGCAGGTGAGCGGCTTCAAATTGAAATGTCTTTCGCAATTCCATTCTCATAGTTTGAACAGTCGCAGTTTGAACAGTCGCGGACGGGCCTCGACGTCCGTCGCGCCTCCAGCCCTCGCAGCGTCACATCTCCCAGTCAACCCAGGTTACCAGGTCCCCCAGGCTGGGACGACCGTCGTGGCGCCAGGCGAGAGGAGGCTTCTGCATCCGCCCCAAGGGGCAGACGCGGGTGACACCCCACTGGGCCAACGCGACCGCGATTTGATGGGCGCGGTTCTCGGTGGCAGCCAGCCCCACCGTGGAGACTCGCCCGCGGACCGCGTCGGCCCCCTCGAGCGCGCGCGCCAGATCGGACACTGCCTTTACATAGACGAACCGGTTGAGGCAGGAACTTTGGAACATGGGGTCGTTCTCGTACACGACCGTCCAGGCGGTCGAGCCGGGGCTGTTCCAGATGCGGGTATCCGGCGAGTGCGCCGCTCGGACCTCGTAGAAATGCCGGCGTGACGCGATGGCCGCGGCATCCTCAACCCCGAGCGGCCCCCGAGGTTCGTGCGCCTCGCGGTGGGCCAGTTCCACAGCGAGCATCTCGGCAAATTGTTCGGGCGTGATCACCCCCCCTGTCTCGACATAGATGACGTGAGGGGATAGACAGCCCAGTTGGTTCCAGGCGGCCACATCCTCCGCGGCACGCGCGACGGTCTTCCTCGGGTTCATGCCCCCCAACACCTCGGAGGCCACGTAGCCAAAGCTCACGCGATGGCCGTAGCCGAGGAAACGCACGCGCGCGGGGATCCGGTGCCGGATGGCCGCCAGAGTCTCATCGCTGCCTGTGGCCGTCACACAGTCCGCTTCAGCAAAGAGCGCCTGTTCCAAGGAGGTGTTGCCTCCCCTCCACTCAGCGATCTCGAGACAGGCTCCCAGCTTGGGTTCAATCTCGTGGAGTGAGTGGGCAAAGAGCCGTGGGATCAGCGACGCGCCCGAGGCGCACTTCACGAACTGGGCGGAGCGCGTGAGCAGTCCGAGCACCATGCTCATGCAGACCGGGTTAGGCAGGTTTCCCGCGGCGATATGCACCAGCAACTCGGGTCCGCGAACCATCGCGGCACGTTCCGACCCGGCATCAAGCTCGTCGGCGGTCATCCGTTCCAACCGATGCGGATGCCCAATGTCCTGGTGCAGGAGCGCGTGCAGACCTTCGGAGGTCAATGAAGCGAACATCGCGTCCAGTCCGGCGGCAAGCGTCTCCCGGGAGAACCCGGTCGCGGAGGGCCCAAGGTCCAGGGCGAGCTTCAGGAACGGACTCTCCGGCTGACGCCATTCCTGAGCCACCGTCGAGATCGTCCGCACCAGGCTGGCGATGGGTCGTTCGACCAGAAACTGGACACGGTTGCGTTTGAGGGTTTGGCAGGCCTCGGTAACCATCATCGGGGTTAATGAGGCCTCGGCAGGCAGGTCTGCCAGGAAATAGCTGGGCAGGTTCATGGGCGCTCTGAGGCGGCGAGGCCTGCCCCCACAGGCGGTTGCTTCGTTTCCTCTCTCGTTCGAAGGGCATGAAGGCAGGGCAACGCGCACAACGATGCCATCACCAGAAAAGAGAGTCTGAGGTAGAGTCCACGGAAGCCCTCAGGCTGGCTCGCACCCTCCCCCAGGTCTTTAACCCATACCCCGGAGAGCCAGTGTCCCAGGTTCCCCACCAGACCGCCCATGGTGATGAACAAGCCAAAGACCCGTCCACGTACCGCATCCGGCACGGCCAACATCAGTGCCGCCTCCACCATCGGATAACTCGCCAGGAAGAAGAAACCATAGACCATGAACAGGGCGAACTCCCAGCCTTTGGTCACGTAGGGAAACAGGGCCACTACGACTGCGGCGACTGCCAGCACCAACCCCGTCCACCGCATGCGACTACGATCGCTCAAATGGCCGAAGAGCGGGTTACTGACGACACTCGCCAGGAAGATACCACTCAGCGCGAACCCCGTGGCCCTCGGGTCAAGGCCGTGCGCCTTCTGGAGGAACAAAGACCCCAGGCTGCCCATCGCGCTCCCGGCAAAATCACGCAGGCTGAACAAGAGGCCGGTGGCCAAAAAGAAACCCCACATTGCGAGCGAAGGGAACATCTTCTCCACGCGCCTTCTTGAGACTCCTTTAGAGGCGGCGGAGTCGGTGGAACTCTCCTCCGCAAGCCACATGAACACGGCGGCCGCGATCAAACCCGCGATTCCCATCTCAAGCACCGGCGCTCGCCAACCGGCATGCGCCGCCCGCCACCCGGCATAAACCGGCCCGATGAAGAAACCAACGCTGGCGCCCATCCCCATAAATCCGAGCGCTCTGCCCGTGTTCGTGGGATAGAGCTTCGCCACCAGGGCCGTTGCCGCGGGGTGATAGAATGACCCGCCCAAGCCCGCCACCGCAGCAGAGGCCAGGCATGCCGAGAAACTCGGCGCCTGCGAGAGAGCGATGAAACCGACGGCATTCAGGGCCAGACCAGTCCCCAACAGCTTCTTCCGGCTCATCCGATCCGCCAGAACGCCCATCGGATAGCTCGGCAGAATATAGGAGAGCATCATTACGGTAAGCAGGAGGGTGACTTCCGCCACGCTCGCCAGGCGCAAATTCGCCTGGATAAGCAGGTAGAGCGGCAGAAGCGCCACGTTGTAAAGATGCGTGAACCCATGCAGCACGGCGGCGAGCCAGAGCGTACGAACTCGATGGGAATGGTCAGCGCTCATGAGAGATGAGGCGCGGCCAGTGTCGCGCGGGCCGATTCATGAGCCGGAGATGCCGAGGTAAGGAGCGAACAACCCCTGGGCTCCGCGTAAGGCAGCCGCCCCACCAGTTCGAATCCGCCGCCTCGCCGGATGGCCAGGTCTTCCGTCTGTATTCCAATCACGGAGCGCACATTGGCCAGGTCGATCACACGTAGCAAACCCGTTTCTCCTTCTCCCGCCTCGCAACCCGTCTCCGGTGACACGACGATTGAGCGCGCCCACGGCGGAAAACTAAACACGCCCCGGCCCATCCCGTCATCTTCGGTGCCGAACGCCTCCGGGTGACCCGCCACGTTCGAGTAGGCCTGGGAACTCAGTTCGCTCATGCCATACTCCGAAACGACAAACGCCGGCGCGACCCCGAGCACCCGTCCGAGAAGCGCGTGAAATTCGACCCGGGGCATCGATCGCGATCGGCCTTTGTAGCCGCCCGTCTCGAACACTCGCGATCCCCGGGGTAGAAGCCACGACTTCCCCCCGTCGATACAGGCGTCCAGCAATTGCACAAACGAAAAGGCCGTTCCGAACAGGAACACCGGCAACCCGGCCTGAACCGCGACATCGAGGACGCCGACGGCCCGCGCCAGATCCAGGTCCCAAGCGCCATCGGAACCAACACGCCCCGCAAAAACCGAGTCCGCCCCTCCCACGCGGCGGAAAACGGTCTCCACCATGTAGGCGAGGGATGAATGCGGCGCCAGGCTTGCCGACGGCGTCAGGCTCAGAAACTGGAGCGCGGGCGGCCCGGAACGAGCCCACACACCGCCTGGGTGACGGGATGGACTACACTCCGGTGCGGTAGGGCGCGTCTGTCCCAGCGCGCCGCCTGGAGCGTTCGAACACGTGTGCGGCTCGCTGAGGACAGCGAGCCCTGCCTTCGCCCGCTCCGGGACCAGCCCGACTACTGTAGTCCATCCCACAGACCGGACAGTATCCGGGCTGCCGGCCCAGTCCGGCAGGCAGTGGCCACGAAACCACGGAAGAAGTGACGCCTCATAGAAGGCCAGAGACTCGGGGCTATGGAAGTGGCGCCCGGGACGTTGCCGGGTGGTCCCGCTGGAATGAAAAACTGTCGTGCGCTCGCTCGGCGGCAGGCTGGTAAAGTCGTAGTCCTTCAGCGCGGCGCTCGGCACGCACGGCAGGTCCCGCCAACACCGAATGTCGCTCGGTCGGATGTTGCGCGCCTCACACAGCCGATGGAAGGGCGGCACGTATTCGTACTGGAGAGCGAACAAATCCAACGCCAGGCTCTGAAAGGCCGCCGCCGCCGCGCCCGGGGCAAGCGGCGTCGCCTTCAAAGCACCCGGGGAGTTCAGTCGGATAAACTCTCGAAGCCGTAACCCAATTCCCAAAAATGTTGTTTCGCTAATCATGCGGTTTTATGATCGATCGGACACTGGGTCCCGAATAGCGAGACCGATTGTCCGCCGTGCTGGTTTTCCGCCACAGCCCAAGCAGGGTAGTAGGTCGGGGAAAACGGGGCAAGAGCAGATCCAAAGGCAGACAAGGAGCTGCCACGTCATGCCGTCTTGGCTACGGGACGGACCACAATGGTTGGTCTTGCTCCGACGGGCGAGAAGGCAACTCGTGGCACTGCCATTGCCTTAAGGAGGCAACCACAGAAGACTGGCATTTTCGCAGGGAAAACGCGTTGCCCCAAGCCATACATGCCCGCCGAATCTCCGCGCCGAAGGCGCAACAACTCGTCAGCCCAGGGCATCGCCCTGGGAGAACGTCCCACCCCAATCCAGCCCGCCCTGAAGGGGCCGAACGCGGCTCACACCCCACCTCGCAACCATACGGTTGGACGGGGGGGTTCGCGGTGCTTGGTGCTGAAGAAGGGGTAAGACAGGACCTTGGAGAGCGTCCGGAGCTTGGCGAGTGACGCCCTTTCAGGGCTGATGGATGGTTTGGTGGACGGATTCCCGGGGCGTTGCCCCGGGCTGATGAGTGGCTGCGCCTTCGGCGCGAGCGTGAGTGGTCCGGTGGACGAGTTCCCAAGACAACGCCCTGGCAAGCCTCCCACTCCAACCCACCCAGCCCTGAAGGGCGGAAGCCAACGCAGACTCGACCAAAGGCGTACGGTACGCGAACAGGCGGCGCACGGCTCAACGCCTCCGCGTGCCCGGCGCTGGCCATTCTCGCCCTACCGCAACCACCGAGGCAGAAAAGTACTCAAGAACGGGACGTAAGTGATCAGGAGGACCACGATAAGCCGTACCCCGACGAGCGGCAAGGCGGCCCGGGTAACCACGCTCATCGGTTTGTTGAACCGATAGGAGGCGAGAAAGAGGTTCATGCCAACAGGCGGCGTGAGGTAACCCAGTTCGAGATTCGCCAGGAAGATGATGCCCAAGTGGATGGGATCGATGCCGAACGCCACACCCAGGGGCACAATGAGCGGCACCACCACGACGATAGCCGAGTAGATGTCCATCAGGCACCCCACAACCAGGAGAAAAAGGTTCAACATCAGCAAGAACATGAGCGGCGACTTGAGCGTGGCGGTTGCCCATTCGACAGCCTTGGACGCCACCTGGGCGTCGATCAAGTAATTCGTAAACCCAAGGGCCACCCCAAGGATCAAGAGCACGCCACCCACCAACAGCCCGCACTCCGTCATCACTCGAGCGGAGTCGCGGAAGAACTTGAGATCCCTGTACACGAAGGTCTCGATCACGAACGCGTACATCGCGGTCATCGCCGCTGCCTCCACCGGTGTCGCCAGTCCCCCCAACAAGCCGCCCAAGGCCACTCCTGGGATCGCCAGTTCCCACTTCGCCGTCCAGATCGCCCGCCATGCCACGCCCGGGTTAAACCGCTTCTCCCCAGCCTCGACCCGCGGGGCTTGGCTGATCCCCCACCAAACGGTGGCACCCACCAGCAGCGCTCCAGGCAGGAGGCCTCCCAGGAATATCTCCTTCATGCCGACCTTTGCGATAATCGCGTAAAGAATCAACGGGAGCGAGGGAGGAAACAGCAGACCCAGCGATCCGGAGCTTGTCAGGAGCCCTAATGCGGCCCGCTCCGAATAGCGCGCCGCCAGCAGGACCGGCATCAGCAGTCCCCCCAACGCGAGGATTGTGACACCGGAACCGCCCGTGAATGAAGTGAAAAAGGCACAGACCAACGCGGTAACGATGGCCGGCCCACCCCGAAAGCCACCCACCAGGGCGTCAAACACGCCCACCAACCGTTTAGAGGCCCCGCCTTCCGCCAGGAAATAGCCCGCCAGCGTAAAAAGGGGAATCGTGGGCAGGGTCGGGTTGGTCACCAGCCGATAATGGTCCAGAGGGATGGAGGCCACCGGCAACCCGTCTCCCCAGAATAGAATCAGCGCCGCACCGCCCAGAGTGACAAACACGGGCGCGCCGGCGACGGTCGCCACCAGGAGTAGCCCCATCGCCGGCCAGACCAGGCGTGCTGGTGTGATGGGCGTCCAGATGCTCAGCGCCACCAAACCAGCAGCCAGCCCGAGGGCCAGCAGCCTGCCGCCCCAGTTAGCTGATGAGTGCCAGATCAGCCGGATCGCCACAACCGCAAAACCCGCGGGCAGGAAAAGCTGGACCACCCATATCGGGATACTGTACGCGAGCGTGCTTCCCGCTTCCTTCTCGGAGAGCACGAACTGCACACTGGCAATGGTCAATATGACGCAAACCGCCGCCGCCACCGCACCGCTGCCCCATTGTGCTCCCGTCTTCCAGCCACCCTTCAGGAAAGTGGTCGCCGCCGATAGCGACAGAAGCCGGTTATCACGCGCGGCGAGGGCACCACCGAAAACACCCGTCAAGAGGGTCAGATGCTGCACAAAGGCCGACGACCCTGAGACGCCCGGGAGCGATAGCCGCCGCAGGACAATGTCGAGCAACGGCAGGACGACCATCGCCGCCAACACCAGCGTCACGCCCATGTTCTCCACCCGCTGGAGGACGGAGGTGGGCGACGCCACCCGCCACTCAAGCATCGAGTCGCCGAGCGCTTGATCGTTCTGGTCCGTGCTCATTTGGCTGCCCGATACTCCTTCAGCAGCCGCTGAACCTCGTCGTAAATGTCCGCCGGGACCATCTTGCCACGAACCCTGGGTATGACGCGCTCGCCAAACTCGACCCATCCCTTCTCGGTTTCCGGAGTGACCTTGTGAACAGTGAGACCGCGCTTTTGCATGGCAACCACCGCCTCGTCACTCTCCTTGCGGCTCTTGGTCTGGATCTCCTCGGCGGCGTCTGTGGCGGCCTGCGCCAACACCGGCTTCGCTTCGGGCGCTACCGCGTCCCATGCCTTCTTGGTAATGACGATTCCCCCAACCAGCGGCACCCAGTTGACCTCCATCATGTGGGACGCCACGCCAAAGAACTGCCCCGCCAACGCGTAGGTCGGCGTCGTGGGGACCGTGTCGATCAATCCCGTCTGCAAACCGGTTAGCGTATCCGTGTATTCCAATGGGACTGCGCGGTAGCCTTCCGACTGCATGATCTCAATGTGATCCTTGTCCGACGACAATACAAACATCTTGAGTTTCTTGAATTCGTTGGGAGTGACAGCGGGTTCCTTGGAGAAGAACCGAACCCACCCCGCATCCGCCCAGCCCAGAAGGTGAAAACCCTTGGCGGCAAAACGCTTCTCCACGATTGGCCGCAGTTTTTCCCGGACGTACACCAGCTCCTCCAGCGTCCGGTAAAGAAGCGGCATTTTCTGGAGCCCTCCGACCGCTGGGTCTATCTCGGAAAGCCCGGCTACCGTCAGCATCGCCGCCTGGAGCTGGCCCACCCTCATCCGGCGCACCATGTCCGTCTCACCACCCATGGTGCCATCGGTGTAAATCGTCAACTCAACGCCGCCCCCAGGCGCATTCTGCCACTTCTGGGCCATCGTCTTGAGAGACTGGTGAAACGACGTGTCCTTCGGCGCCAGCGTCGCCAGCCGCACTTTCTGGCCCCCGGCCGCCCCCAGCGAGAAGACGCCCGCCCCGGCGGAAGCAAGCCCCATGACCGCCACCCGTCTAAGAAATCCACGCCGGCTCACCCAGGCGGATCGTGTCCCGCGCAGGGAGGCATCGTCAAAGCCAGCAGTTCGTTGTCTATTAGTCACTTTCATGTTATAAATAAAACTCATTCAACAATGTGCGCCAACCGCCGTCCGCGCCGCGGCATTCCAATACCCCGGATCATTCCCCACCCGTTCTTCGCCTGGCTTCACGTCAAGGCTTCTCTTCCGGCGGCAACGGCGGCAGGATGAGGTCATCCACCCGGCCCAGCAGCCAGCGTGCCCGTTTTTGCATCACCAGGTTCTCCAGCCGCCACTCCGGTTTGGTGTCCGGGTTGATCGCCAGCGCCCGCTTCAGCAGGGATTCGAACTCGGTGCGGTTCTGTTTCGGCACCGACACGGCTTCGGCCAACGCGACGAATGGCCCCGCCCGTTGCCCGCCTGAGAGTTCCACCGCCCTATCGAAATGCCGGCGGGAGCGAACCGCTGGGTCCCCCGGCGCCCCCTGACGGCTCATCTCGTAGGTAATCATGAACGAGTGGATGGCCCCCTCGCCGTACTTCTCGTCCAAGTCCAGCGCCCGGTCCATCAGTGCCTCTGCGATTGGCAAGTCCGCCACCGCTTCGGGATTGTCTTTCGAGACAGAAATCGACGCGGCCCAGGCCGCCGCCGTCCAGTAAGCCAGCGGCACGTCCCGGGCGCTCAACTCCTTCACCGCCGTTCGCGCGTCGTTCCGCAAACGCTGCTCAAGCCCCGGGCGGGTGACTTCCAAGCCTCTCAGACCATGGTTGCGCGCTCGCAGGTAAAGCCGCCGGGCCCGCTCCCGAAGCGCGGTCGCCGCGGCGAGGTCCTTGTTCTCGATCGCTTCCGACTCGAGTTGCACGAACGCGTAGGCATACTGCGTGAAACCGCTGGCCGTCGCATAACGCAGGCCCTTGTGGCGCGGGCTTTCTGCGATAAGGCTTTCCATCAGCTTCAAGCTGAAGGGCGCTGCGTCTTTTACCAGATCGGGGTCGTCGTCGCTGGCAAAGCTGGCGCCCCCGGCTGCCAGGGCATCGCCCACCTTGTTCACAGCAATCCTGCGAATAGAGCAACCGCTGGACGTCAGTGCCACCAAGGCACCCAACGCCAGCCAGGAGGCGGTGTGCGCCATCCTGGTCGATCCGTTTTGCGTCATTCGCGAGTTCATGCCTTCAATTAAGGAACGACTTCGCCCGGATGGCAACTCCAGACGCTTTTGGACGGCAGTCCCAGGGTTCGGAGTTCCGCCCCATCGTCCTGAGCCACCCGTTGACCGACTAATCTCATGCGGACAAGTGTAACACCAGATCCCACGCTCGGGTAAATCGATAAAATGTGGACCATCATCGATTCAATCAATCGTCCGTTAGAATGGGCGTGCGTTTCTCATGCACCCGGCTATCCTAAGCGCATGATTTCGCGGGTAAAGTCCGAACAACTCTTTAGCGAAGCGCTCAAGCGCATTCCGGGTGGCGTGAATTCTCCGGTGCGGGCCTTTCGCGCCGTGGGCGGCCAGCCCTTTTTTGTGAACCGGGCCAATGGGTCCAGGGTTTGGGACGTGGACGGTAACACTTACATCGACTATGTCGGCACGTGGGGGCCGGCCATCCTGGGGCACGCGCATCCCAAGATCATCAGCGCGATCCAGCAGGCCGCGGTGAACGGCACCAGCTTCGGCATTCCAAACCCGTTCGAGGTGAGGATGGCCACGCTCATCTGCGATGCTGTCCCAAGCGTCCAGAAGGTGCGTCTCTGCAGTTCAGGAACCGAAGCAACGATGTCCGCCATCCGGCTGGCGCGCGGGTTCACCAAACGCGACAAGATCATCAAGTTCGACGGGTGCTACCACGGCCACGTCGATTCGCTGCTGGTGAAGGCCGGTTCGGGCGCTTTGACCTTCGGCCACCCGGATAGCGCCGGCATTCCCGCGGCGTTCACCCAGCACACTGTCGTCCTGCCGTTCAATGATATCGACGCCGTGAAGGCGGCGTTTGCGGCCAACCCCGGCCAGATCGCCGGCATCATCCTCGAACCCGTGCCCGGGAACGCGGGTCTCTACCTGCCCGCTCCGGGATACCTCGAGTCCCTGCGGGAAATCACGCGGTCAGACGGCGCTCTGTTGATCTTCGATGAGGTGATGACCGGCTTTCGTCTCGCCTGGGGCGGAGCGCAGGCGCGGTTCGGGATCACGCCTGACCTGAGCTGCTTTGGCAAGATCATAGGGGGTGGGTTGCCTGTGGGAGCGTTTGGCGGGCGGGGCGAGATCATGGATTGCCTGGCGCCGCTGGGTCCGGTGTACCAGGCGGGCACACTCAGCGGCAATCCTCTGGCAATGGCAGCGGGCATCGCCGCGCTTGAACTGCTGTCCGACGGTCAGGCTTACCGGCTGCTTGAATCCCTCGGTCAACGATTGGAAGCGGGGCTGACCGACGCCGCGCGAGCGGCGGGGATCCCGGTCCGGTTTAACCGTTGTGGCTCGATGTTTTGCGGCTACTTCACGAACCAGCCGGTCCACAATCTCGCCGACGCCATGCACAGTGACCGATCCCGCTTTGCCAAGTACTTCCACGGGATGCTCGAGAGCGGGATTTACCTGGCACCCTCCCAGTTCGAGGCCGGATTCCTCTCCACGGCCCATACGGTCGATGACATCGACCAAACCGTGGCGGCGGCGGCAAAAGTTCTGCGAACCCTTTAACCCTCCATTCCGAAAGCGTTAGCCTCCTTCCTACATGCGCATACTCGCCATCGACCACGGATCCAAGCGTATGGGCATCGCTGTCAGCGATGAACTGCGAATGATGGCCCACCCCGTGGAATACATCCCCGCCGAACCGTTCAACGCATTCCTCGCGCGGCTCAAAGAGCTATTGCATGAGAAGGAGGTGGACTTGGTCCTGGTAGGAATGCCTCGGAACATGGATGGCAGTTATGGGCCCGCCGCACTGAAAGTGCAGGAATTTGTGGCGGTGCTCAAGGAGGCCATCCCCATGCCGATCAAGGTTTGGGACGAGCGTCTCACCTCCGCTCAAGCCAACCGCTTTCTCATCGAAGCCAATGTGCGCCGCGAGAAGCGCAAAGAAAAGGTGGATAGAATGGCTGCCGCGATTCTGCTCCAGAGCTATCTGGACGGGCTGGCTTAGACCCCATTCCGGTTCCTCCGGATCTCCACCGCCATGACCGCCCCCCGCACCGTGCCGCCCCCAGACACGCTGAAGGTGCGGCTTGTCATCGCCTACGACGGCAGCCGCTATGCCGGGTGGCAGGTCCAGAAAACAGGCGTTGGAGTGCAACAGCGCCTCGAGGAAGCCCTGTCGCGGCTGTTTCCAAGCGCCCCGCGGCTTCACAGTTCAAGCCGGACAGACACAGGCGTCCACGCGTTAGGTATGGTGGCTCACTGCGAGGTGCCCCGCCTTGAACTCCGGATGCCCATGAAGAAACTGATGCTCGCGCTCAACGCGCACCTGCCCGAGGACATCCGGGTGAGCGCCGCCGCCCATTGCCGCCAGAGCTTCCACGCCCGCTTTGACGCCGCAGGCAAGCAATATCGCTATTTTGTCTGGAACCATCCCGCCATGAACCCCCTCCTGCGGCATCGAGCGTGGCATGTCACGCGCCCCCTGGACCTGGCCGCAATGCGGGCGGCGGCCAAGCTCTTCCTCGGCAAACACGATTTTAAATCGTTTGCCGCGACTCGAGGCTATGAGCCGGGGTCCACCGTTCGCACCGTCAGGAAGGTCGAACTGAAAGGGACGGGACCCATGCTCACGTTCATCATCGAGGGGGACGGTTTCCTCTATAAGATGTGCCGGGGAATGGCCGGCACGCTCATCCAAGTCGGGTTGGGAAAAATCCAACCCGGCGACATAACGAGGATTCTTACCAGCCGCGACCGCCGCGTGGCGGGCATGACCGCCCCGGCCCATGGTCTCGTGCTATGGAAGGTCTTTTATGGCCCGAAGAGCAAGACGACCCGCCTGACTGTACCTCTCTCGCCGGACGACGAATGACCGTTCTCCACACCAGACACGATTGGATATGAACGTGGTGCTCGTCGAGCCCGAGATCCCCCCCAACACAGGCAATGTCGCGCGTCTGTGCGCCGCGACCCGAACCACCCTCCACCTGGTGGAGCCGCTGGGGTTTCGCCTGGATGACGCCCAACTGAAAAGGGCTGGGATGGACTATTGGCAACAAGTCTCCTGGCATCGCTGGCCCAACTGGCTGGCCTTTGAACGGAGCCTTCCGCCATCGGCTAGACTCTGGTTCATCGAGTCCCGGGGCCCAAAGCACTATGCGGAGGTTACCTATGCCGCGTCCGACTATCTGGTCTTTGGGAGGGAAACCGCGGGTTTGCCGGAACGGTTGATCGAAGGGCGCCCAGATCAATGGTTGCGATTACCGATGTCCAACCCGGCAGCGCGGTCTCTGAACCTCTCCAACTGCGTGGCCATCGTCTTGTTCGAAGCGCTTCGCCAGCTCGGTTTTCCCGGAGAAACCCCGACGCCGGGTGAGGGCGCACGCCCTGCAACACGCGGCGCGTCCCTCTTATAGGGGCGCCCCCACCCGACGCTCTTTCACAGACAATTCAGCAGCGGCCCAGACCGACCACCGATGCCGCGCAGCTTGCCGCCGACAGAGTTCCAGTCCTACTTCAACGGGGCCGCGCTCACGCGAGCGCGGATATCGCACAGGCAGGACCCGGACCCGAATGATCCAGCGCGATCACGGAGGCTCCCCGGCGGGAACAGATGCGCTGCGTGACAGGACAACGCACCACGCGCTACCGCACGACCAGCACCTGGTCCGTGCCGCGGATCGAGCGGCCTCCGAACGTCTTCCCTGTCAGCGTGGCTTCCGTGTCGCCGGATTTGAGCTGGAGATCGGGAATCGAAAAGTGGACCACGAGGTCGTTGTATCCATCACGATTCACATCCTGGACCAAGGCCATCCACTTGCCAGACCCGTCGCGGCGCACCGAGGCGCCGGCGAGCCTGACGGTGGAGGGATCAACCGTTCCGGCGTCGAATGTCGCGGAGCCTGGGATAGTCACGCTCAACTGGCCGTTCGAGTGCAGCACGATCTTCGTGACGGCGCCCTTTCCACCCAGGTCAATCGCCACGCGAATGAAGGGCGCGGTTGACTCACGGCTGCGAAACACGCCCGCACCCCAGGTGCCGGCCACGCTGTACCCGTCCTGGTCGAACGTCAGGTCGAGCACCGAGCGAACGGGGATCTCAGACAAGCCCGAGCTGACGCTTTCCCAAGTGTCGCCCGCGTCCTTGGATCGGACCACGCTGCCCGCGCAGGAGGCGTAGAGCACACCGTCCGAGTTGAACGCTAAAACGGCTGCAAGACCAAGTTCTCCACCGCTGAGGCCATAACCGACAGTGTCGAAACCTGTCAGTTTCTGCCAAAGGTTCCCGCCATCGGCCGAGCGCCAGACACCGGGGTTGTGTTGGTCAGGCACAAAGTCAGTGTCAGTGGGTGCGGCAAAGATCGCCCCACTGGAACTTACGGCTGTTCCGACGAGCCAATGCCCCGCAAAGAACGGCACATGCCTCCAGGTCGCCCCGGCATCCGTCGAGACGTACAGGCCGTCGCCAGCGCCAGCCCCCCAGGTGGTGGCACTGAGAGTCTGTCCATCCTGCGACATGGATAGCGAGTAGATGGACATGGTGAGACTGCTCGATTGCCAGGTCAAACCGCCGTCGGAAGTGAAGAACACGCCTTGCGAAGTGCCAACAGCCAACCGGTCGTTTCTGTCGATCAGCAGACAGGTTGCGCGCGGTCCCGGTTCCGGGGGAACTGGATTGCCCACCCAGCGGTCCTGCCAGGTCAGGCCCCGGTCCGTTGACACAGCCACAGCATGCCAGGCGGCGAACACGGTTCCATGCGAGTCGATGGCGATGTCCCTGACGCCCATGGTATCCGACACCCACCGGTCAGGCGCGAGCGCAATCCACGAATTGCCACTGTCATCCGATCGAAAAAGCCCGGCGCCAATCGCGGCCGCGTAAATGGATCCCCGGCCATCCACAGCCACGGCAGACACGTCCGAGCCAATCATCCCGGTCTTGGACGGCGCCCACTCCTGTGTGACAGGGCCAGGCGAGAGACGCAGGACACCATCGCCAGCCGCCCCAGCGAGCACTGTTCCGTCGTTCGGAAGCGCCGCCACGGCCCAGATGCTGCGCCAGCCCATGCCGGGATTGCCGTTCAGGGTACCCAGCGGCTGCCAATTGTCGCCTCGGTCCGTAGAGTAGATGACCCCCCCATTCTGATAGACTCCGGCATAGACTGCCCCGTTCTGTCCGAACGCGAAACTGGTGGGGAAGTAGGCGAGGTTGTACGTGGGCAGCACTACGGTGCTACCGTCCAGGTTAATGCGCAAGGTGCCGTCGCCGTAGTTGAAGCCCACGAAGACGTCGCCTTCCGGCGACGCGGCGATTGGACCGACGAACTCCTTCACAAGAGACCAGCTCCACAGCGGGCCCGAGTAGTCCGCAGCCCGGTACTTGAGCGTCCAAGTCTCACCCGCATCCACGGATTTGTACACCGCATTTGTCGTCGCGGCCCAGGCGTCGCCGTTGGGAGCCACAGTAACGCCGACTCCCCATTCAGGCGCCTGCGGGTCGTCGAAGGGCAACAACACCTTCGTCCAGCTATCTCCATGGTCGTCTGAATACGACACTGCGCCTTCCCAACTTGAGGCCAACACCCGATGGTGCTGAACGGTGGACAAGATCGCCACGGCTGACGGACCGCCGGGCCCCTGCCACAGTACCGTCCACACCCAGGAACCGGCGTTCCTTGTTCCCCTGAAGATACCCCAGCCGTTGACGAGATACACGTCGCCGTCAGAGTCGGCGACGACCGGTCCCATCCAAATGCCTCCGCCCCCGTAATCGTGTGCGATGTTTCCGTTCGCCAGTTGCCAGGTGACTCCCTCGTCAAGCGAGCGGAACACCCCCGACGACTTCGCGCTGGCGAGGATTTCGCCGTCAGACAGCCGGGCGAAGCCGACGATTGCTCCACCTTCTGGCCCGCGAGTCTGAAGCCAGAAGTCGGTGGGGGTCTGCGAGAGAACCTGCGGCCCGGCGGCGCCAGCCGTCAAGACCAACGATAACAGAAGGAACCTTTTCATGGTATTTCTCGTGGTAAGGATGGTTGATGACTGTCTGCCACGGTTCCATGCACGTGGGCGCTGGCCTCCTATTGCTTTCTTTCTGTTTGGATCGAAACGACCGTGTGCCAGCCGAGCGAGCGTCAGCACTCCGGAGAGAGGAAGAGAGTCGCCCTCGCATCCGGATGAACTGAGCAGCAATCATAATGTTGAAGCCCTGCGGTAGCGTATGGCCGCAGATCAGCCCCGTCAAGCCGATTTCTCCCCCTACCCGAAATGCCGAAACGCCTAACTTCAACGGGGCCGCGCGCACGTGAGCGCGGAGATGCCAATGTCTGTCAACGCGAGCCAGTCCCCGTTGCTGCTTCAACGGGGCCGCGCTCACGTGAGCGCGGAGATCGCTGTCTCGAATGCGAGTCGGCGACAGGGCGTTGTGCTTCAACGGGGCCGCGCTCACGTGAGCGCGGAGATAATCCCAGCCCCATAAAGGGTTGCATTCGAATTGCGGCTTCAACGGGGCCGCGCTCACGTGAGCGCGGAGATTCTCCTGCGGGTCCGCATTCGGTTTCATCAGCACCTCGCTTCAACGGGGCCGCGCTCACGTGAGCGCGGAGATCTAAGCGAATTGATTGCAAAGGTTTTGGGGAGACTGGCTTCAACGGGGCCGCGCTCACGTGAGCGCGGAGATGTT
>ORJL010462120.1_pt1 | contig 17460 bp, 15 predicted proteins | sample 1779941 | NCBI WGS metagenome assembly ORJL01 (sample SAMEA104232317, study PRJEB22302) | groundwater metagenome | biome: forest; feature: aquifer; material: groundwater | place: USA | collected 2011-08-07 | depth 5.8 m | reverse complement strand
GACGATGATCGTCTTCGAGAACGTGACGAAGGTCTACGAGCCCGACGTCCTCGCCCTCAACGACGTCTCGTTCACGATCGACAAGGGCGAGTTCGTGTTCGTCGTCGGCGCCTCGGGGTCGGGCAAGTCGACCGTCGTGCGGCTGCTGCTGAAGGAGATGGAGCCCACGGCGGGCCGGATCGTCGTCGGGGGCCGTGACCTCACCCGCCTGAAGCGCTCGAAGGTGGCGCTGCTGCGCCGCAACGTCGGCTGCGTCTTCCAGGACTTCAAGCTGCTGCCCGACCGCAGCGCCGGCGAGAACATCGCCTACGCACTCCGCGTGCAGGGCGAGAGCGCGAACAACATCCGGCGCAAGGTGCCGGAGGCGCTCAACCTCGTGGGCCTCGCGCACAAGATGAACTCGCTCCCCGGCGAGCTCTCGGGCGGCGAGCAGCAGCGCGTCTCGATCGCGCGTGCCGTCGTCAACCACCCGCCCCTGCTCGTCTGCGACGAGCCGACCGGCAACCTCGATCCCGACACCTCGGTCGGCATCATGCAGCTGCTCTACCGCATCAACCGGGCCGGCACGACCATCCTGATGGTCACGCACGACCGCGAGATGGTGGACAAGATGCGCAAGCGCGTGATCGCACTCGACGAGGGCCGCCTCGCTCGCGACGAGCGGCGCGGCGGCTACGCCACCGAATGAGAATGAAGGTCGTCATCTCCGAGGCGGTCCGCTCGATCCTCGCGAATCTCTCGACGACGTTCGCGGCGATCCTGACCGTGCTGATCGCGATGTTCATTCTCGGGCTGGCGATCGGGCTCGGCACCTGGACGCTCTCCTGGAGCAACCACGTCAAGAAGGAGCTGCTGGTCAAGGTCTTCTTCTGCACGCCCTCGGCGCCCGGCTGCAAGGGCGACGCGACACCGGCCCAGATCGACGCCGTGCGCGAGCGGCTGCTCGCGATGCCCGAGGTGAAGGAGAACGGGATCCGGTTCATCTCGAAGGAGGACGCGCTGAAGATCATGCAGAAGCGCTCTCCCGAGCTGACCCGCGACCTGCCCGGCAACCCGCTGCCCGCCTCGTACGAGGTGATACCGAAGCGGGGGGAGGACGTCGAGGCGATCGCGAAGCGGCTCGAGCCCACGCCCGCGGGCGTGCACAAGGTCGACTACGGGAAGAAGACGGCGCAGCGGGTGCTGCGGGTGGCGCGCGTGTTCGAGATCGTGTTCCTCGCGGCCGTGCTGCTGCTGCTCGTCGCCTCGACGCTCCTGATCGCGAACACGATCCGGCTCTCGATCTTCTCCCGGCGGCGCGAGATCGAGGTGATGAAGCTCGTCGGCGCGACCAACTGGTTCGTGCGCGGCCCCTTCATGCTCGAAGGGCTCATCTGCGGCTTCGCGGGCTCGGCGATCGCCGTGCTGCTGCTCCTGATCGGCAAGGAGCTGGCGCTACCGGCGATCCTCGGCCACTTCGACACGGCCTCCGACGTCAAGGCGCTCTCCTTCGGGCTCAACGCCCTCATGCTGATGAGCGCCGGCCTCTTCATCGGGGCGTTCGGCTCCGGACTGACGCTCCACCGCTTCCTTCGCGTCTGAAAGGCGGGCCGTACCCTCGCCGCGGCGCGCCCCAGTGACCGAGCGCGTCGTCGTCGAGATCGCGAAGCGCGGCCGCCTCGTCACCGGTGAGCCGTTCTTCGAGCCGGGAGCGCCGCTCGTGCTCGAGACGAAGGGGCTCGGCGACACGGGCCCGGGGGATCTGGCGGCCGTGTGGACGGGCCCGGGCCGCGCGAGGCTCGAGCGCGTCTTCGGGCGTGCGGACGCGATCGAGGCCGTCCTCCTGGGCCTGTTGGCCCACTTCGGCGAGGGGGGACCGTTCGAGCCTCACGAGCTGCCGCGGCCCGGGCTCGAGGGCCGTGTCGACCTGCGTGACCTGCCGACCTTCACCATCGACCCCGAGACGGCGAAGGACTTCGACGACGCGCTCTCGCTGCGGCGCGACGGCGGCGGCCTGCGCGCCTACGTCCACATCGCCGACGTCGCCGCGTTCGTCCCCGCCGGCTCGCCGCTCGATCACGGCGCGGCGGGCCGCGGCTTCTCCGTCTACGTGCCCGGCCTGGTGGCGCCGATGCTGCCGCCCGAGCTGGCCGACGACGCCTGCAGCCTGCGACCGCACGTGGATCGGCTGTGTGTCACGGTCGAAGTGCCCTTCGACGGCGGTCTCGGCGCCGGCGAGCCGCTCTTCTACCGCTCGGTGATCCGCAGCGACGAGCGGCTGACGTACAGCCGCGCGGAGGCGATCCTCGCCGGCCGAGAGAGCGCGCCGTCCGACATCGACGACGGGTTGTGCCTCGCCGAGCGGCTGGCGACGGATTTGCGCCGGCGCCGCTTCGCGCGGGGTGCGCTCCGCGTGGAGAGCCCGGAGGAGACCTTCGCGTTCGACGGTGACGGGGGCGTGGCTCGGGCCTGGCGCGAGTCCGAGCCGCATGCCCACATGCTCGTCGAGGAGCTGATGATCCTCGCCAACGAGGCGGTCGCGGAGCTGCTCGCGGGCCGCCGCCGGGCCGCTCTCTACCGCGTGCACGAGCGGCCCGACCCGCAGTCGGTCGCGCTGCTCGTGGCGAAGCTCGCCGACCTCGGGGTTCCGACGCCACCGGTGCCCGAGCGGATGAGCCCGCAGGACGCCGAGCGGGTCGCTGCAGAGGCGTCCGAGCGCGTCGCCGCGTACGTCACGGGGTCGGCGCGGGGTCGCGACGCGTTTCCCGGGCTCGTGCTGCGGGCGCTCATGCGCGCCCGCTACGACCCCGCGAACCTCGGCCACTCGGGCCTTGCGAGCCCCGCGTACTGCCACTTCACCTCGCCGATCCGGCGCTACCCCGACCTCGTCTGCCATCGCGCCCTCCTGCACGAGCTCGGGCTCTCCGACGAGCGCGTCCCCGAGGATCTGGGTGCTCTCGCCGAGCACTGCTCGGCGCGCGAGCGTGCGGCCGCCGGGGTCGAGTATCGCGCCGACGAAATCTGCCTCGCCTGGCTGCTCGATCGTCGCCTGTACGAGGAGGGCTGGGACACCGTCTTCGCCGGGGAGATCGTCGGCCTGATCGGCGCCGGGCTGTTCGTCCGCTTCGGCGAGGTCTTCGAAGGCTTCCTGCCCTCGCGCCGGCTCGGCGGCGACCGCTTCGAGCCGAACCAGCTCGGAACAGAGCTCGTCGGTCGCCGCGGTGGCCGCTACCGCCTCGGCGACCCGGTCGAGGTGCGCGTCGAGCGGATCGAGAAGGCGGCCGGCAAGGTCGAGCTCACCCGCGCCTCGGCGTAAGGGTCACCTCGGCCGCGGCGGCCTCGGGAAGAATGCGCTCGTCCGGCGCACGTACTCCTCGTATCCCGGCTTCCGCCGGCTGAGCGAGCGTTCGAGCAGCGTCACGCCCGACACGCGCATGAGCAGGAACGACATGAGCACTGGTCCCACGGCCGTCCACCACGGCGCGCCGAATGCGAGCGCGGCGAGGAAGAGCCCCCACCAGACACAGAAGTCGCCGAAGTAGTTCGGGTGTCGTGTGTAGCGCCAGAGGCCGGTGTCGAGCACCCTGCCCGCGTTCGCTGCGACCGCTTTGAAGCGGACGAGCTGGAGGTCGCCCACCGTCTCGAACACGAGCCCGACAGCCCAGAGCGCGACTCCGGCGCCCGCGAGCCACCCGAGCCCCTCGCCGGGCCCGGGGTCCTGCCCGAGCTGCACCGGCAGCGAGACGACCCACATCAGCAGCCCCTGGAGAAGAAAGACGGTGCCGAGGCTGACTAGCGTGAAGCGGTTGCCCCAGCGCTTTCTCATCGCCACGTAGCGGAAGTCCTCGCCCTTGCCGAGGTTCCGCCAGGAGAGATACGCCGAGAGCCGCAGCCCCCACACGGTCGTCAGCGCGACGAGCAGGACGCTCTCCCGGTCCAGGCTGCCCGCGGTGGCTGCGCTCGTCCACGCGACGACGGCGAAGCCGAGCCCCCAGAAGGGATCCACGATCGAGGCGTCGCGCAGGACGACGCTGAGCGCCCAGAGCGCCGCCATCAGCGCCGCGATCACGCCCGCGTTCGTCAGCAGGACGTCGCTCATGCCGCCGCCTGCTCTCCGATCCAGTCGTCCACGTCCTGCCAGCGGGCGAGTATCCACTCGATCCGCTCGTCGCGCCCCGGCGGGATCTCCGAGTGCGGGAAGCGCGTGAAGCGGATGCGCACCGTGCGGCCGATCAACCCGCCGCTCCAGATGTTCGCGATGTGGGAGAAGCCGTCGAGCCCGTGGTGGGCGCAGACGACGACGTCCGCGCCGGCGTCGAGCAGCGCGAGCGGCCCGCCGAGCCGCGGCGGCAGCACGTGGTGCAAGCGCTCCGCTGCTGCGTGGAGCCGGGCGTCCGCCGTCGCGAGCTTCTCGAGCGCGCGCGCCCGCTTCGCCTCGGTGAAGCGGGTTCCCTCGGGGTAGATGAGCATGCCCTCGCCCGCGCCGAGCCCCTGTGCCAGGTCACGGACGCGGCCGATCTCGCGCCCGGCGTCGTCGGAGCCGCGCGCGATGAAGACGTTCGGCAGCCGGTTACCCGCGATGTCGATCGCCGGGTCGGAGAGCAGCTCCCGCTTGAGCACGTAGCGCAGCCGGATCCCGTGCGGCGCCGCGACGAACGTCGCGGGGACGAGGTTGTCGATGATGCTCGCGTGGCGCATGAACACGACGATCGGCCCAGGTGTCACGTGCTCCGAGCCCTCGACCTCGAAGCGCAGCCCGAAGGCGCGCCTGATCGCCCCCATGAGGACGGCCGCCCACCAGGCCTGAAGACCCCATGCCGCCTCGGTCAGGCGCTCGCGGCGCCCGAGCGCAACGACCCACGAGACGGCGAGCGCGGCGAGGCATGCGGCCTCGACGGCGAGATAGAGCCAGAGGACGAACAGGAGCCGCGTCGCCATCCAGGGCCGCCCGCGGCGCATCGCGTCGACCACGACGGCGACGAGGGCGAGCACGGGCAGCGCGGCCGTCGCGAGCAGGAAGCCGCCGAGGAAGAGCGGCACCGTCCGCAACCGCCGCAGGATCGCTGCTCTCCGTTCGCTCCCCGCCATGCATGAGTCCTATCACGGCATGAGGGTTTTCCCGCAGCCGGCACGCGCCGAATACCCGATGCGACACCCCCGTCCCCCCGGGAATGCTGAACCCGTGCTCAGGGCTCTCACCTTGCGCAAGGTCCTCAAGTGGAGCCCGGTCGTCCTCGTCGCCCTCTTCCTCCTCGCGCAGGCCGTTCCGTACGGCCGCAACCACCACAAGCCCGCCGGCGCGAACGAGCCCGCCTGGGACAGCGGCCGCACGCGCGAGCTCGTAGGCAGAGCCTGCTTCGACTGCCACTCGAACCTCACGACGTGGCCGTGGTATTCCAACGTGGCGCCGTTCTCGTGGCTGATCCAGAACGACGTCGACGGCGGGCGCAGCACGCTGAACTTCTCCGAATGGCCCCGCTACAACGGGCAGGCGCAGGAGGCCCTGGACGCGCTGCTCGGCAACGAGATGCCGCCCTGGTACTACACGATCATGCACTCGAAGGCGAAGCTGTCGAAGACCGAGAAGGCGGAGCTCGCCCGCGGCTTCGAGCGCACCTTCGGCGTCACGGCCGGGGCCGGCGGCTAGCCGCCCTAGACTTGGGGCGTGGCCCGCCCGACCGGAACCAAGCAGATCGCGGACAACCGCCGCGCGCGGCACGACTACCAGCTGCTCGACCGCTACGAGGCGGGGATCGTGCTCACCGGCACCGAGGTGAAGTCGCTGCGCGACGGCCGCGTCACGCTCCAGCACGCCTACGGCGACGTGCGCGGCGGCGAGGCCTGGCTGATCGGCGCCGACATCGCCGTCTACACGCAGGGCGGGCGCGAGAACCACGAGCCCGCCCGCGACCGCAGGCTCCTCCTGCACCGGCGTGAGATCGACTCGCTGTACGGCAAGCTCAGGGAGAAGGGCCTCACGCTCGTCCCGACTCGGCTCTACTTCAAGGACGGCAAGGTCAAGGTCGAGCTCGCGCTCGCCCGCGGCAAGGAGAAGGGCGACAAGCGCCGCGACCTGGCCAAGCGAGACGCCGAGCGCGAGATGCAGCGCGCCCTCAAGAGCCGCCGCTAACGGCCAAGTAACACCGTGTTACTTGGCGAGCGGGCCGCGCACGGTCACGTAGCCGGGTTCGAGCACGTAGCCGAAGCGCCGGTTGAGCGCGCGAATCGGGGCGTTCCGCTCCTCGTTCTGGGTCTGCAGCTTCCGGTAGCCCTGACGTTTCGCGTAGCCGATCTGCGTCGCCTTCAGCGCCCGGGCGACTCCACGGCCGCGCCAGGCGCGGCGGACTGCGGTGAGGTCGTGGTAGACGGTCTCCGTCTCCTCGCCGAAGGCGAGCTTCGCGTAGCCGGCGACCTCGTCGCCCGCGACCGCGACGAACACCCCCTCCGCCCGGTCGCCCGCTCCCTGCATGTCGCGCGAGAGCCACTGCTCGAACGGGCCGATGTCCACCTCCTCCTCGCCGGGGATGTCGCGGTGTGCCTCTCGCGCGGCCTCGTAGATCCCGGGCGCCAGCTCGGGCCGCTCGGCCCAGGTGACGATCTCGACCCCCGGCGGCGGCTCGACCGCCGGCTCGTCGAGCGCCGTGAGGTCGAGCACCATTCGCGAGTTGCGACCCACCTCGACGAAGCTGCGCCGCTCGGTCCAGGCGAGCGCGTCGGGATCGTCCTCGCCCACGTGCAGCTCGATCTCCCGCGCGCCGCGCGCAGCGGCCCACACGGAGAGCGCCGAGTAGAGGGCGCTCCCGATTCCGCGACCGCGCCGGTCGGGGAGCACGGCGATGTCGCCGGCTGCCACGCCGGGCTCGCTGAACCAGCCGACGTACGCCAGCCCGGCGCCCGCATCTACTCCGTCCTCCGAGGCGAGGAGCCAGACCATGTCCTCGGCCTGCCGCCGCCAGTCGTGCAGACCTGTGGCCGTTCGCTTCTCCCGCGGGGAAACCGCGTTCTGGACGGCGAGCCAGCGCTCGAGCGCCTCCCCGCCTTCGACCTCGATGATCTCCATGCCGCAAACCCTAGCTCCGGCATGGAAATCGCACCCCGGAGAGAGTAGGCTCGACCCTTCATTTTCCAGGGCAAAGGAGGCCGCCTTGAGACGCGTCGCGATCACAGTCAACGGCGCCCGGCACGAGCTGGAGCTCGAGCCGCGCGAGCTCCTCGTCTACGTTCTGCGCGAGCGCCTCGGCCTGACCGGCACGAACGTTGGCTGCGACACCTCCTCGTGCGGCGCCTGCACGGTGCTGCTGAACGGGGAGTCGGTCAAGTCCTGCACGGTGCTCGGCGTCCAGGCCGACGGCACCGACATCACCACGATCGAGGGCCTGGTGACGAACGGCGAGCTCCACCCGGTGCAGCAGGCCTTCCACGAGAGCCACGCGCTCCAGTGCGGCTACTGCACCCCCGGCATGGTGCTGGCGACGGTGAGCCTGCTCGCCGAGAGCCCGCACCCGAGCGAGGAGGAGATCCGAAGCGGGCTCGACGGCAACCTCTGCAGCTGCACCGGCTACCACAACATCGTCAAGGCCGTCCAGGCCGCGGCGGGGGCATAGGGAGGAGGGGAGATGACGACCGCCGAGACGCAGACGGGCGCCTACATCGGCACGTCCGTCCCGCGCAAGGAGGACCGCGCGCTCCTCACCGGCCGCGGCCGCTACGTGGACAACCTGAGCGTCCCCGGGATGCTCTGGCTCGCCGTCGTGCGCAGCCCGCACGCCCACGCGCGCATCAAGAAGGTCGATCTGAAGGCCGCCCGCGCGGCCGAGGGGGTCGTTGCGGCCTACAGCGGCGACGACCTCGCCGGCGACTTCGCCGGACCGCTCCCGTGCGCCTGGCTGGTCACCGAGGACATCAAGGCGCCCGCCCACTGGCCGCTCGCCCGCGACAAGGCCCGCTACGCCGGCGACGGCGTCGCGGTCGTCGTCGCCGAGAGCCGCGCCGCCGCGAAGGACGCGGCCGAGCTCGTCGCCGTGGACTACGAGCCGCTGCCGGCCGTCACCGAGGTCGAGGCCGCGGCCGCCGACGGCGCCCCCGTCCTGCACGACGACTTCGGCACGAACGTCTCCTACGTCTGGAAGCTCGACGCCGGCGAGGTGGAGCGCTGCTTCGCCGACGCGGCCGTCACCGTCAAGGAGCGCTACTTCCAGACCCGCCTGATCCCCAACGCGATCGAGCCGCGCGGCGTGCTCGTCCAGCCGAACCCGGCGACGGGCGAGCTGGCGCTCTTTACCTCGACCCAGGTCCCGCACATCCTGCGCACGCTCTCGGCGATGGTGATGGGCGTCCCGGAGTCGAAGATCCGCGTCGTCGCCCCCGACGTCGGCGGCGGCTTCGGCTCGAAGCTCAACTTCTACGCCGAGGAGGCGCTCGCGATGGCGATCGCCCGCAAGCTCGGTCGCCCGGTCAAGTGGATCGAGGAGCGCAGCGAGGCCTACGTCGCCACGATCCACGGCCGCGACGTCGTCCAGGAGATCGAGCTCGCGGCGACCGCCGAGGGCAAGGTGACCGCCGTCCGGACGAGGCTGACCGCCGCGATGGGCGCCTACCTCCAGCTCGTCACGCCCGGCGTGCCCCTGCTCGGCGCCTGGCTCTACGCCGGCTGCTACGACGTCGCCGCCTACTCGTTCCAGTGCACGGGCGTCTTCACGAATACGACGCCGACCGACGCCTACCGCGGCGCCGGCCGGCCCGAGGCGACCTATGCGATCGAGCGGGCGATGGACGCGCTCGCCCGCAAGCTCGGCAAGGACCCGGTCGAGGTGCGCCGACTGAACTTCATCAAGGAGTTCCCGGCGACGATCGCCTCAGGCCTGACGATCGACTCGGGCGACTACCACGCCTCGCTCGACAAGGCGCTCGCCCTCTCCGGCTACGAGGCGCTGCGCGCCGAGCAGAAGGCCCGCAAGGAGCGCGGCGACGTCAAGCAGCTCGGCATCGGCCTCTCGACCTACAACGAGATGTGCGGCCTCGCCCCGTCGCGGATCCTCGGCGCGATCCGCTTCGGCTCGGGCGGCTGGGACGCGGCGACGGTCCGCTTCCTGCCGACCGGCACGGTGCAGGTGATCACCGGCACCTCGCCGCACGGGCAGGGGCACGAGACGTCGTGGTCGCAGATCGTCGCCGACCGCTTCGGCATCTCGCCCGACGAGGTCGAGGTGCTGCACGGCGACACGGCGATCTCGCCCATGGGGATGGACACCTACGGCAGCCGCTCGCTCGCCGTCGGCGGCGTCGCGCTCTGGCACGCGGCCGAGAAGGTGATCGTCAAGGCGCGCACGATCGTCGCCCACCAGCTCGAGGCGGCCGAGGACGACCTCGAGTACGCCAACGGCCGCTTTACCGTCAAGGGCACCGACAAGGGGATGCACGTCAAGGAGGCGGCGCTCGCCGCCTGGCTGGCGCACAACCTCCCCGACGGGCTCGAGCCGGGGCTCGAGGAGACGGCGGTCTACGACCCGCCGAACTTCTCCTGGCCCGGCGGCGCGCACGTCTCTGTGGTCGAGGTGGACACCGAGACCGGCGACACGCGCCTCGTTCGCTACGTCGCCGTGGACGACGTCGGCAAGGTGATCAACCCGTCGATCGTGGACGGCCAGATCCACGGCGGCGTCGCCCAGGGCATCGCCGCCGCGCTCTACGAGGAGGCGGCCTACGACGAGGACGGCAATCTGACGACCCCGAACATGACCGGCTACCTCGTCCCCTCGGCCGCCGACCTCATCTCGTTCGAGACGGCGCGCACCGAGAGCCCGAGCCCGACGAACCCGATGGGCGTCAAGGGCGTGGGGGAGACGGGCACGATCGCCGCGACGGTGTGCGTGATGAACGCCGTCGTGGACTGCCTGGCCCAGTTCGGCGTCGACGACCTGCAACTGCCCGCGACCCCGGAACGAGTCTGGCGGGCGCTCGAGGAGGCACGGCGATGATCCCGGCACGGTTCGACTACGAGGTCGCCGACTCGCCCGAGCACGCGCTCGAGCTGCTCGGCTCCCGCGAGGACGCGAAGGTGATCGCCGGCGGCCACTCGCTCGTCCCGGCGCTGAAGCTCCGCGTTGCGCGGCCGGCCCTGCTCGTGGACATCGGCCGCCTCGACGGCCTCGCCGGCGTCCGCGACGCGGGGGAGCAGCTCGCGATCGGGGCGCTGACGCGGCACGCGGCGCTCGCCCGCGACCCGCTCCTGCAGGAGCACTGCCCGATCGTCGCCTGCGCGGCCGGGCTGATCGGCGACCCGCAGGTGCGCCACCGGGGCACGATCGGCGGCTCGCTCGCCCACGGCGATCCCGCCTCCGATCTGCCGGCGGTCGTGCTCGCACTCGGGGCCGAGCTGGTCGTGCGCGGCTCCGGCGGCGAGCGCGTCGTCCCCGCCGCGGACTTCTTCCGCGGCGTCTTCGAGACGGCCGTCGGGCCGGGTGAGCTCCTGACGGAGATTCGCGTGCCGAAGCTCGGCACCTTGGCCGGCTGGTCGTACCTGAAGTTCCGGCGGCGCGCCCAGGACTGGGCGACCGTCGGGGTCGCGGCGGTGCTCGGGCGCGACAACGGGACGGTGACCTCCGCCGCGGTCGCGCTCGTGAACATGGGCGGGACGCCGCTGCGGGCCGCCGGAACGGAGGCCGCGCTCGTCGGTGGGAGCTCGGCTGCGGACGCCGCCGCAGGGATCGCCGACGGCACGCAGCCGCCGAGCGACCCGGGCGCGAGCAGCGAGTTCCGCGCTCACCTCGCGCGCGTCGTCGGCCGCCGGGCGATCGAGGAGGCGCTGGCGCGCTAGGCTGTAGAGGAAGAGATACGGGGGCGACCTGGTTTCGACGTGGTCGGTTCTCCGGCAGAGTTGCGAGCCGAGGTCGCCGGTAGGCCTCGTAAATCAACCGGCAACAACGCAAGTGCGAAGCACGAATTCGCACTCGCCGCCTAGACACTAGGTGGCGACGTCGCCCCGGGGTGGGCCCGAGCCCCGGTCAGCGGCGCCAGAAATCGGGCTCGGCGCCGAGGGAGAGCCACTCGCCCAAGGCGCGACACTTCAGGAGGGCTAGTCCGTCGGTAGGCCGTCTGCGAGCCGGCCGCCGGGCGAAACCAAAGCGCAGACTACGCTCGTAGAGACTCTGTTCGGTGCGATCGCGGACGGGGGTTCGATTCCCCCCGCCTCCACTACGCCGGCAAGTCCGGCGCCTTCGGCGCCATGACGACTTGCCGGCGTTCGTCTCCAGCGTTGGTGAGCCGCGCTCGCCATGTCGGTCGCGGCGACGCGTGGCAATCACAGCAAGACCTGACCCGGGTCCTGTCCCGATACGCTGGCCGTATGGCACTTCACAAGTTCAGGGTGGGCGATCTCGTTCAACCCAAAGACGAGTTGTCGCTCTATCTCGCCAATCTCGCAATGGCCTTCAACGACCTCGTCTTCACGAACGTGAAGATGGACGAAGCCACTGCGAGCTGGGAGCGCTTCTATTGGTCGCGCCTTGCGTTCGCACACTTCAACGAGGTCATGCTCTACCTCGAGGAGAAGCGTGGCGACCCGGACGTCGCCGATTTCATCGCTCGCCTGTCGAAGGAGGCGCAGGAGAGCTACGGCAAAGCACTACGCAGCTACGACGAGAACCGCGGTGTCCTGAATCGGCTTCGGGATGAGACGGTCTTCCACTACCCGAAGGGCAAGAGCGTCAAGGCCATCAGCAAGGCGATCGAGCGAGCCCAGGACGACGAGGGAGTGGCAGGATCGGAAAAGTCCGACAAGGTAAAGGATGCACGGATGTTCTTCGCAGACGACCTGTTGGCGCGAATGGTTTTCAATGCTGCCGGTGGCAGCGAGGAGGCCTACGTGCATCTGGTCGAAAGACTCGCAGAGGCGGTGCGGGACTTCATGAAATTCACGAATGCCGCCCTCGACCAGTTGTTTGTCGAGAGGCTTCACTCTGGGCCCTCGACGGCGGCTTCGTGAACACCGGACTCCAGGACCGCGATTTAACTCCGCGCGTGTGATGACCTGGCCTGGGGACGAGGAGCGGCGCCTCGGACACACCGTCGTCCTGCAGGAGGCCGCCTGAATCCCAACGTCTATTTTCCTGTCAGTCGGGAGCGAGCTCAGCCTCGGCGCGGATCCGGTCCATCGCGTCGATGAGCGGGCGGATATTGTGAACGTAGTAGTCCCGCCCAAGGAGATCAGCGAAGGCGTCGCCGACGATCATGAAGACTTCTTCGAGGAGATGGCCCGCGTACTCGACGTGGCTGGCGCGGTTTCGTGCGTCCGGGTGCGGCCCGTATGCAAACCGCCGCAGCGGGATCGAGACTGACTCCGGCATCACGCTCCGCTGATGGTGGCTGCCTTCGGAGAGCAGGCTGTAGAGGTCCCGCCCTAGCTCCACGACGTCTCCGACTTCCGGCTCGATACCCGCTGCCCGCATCCGTTCGTCTGCGAGGGCCTGCTTGCGTCCTTGCACCTCCCTGGCCTCGCGCGGCCGGATGTACTCGCCGGCGAGCCAGCGTCGAACCACGACTTCTTCCTCGTGGAATGAGAGGGCTGAGAGCAGCTGTGATGCTTCGTGCAGCGCGCGGAGTGTCCCGATGGCCTCAGACGCGAACCCGCCGCGCAGATCGTGTAGCAGGGCGTTGCTGATAGCGAGGCACCGCCCGCTCATCTCCCAGGTCGCCGCCCAGCGCGTATCCGCGCCGAGTTCCAGATCGGTTTCGTCAGCGAGCCTCTGATGGGTCTCGATCAGCGCGCTCACACCCGCCTGGTAGACGGCAATGTGAGCGTCGATGCGCGGCTGAAACTCCGCGTCGAAGTACGCGGCCTGCGCATCGGCAAGCTGCCGCAGTCGCACGACGTCAACGGGGAGCGGGCGAGCCTGAACGGGCGGCTCCAGATCCTGCTCGGGTTCGGGCTCACCGTTCTCGAAACGGTTCATCGATGGAAATCGTACGGGCTCAGCTGGTCGGTGACGAACACGTGTTCCGTCCGACGCGGGTGGGACCTATGCAGGCACGAAACTGACGGCCAGCTCGTTCAGTCCTGAGAAGTCGACGCGGCATTCATTTCCTGCTTCTCCTCGTGCGGGTTGATCTCGTGCTTCGCCTCGGTGGCGAGTACTGGGTTCGGCGGGCTCTCTGAGACATCCCCTTCGTCTTCGCCCTCGCCGGTGAGGAGTTCATCTTCCCTCATGCGTTCGCCCCGGATCTCAAACGGTCCGCTGCGGATCGACTCAGCGGAGAATCGGTGAATGGCAACGCTCCGACCAAAGGTGTAGGTGTGGGCGGCGGTTACGACCACCCGAAGCCGCGCTCGTGATCCCAGCGCGAGGAGACTCTCAAGTTCGATCGTCCCTGCCCTGATTTCGGCTTGGAGAGGTTCCGGTAGGAGCCTCATTTGATCTTCAGAGATGTGGTGGATGCGCAGCCGCAGGGCGGTGTTCCATTTGACGTAGGCCAGATCTCCTGTACGCCCGACCGGAACGGTGATCATGTACCAGGTCGCGGGCACCAGGTCGCGGGCGCAGATTCTCGAAGGCCGCGAATGTGCAGCGTCGCCGAGACGTGGAGATCGACCGCAGCCGTATGAGGGAGCATTGCCCGCCGCTTGTTTCGAACCTTGATCCGGTAACGCCAGCGGGCGGAGTCAGTCTCATCCCGGAGCTTGCTGATCTCGGGGATGATCACGAGCCGGGGCCGGATGAAACGGGCGACGATCCACCAGCTCGTCAAGCCCGTGATGAGGCCGATGGCAACGCCTATGAGGATGTCGAATAGCACCGTGTGTGTCCCTGTTCATCCGATCCCGGAACAATAGTCCTGCTGCTCCCTCGACAGGATTTTCCGCAGGCTCGATTCCCCCCGCCTTCATAACGCCGGCAAGTCCGCTCGCGCCTGCGGCGAGAGCATGACGACCTCCGGGCGTCGGACTCCCGGGGACGCGGCGGCAGTGAGCCGCGCCCGCCATGTCGGTCGCGGCGACGTGTGGCAGTGCAGGACCTGATCTCGGGTCCTGAGGTTCTGTTCGGTGCGATCGCGTACGGGGGTTCGGTGTCGTCGCATGGGTCGTGTAGTGTGCTGCGGCACATACCGTCGAACCGCAGTCGCGAGCGGGTGGTCGCACATCTTCTGATGTCCTACTGCCCGTCGCCAGTCGGGGAAGCGGACCCGATCTAGGCGGCCACGGCCGCACGAGAGGAGACATCGTGACGCAGTTCACGCTGCCAGTCGCGGACGGCAACTACAAGACGTGGACGATGCAAGTTGAGAACATCGGCTTCTTGCTCGAACGGCTCGGCCGCGACTGCGATGATCTGCAGTATCTGCGCGAGCTCACACAGAACGCCCTGCAGGCCGGCGCGAAGAAGATCGTCTGGGACGTCGACTGGACGATCTGGGAGGCAACCGGCATCTACAAGCTCTGCATCATCGACGACGGCTGCGGGATGACCGCAGAGGAGATGCTCCGCTACATCAACCATCTCTCGTCGTCGACGCACGTCCAGGCCCACGACGGCAATTACGGCGTCGGCGCGAAGGTCGCGGCCGCGACGCGCAACCCGGCGGGCGTCATCTTCCAGAGCTGGAAGGACGGGAAGGGCTCGATGATCCAGCTCTGGCGCGACCCCGTCACTGACGAGTACGGGCTGCGTCAGTTCGAGCTTTCGAACGGCCAGTGGAGCTACTTCGTCCCGCTCGACGACAAGGCGAAGCCGAACGAGCTTGGCGGGAGCGGCACCAAGGTCACGCTGCTCGGCCTCGATCCCGGCCACGACACGATGAAGGCTCCTGACGATGTTCCGACGCCTTCACGCTGGGTGAACCGCCACCTGAACGCGCGTTACTTCAAGTTCCCGGCCGAGGTCGAAGTCAAGACCCGCGAGGGCTGGGAGGCCGACCGCAGCGACAGCAAGCGCAACATCCTTCGCACCGTCCGTGGGCAAGAGAACTACCTCGACCAGAACAGCGACGCGAGGGGCGTCGTTTCGCTCTCAGAGGCGCATGTCCACTGGTGGATCCTCGCCGACACGGACTCCCGCCGCGACGCCTCCGAGGTTGTCAACACCGGCCACTTCGCGTCGCTGTACCACGACGAGCTCTACGAGATGCGCACCGGCCGCTCCGGTGTCACGAGGCTGCACCAGTTCGGCGTCATCTTCGGCCACGATCGCGTCGTCCTCTACGTCGAGCCGATGAACGGGCCTGCCCGGCCGCTTGAGGCGAATACCGCGCGGACACAGCTGCTGCTGAAAAAGCAGCCGCTCCCGTACGCGGACTGGGCGCACGAGTTCCGCGCACAGATGCCGCAGGAAATCAAGGATCACATGGACGCAGTGATCGCGAGTGCCGGCACGTCGAGCCACCGTGAGTCGATCGCCGAGCGGCTGAAGAGCTACAGCAAGCTCTTCCGGCTCTCCCGCTACCGGATCAGGCCGGAGGGCAGCCGCACACTCGCCGACCCGGTGCTTGCCGGGCGGAAGCTGGCAGCACTCACCACTACCAGGCCGGAGATTGATCCACCGGCAATACCCCGGACGCGGAAGCCGAGCGACCCGATCGGCCCGATGCTCGCCGCGATGCTCGCCGACGAGGGCGAGTCGGGCGACGAGGACAACTCGAAGGAGCAGGATCTCCCGACGATCACCTGGGTGTCGATCGCGGACGGCAGCCGCGGGTCGGAGTATCTCGCCGATCGCGCCGCGACGTACCTCGTCGATGACAACATGATCCAGGCGAACGCGGACTTCCGCGTCTTCACCGACATGGCCGACTTCTGGTGTGATGAGTACGGCGTCGAGACCGGCAACAAGGCCGTGGTGGACGTCGTCCACGAGTGGTTCGAGCAGGCACTCGTCGAGACGGTGATCGGTACTCAGGCGCTTCAGGGCGAGCGACTATGGTCGCCGCAGGACATCGCGAAGGCCCTGTCTGAGGAAGCGCTGACCGCCGCGGTAATGCAGCGGTACCACGTCGCCAACTCGATCAAGCGCACGCTCGGCGCCAAGATGGGCTCGCTCAAGGGCAAGAGCACGGTGACCGGGGCGGCGGCGTGATGAGCGCCCATGCCCTCAGGGCGGGGTCACCGAGCGCGGGGTTAACTTGCAATCAGAGACATCACGCCCCCGGCGCTGCGCGTTCCTGTAGCGCCGCGGGCCCGGGTTCCCGAATGTCGGACATGGCCCTGCGGATGCGGGGTCAGATCTCGCCTTACGACACCGCGCGGACAGCCCGGATCTGGAGCGTTCCCTCCCACTGGGAAAGGTAGTCCAGCTTGTTGCAGCCGCCGAGCCGGCCTTCGCCCGCACCTGGACACGGTGTTGCCCGGCCGCGACCTCGAAGGTGTACTCGGGCGTGCTCTTGCTCGGCCCGAGGTAGGGCGAGAGGCGCTTCGGGCCCCCGTCGACGGAGATGCGGAGGCGCGCGTCGGAGCAGTGCCTGGACGATGTGGTGAAGTGCGCGACCAGCGGCCCCTTCCCGGTCCTCACCGTCACCGCGAAGACCTCCCGGCAGATCTTGTTCCGACCCGTGCACGTGATGAGCTTCTTGGACGTCGTGGTGAAGGTCGAGGCAGGCGTGGTCGTCCCCGGCCGCGTGGCGCGGCCCGAGAACGGGGTCGCCGGCGAGGTTTGGCGGGAGTTCGCGAGCGCGAGCTGCATGACCGTGCCGGTCGAGCCCACACTGCCCGTCAGCGTCTGCTTGCCCGCGCACGGGGGCGCGTCGTCGGCTCCGCTCGCCCGCACGAGCGCGAGGCTGACCGCGCCGTCGCCGGCCCAGAATCTCAGCGCGCTTGCCTCGTGCTCCGACTCCACGTCTGCTGCGGGAAGCTGGCTGCGTTGTGCGGAGATCCGCGAAAGAGGGGCCTTTCGGCTCCATCTCTCGGTGGGAAGAAACTCTGCATGTAGTGGAGGCTTATGCCAAGTTGTGTGGAAACGTGGCATAAGCTAGGTGACGACACCAGGTTTCTGCGATGGCCACGACTCCCGCATTCCTCGTCCACGACCGCGACGTCAAGCGCGTCTGGCGCCCGCGTGGCGACCTTCCCGGCGGACGCCGGACGAGGCAGGTGTACGAGTACCACGCGTACGTGCCCCGGAAGATCGCAGCTGTCGATCCGGTGCTCGCGGCCTCGACAGTCGAGCAGGTGCGGCGCGCGGAGGATGCCTGCCGTGCGCTGAACGAGGATCCGCCGACCCTCCTGAGCCTCGAGGCCGTGGCCCGCCAGCTGCTGCGTGCCGAGGCCGTCGCGTCGTCGCGGATCGAGGGACTGGTGCTCTCCCACAAGCGGCTCGCCGAGGCGGCGTTCGTCCGGGAGCGCCACGACCCTGATGCGCGCGCCGTGCTCGCCAACGTGCTGGCGGTCGAGCGCGGCATCGAGCTCGTGACAGCCGCGCCGGAGGTCAGCGTCGGTCTCCTGGTCGAAGTGCATCGAGTGCTCTTCGAGGGCACGCGCGACGAGCGGCTCGGGGGCCG
>ORJL010548990.1_pt1 | contig 17464 bp, 14 predicted proteins | sample 1779941 | NCBI WGS metagenome assembly ORJL01 (sample SAMEA104232317, study PRJEB22302) | groundwater metagenome | biome: forest; feature: aquifer; material: groundwater | place: USA | collected 2011-08-07 | depth 5.8 m | reverse complement strand
TGATGTCCCGCTCGTGCCACAGCGCCACGTTTTCCAGGGAGGTGACAGCATAGCCGCGCATCAGTCTGGCCAGTCCGCAGACGCGCTCGCAAACCTCAGGCTTTCGCTTGTGAGGCATGGCCGATGACCCCGTCTGTCCCTCGGCGAAGGGCTCCTCCGCTTCCAGCACTTCGGTGCGCTGGAGTCCTCTGATTTCCAGGGCGAACTTTTCCAGAGAGCTGGCGATAATCGCCAGCGTGGTCAGGTACTGCGCGTGCCGGTCGCGTTGAATGATCTGAGTGGAAACGGGGGCCGGCGTGAGGCACAGCCGGGCGCAGGCGATGGTCTCGATCTCCGGCGGCACCGTGGCGTAGGTCCCAACCGCGCCGGATATCTTTCCCACGGCAATGACCGACTTTGCCTCGTCCAGGCGCTGGATATTCCTTTTCATCTCTTCCACCCAGACCGCCAGCTTCAACCCGAAAGTGGTGGGTTCGGCATGGACGCCGTGGGTGCGTCCGGTCATGATGGTCTTCTTGTGCTTCAGTGCTTTTTCCGCCAGCGCCAGGGTCAGTTTGACGAGTCCGGCCCTTAGCAGTTGGGTCGCCTGGACGATCTGGAGGCTCAGAGCGGTATCCATGATGTCTGAAGAAGTCAGGCCCATGTGGACGAACCGGGATTCCGGCCCGATGGTCTCGCCGACGGCGCGCAGGAATGCGGTGACATCGTGGTGGGTTTCCTTGAGGATTTCTTCCAGCCGCGCCACGTTGACCTTGGCTTTCTTGATCTTGGGGATATCATCATGGGGTATGGAGCCGAGTTCGGCCCAGGCCTCGCAGGCGGCTATCTCCACGCGCAGCCAGTTCTCAAATTTGTTTTCATCGGTCCAGATGGCCTTCATGGCGGGCCTGGAGTACCGTTCGATCATCTAATTATCCTTACCAGTTTTCGGGCTTCGGCCGTATCATTGCCTGGAAAATCGCCAGTGGCACAGGCGTCCCTGCCTGTGGCGGCCCCATTTTCATGGTTCATGGCGCCGGCTGCAAGCCAGCATGGGGGATTGCTACGAAAATACCCGGTGGCACAGGCGTCCCCGCCTGTGGGCACCCGAACCCGTGGTATCGCAGGCCTCCGTGCCTGCGAGCGCCCGGCATTGCTCCAACGCCCAGACCAATGAGCAAGACAGGCATTTCGCCTGGATTCCTGACTTCGCAGGAATGACGGGGAGTGCTGACCAGATATTTTCATAATCAATGGCGCCGGCTGCAAGCTGACATGATAGATTATACTGCCAACTGTTGCCGGTATTTTTCGTAAGAGTCCTTTATCGCGTTGTGCTTCAGGGCCAGAATAGCCGCCGCGAAACAGGCGGCGTTCTTGGCCCCGGCGTTGCCGATGGCCATGCAGGCCACCGGGACCCCGCCCGGCATCTGCACTATGGCGTAAAGGGAGTCAATTCCCTTCAGTTCGCTGCTGGGCAAGGGGACGCCTATCACCGGCAGCGTGGTCCAACTGGCGATGACGCCTGGAAGGGCGGCGGCGGCGCCGGCTCCGGCGATGACGACTTCTATTCCCCTTTCGGCGGCGCCCTGGGAATACGTTTTCACCCGGTCCGGGGTACGATGCGCCGACATCACCGACACTTCGAATTCGATCCCGAGTTGCTGCAAGGTGTCCATGGCTGGCTGCATCGATGGAGCGTCGGACTTGCTTCCCATTATCACGCTAACCAAAGGCATCGAAACCCTCCGGGTAAACTACGAACAATAGACCACGAGATTACACAGATTTTCACAAGATTATTCTGATCTTATCGCTTACGTTCTCGTGTTAATCTTGTGAAATCTTGTGGTCCCGTTACTCCTGCTAAACAAATATCCACGAGATTACACAGATTTTCACATGATTATTCTGATTTTATCGCATACCTTCTCGTGTTAATCTCGTGAAATCTTGTGGTTCCGTTTACTGAACGTAGCCTATTGCTTCTTCGGCGGCGATGTCTTTCCGGTAGTAGCAGCCGTCGAAGCTGATTTTGGGCAATTCCCGGTAGACTTTGGCCCGGGCTTCAGCCACGGTCTTGCCCCTGGCGACGACCGTCAGCACCCTTCCCCCATCGGTGAGGACATCCCCGGGCGATGAGCCTGGTTTGGTTCCGGCGTGGAAAACCATGACCTCTTTGCTCACGTCATTGAGGCCGTTGATCTTGAGCCCGGTCTGGTATTTCCCGGGGTAACCCCCCGAAGCGACGACGACGCCGGCGCAAGCCTCTTTGGACCATTCGACTTTGGTTTTGTGCAGCTTTCCTTCGATGACGGCGAGCATGACGTCTACCAAATCGGTTTCCATTCTTGGCAGGATGACCTGGGTTTCGGGATCGCCAAAGCGGGCGTTGAACTCCAGTACTCTGAGCCCTTTCGGCGTCAGCATCAATCCGGCGTAAAGAACACCCTTGTACGGAATTCCCTCGGCGGCCATGGCGGACACGGCCGGCTGGAGGACGGTTTTCACCGCTTCATCCCGAAGCTTTCCATCGAAAATTGAAGGGGGACTGTAGCTTCCCATTCCTCCGGTGTTGGGGCCTTTGCCGCCGTCGAAGATGGCTTTGTAGTCGCAGGCGGGAACCATGGGCGCCACCGTCTTCCCGTCGCTGAAAGCCAAGAGGCTCACTTCTCGACCGGTGAGGCACTCCTCCAGGATAACCCGGTCTCCCGCCTCTCCAAAGACTTTCTTTTCCATGGCATCGGAAAGCGCGTTCAAGGCTTCGTCCCTGGTCCGCGCCACGGTAACGCCTTTACCTGCCGCCAGCCCATCGGCTTTGACCACTACCGGCAAACCGAAATCGGCCAGCGCCCGTTTGGCGTCTGTGAATGAGGTGTAGGCTTTACCGGCGGCGGAAGGGATGCCGTACTTTTCCATGATGTTCCTGGCGAACACTTTGCTGGATTCCATCTGAGCGGCCAGCCGCGAAGGGCCAAAAACGGGAATCCCTTTCTTTTCGAAGCTGTCCACGGCTCCGGCCGACAGCGGGCCTTCCGGTCCCACTACCACCAGACCGACTCGTTCCTTTGAGGAAAAGGCCAACAGCGCAGGGATGTCGGAAGCGGATATAGGGAGATTCCTGCCCGAGGCGGCAGTGCCTCCATTCCCCGGGGCCACGAAGATGCCGGTGACCTTTTTGGATTGGGCTATTTTCCAGGCCAGGGCGTGTTCTCTGGCTCCCTGGCCGATGACGAGAACTTTCAAAGAAAGGCAGTCTCCTTGATCGGTGCGGCTATTTCAGTCCGGGGTCCAGCTTTTCTATCAACGCCGTAAGAATGCAGTAGCTTTCTTTCTGGTTGGCGATGATTGCATTCAAAGCCTCCCTGGCTTCGGGGTTTACCATGATGTCCCGGTGCTCTTCCAGTTGATTTATGGCCTGGAGGGTGGAGATGAGCTCTTCGCGGAGCATCTCGACGTCTATTTCCGTATCCTCGGACTCGATCAAAGGGAGAGCCTTTTTCGTTTTTGCTTTAGGCGCCATGTTCTTCCTCCATGCTCTTATTCCCACTCGATGGTTGAAGGGGGTTTACTGGTAATATCGTACACTACCCGGTTCACACCGGGGACCTCATTGACAATGCGGTTGGAAATGCGTCCGAGCAAATCATAAGGCAGATGAGCCCAGTCGGCGGTCATGGCGTCTTCGCTGGTGACGGCCCTGACGGCCACCAGGTATCCGTAGGTCCGGAAATCGCCCTGTACGCCGACGCTCTTAACATCCGTCAGGACCGCGAAGTTCTGCCAGAGTTGCTTGTAAAGCTTGGCTTTCTTGATTTCGTTCATCACGATCCACTCGGCCGAGCGGAGGATTTCCAGACGTTCTTTGGTCACTTCGCCGATGATGCGGATGGCCAGGCCGGGGCCAGGGAACGGCTGACGCCAGACCATTTCTTCGGGGATGCCCAGTCCCAGTCCGACCGCCCTTACCTCATCCTTGAAGAGAAAACGCAGCGGTTCGATAAGCGACATGGCCATGTGGGCCGGAAGTCCGCCGACGTTGTGATGGGTCTTGATTTTCGCCGATGCCTTGCTGGCCGGAGACGAACTTTCGATGACGTCCGGGTAGAGGGTCCCCTGGGCCAGAAAATCGGCTTTGCCGAGCTTGGTGGCTTCTTCCTCGAATACTTTGATGAATTCGCCGCCTACTCTCTTCCTCTTTACCTCGGGGTCGGTGACTCCTTCCAGGCATTGAAGGAAGCGTTCGGAAGCGTCTATGTAGATGATCTTCATCTTGAGATTGCGGCGGAACGTTTCGAGAGTTCTCTCGGCTTCCTCGCGACGCAGCATACCGTTATTGACGAAGATGCAGGTAAGCTTGTCACCGACAGCCCGGTGAACGAGGGTTGCCACTACCGAGGAATCCACGCCGCCCGACAGAGCGCAGATGACTCTGCCGTTGCCGACGGTTTGCCTGACACTCTCAATGCTTTCAGCGATGAAATTGCCGGCGGTCCAGTTGCGTTTGCATCCGCAAACGTCGATGAAATTCTGCAGAATCGTCGTCCCCAGGGGCGTGTGCGCCACCTCAGGATGAAAGGCCAGGCCGAATATCTGCTGGCCGTTGCCGATGGCGGCTACCGGCGAGTTATCCGTGGAACCCAGGGACCGGAAATTGGGTGGAAGCGCGGTAATCTCGTCGCCGTGGCTCATCCACACCGGGAAAGAAGGAGGCAAGTCCTTGAACAACGGGGAGTTGGATTCGTTTACGTGCAGTACGGCGTGGCCGTATTCGCGTTTTTCTCCCTGGGCGACATGACCCCCCAGTTGGTGGGCGATGACCTGCATTCCGTAGCAGATGCCCAGGACTGGTAGGCGTTTCTCGTAGACCCAGGGCGGAGGCATGGGAGCGCAGGAGTCGTATACGCTGGAGGGACCGCCGGAAAGGATGACCCCCTTGGGATTCAACGATTGGACTTTCTCCCACGGGGTGTCGGGGGGAAGCAAGGCGCTGTAGACCTGGCATTCTCTGATACGACGAGCGATCAGGAGGTTGTATTGGGAGCCGAAATCCAGGACGACAATAGATTCCCGTTCCACCGGAGCCGAGGCCTTGGGAGTTGCCGCCGGTTCTTGCCCGGCCTTGGCCTTGGCGATCTCCAGGTAAGTAGACACCTCAAGGTCGCCGGTGGTGGCGACCCGGTGGGTAGCCGTTTCATTTTGTTCAGCCGGCTTCTGGGGTTGGCAGTTATCTTGCTGGTCCATATCACTCAATCTGATTTCTAAAGCGTTAGGCACTTATGCCCCCGCGAAACTAGAAGGAGGGCTACGGTTGATCCCCCTTTTGTCCCCCTTATCAAGGGGGATACAGGGGGATTTGCCTCGTTTCGCGGGAAGCTAGGTACAGGAAAACGTATGTCACAGCTTACCACTGTGGTATACTATCGTCAAGGTAAATCGAGGCCAAAATTGAACTTGTTGAGGACATTTACCGGAGCGAAAACGGTACATCAGAGCCCTGCAACCGCGTGGATTGGCAGGGGTGCATGTCCTACCAGCCGCGATGGGTCGGTGGCTTGCCGGGCGCTCGCAGGCACGGAGGCCCGCGGTACCACCGGCCTGTCATTCCTGCGAATGCAGGAATCCAGTCGTCGGCGGTTGGTGGTCGGTCGGGCGCTCGCAGGCACGGAGGCCTGCGGTACCACCGGCCTGTCATTCCTGCGAAGGCAGGAATCCAGGAAAACCCGGCGGGCGGTTCACGAACCGCCCCTACGAGGCCTGAGCTCCTACCGTTGTCCGCCGCGGCTCAGGGTGACAGGCCGCAGGGCTTGGGGCAGCGGCAGTGCCGGCCGCTTGCAGGGGATTCTTTCTTATGGCAATTCAACCCAAATCCGTGGCGCAACAAATCAAAGAAGGCATCGCTGTCTTGACGCGGGGCGGTGTCGTCGCTTTCCCGACCGATACGGTCTATGGACTGGGAGCGGCCGTGAGTTCGGCCCGGGGCGTTCAGAAAGTCTTTTCTATTAAAGGCCGTTCTGCTACGCAGGCTTTGCCTGTCCTTATTGCCAACGTTGAGCAGTTGGGCGAAGTGGCCGTTGAAGTGAGTCCCGAGGCCATGCGTCTTGCCGGACTGTTTTGGCCGGGACCGCTGACGCTTGTTTTGAAAAGGGCTGACCGGGTTCCGTTGCTGGTGACCGCGGGAGGTGGTACCGTTGGAGTACGGGTTCCAGACCATCCGGTACCTCTGGCCTTGATTCGAGGCCTCGGGGAGCCGATCACCGGCACCAGCGCCAATTTGAGCGGCCTGCCGGCCTGCAAAACCGCGGCTGAGGTGCGGGGCCAACTGGGCAGTCTGGTGGACTATGTTATCGATGCCGGTCCTTTGCCCGGGGGCACTGAGTCCACCATTGTAGATATGACAGAAAGCGTTCCCAAGATTTTGAGAGAGGGAGCCGTTTCCCGGGCCGACATCGAACGGGCCTGCCTGGAAGCTGCTTCCCCAAAGAGGAGATAATACCATGCGCGTAGCTATCGGTTGCGACCATCGAGGGCTGGGTTTGAAACAGGGAATCATAAACTGCTTGGCTCTGGATGGGCACACCTACGAAGACCTGGGCACCTACGATTCCAGTCCGGTGGACTATCCCGACGTGGCCAGGCGCGTGGCTGAGGTGGTGGCCTCGGGCCGCTTCGATGTCGGCATACTCACGTGCGGGACCGGCATTGGTATGAGCATGTCGGCCAACAAGATCCATGGAATCAGGGCGGCCCTGTGCCACGATACCTTCAGCGCCAGGATGTGCCGCGAGCACAATAACGCTAACGTCCTGTGCCTGGGTTCACTGGTCGTCGGGGAGGGCCTCGCCGAAGACGTGGTGAAGAGCTTCCTGGGCGCCAGTTTCGAAGGAGGCCGCCACCGCCGCCGCGTGGAAAAGATGCACGAACTGGAGAGTATCCCCTAGAGCTTCGAAGACAAAGATGTACGGCTAGAGAAAGGCGCCGATGGAATATCGCAGGCTCGGAAAATCAGGCCTGAAGGTTTCGGCGGTCGGCCTGGGTACCGGCAGCACCACTTTTGCCGGCAGGGCTGATGAACAGACGTCCCTCAAAATAATCAGGTGTGCGTTGGAACAGGGCATAAACTTCATCGATACTGCCGAGACATATGCCGAGGGACGTTCTGAAGAACTGGTGGGCAAGGCCGTGAAAGGGAAGCGCTCCCACGTTGTTATTGCGACCAAATTCGGGAAAGACAGAAGCGTTGGCCCTGATGAACAACGCGGCTCGCGTGGCCACCTGATGAAGGCGGTGGAAGGTAGCCTGAAGCGACTGTGCACGGATTACATCGACCTTTACATAATGCATGAACCTGATCCTGAAACCCCGATAGAGGAAACCCTGCGCGCGCTGGACGATTTGGTCCGGGCGGGCAAGGTTCGCTACATTGGTTGTTCGGAGTTTGCTGCCTGGCAACTCTGTGAAGCCGTGTGGACTTCCAGGGCTGGCAACCTTGAGACTTTCATTGTAGCCGGAGCGGAATACAACCTGATCAATCGCAGCATCGAGCGGGAGTTAGTTCCCTGCTGCCAGAGTTTGGGTGTCGGGTTTGTTCCGACGTTTCCACTCGCGGGAGGGTTCCTTACGGGCAAGTACCGCCGGGGTCAGAAGATGCCCGAAGGCGCACGCTTTACCAGTCCACCACCCTTTGCCAATGCAATTCGTCAAGACCTCAGTCGTCATGAACATCGCCTCACCGATGCCAACTTCGATAAGCTAGCCAAGCTGGATGCCTTTGCAGAAGAGCGAGGCCACAGCGTCGGGGAGCTGGCCATAGCCTGGTTACTTTCACATCCCTGGTTGGGGTCAGTTATCGCTGGAGTCACGAGCACGGAGCAAATATCCCTCAACCTGGCCGCGGTTGATTGGAAATTGACCACAGAGGATGTCGCCCGGTTGGACCAGATAATCCGATAACGCCGGTAGAGCTTTCTTTCCGGCGGGATTTCGGCACATTGGAAATCGGCTTCTCCTGGGTTATAATTACCCCGATTGTCGAAACCAGCAGTACCGGATGAGTCAGTGTCCCCCGGGTATCTGAGTTATTCTTGATTTAGAAAGTGTCGCTTGCCATGGATATTACCGTCATCAAGGCCAGGGATTTGCCTGAAGCCTGGTTCCTCTGCCTGCGCAAAGTGCTGGAAAAGGGGTACGAGTACACCATCGACCGGGGAAGCTGGGAAGGCCACAAGAGGAAAGAACTGGACATGGTCATGCTCCACGTGCAGAACCCGGGCCGCCGCCCTCTCATCCCGGACGTTAAGCCGGGAATTCCCGCCCCGACTTCGATGGACTACGTTGAAAGCTACATGAGCTACCTGGTGACATCGCTCAAGGCTGATAACGAGCAGTACACCTACGGCGAAGACCTGGAAAGGCAGATTCCCGAGGTCATCAAGATGTACAAAACCCAGGGCTACAATACCAACCAGGCCTATATGGCGGTGGGAAAGCCCGATTCCATATTCCTGAGCGATCCACCTTGCCTGCGCGGCATCGATACCCGCATCAGGTACGGCAAACTGCACTTTATCATGTATTTCCGGTCGTGGGACCTCTGGGCGGGCTTCCCTTCCAATCTGGCCGGTCTCCAGACTTTGAAAGAATTCATGGCCTGCGAAATCGGGGTGGAGGACGGCGAGATCATCGTTTCCAGCAAGGGCATGCACCTTTACGACTATTGTTGGGACGTTGCCCGCGAGGCGGCCGGGCTCAAATAGATTTCATAACTTTTTAATGTTTTCCCTCCGCATTTTATAACTTATCCATCCTCCTGTTGCTATCCTGTATCAGCCGGGTTACCTTTGTCCGTCAGACTGAAGGTCGCCCGGGAAGCATAGAAGGAGGCACGACTTGGATTTCACCATTATGGTGGGGGGTGAGGCGGGCCAGGGTGTAGCCACGGTCGGACTAATCCTTTCCAAAGCCTTCGCCGGCGGCGGCTATTATGTGTTCGGCGACCAGGACTACGAGTCCCGCATCCGGGGCGGCCATAACTTCTTTCGCGTCCGCGTGAGCGACCAGCCCATAAACGCCATCTCGGAGAAGCTCAAGCTCCTTATCGCCCTCAATGAAGAGACAATCACCCTCCATGTCGATGAATTGGAGAGGCAGAGGCTGGGCGGCGTCATCTTTGATGGTGACAGGATAAAGGTGGTCCTGGGAGAGGTAGTCGATCTGGCGGTGCCTCTGGAGGCGATAGGTAAAAAGGTGGGCGGCTCGGAGATGGCGGGTAACTCGGTCGCCGTTGGCGCGGCCATGGGCGTTCTGGATTTCAGCTTCCTCATTCTCGAAAAGGTCATCCAGGAGCAATTCACTGCAGGTTCGAAGGCCGCCGAAAGCAATGTCAACGCTGCCAGGGCCGGGTACGACTTCGCCCGGGCCAATCTGATGGGTGACATCGACCTGAAGGTGCACCCGCTGGCCGACCGGAAGAGGATGCTCATCAACGGCAATGAGGCCATTGCCCTCGGCGCCCTGGCGGTGGGATGCAAATTCATGACCAGTTATCCCATGACCCCGTCCACCCCCATTATGGAGTTTCTGGCCGAAAGGGCCGACGAATACGGCCTGGTGGTAACGCAGGCCGAGGACGAAATATCGGCCATTAACATGGTGATTGGCGCTTCGTTTACCGGGGTGCGGGCCATGACCGCCACGTCGGGTGGCGGCTTCTGCCTCATGGTCGAAGGCCTGGGTCTGGCGGGAGCGACGGAGACGCCGGTGGTAGTGGTGGAAGGGCAGAGGGCCGGGCCCAGCACCGGGCTGCCTACCAGGACCGAGCAGGGCGACCTGGAGTTTGTGCTGCACGCGGCGCACGGGGAGTTTCCCCGCCTGGTACTGGCGCCAGTCAGCGTTGAGGACGCTTTCTATGTCACAGTCAAAGCCTTCAATTTGGCAGAGAAATACCAGACGCCGGTGATTATCCTGAATGACGATTACCTGGCGACTTCGTACAAGACCATTGACCGATTCGACCTGTCGGAGGTAATGGTCGACCGCGGTCTGATAGCCGGCCCGGAAGCGATCCGAAACGGATACAAGCGGCATCATCTAACCGAAAGCGGCATATCTCCCAGGGCCTATCCCGGCATAGACGGGGCGATTGTAGTCACCTGCGGCGATGAACACGACGAAACGGGGCACATCACCGAAGACGCCGTGATAAGGAAACGGATGGTGCAAAAGAGGCTGCGCAAACTCGAACAGGCCAGGGCCGATGTCGTCCCCCCCTTGGTTTTTGGGCCGGACGACGCAGATATTCTCCTCGTAGGATGGGGCAGCACTTTCGGGCCCATGATAGAGGTTGTGGAAACCCTCAGCGGCGGAAGGACGAAGGCGCGGCTGTTGTGCTTGCGTGACATATTCCCCTTCCCCAGGGAGGGCTTCGCGGAACTGTTTGGGTCTCCGAGGGCCGCCTTCGCGGTAGAGCAGAACAGCACCGCCCAAATGGCCCATCTCATCCGGGCGGAAACAGGGATACATTTGGACCGAAGCATATTGAAGTATGACGGCCGTCCGATGACCCCGGAGTACATCTTGGCGGCATTGAAAGGGGCAGGGGCATGGTAGTGACAGTCGAGGATTACGCCGGAGAGAAGTCAGCGTGGTGCCCCGGGTGCGGCAATTTCGGCATATTGACCGCTATGAAACGGGCGCTGGTTGAACTGGAGTTGCAGCCGCAGCAGGTGCTGATCACTTCCGGCATCGGGCAGGCAGGGAAATTCCCCCATTATTTGAAATGCAATACCCTGAACGGCCTGCATGGACGGTCGCTTCCCCTGGCCATCGCGGCCAAGATCGCCAACCAGGAACTTACCGTCCTGGCAGTCGGCGGCGACGGCGACGGTTACGCCGAGGGCGGCAACCATTGGATTCACACCGCGCGGCGCAATCCGGATATTACCTACCTGGTCCACGACAACCAGGTGTACGCTCTTACCAAGGGCCAGGCATCTCCAACCAGCGACACCGACTTTGTCACCAAAGTCACCCCGCGTGGGGCTTTCATGCGCTTCAATCCGCTGGCCGTGGCCATCGCCGCCGAGGCAAGCTTTGTCGCCCGCGGCTTCCCTGGCGACCAGGACCTCCTGGTTGATCTGATCAAAGCGGGAGTCAGGCATAGGGGGTTCGCCTTTATCGACATTCAACAGCCCTGCGTTTCGTTCAATCACAAGAACACCTGGATGTGGGATGCCAAGAGAGTCTACCGGCTCGACAAGGACGGTCACGACCCCAAAGACAAATACGCCGCCTTTCGGAAGGCCCAGGAATGGGGGGACAGAATACCGGTTGGGATATTCTATCAGGTTGAAAGGCCGACATTCGAGGATGACTTCCCGGTGTTGAAGAGCGGCCCACTGGTGAAGCAGCCCATCGATCCGGGGAGAATCGAGAAGATACTGGATGAATTCGTATGAATTCAGGTTTGTTGCAGAACCTGACATGACAATCAACAATTACCAGGAACGTGGTTCGAGGAGGTAAGCAAGTGACAAGGGACGTATACCAGAAGCGTTTAGGAAGATGTGGTCGTCTGATGAAGGAGGCGGGGCTCGATATGCTTCTACTTACTAAGCCCTCGAACATGTTTTATTTTACCGGAGACGGGCGTCTGTGCGCCTATGCCATGGTAACTAAAGGCGGAAAAGTTGCTCTGGGTGTACCCCAGACCGATTTGGAGGACGTCAAGTCACTGGCTCATTTTGATTACGTTGCCGGCTTCGAAGATGAGGTGGGTATGATTCACTCCATCGCGCATGATTTTGCCCGCTTTGGCATCGAAGAAGGGGTAATGGGAGTTGAGTATACGTTTCTCACTCAGTCCATGATGAGCATGGTCACCCACCCCCATGGCAAGCCGAAAGGTGTGACAGTTAAGGATTGTACACATGTTATATCTGAGCTTCGGGTGGCAAAAGAAGCTGAGGAGATAGAACTAATCACAGCAGCAGCCAGAGTGGCTGACAAAGGGATGGAAGCTGCTGTAAGAGGAATCAAGCCAGGTGTTACTGAAAGCCAGGTGGCTTCCGAAGCTGAGTACGCTATGCGTCAGGCCGGTGCTGAGGATTTCTGGCGGAGCTATGTTTCATCCGGTCCTCGCACAAATATCGCTCATGGACTTCCGTCATCTCGCAAACTGGGAAATGGTGACCTGGTGATGATTGACATTCATCCGATCGTCAACAGCTACAGTGCTGATATATGCCGAACCGTATGTGTAGGCAGGCCAACAGAAGAACAACTTGCTGCATATGGCCTCTATCTCAAAGCCCAACAAGCAGCAATTGCCAAGGCCAAGGCTGGAGTCGAAATGGAAGAATTAGAAAGAGCGCTGCACACAATTGTTCAGGAAGCGGGCCATGGTGAACACCTATTCGGACCTCTCATCCATGGCGTAGGCATAGAATTTGAGGAGCCGCCTCTGCCGTCAGGCCATGCTTTCTTTCACGGTGAGAAACCTCCGCCGCCTTTGCAGGCGAACACTGTTATTGCTGTCGGCAACTGTGGCCTTTACACCGGCCCGTGGGGCGTGAGAGTCGAAGACACGGTGGTGGTCGGCAAAGAGGCCCCTCAGGTCTTGACCAGCTATGCTCGGAAACTGGTAGCATAGACTCATCATGTGGGCAGATAGATATGGTAGGAGGCCGACCTTCGAGGAGGGTTTCCCGGCGTTGAAGAACGGTCCCATGGTAAAGCAGCCCATCGAGCCCGGGAAGATAGAAAAGTTGCTCGACGAGTTCATATAATTTAGCAGCCCGAAATGACAAAGAAGGAGTTCTGTAATGCCATCAATTTGTAAGACGGTTGAGATAGCGCCAAAGATTTATTGGGTTGGGGTCGAGGATTGGCACCGGCGGCTGTTCGACAGCCTGATTCCGCTCCCCTATGGGACTTCCTACAACAGCTACCTGGTCCAGGGACAGAACCGTGCGGCATTGATCGACACGGTGCATGCCAACTTCAGCGACGAGTTCCTCAGGAAGATCGCCAGCCTGCAGGAACTGGTGAAATTGGATTTTCTGGTTATGAACCATGCCGAACCCGACCACTCGGGGTCGATCCCGAAGGTAATGGCCCATGTGCCGTCTGCCAAACTGGTGCTTACCGCCAAAGGGGTGCCGTTCGTCAAGAAGTTCTATGGCGTAGACGAGGCGCGGATGATGGTGGTGAAGGAAGGCGACTCAATAGACCTGGGGGGAAAGACGCTGCAATTCATCGAAGCGCCGTGGACCCACTGGCCCGAGACGATGTTTACGTTTGTCCCCGAGGAGAAAGTGCTGTTCCCCTGCGACTTCTTCGGAACGCATATCGCTTCCGACGTGCTGTTCGACGACGAGGTAGGCGACCTGGTGATTCCCACCGCTAAGACGTACTACGCTGAAATAATGATGCCGCTGCTGTACATGGCGGAAAAGGCGCTGGAGAAGGCCAAAGCGCGGAAGCCGGCGGTGATCGCCCCCAGCCACGGCCCGGTCCACCGCAATCCGGACCGTATCATGTCAGCCTACGAGAAATGGATCAAGGGCCCGCTGGAAAAGAAAGTAGTGATAATCTACGTTTCCATGTACGGGTCCACCGAGAAGCTGGCGGAAACCATCAGGGCCGCCCTGTCGGCGGAGGGCATAAACGCTGTTCCCCATAACCTGGTCACTTCCGATGCGGCCGGCATTGCCGCCGACCTGGTGGACTGCAGCGCTATCGCCATCGGAATACCGACGCTTCTGGGCAATCCGCATCCGGCTGGTTCGTTCGCGCTGACTCTGGTCAAGTACCTGCGTCCCCGGGCCAAATTGGCGGCCATCTTTAGCTCATACGGCTGGAGTGGAGGAGCCTTGAACGTCATCCGGACGCAACTGGACGGTCTGGGATTTGAAATCGTAGACACGCTGGAGATACAGGGCCCGCCTAGCGAAATGGAGACGGCCAAAGCCGTGGAGATGGCGAACAAGATCGCCCGCCGGATTCAGCAACCCCGCGCATAGCCGGGAACTTCGGGGATAACGGGTCCACAAGATTTCACGAGATTAACACGAGAAGGTAAACGATAAGATCAGAATTATCTTGTGAAAACCTGTGTAGTCTCGTGGATATTAATTCAGCAAGGGTAACGGGTCCACAAGATTTCACGAGACTAACACCAGAAGGTAAACGATACGATCAGAATTATCTTGTGAAAACCCGTGTTATTTCGTGGATACCTATTGCACGGTCTCGCAACGACCTTGACAACCGGCGCAAGCGATCCGGTATAAGGTCATCTTATTGTGAAGCCATTTGCCGCACAGCACGCTAGCGGCTTTTGCTCTTGATCCAGTCGGGATGTTCTTCTTTCTGGACCATGCCGACCCCCACTGCTTCCCACATGGGATAAAAGACGAACGCCAGCCATTCGGCGACCTTGTTAGGATCGGTGTTAAAGTGCTGGTGGTCGCAGCCGTCGGGTTTGACCGGCAGGAGCAACAGGTCCCCTTCTTCCCAGTCGTGCCTAACTCCGTCGACGACGGTGTACCCGTTGCCCTCCAGCACCAAAATGACCAGTCCCCCCTGGTGATTGTGCTTGCCCGAGTGGACCCTTATGCGGTTGATGAAGATGTGCCATCCGGGGGTCCCGACGTTCGCCCAGTCCTTGCGATGGAGAAGATACTTTACGACGCCCTGCCGACCCTGGAAGAAGCTGAGTTCTTTCCCTTTAATGACGACCTTGCCCTCGACCCGGTTGCGAAGGTTTTCGTTGACCGCCTTCATCGACAGTTCGTACAGGTCTTCCTGCGGCTCCGGCTCCCTTTTTCTATCTGAAAGCTTTTCTACCATTTGTTGGTGCACCTCGATAAGTTTCGTTCATCCTACGGTGAGGTGATTTTAGTATATTCAGGGCTATTTGGCAAAAGCCGGTAGCTCTTGTGTCAGCCAATGGAATTACGATTCATCTCCGGGCTTCGCGTCTCACAGAACTTTTTTGACAACAGTCCGTCTGCATGGTACATTTGTGTCTAGTTTCTGAACTGATCAGCACCTGCTTGAATTAGAGCTTCGACTCCGAAGGTTTCCTTCGGCAGAGCGTGACTTGAGGAGAACAAATGGCCAAGTACTCGGTAATAGGTACCAATGTCCCTAACGTCGATGCCTTTGAAAAGGCCGTCGGCGCCGCGAAGTATTCCGCCGATATTGTCCTGCCCAACATGCTGTGGGGAAAGATACTTCGCAGCCCTCATCCCCACGCCAGAATCTTGAAAATCGATGCCAGCGAGGCAGAAAAGCTGCCTGGTGTCAAGCTGGTTGTTACTGGAAAAGATACCCTGGGGAAGAAGATGGGCATCTGGAGGCGATTCAGGGAGTTTTGTGATGAAGAAATCCTTTGCCGGGACAAGGTCCGATTCGTAGGTGACTGCGTAGCCGCCGTGGCTGCCGTTGACGAGGACACTGCCAAGAAGGCTCTCGGATTGATCAAGGTGGACTACGAGGTCCTGAAAGCCGTCTTCGACCCAATGGAAGCTATCAAGGAAGACGCCCCGTCCATCCATGACGGTATCGACCTCAACATGAACGTGACCCGCCACATCGAGTGGGGCGACGTTGACGAAGGGTTCAAGCACTGTGACTATATTCGGGAAGACACTTTCTACTGCACGTCCATGGCCCACGTGTGCATGGAGCCGCACAACTGCGTTGCCAGTTTTGGCTACGATGGCAAACTAACTGTCTGGACTTCCACCCAGTCGAACTACTACGTTCAGGTGTTGCTGGCTGAGATGCTGGGCCTCAAGGAAAGCGACATTCGCGTGATCAAACCCCACGTGGGAGGTGGTTGGGGAGGTAAGCTCGAACTGGACTCCTCTCAGTATATTTCATCGCTCCTGTCAATGAAGCTGCGCCAGCCGGTCAAGATACTGTTTACGCGCGAGGAAGAGTTCACCGCCACCAAGAGGCGCACGGCGATGTACTATATCAGCAAGATGGGAGCAAAGAAGGACGGCACCATCGTAGCCAGGGAACTCCGGGCCATCACTGACGGCGGGGCCTATACCGCGATGGGCGCCACGACTCTATATGTTACCGGGTTCTACTCGTCATTCCCATACAAGTATCCCAGCTTCAGGTACGATGGCTACCGGGTCTACACCAACCTGGTGCCTTCTTCCGCGCTCCGAGGCTTCGGGGCGCCTCAGGCAGCGTTTGTCACCGAGTCGCAGATAGACTTGATGGCCAAAGACCTGGGAATTGACCCCATGGAACTGAGGCGCAGAAACGCCATGACTCCCGGCCATGTCATTCCGGACCAGGCAGTGATACAGAGCTGCGGTATTCCACAGTGCGTGGACAAGATTGATCAATTCATCAAAGACAAAGGGAAACTCCCACCCAACCATGGAATCGGCGTGGCCGGCTACGGATTCAACTCGGGCGGTATTTTCAACTGGTTCGACACCCCGTATGCCTTCTCGGCGGCGACGGTCAGGATAAACGTAGACGGCAAGGTGGACCTGTTCACAGGGGCTAACGAAATCGGCCAGGGGTCGAGTACCACCCTGTCAATGATTTGTGCCGAAGAACTTGGCGTCCGGATGGAAGACATCAGATTGCATACGGGCGACACCAGTATTTGTCCTCCAGACCTGGGCGCCTGGGGCAGCCGCGAAACTCTGATGAACGGCAACGCCGTGAAGGCGGCGGCGGCTGATGCCAAACGGCAATTGCTGGAGTTTGCCACCACCAAGCTTGGGCCCAATATCGTCTACGACCTGGATATCAAAGACCGCTGGGTCCATATTACCAACCGGCCGGAAAGGGGCCTGTCCTACTTCGACGTGGTGAAAGAAGTCATCAGAGCCAAAGACGGGCAGCAAATCGTCGGCAACGGCCAGTATACTCCTCACCGGAAGGGTATGGTGTCTCCCGCCTTCAGCTTCGGCGTTCAGGCTGTGGAGGTTAAGGTAGACACTGAGACCGGCAAGGTCACCCTGTTGAGCGCTACTACCGCCCACGATGGCGGCACCACCATCAATCCCCTGGGCGCCGATGGGCAGCTTCACGGCTCCGTCTGCATGTCGGGCGCCTATGGCTTCACCGAATACTACCAGCAGAAGGATGGCAAGATACTGAATGGTAATTTCCGTGACTACAAACCATTCCGGGCGGCTGACATGTGCGAAGTCAATATCCTTCAGGTAGACACTTACGAACCGGAGGGTCCTTTCGGCGCCAAGGAAGCCGGAGAGGGTCTCGCGATCCCGACCCCGGGGGCGATGGTCAACGCCATCGATAACGCCATCGGGGTGCGAATCAAGGAAATGCCCATAACCCCCGAGAAGATTCTCAAAGCTCTCGAAGAAAAAGAGATGCAGGGCAAGGGCAAGGCCACAAGAAAGGCCAAATAAGGTAGGAGTTTCACGTGAGTTATCATTGTGCCGTCTGTCACAAAGTTTCGATCACCGCCCCGGACCTTGCG
>ORJL011768929.1_pt1 | contig 17466 bp, 15 predicted proteins | sample 1779941 | NCBI WGS metagenome assembly ORJL01 (sample SAMEA104232317, study PRJEB22302) | groundwater metagenome | biome: forest; feature: aquifer; material: groundwater | place: USA | collected 2011-08-07 | depth 5.8 m | reverse complement strand
GGACCCCCTCTCCGGTAAACCCGGCCGCGGCGGGCAGCCGGGCGTAGCCCATGCCGATGATGCCGACGCGCGCCTTGCGCTCGAGGATCGATTGCTGGAGGTCCATGTGCGCTCCCGGTCAGACGAGGTGCAAGGCTTTCCCCGCCCACGATGCGAAGAAAGCGCTCACCAGGAAGATCGACGGCCATCGCCAGCTCATTCGCTCGATCCGGTACAACACCGGGATGCCGGCGGTCAGGCAGAACAGCCCCACCAGCCCCCCGGCGGTGGAGAGGACGCACAGCAGCGTGCCGAAGGACTGGGCGCGCAACGCCGCCCCGATGCGGAACCGCACCATGTTGGCGTACGCGGTGGTCATCCCGCAGGTCGGGCACGGAAGCGAGGTCACCTTGTAGAAGCCGCAGGGAAGCAGGAACAACTGCTCGTGGGTGCCGTAACCGCGCGAATCGGGCTGGAGGTAGATCGCGATCGCCAGCAGGGTCAGGCAGGCCGCGGTCCCGATCGCGACGATCAGGCGTTCCTCGCCGGGCGGGATCGGAGGCGGAGCAGGACGTTCGAGATGGGCGGCCGCGGGTGCCGGTCGGGGATCGTGCTGCATGGGGCCAGATTACCGACGCGAGGTAATGGGCGCAAGCATACGCATTCCTTGATTCCCCGATTCCCTGAGATTCCCTGACTACTGGCCTGCTTCTTGGCCCCTGTCCTCCGCCGGCGAAGACAAGTCCCCCTGCCGTGCCCAATTCCGCACGGGCTCGGGAGGCCGAGCTCACCGACGTCTTCGCATCCCCAGGAACTGCACGAGTTTCTTGACCATACGGGAAGAGGGTGGCCTTGTCCGCCAAGGATCGGCCAGGGAGGAACATGACTTTCGTTTTCAGCTTGCATGATCATTGGTGGGACTCGCTGCACTGACCTCAACCTCCATCACCGATCGCTGGCCGTCCCCCAACCCGCCTGATATACTCCCCCCCGGTCTCCCGAGCGGCCCCGATTCCCAGCAGGAGGCGCTGTGGCCACTGCCGACTCCTTCCAGGACCTGATCCGCCTCCTCGAGGAATATGGCACCGTCCTCAACAACACCGCCCGCAACGGCGACCTCCCCCATGCCTACGAGCGCGAAGCCGAGGTCGAGAGTGTCCTTCAGCGGCTCGAGCAGCGCGGCAACCGCAGCCTCATCCTGGTCGGGCCCTCCGGCTCCGGTAAGACCGCCCTGATCCAGGAAGTCGTCCACCGGCTCAACGGGGCCGCCAATCGCCACCCGACCGTCGTCCTCGAGACCTCCACCGGCCTCATGATGGCCGAGACCAAGTACATCGGCGAATGGCAGACCCGCGTCCGCGGCGTCGTCGAGCTCGCCCGCCGCCCCACGCGCGCCATCCTCTACTTCACCGACATCTACGACCTGCTCGGCGCCGGCACCCACGAGAAGAGCTACGAGAGCGTCGGGACGTTTCTTCGTCCTTACGTTGAAAAAGGTGATATCGCCATCGTCGGCGAGTGCACCTCGGAACAGTATCGGCGCGGGCTCGAGCGCCACCCGGCCTTCAAGAAGCTGTTCCTCGTCCTGCAGATCCAGGAACCGCCCCTCGCCGCGTCCAAGACCATCCTGCAAAAGACCGCGCAGCGCCGCGTCGAGGAGCTCCTGCGCCACGAGGCGGTCCAGATCGAGATCCCGGAGCCGGTGCAGACGCGCATCCTCGAGATGTCGCGCCACTACTTCCCGGGCCAGGTCTACCCCGGCAAGGCGGTCCAGCTGCTCGACCAGGTGATCGCCCTCCACACCGAGACCGGCACCAAGAAGGGGGCGGCCAAAGGCCCGCGCCAGTTCTCGATCCGGCCGGAAGACGTCATCACCGCGCTCGAGCGCTCCACCGGGGTGCCCGGCCTCCTGCTCGACGACGCGCGCCCCCTCGACCTCGACGCGGTCTCGAAGTTCTTCGAGGAGCGCGTGCTCGGCCAGCCCGAGGCGATCCGCACCGTCCAGGACATCATCACCCTGATCAAGGCCGGGCTGAACGATCCGGGGAAGCCGATCGGCGTCTTCTTCTTCGTCGGCCCCACCGGCGTCGGCAAGACCGAACTCGCCCGCACCCTCGCCGATTTCATCTTCGGCAGCCCTGAGCGGCTGGTCCGGATCGACATGTCCGAATTCAAGGACTACCATTCCTTCGAAAAGCTGATCGGCAACCCCCAGGCGGGCGGAATGAACCCGCTCCAGCACGGGACCCTCACCGCCGCCGTGCGCGAGCAGCCCTTCTCCGTGATCCTGCTCGACGAGTTCGAGAAGGCCCACCCCAACATCTACGACCTCTTCCTCCAGGTGTTCGACAGCGGGCGGCTCACCGACGTCGCGGGCAACACCACCGACTTCACCCAGACCATCGTGGTCATGACCTCGAACCTGGGCAACGAGCTGATGGGGGAGCAGCCGATCGGTTTCAAAGCGGAATCGCACATGCCCTCGATGGAAGAGGTCATGCGCGAGATGAAGAAGTACTTCCGCCCGGAATTCATCAACCGGCTCGACAAGGTGGTGGTGTTCCGCTCCCTGTCGCGCGAGGAGATGCGCAAGATCGCCCAGCGCGAGCTCGGCAAGGTCCTGCTGCGCAGCGGGATCACCCGGCGCAACACCCGCATCGACGTCGACTCCGAGGTGGTGGAGCTGATGCTCAAGGAGGGGTTCAACGCGCAATACGGCGCGCGCCCGCTCAAGCGCGCGGTCGAGCGCTCGGTGCTCCTGCCGATCGCCCGCCAGCTGATCTCGGTGCCGCCGGATGGCAGCGCCCCGCTCCTGCGCCTCCACGTGCAGGACGGCCAGGTCAAGGTCTGCATGATCCGCGACAGCGAGAGCCGCAAGACCGACGTGATCACCAAGGGGATCACGGTGGTCGACCCGGTGCGCCGCAAGAAGGTGCGGATCCCGGTGAATTCGATCCTGGCCCGGACCCAGGAATTCAAGGACCGGGTCAAACGGCTCGAGGAGATCTGCGAGCGCGAGCGCCTGCGCGAGCGCAAGGCCGATCTGGTGACACATACCCAGGCCGTGACCTTCTGGGACGACCCGCTGCGCGCGCGCGAGACCCTCGCCGAGATCCACCGGATCGAGCGGCTGATCGCCGCGCTCGACCGCGTCGCCAAGCGCACCGAAGACCTCGCTTCCTTCGCGGAACTGGCCATGCGCTCGAAGGACCCGCACGCCTCGGCCCAGCTCGCCGAGCGCTACCAGGAGGTGGAGCACCACCTCGAGCTGGTCGGCTACAGCATCCATTGCCGCGGCCCGCTCGAGCGCTGCGAGGCCTTCCTCAACCTCACCATCGTCTCCGACCCGCAGCTCGAGGACGACCCGGTCAACCTGCTCGCGGAGATGTACACCCGCTGGGCCCAGTCGAAGGGCTTCACCGTGGTCCCGCTGCACGAGGACCTGCTCGACGACAAGGTCACCCGGCAGGTCGTCCTCCTCATCGAGGGCATCTCGGTCTACGGAATCCTCTCCGGCGAGGCGGGGCTGCACGAGTTCTCCCGCGGGAAAAGCGGCGCCGGCGGGCGGAGAATCCAGCACGTGGCGGTGCAGGTCCTGCCCCTGCTCGAGGAAGGGACCCCGCTCCGCGCCGGCGACCTCGCCGTCGAGCGCAAGAAACCGGTGGGGAAAGGCAAGCTGATCAAGACGCCGCGCACGCGGATGTCGATCCTGCACGCCCCGTCCGGCCAGCGGGCGGAAGCGCAGAGCGACAAGACCGCGGACGAACTGCAACCGCTGCTCGAGGAATTCCTGCGCGCACGGGTGCAGGCGAAGCCGTCGAACGACCCCGACCGGATCGTCAGGAAATACGTCCTCGGCCCGAGCCCGATGGTGAAGGACGAGGCCTCGCGGATCAACACCGGGACGCTGCACGACGTGCTCATGGGCGGGATCGACGAGTTCCTCCACGCGCGGATGGCGAAGCGGATGGCGGCGGCGGCGGAAGCCGGTCCGGTCCTCCCGGAGACCCGGGCCCTGGACCGCACGCCCGCGGCCGGGCCGCCGTCGGGGACCCCTGACCCGGGCTCCTCCGGGGAGGCGTGACCCGTACCATGCTCCACTCCTCCTACCTCAGCGCGGTTTCACCGCAAACCGGGCGCGGGGCGGTTGTCCGCGCAAATCCCAAATCCCAACCCCGCGATGGAGCGCGGCGAGGCATGGGAGGTGCCTCCCCCGACATCGTCGGACTTGCGACCAAGAATCTTCGCTTGGCGCGAAGAATCTCACGGATGGTAGAGTAGAGGCCCACCGGGGCCGATCGATCGATCGTGGACCCATCGCGGGCGGGAGAGGCCATGGCTGCCGACTGCATCTTCTGCAAGATCGCGGCCGGGGCGATCCCGGCCACGCGGTTGCACACCAACGAGCGCCTGGTCGCCTTCCGCGACGCAAATCCGCAGGCTCCGACCCACATCCTGGTGATTCCGAAGGAGCACATCGCCACGCTGAACGAAGCGAACGCGGGCCACGCCGCGCTGCTCGGCGAGATGCTCCTGCTCGCACGCGACCTGGCGCAGCAGGAGGGGCTGGCGGATCGCGGCTTCCGCACGCTGTTCAACACGAACCGCGAGGCGGGGCAGACCGTCTTTCACATCCACTTGCACCTGCTGGGGGGTCGCGCGTTGGGCTGGCCGCCGGGGTGACCTTCAGCGTCCGATCGTATGGTCCGTCCCTTTTCTCATCGGGAGGCGATCGTGACTCCGTTCCTCGCACGCAGTCCTCGGCTGGTTCCGCAGGCAATCTCGAGCCTGGTGCTCGCCCTCGCGGGTCTGCTCGGCGCAGCCGGGGCGTGCGCGGACCCCCCGCCGATCGCCGATCCCGCCTCCGGCTTCGTGTTCCGGGCCACGGACGATTGGATCCTGGTGCCCGGTCGCGACGTCGCGAGCGACGATGGCGGCCCGATCGCCTCCGGCTCGTCGACCGACTACGAGGCCAGTTGCGACTTCCGCTGGAAGCGCGTGGCCGGCGGCCTCCCGGCCGCCTGGGACGTCGCTCGCGAGGCCCAATTCGGCGTCCTCGCGGTCGTCGCCGAGCCGGCGCCTGCCCGCGTCGCCGGCCGCGACGCGCTCCACGGCGTCCTGCGCACCGAACTCATGTCCGTGCGGATTTGCCACATCTGGGTGATTCCCGCCCGAGGCAAGGACCGGTACGTCGTCGCGACCCTCAGCGCGCCGGAGCCCAAGCACGAGGAATATCGCAAGCAGTTCGACCCCATTCTCGCCGCCGCCCGCTTCCTGGCCGAGGGGGAGGCCCCGCCGGCGGACGCCGTCGCGCCCAAGACTCCCCAGCGCGAGCCCTGCATGATGGTCGACGAGGCCGCGAAGACGCTCACCGACCCGCGCACGGGCGTGGTGGTTCCCGTGACCGACGACTTCCGCTTCAAGCCGGATACCGATCCCACGAGCCAGGCCGAGATGAGCGGCCCGCTGTGCGATGCGTTCACCGACGACCTCGGCGCGTTCGGGATCTTCGGTTGGTGGGGGGATTCCGGCGGGCTCGAGTCGGTCTGGGAACTCGTCCGCACCCGCCAGGTCGTCGAAAAGAGGGAGCTCGAGAAACCCACGCGCGTGAAGGTGGCGGGAAAGGAAGCCCTGCATGCGGCGCTGGTGGCCACCGACGAGGATCCCCGTTCCTACGACTACTGGATCATCCAGGGTGCCGCGGCCGATCGCTACGTCGTGGCCGAGGTGAACTGCAAGGCCGCCAACCGGGACGCCCAGCGCAAGCGATTCGAGCAGGTGCTCGCCGCGTTGAAGTTCACCCAGCCGACGGCCGGGCCGGCGAAGCCTGCGGAGACGACCGGCGCAGGCAACGGCGAGAAGGCGCCGCCCGACGGTGACGTCGCCAAGCCCGAAGCGGCGCCCAAGAGCAAGCTCGCGGGAAACCTCGAGGCGATGGGGCGCGGGGAAAACCTCGCGACCGCGGCCGCGATGGCCCGGCTGTGGAAGAAGGACGCGATCCTGGTCGCCGTCACCGGCTTCAACGTGCGCGAGGACGGGACCGTCGACCTCACGGACGGGGAGGGCTGGATCCTCTATCGCTTCTTTTCGCCCGGGGCGAAGTCCAAATCCCGGCGCGCGGTCTGGGTCCGCCAGTCGGGGATGGAGTTCGACCAGGATCCCGATGCCGACGGGTTCCCGTACGAGACGGAGCTTCCCGCGGATCTGATCGACTGGGCCAAGGCCTATCGGGCCGCCGCAACCGAGGGGGTGACTGGCCGCACCACGATTTCGCTCGGCATCGAGGAAGAAGTCGAGCTCGAGCAGCCGTTCGTTTGGAGCGTCGCCTCGGAGTCCCGTTCCGTCGAGGTCGACGCGACGACCGGCGAGGTCGTTCGCGTGGATGGCGAGGAGCGGTGATCTGCCGGCTGGATCATCCCGACTCCCCCAAGGGGACCGCACGGCAAAGCCGGTCCCCGTGGACCTGCAAGATCGCTGGACTGTGCGGCTCCTCCGGTAGGAAGATGGTCGAGGTAAGCAAGACACCTTTCGCGCTATCTGCGATACGTGTGCCATGGAGGGCGAGTGCGCATTCCGGATCCGGCAGATCCGGCGCTGCACCTTGACCGACATCCGATGCCGGGATAGAATCCGCTATCCCCTGACTCGATGGTATGAATTGGGTATGATTCTGGTGGTCCGCGTGGAGGTCGACTGCTCGTGGGGAACTCCCTCAAGATCGCCATCAGCCTGCCCCGCGAAACTTTGGGCGAGCTCGAACGCCTGCGGCGAGCCACGGGCGAGAGCCGGAGCGCGATCCTGCGGCGCGCAATCGAGAATCTCGGGCGGGAGCGGGACCGGGAAGCGAAGTGCAAACGGTATGTCGAAGGGTACGCCCGGCAACCCGAGGGCGCGGCCGAGGTCGCCGCGGCGGAAGCGGCGGCGGCAAGGTTGCTTTCGCAGGAGCCCTGGTAATGCGTCGCGGGGAAATCTGGTGGGCACACTTGCCGCGACCGGCGGGCCGGCGCCCCGTCGTGCTCCTCTCGCGCGACGAGGCCTACGCCGTCCGCGAGCTCGTCACCGTGGCCCCGGTCACGGCTCGCATCCGATCGATTCCCGTCGAGCTGCCGCTCGGCCGCAAGGAGGGACTGCCGAAGGCCTGCGTCGCCAACCTGGACCTCGTCACCACGATACCGAAGCGTGCCCTCGTCGATAGGATCTCCCTTCTTTCGGCTGACAAGATCCGGGCCCTGGACGAGGCGCTCCGCTTCGCGCTGGGCCTCGACGAGTAGCCGCGAGGGCCGGTCCGCATCACGCAAAGCCGCCCCGTCGCCGGCGTCCTCGTCTACCTTGTCATGGTGGCGCCGTTCCGCTCCGCGACCGGCGACACGAAGAGCAGCACCACCGCCGCCCTCGGCGTGCGGTCCGGCCGCGTGACGGACGGACCGGCCGCCGAACGATTCCTCTTGCGAATCCGACGCGCCGAGGTCTACAGTACGATTCTTCCTCCTCTTGAGGCTATGTTGGTCATATGAAGATGGTCAAGGTAAGCGAGGCCAAGACGCACCTTTCGCGCTACCTGCGATACGTGCGCCATGGGGGGCGAGTGCGCATTCTGGATCGGGAGACGCCGATCGCCGACTTGGTGCCCGTGGACCCTCCTGCCGGCGCGTCGGACGACGAACGGATCCTCGCCGACTTGGAACGCCGCGGGCTCGTCAAACGCGGAAAGCCCGGCCCCATTCCCCCCGAGCTGTTCAAGCCCGGCCCCGGCGGCCCGCGCGCAGGCGTGGTCGATGCTCTGCTCGAAGAGAGGCGAAGGTCGCGATGAGGTTCTGGGACTCCTCCGCGGTCGTCCCCATTCTCACCGAGGAAACGGCGAGCGCAGAATGTCGGAAGCTCCTGCGCACGGACCCCGTCCTGATGGTCTGGTGCCTCACGCGCACCGAGCTTCTCTCGGCCTTGTGGCGGCGGGATCGCACGAGCGCGGCGGATGGCGCCCTCGTGCAAGCCGCGGAACTTCGGCTCGATCGCCTCGCCGTCCGCTGGACCGAGATCGACGCCGTGCTCCCCGTCCGCGATGGCGCCGAGCGACTCCTGAGGATCCACTCGTTGGGTGCAGCGGACGCGCTCCAGCTCGCCGCGGCTTTGGTCGCCGTCGACGCTCGCCCCCGCCGCCGGCACTTCGTGACGCTGGATGAACCCCTCGCCCGGGCCGCCCGAGCCGAGGGCTTCGAGGTCATTCGGCCAGGGAGATGACTTGGGTCGGCCTCCAGGTGAGCGGGTGCGCGAGAAATAGCCCGGGGCGTGGTGGGGAGTGTGCCAGTCGGCTCATCCCGTCTTCCTTCGTCTCCACCACGCCGCGATCGGAGGCACGAAGAGCAGCAGCCCCGCCGCCCCCTGCAGCCAGCGCCGCAGCGGCACCCGCGCTTCCGGCGCCCCCGCAGTGGGCGGCGGCGATTTCGGGGTCAAGATCAGCGATCCGCGGCCCAGCGCCGCCAGGTCCGCGAGCGTCGCCAGGTCGGCGCCCACCCCGAGCCACTCCCGCCCGTACGATCCGAACACGGCCGCCGAGCCCGCCGCCGCGTCGCCGCGGACCACCGTCCAGCGGTAGACTCCGGGCACGGTCACCGGCGCGCGCGCGCGCCAGAGGCCGGGGGTCTCGGCTTCGAGCGGCACCTCGCGCGGTTCCGTCGAACCGGGGGCGAGCAGTCGCGCGCGCAGGCCGAGCAGGTCGCGCGCGCCGCCGCCGCCTTCCGCCGGCGACACCTCCAGCACGGCGTCGCCGCCGTCGAGCGACGCCGAGAGTCGCACGCCGCCGCCCTCCGGGCGCGGCAGCACCCAGTGCAGCGCCGCGCTCACGATGGCCGGGGCCGTCCCCGAGGTCCGCCAGCCGGCGCACCATTCCCCCGCGGGGTCGGTCGCGATCGCCGCCACCCGCCCCAGCCCGAGCTCCCACGACGCCGCGATCGGGTCCCCGCCCGCGGCCGCGAGGTCCGTGCGCGCCTCCTCCCGCGCGCGTGTGCGCACGTACCCGCCGATCGCTCCCGGATCGCCCAACCCCGCGGCCCAAGGGCTTCCCGGAGCCGCCGACACCGCAGCCGGCGCGTCGTGAAAAGCCCCCTTCTGCCGCTTCAGGTCCTCCTCGAGCGCGGCTTCGAGCCCCGCCATCTCCTGCAGCTGGATCGTCCGACCGCCGCCCGCGATCGCCGAGGAAAGTGCCTGGAGCTTCGCCAGGTCCTCCGGTCCCACCGCCGCGCCCACCGCGATCGCCGTCAGCGTGATCCCGCCCGCGGCCAACCGCTTCGCCGCCCGGGAGAATTCCGACGGCGCCTCGGCAGTCTGGCCGTCCGAGAGCAGCAGGATGTGCTTCCGCCCCTGCGCCCCCGCGAGCATCCGCTCGGCCTCCTGCACCGTCGGCAGGATCCGCGTCTCGCCCCGCGCGCGCAGCCGGCGCAGCGAATCTTCCATCCCCTCCGTGCCGGCGAAGCGCCCGAGCGGCCAGACGATCTCCGCCAGCCGGTGAAAGGCCAGCACGCCGACCTGGTCCTCCCCGTCCAGCCGCCCGAGAGCCGCGAGCATGGACTGTATCGAGCTCTCGAGCTTGGTGAGCCCCGGCAGCCCGGGCTCGTCCATGCTCCCCGACTGATCGATGCAAAGCACCACCGCGAGCGTCTCGCGCGGCGACGAGAGGAGGGGCAGCAGCGCTTCGAGCGGCGTCCCCGCATAGCCTCCTGCCGCGAAGCTCGACCGCCCGCCGAGCACCAGCAGCCCGCCTGCCCCGGAAGCAATCCACGCGCGCAACAGCGCCGACTTCTCCGGGCCGAGCTCCTCGTACGGCACGTCCTCCAGCACCAGCGCATCGAGGCCGGTGGGACCGCCGGCGACGTCGACCAGCGCGACGTCCGGGAGCGCGGCGAGCCACGCGCGCGCCGAACGCGAGCCCTCCCGCCGACCCAGCACCGCCACCCGGCGCGTCCCGCTCCGGGCCACCCACAGGCCCGCTTCGTCGTTCACCGCGAGCCGCGGGTCCTCCCCCTCGACCGAGACCGCGCAGCGCACGTCGAGCTCGCGCTCCTCGGACGGGGGAAGGCGGAGCCGGGTCTCGCGCGCGCCCGGCCCGTCGAACTCGAGGCGCGTCGTCAGCGCGGGCCGGCCGCCGACCCGCCACTGTACCTCTGCGACGCAGCGTGCAGTCGCCGTGATCACGGCCGCGAGGTCGATCGCCGCGCGTACGGGAATCGCGGACGGCCCGCGCACCGAGGCGACCGCCACGTCGAGGAAGCGCCCGCTGCCCAGCGGCGCCGCGTGCACCGTCACGCCCGACTCCGCGGCGCGGAGCACCGCGCGCGCAACGTCCCCGCCGGTCGCGCGGCCGTCCGAGAGCAGCACCAGCTCCCCTTTCGTGTCCGGCGGGACCAGCGTGCGCGCCAGGTCGATCGCGAGGTCGGGACGGGACCCGTCCTCCCCGAGGCCCGCCGGCGGATCGAGCCCCCGCAACGGCGCCGTGCCCGCAGGCGCCGGCGCGGCCCCCGCCTCCGCGCGCTCGCCGAACGCCACCCAGCCCGCCAGGTCGTCCGGCCCGAGGTCGGCCAGCGCCGCCCTCGCCCGCGCGTCGCGCTCGGCGGTGAACGGGCGCACGCTCCCCGAGGCGTCGACCACCAGGATCCGGCACCGGCGCGGCGTGCCCGCGCGCACCGCCGGGTCGGCCAGCGATGCGGCCAGCAGCAGCATCGCAGCGAGTGGAAACGCGGAGCGGCGGCGCGCGGTCATCCGGAATTTCGTTCCGACGGGAACTCCCGGAGATGGTACGGTGTCTCTCACGTACGTTTTCCCCTCCGCGGCAGGCCTGCCGGCATGAGTCCAAGATCGTATGTCCGTGGACGCGCCCAGCGCGGCCTCCGCCGCAACCGTCGGGACTACGGATCATACGGATTGAACTGATGGCACGGATTGTCTAACGGCAGAGCGTGTGATTCCTCGCATGGTCACCGCATTCGCGACGATGTTGCCGATGGGTAATGCGGAGTGGTCGCGCTGGCGACGGGGCGGCGACCTTCTCCGAGAGAATCAACGACGTTCAACCCAGCAGGTTCGCGCCGGATTCTACCCGCCGGCCCCGCGGTTCGCCAGTTGCACGGGCCGGAACCGCGTGCTACACTCTCCGCGTCCTTCCCAGGAGGCGCCCGTCCATGAAGAAACTCTTCGTCTTTCTCCTCGTCGTCGCCATCGTCGGAGGCCTCGGCTACGGCGTGTGGAACGGCATGGCCGGCACCGAGCTGCAGCAGAAGTTCGCGGGCCTCGTCGATTCGGCCAGGGGCGTGGCCCCGCCCACCCCCGAATCGGCCCCCGGCGGCGACCTGGCCCAGAAGGCCGGCACGACCCCGGGCGGCGGAACCGGCCCGACCGACCTCGCGGGGACCGTGAAGCCCCCGAAGGGCACCGAGGGAACCAAGACCCCGACCACCTCGGGCCCGACCTCGGCGACCCCCGCGATCCTGGCCGCCGCCGAGACCGTGCTCTCCGCCGCGGAAAAGCTCTACCAGGCCGCCGAATTCAAGACCGCCGCCGAGAAGCTTCAGCCTTTGGTCGCCTCCGCCCCCGACAAGAAGATCGGGGAACGCGCCGCCCGGCTCGCGGGCCGCGCGCGCACCTGCGCCGAGGTTCTCGACGACGTCGCGGACTCCGAGCGCTCCAGCCCGGAGAACGTGGTCGAGGTCGTCCTCATGTCGGGCAATCCCATGCGCGGCACCCTCGTCTCCGACACCCCCGGTGCCGTCACCATCAAGCGCGCCGGCGGGATCGAGTTCAAAATCTCCAAGAGCCGCGTGAAGGAGGTCGTCAAGCTCGACCAGACCGCCGTCCGGGCGGCGCTCGAGGCCGAGCTCGCCGCCCAGCTCAAGAAGCGCTCCGCCCCGACCGCCACGGACTATTACGAATTGGCCCTCTATTGCTACAAGAACCGCCTTGATGCGCGCGTCTCCGAACTGCTCGAGAAGGCGCTCGAGAAGGACCCGAACCTCGGCAAGACCCTCCACCACGACAAGGCCAAGAACATGTACGAAGCCTACGTCTGGTTCACCGGGCGGGGCAACGCGAAAGACGCCAATCGGCTGCAGGAGATTCTCGCCGCGAAGTACTCGGACACCCCCTACGCGGGAATGGTCAAGGAGACGATCGAGGAGGTCGCTTCCGCCACCGGCTCTTCCGGCTCGGTGATGCCGGAGACCGGGAACGGCGAGCAGTCGGGCGACGGGGAGCCCGGTCCCGGCCCGAGTCTCGGGTCGGGCAGCGAACAGGCCCGCGAGATGGTGGCGCGCGCGAACAAGCTGTACAGCGAGGGCATGGAGCACTTCGACCGCTCCGAGCCCGGCGCGCCCAACCGCAAGGCGGAGAACCAGAAAGCGTTCCAGTGCTTCAACGAGGCGCTCAACCTGTACGAAGAGGCCTATGGCCTGACCAAGGACGGCGGCCTGGCGGGCCGGCTCGACCAGGTGCGGGCGATCAAGGTATTGACCTTCCGGCGTCAGAAGGCGCTGAATTGAGCGGCAAATCACCCCCACATCCCCGTCGCGAATCCGGCGAGGTCGGAGAGCAACCTCCCATGCCTCGCTTGAGCGAAAATGCCGGGTTGGGATATGGGATTTGGGATTGCAGTGGGACCGCGCCGTGACCACCATCCTCTCGGTCCGTCACCAGGGTAAGGTCGCGATCGGCGGCGACGGTCAGGTCACGTTCGGCGGCACGGTGCTGAAACACGACGCGCGCAAGATTCGCAAGATGCTCGACGGCAAGGTGGTGGTCGGCTTCGCGGGCGCGACCGCCGACGCCTTTGCGCTGCTCGAGCGTTTCGAGGGGATGCTCAAGAAGTTCTCCGGAAGCGTCCCGCGGGCGGCCACCGAGCTCGCGAAGGAATGGCGCACCGACCGGGCCCTGCGCCGGCTCGAGGCCTTTCTCGCGATCATCGACCGCGAGCATTCGCTGATGCTCTCGGGATCGGGGGACGTGGTCGAGCCGGAGGACGGGATCATCGGGATCGGCTCGGGTGGCCCGTACGCGCTGGCGGCGGCACGGGGCCTGGTCAAGCACTCTACGTTGACCGCCCTTCAAGTGGTGGAAGCGTCGCTGCGCATTGCGGGGGGGATCTGCATCTACACCAACGACCACATTGCGGTCGAGGAGCTGGCGTGAACGCCGAGGAACTGACTCCGCAGCAGATCGTGGCGGAGCTCGACCGGTACATCGTGGGGCAGCGCGCGGCGAAGCGCTGCGTGGCGATCGCGCTGCGCAATCGCTGGCGCCGGCAGCGGCTGCCCGCGGACCTGCGCGACGAGGTGGCGCCGAAGAACATCATCATGATCGGGCCGACCGGCGTGGGGAAGACCGAAATCGCCCGGCGTCTGGCCGCGCTGGTGCGCGCGCCGTTTCTGAAGGTCGAGGCCACCCGCTACACCGAGGTCGGCTACCACGGTCGCGACGTCGAAACCATCGTGCGCGACCTGGTGGAGATCTCGATCGGGATGGTGCGCAAGGAGGCGCTCAAAGACGTCGAGCCGCAGGCCAAGATGCACGCGGAGGATCGGCTGCTGGACCTGTTGCTGCCTCGGCCGCGCAGCCGGGGACCGGCGGGCTTCGAGGCGGGCGCCCAGGAAGAGGGCGGGACGCGCGATCGCCTGCGCGAGAAGCTGCGCAAGGGCGAGCTCGACTCGCGCTGGGTCGAGGTGGAGGTCGAGGAGCACTCGTCCCCGCTGATGTCGGTCTTCTCCAACGCCGGCATGGAGGAGCTGAACCTGCAGGACATGCTGGGCCGCTTCATGCCGGGGAAGAAAAGCGCCAAGAAGGTGGCGGTGCCGGAGGCGCTCGGCATCCTCACCCAGCAGGAGGCGGAGAAGCTGATCGAGCGCGAGAAGGTCACTCGCGAGGGGGTGACGCGCGCGGAGAACTCGGGGATCGTGTTCATCGACGAGATCGACAAGATCGCCACCAAGGGGGGCGGCCACGGCCCCGAAGTCTCGCGCGAAGGGGTGCAGCGCGACCTGCTGCCGATCATCGAGGGTGCGACGGTGATGACGCGCCACGGGCCGGTGAAGAGCGACCACGTGCTCTTCATCGCGGCCGGCGCGTTTCACATGTCCAAGCCGTCGGACCTGATCCCCGAGCTCCAGGGGCGCTTTCCGATCCGGGTCGAGCTGACCACCCTGACCCGGGAGGACTTCGTGCGCATCCTCACAGAACCGCAGAACGCGCTGATCCGGCAGTATCAGGCGCTCCTGCGCACGGAGCAGGTGGACTTGCAGTTCGGCCAGGACGCGATCGAGGAGATGGCGGAGATCGCGGCTTCGGTGAATGCGTCGCGCGAGAACATCGGCGCCCGCCGGCTGCACACGGTGATCGAGAAGGTGCTCGAGGACGTGTCCTTCGAGGCCCCCAACCTCGCGGGGCAGAATCTCAAAGTCGATCGCACGTACGTCCGCGACAAGCTCACGGAAGTGCTGCAGAGCGAGGACCTCTCGAAGTATGTGTTGTAGGGATGGCGCAGCCGAACAGGAGCGTGCGGTTGCTTGACCGTCTCGTCCTGACGCGAGTGAAAGGCATATCTTGCTCCGTGGGTTCTGTGCGCGTGCCGGTCGTGGGACCTGACGAAAAGTAGTGCGGTGGTTTGCGCGAGGACGCAACGCCGGATCGGCAAGGTCCGCAGCGAACGCAGCCTCACGAATCATGGTCGGTGCAGACGGTCACCGGTGCTGGTCTTCGTGAAGGCGAAGAACTGGGACGAGGCCAAGAAGCGTGGGACCCCAGGGCGGAAAAGGTGGACCTGGGGGCGATCCGCGTCGAGAACCTGCCGGAGGAGATGCAGAAGATGTCCGTCGAGGAGCGGGCGGGCTGCGTGGGGAAGAAAGCCGCCGGGGGCAAGGCCAGCGACGCCGGAAATCGGGAAGCGCGCACCGGGATCCCACTTCGCGGCGACGGGGAGCCGCACATCCCCTCGAGAAGAATCGGGCTCCTGCTGGCGGTCGCTTTCCTCGCCCTTTTCGCCACGCCGCCGGCCGGCGCGCAGTGCGCTTCGGGGAACCGGCTCATCGACGAGTTCGCCGAGGCCGTGGAGCGGACGGAGCGGAGCCATTCCGGCGAGTGCCCGGCCTGCGCGGCGTCGGCCCAGAGCCTGCGCAAGTGTCCCGCGTTCTCGGAGCGGATCGCGGCGCTGCGCAGCGAATGGGAAGTGCGCAATTCGGCGCACCTCCGAGCGTGCCCGACCTGCAACGCCGATCCCAAGTGGCGCCGCAGAGCCGACCCGTGGATCGAGCTGCTCACGCTCAAAGCGGAGAATGCGGACGCGGGGAGTCCAGTCGGCGCCTGGGCCAGGGGCAAGCTCGATGCCCTGTGGGTGGCGCTCCCGCTCGCCGCCGGCGGCCTGGCCTTCTTCTTCGGCATGATCGCCTTCCAGAGGTGGGCGGTCCGCCTGGGCACGTGCCTCTACGAATGCACCGGCGTCGGCGAGGCGCTCGCACATCGTGCGGACCTCCGGCGCGGGCTCGCGCGCCTCGTGCTCGCGACGGCGGCGGTCTTCCTCTGCAGCATCGCGGTTTTCGTCGTCTTCGGGATCTTCGCGCTCTCGAACCTCGATGAGGGCTCGTCCTGGTTCGATCCTGCGCACGTCACCTCGCGCTATTCCATCGCCCTGATCGTGATCGCATCCGCGGGAGCAGGGATCACCGCCCACGGCCTCGCGCAACCGGCCCGGATCGCCTATCGGATCGCCCGCGTCCTCTTCCTCCTGCGCCCGGCCCGCCGCCCGGGATCGCGCGGATCGGCGCCGTCCTGGCGACGGCTCGGAACCGTGCGCCACCCGGAGCGCATCGTCGGCGTCGCCGTCGATTCCTCGGGCACGCTCGCCGCGTCCGCCAGTGCGGACGGGACGGTGAAGGTCTGGAAGACCGAGAGCGGGGAAGAAGTGCGCGCCACGGGGCCGATCGGGCCCCTGCTCTGCCTGGCGCTTTCGCGCACGGGCGGCTGGTTGGCCTGCGGCGCCGAGGACGGGGGCGTGCGCGTCTGGGACCTCGTATGGTCAAGAAACTCGTCGGCGACTCGCTTGGGTTTCCCAAGTCCTGTAGCACAACGAGAGGTGACGACCGAGAGGGGGGAGGGTCGATTCGAGTCCTCGATGGCCGATCGCACCACCCGTCACGGCACCGGATCGTGCCCGCTGCCGCCGAAAGGCTGACAGCGCAGCAGGCGCCGCACGCCGAGCCAGGTGCCGCGCAGGAGTCCGCGCTTCTGCAGGGCTTCGAAGAAATAGCGCGAGCACGTCGGCTGAAACCGGCACACGTTGGGCATGATCGGGGACAGGGTCCACTGATACAGCCGGATCAACCCCATCATCGCCCAGCGGATCGGATTGGCCAGGCAGAGCCCGGCGATGGCGAGGACCCGGCGCGCGCCGAACGTCGCGGTCGGACTCTGAGGCCCGGCGGCGTGGGGCTCCGGAGACCCTCCCTCAGCCGGGCGGCCGGTGTTGATCTCCGGGGACGCGACCGGGCGGGAATCGCTCACTTCGGCTTCCCCTCGTCCGCGGGGTGCGCATTCGACCGCGCCGGGGATTCCACCGGCGGCTTGGGCGTTCCCGACGTCGCGGGTGCACGCGACGGCTTGGGCTTCCCCGGCCGCTTCGGCTGGTCCGAGGGCTTCCCCTTCGCACGAGGCTTCTCCGAAGACCGCCCATCCTTCCCGGTCGCGGGCTCGCGCAGCTTCTCCGTGATCGGGCGCGACAGCAGGCGCGTCACGCTCTCCTGCACTCCGGCGAGCGTGAGCTTCGCTCCATGCCGCGGCAGGAGGATCACGTCGACCCCGGTCGGGAGGGTCGGGCGCGTGATGCGGAATCCCTCCCGGATCAGCCGCTTGAGCCGGTTCCGCGGGACCGAACTGCGCGCCGCGCGGCCGACCACGATGCCCAACCGCATCGCGGGCCCGCCGGTCGGCAGGAGATAGGCGACGAGTCGCGCATCCTTCCGAACCACGCCGCGGTCGAACACCTCCTTGAATTCCGGGCGCTTGAGCAGACGATGCGACTTGGGGAATCGCCGATCGGAGTTGACCATGCGGGCATGCTACCAGAATTGCCGATGAATGTAAGGGCCTGGGACTCGGCAACTCGGCGACTCGGCCCGGTGTGGCGGCGCGGCGCGGTGGCGCGGCGGGCGGCGCGGCGCAGCGCGGCTCCGAGCAGGTCCAGGGTGGGACGGCGAGTCCCTCAGGGGCGGACGCGAGCCCGCGCGCGGCGGCGCTCGATCCGCCGTTGCCGCGGGACGTGGGCCCGGCGGAAGATCGCGGTGGCCGCTCGCGGTTTTCGTTGACACCCTGGTCGCGGCTGTGGCACATTTTGCCCGCCTCCGTCCCCCCTAAGTCCCGCGCCCCGGAGAAGGGTGCCCAGTATCCGAAGGCGATTCTGGCCGTCGGCGAGGCGCGACGACGACGCGATGCCAAGAGCATCGCGGAGAATCAAGCCGCGAG
>ORJL011010906.1_pt1 | contig 17468 bp, 6 predicted proteins | sample 1779941 | NCBI WGS metagenome assembly ORJL01 (sample SAMEA104232317, study PRJEB22302) | groundwater metagenome | biome: forest; feature: aquifer; material: groundwater | place: USA | collected 2011-08-07 | depth 5.8 m | reverse complement strand
TTGGGGGATATCCATCCTCTCGCAGAGCGCTGGTGCGCCGGGCGTCGCCTGCCTGGGGCGGCGAGTCGGAGGATTGCGCTGGCTTCACCTGCGCGCCACGCAAGTCGTTACGCCTCTATCCATTGTACTGATGCGCCATCCGGCCCTCGGTCGCGCCCGGCACCAGGATTGCAGTGTCCGGTGGGGCCAAGGTGTTTCCCTTGACCCACGGATGTGAACGCCGTAGCGTGTTCGTGTGCAATGACTGAATCGCCTCAAAGGGCTTCGCCAGTGAAGGTCGTCCGCGAGGTCCATGGCCGCGTGTCGCGGCTGGAAGGTGAGTGATCGATGCCGCGCAACGGAAACGGGAAGAGCGGTGGCAATGGTGGACAGGACCCCGTCCCGCGCTGGGTACGGACACTCTTCGACCAGCATGAGGCACGGATGGCCGCGCACGAGGCGCAAATGGCCGCGCACGAAGAGCGCATGGACGCGTACGAGCACTCCCTCGCGGAGATGAAGGCCGAGCACAAGGAGCGGATGGACGAACTGGAGCGGTTCGTGAAGACCGTCCAGCGCGAGGAGATCGAGACCCGCAGGCAGACTCGCGAGGTTGTCCTGGTGATCGGGCGCCTCGACGCCACGCTCCTCGACATCCGCGACAGCCTCAAGGGATTCCACGGCCGCGTGTCGCGGCTGGAGCGCAAGTGAGACCCTCGCAGGCAAGGAGGCCAATTCAGTGGCGGGACGTCGGAACGGAAATGGGGCCAGGCCGGCAGACGTTCCTCGCTGGGTGCGGGTGCTCTTCGACGACCATGAGCGGCTTCTGGCTCAGACGAAGGCCGAGATGGCCCAGACGAAGACCGAGCATGAGGAGCGCATGGACGAGATGGAGCGGGTGCGGAAGGAGGACAGGGCCGCGCACGAGGCCCGGATGGACAGGCTGGACCGGGGGCTGCAGGAAACGCGCCGACTGACGACGCGGGTCGTAGACGTGATGGACGCCCTCCGCCGGGACCACGACCTGCTGGTGAAGGTCGTCCGCGAGGTCCATGGCCGCGTGTCGCGGCTGGAGCGCAAGTGAGACCCTCGCAGGTGTGGTAATGTCCAATTGGGAAGAGAGTTAGCTGCCTCACAGGTGTTCGATCATGCTGCACCTGAAGGAGTCCGGCGATGCGTCGGAACGGGAACGGAGGCAAGAGCGGTCACGGGGAAGGCGGATCGGTCCCACGCTGGGTGCGAACGCTGTTCGATCAGCACGAGGCGCGGATGGCGGAGATGGGACGGGCGCACGAGGACCACGTCGAGCAGATGGCGGAGATGAAGGCGGAACACGAGGAGCGGATGGCCGAGAGCGAACGCAAGGCCGAGGAGTTGGAGAGACTCGTGAAGGTCGTGCGTCTGGAGGGGCTCGAGACGCACAGGCAGACGAGGGAGGTCGTGCGGCTCGTTGGATTCATGGAGAAGGCGCTGCTGAGGGTCCACGCTCGTGTGGAACGGCTGGAGCGCGAGTAAGGGGCCCAGCGACCAGGGCGGAGGGGGGAAGTCGCCCGGCTGGGGGACGCGGACCGGGGCACCTCGATGGAGTGGAACTCCATAGGCCGAGTGTGTCGCAGAGCCACAACCGAACTCGGGGTTGTCCTGTAGGCGGTAACCCGTTGCGCTGTTGAGGGATACTCCTGATGCGGCCTCGCGCTGGCACGCTGGGCATCACGCCGTTGAAACGGTCCCTCGCCTGCTCGTGCCGCTGCCCGCGGACCATCACGCAAGTCATTCTGCGCAAAGCCATTGAATCGATGCGCGGCGACTCCGTGCGGCCCGTCCGGCACCGGGATTGCGTCGTTGGATCGTGGCGGGGTGTTTTCCTGGACCCTCGGATGCGAACCCCGCAACCTGTTCTGGCGCAACGGGGAGTTCGCCTCAAGGGTCTTCGCGCACGACCGCGTGTCGCGGCTGCAGGGCAAGTGAGACCCTCGCAGGTGTGGTAATGTCCGATTGGGAAGAGAGTTAACTGCCTCAAAGGTGTTCGGTCAAGTGGACCCCCCTAGCCCAAGGAGTTCGATCCGGAACTTGAAAGCGTCACTGATGAAGCTCCTCGGCCGAACGGAAACGGGTCGCGCCTCTGTGGAATGCGGCGACATGCGATATCCCCTGGTCGGCCGACTGGGCATCTGCCTTCTCCTTGCGGGTGGGGCGGGACTCGCGTTCGAGATCATCTGGATGAGACAGATGGGCCGAGTCGTGGGCAACGGAACACGGGCTGCGGCAATCCCGATCGCTGTCTACATGTGCGGACTTGCGATCGGCGCCATGTGCGTGGGCTCCTCCGAGAGGCTCCGACGCCGGCCGCTCCGGTACTTCGCCCTGACCCAGTTCCTGGTCGCTGGACTTGGATTGGCCACGGTCCTTGCCTCTCCCCTGCTGCTGCACGCGACCGCTGTCGCGTACACACGCGTTGTCGATCACCCGCGATTGCTCGATGTTCTCCGGGTGTTCCTGTCTGCGGCCTTCCTCCTGCCCGTCACGGTGCTTCTCGGCATGGGGTTGCCGCTCGCGGTTGCGGCGCTTGGACGAGTGGGAAGCGGCTTGCCGCGGGGCGTGGGAGTGCTCTCCTCGGCTCAGGCGATCGGATCGATGACCGGTGTCCTGGTTGCGTCCTTCGTGGGGGTGCCTCGGTTCGGGCTTGCCATGACGGGGAGGTGCGCGGCGGCTGCGTTGCTCGCGGCGGGAGGCATTGCACTCATCACGAGAAGGCCTCCGGTCAGCCCACCGGCGATGCCGAACCATCTCTCCAGGACGCCGTGGCCCCGGCGCGCCGCCCTGGTCCTCTCGGCATCGGGCTGTCTGGCCATGATCTCACAACTGGGTTGGATCCGCGCCCTCTCACTCGCCTTCGGCTCGACGCTCCTGACGGCTGGGACGGTCATCGCGGTCTTCATTCTGGGCTTGGGCATCGGCAGTGTCCTGGGCGGTCTTTGGCCGCCCTCCCGCCGACACTGGTCTGTTCGCTTCTCGGCGATTCAGACGGTGATCGGACTGTGGTCGATGGGCTTGGCTGTGGGGTTGGGATGGTTGCCACTCGCCATTCCCTCCCTCTGGCCCCATGAATCCGACGGCGCAGGCTCGCTCTTCTGCACCATGGCCGCCGTGAGCGGAGCGGTCCTTCTGGTCCCCACCATCCTGATGGGGATGCTGGTGCCGACCGCATGCCGAGGCATCCAAGGCGACCTCCGGCAATGCGCAATCGGGGCTGCACGACTGCTGGGCGCAAACACGATTGGGGCGATCCTGGGTGTGCTGGTCGCAGCGTACGTCCTCCTCCCAAGGTACGGAATGCAATCAACGCTGGCGAGCGCGGCCGCCGGTTCAATGCTCCTCGCAGCCTGCGTGGTTCGACGCGATGTCGGAGTGTGGAAGTTCCGGATCCTCGCGCTCGCCCTCCCCGCCGTCCTCCTGATTCCCGCCTGGCCGGCGGAAGTGGCCTGCAGCGCGCCGTCCTTCTACGCCTCGTCCTACCGGTCGATGTGCGAAGATCGTGGGGTGACGCTTCGGGAAGTCCTCTCGCATGGCGATCGTGTCGTAGGGTCGTTCGAAGACGCGGGGTGCTGGGTTACGGTCACGGAGGGTTCCGACGCGAACCGGACTCTGCGGATCGACGGGAAGGGGGAGGTTTCCCCATCCACGGACCGGAGCGTCCTCATCCTCCAATCGCTGGTCCCCCTGCTCGTGCATCCGAGGCCTGAGCGCGTCCTGGTGGTGGGTCTCGGATCCGGGACGAGCGTCCGCACCGCTCTTTCCTTTTCCCTGGAGCGCGTGGACTGCGTCGAGATCTCCCCGGCCGTGGTCCAGGCCTCGGCCTTGTTCCCTCCGCGGGAGGGAGCGGACCCGCAAGCCCACCAAGCCAACGTGATCGTCGAGGACGCGAGGTTCTATCTTGGCGTGACTCCGGAGAAATACGACGTCATCACGTGCCAGGCCACGCATGTCTGGACGGCAGGCATGGAAGAGTTGGCCACGGTCGAGGCCTTCGAGAACTCGCGGCGCTGCCTGCGGCCAGGCGGCATCTATGTCCACTGGATCCATGGCCGCTTCATGTCTGAGTCGCAGTTCCGTCAGATTGTGGCCTCCTTCCTGGAGGTCTTCCCGACCGCCGCACTATGGGATGTCGGCGGCACGGTCTTCTTTCTCGTCGGGTTCACCCGACCGGATGACTGGGCTCGCCCGAAGGCGGAAGGCCCCCTGCCGCAGGACGTCGTCCACTGGGGACGACAGGCCGGAATCGCGAGCATCTCCGATCTGTGGAGCCGTGTCCTCATGGGCCCTGAGGGTCTCCGGGCGTTTGCGGCGGATGCGCGCCTCTTGACGGACGACCGTCCCCTCGACGGGATCCAGGCAACGGTGTCTTCCACGCATGATTGGGACGAGGACCTGTTCCGTGCGCTGGAGTCTTATGTAAAGCGGTTCCCCCCGAACTTCATCGACGAGGAGGCCTCGCAGGCACATCATCGCCGTGCGGCCGTCTGGAGCCGCCTTCTCGATGCCTCCCGTGCCTCGGAAAGGCAGGATGCCCCGGGCGCGATCGAGGCGTATTGCGACTATCTGCGAGCGGTGCCCGACGATCCGGACGTCCGTGCCCTTCTCGGTCGAGCCTCGCAGTTCCTCCTTGTGGGGGCCCGGCGGCTCGAGGAGGCGGGCAGAATCGACGAGGCGATCGAGAGCCTGGGCGGGGTGCCCACGGAATCGCCCTCCTATGGGCAGACTTGCCTGGAGCTGGGTCGACTTTATCATTTGCGCAAGGGCGATGCCGGTACGGCCGGAGCGGCCTATCAGAGGGCTCGAGCGGCCATGCCGGAGAGTGAGCTACCGGTCCTGGGTCTTGCCAACGTCTACGAGGAGCTGGGACGCAGCGCTGAGGCGGACGCGCTGTATGCCCAGGCAGGAGACATGAACTCCAGGAATCCGGATGTGCCGCTGAACCACGGGGTGGCGCTTGCGCGTCGAGGCGACATCCCGGGAGCGCTCGCCTGCTGGCGGGAAACGCTGCGCCTGGAACCGGAGAACAAGGTGGCCAAGACGTACCTGTCCAGATTCGGAGCGGGCCAATGATGACACGGCGCGTGACAGGGTGGCGGAAGGCCGGCGCGGGGTTGGCGATCGCACTCCTCGCCGCTGCATATCCCACGGGTGCGTTCGGCCAGTCGTCGTGGAATGGCAACTGGAATCGCCGGCAGATCACCGGAACCGGGGCCCTGGCCGCGGGCTCGACGGTCAGCGTTCGTCTGGACGGGACCACGTCGCCCACGGCGACCAGCATCTACACGGCCCTCCCTGCGACGAACCAGACGGATCGGGCCAACAGCATGCGCATCGTACGGCTGAACGCGGGCGCATGGACGGAACTGTCTCGCGATCTCTTCGTGCTGTCGAATACTCGCATCAAGTTCAGCTTCGTCCTACCGGCAAGCCATGTGGCGGCCGATCAGTACTGGCTCTACTATGGCGTGCTGACAGCGTCCGCCGCGCCGACCTACGACTCCCTGACAACGACCTTCAGTGACACGATTGACAATTGGTCGGCGTGGTATGACGCCGTGACGCCGGCGAACGGCTTCATCACGAGCGTGGCGGCACCGTCGGTCGAGGGGGCCGGGGCCGGCAACCTGAACGATACGAATGCTGCGACCCTCGTGGACGCCAAAGCGCAAAACGGATTGACGGCCGCGCCGCGGCAGGTCGTCCAGTTCTGGATCCGTCCGACCGGCGATGGCATGGACATGCAGGCGGCTGGCGTCGGCGGCATGTTCCTGGAACCCAAGTGGCGCGTCGGGACGGAGGCCGGCAGCTTCAAGTACGCCATGTTGGCGTCCACGGGAGCGATCATGGCTTACGTATCGGGCACATGGTACAGGGTGACGCTCGATGTCAATTACTCGGACGCGGCCGGGCCCTTGCCGGCGCAGGGCACATACGACATCTACATCGATAATGAACTACCAGGCTCTACTGTACCCGCGACCTCGCGAACAGACTCCGCTGCATTCACCTTCACCGGATCGCCCACCTATGCCACCATCTCGACGGGGTTCGGCGTTGCACAGTATGTCTACGCAGGTCCGACACCTACGGGACAGTTCGACTGGGTGCGCTGGAGGACCTATTCGGGATCTACGACCGCTGGCGTCGCCCTGGCAGCCGCGTCCGGTGCGGCGACAGACAGTTGGCTCAATCCTGTCAACTGGAGTCCTGTCGGCGTTCCCGCGTCGAGCAATGCGGTAACGATCAACAGCGCCGCGACGTACAACCCGGTCGTCGATTTGGCAGGGGCGACCTGTTCGACCCTGACGGTCGGAGGTGCCAGTACCCGCACCCTGTCGTTCACCGGCGGCAACAGTCTGACCGTCTCCGGAGCCGTGACCATCAACGGGGGGGCGTCCGCGGGGACCGTCACCTCGACGGGGTCCGCGAGCACGATCAACGTCGGCGGCAACTGGACGAACAACGGCACCTTCACCGGTGGCAGCAGCACTGTGAACTTCAACGGCTCGGCCGCGCAGTCGATCGGCGGCACCGGAATGACCTTCAACAACCTCCGGTGCTCGGGCAGCGGGATCGTTACGCCAGCGACCCTACCGACGATCGCCGGAACGCTGACAGTCTCCTCGGGCACGCTGGATCTGGCATCCGTCGGTGCAACGGTCACGGGCACGACGACCATCAGCGGAGGGACCCTCCGCATTGTGGGAGGAACGGTCGATTTCGGGGACCAGGTGTCCGTGAGCAGTGGCTCCCTCTACCTTACTGGAGGCACGGTCAACCTGAATGCAGCGACGAGCGCGGTCTCGCTGGTCACCACCGGCACAGGCAAGCTCTGGGGTGCCGGCACGTGCAACCTTACCCGCTCCGCCGCCGGCAATCCGACGTTCAGCCTTGGCGGAAACCTGGATGTCAGTGGCATCACGATTTCCAAGACGACGTCCACCACGATCGCCGCGACCCTCTATGAAGGGTTCCAGGTTGAATCAGGGGCCACGATCACGAATTTCAACGATGTGACCATCGCTGCGACGACATCCGCGTACGGAGTCAACGTCCTGCGCACCACGGGCACATACGTCTTCCGCGGCTGGACCATCAACAACTCGAAATCCATCACTCCGAGCTTCTACAACGTGAAGGTCCCCGGCGGCGCAGCCACCATCACCATCGCGATCGAGAACGCCTCCGGCACCGGCGGGCAGGTGGATACGACCGCGGGAAACGGGATTGGCGGAGAGGAGAATGACGACGATCCGAGCGACGCCCCCTACCCCAGCACCGCGGACACATCGCAAGGTCGGATCACTTGGGTGTATTTCAGGTGGAAGTGGGTTGGCGGCGGAGGCGGCACGAACCTCTGGGACGATGTCGGGGCAACGGCCGGCATCAACCCCCCGGCCCAGGACAACTGGCGCTATAGCGGACCGGGCGCCCCTCCCGGCGCGTACCCGAATGCGACGACCCAGGCGCAGGCCGACTCCGGCGACCATGATGTCTGGATCCAGGGTGCGACAGCCTGCACGCTGAACGGCAACTTCGGTGTTGGCAACATCGACGTGACGTCGGGAACCTTGATTTCCCAGGCCGCATCGGCGCGAAACCTGTCGATCTACGGGGCTGCCTTCAAGGGGGGAGGCGCGACGTTCACGCCGAATGACGGTACGGTGACGTTCACCGGAACCGTGGCCCAGACGATTATCATCATTGGAGGGGCGGGGACCTTCAACAACATGACGGTGTCCAAGACCGCGGGGGCCATCGCCACCCTGGGGGCAACGCTCACGGTGGGCGCGACGACTCTGGTGAGCAGCGGAACCCTCGAGCTGTCCTTCTATACGCTCACGCAGAACGGGGCGCTGACGGTGAATTCCGGCGCAACCTTGAGTTCAACAGGGACGGGCGGGATGACGCGCGGCGCGGCGGCGGGGGCGACCGATCTCACGGTCAACAGCGGCGGCACGATGACGCTGGCGTCCAGTGCGACGGTCGACTGGAGCGCAGGCGGGACGGGGAGGGTGGTCGTGAACTCCCCGGGGGGTATCCTCGGCCTCTCCCAGACGTCCACGCTTACGGTGCGTGGGGCAACCTTGCTAAACGGGACCACGACCATGACCGACACGGCCAGCCTCCGGATACCAGACGCCGCCTCAGTCACGGTGGGGGGCACCCTCAGCGCCTCGGGCGCGGGCCCTACCATCACCACGGCGGGGGCGGGCGGTTACACGTTCAATGTAAGCGCCGGGGCCACTCTCAACATCACCAAGCTGGCCTTCTCCTTCGCGGGTGCGGCGGGCATGAATATCGCCTCGGGGGCGACGATCAACCAGTTCGACAATATCGCCTTCACGAGCGTCCAGGGCGCTTCGCCGCGAAAGCACGTCACGATTGCGGGGACCTACACGCTCGTCGCCTCCGGCTGCTCCTTCGACTCCAGTTTCCTGGCGGGCGGATACAACGTGGATGCCCTGTCCATGGTGGGCGGGACGATCACCTTCTCATCCTACGGCGGGTCGGGGGTTGGGGAGCTGTACGACCGCGACCCGGCAGAGCCTGGCTCGGACCGGATCGCCTGGGCGCGGACGTTGACCTGGGTCGGCAAGTATCGGACCAAGCGCACGGTCACCATCACCCCGGTGTCCACGCTGCCCGTCGGGTATACGATCACCACGGCCACGTTCTCCACCCTGGGCACAGCCTTGGCCTCGGGCGACGATGTCCGGGTGCTTTGGTCGCCGAGCGGGGGGACGCCGACGGAGATCGATCGGGTGGTCACCGGCGCGAACACGGCGTCGACCGTAGTGGAGTTCAAGGTGCAGGACGCCGGCGGCATCTCGGCGGCCAATACGGCCTACACCATCTATTACGGGGCATCGGCGGGCGATGCGGCCTCGCCCCCGGCGGACAAGACAAAGGTCTACGCGTATTGGTCCGATTTCGAGCCTGACAACGGCGCGCTGACGATCATGGCCGGGGGTGGCGCGAATTCCTGGGTGTGGGGGACGCCTACCGGCACGGGCAGCCCGGCCACCGCCCAGAGCGGGACGAAGTGCTGGGGCACGAACATGTCCGGCAACTACAACGTCAACGAAGACAACTCGATCGCGACCCCGGCGATCGACCTGAGCTTCACGACGGGTTGCACGATCACCCTGCAGGCCTGGTGGTCCATCAACGACCTGTTCATGGGGGGGCAGTTCGACGGATTCCGTTATGAACAGTACAACGGGGCGGCCTGGGTCGTCACTTCCATGACCACGGCGCCGGCCGCGGCGGACAACGATGGCACCGTGTCTGCGGGGTCGACCTCAGTGCTGGCGGGACAGCCCGCCCACGTGCTCGCGCCGGCCGTGTGGACCGCGACGACGGTAACCAGCACGCTCGCCAACGCAGGTTGGCAGTTGCGCGTCAGGCTAGGCACAGACGGCTCCATCCTCAAGCCTGGGGTGTTCATCGACCTCCTCAAGATCGTGAAGAAAGTGGCCACTGCCCCGGCGGTCACCCTCGGCGGCCCCACAGCGATGGCGGGCGCCTGGAACGAGACTTTCAACTGGCGCATCGGGACGAGCATCAACACCTTCGCCATCCCGACGGCGAACGACGACGTGGGGATTGACGGCATGTTCGGTTCGGCCGTGATCATCCCGACGCTGGACGTATCGCCTTCCATCCTCTCGCTGAGCATCGGCCAAACGGCCGTGAGCCAGCTCACGATGAGCGGAGCGGCGAACGACGTCAACATCACCAACGTGCTGGTGCTCGGCACCTTCGGCACGATCTCCTGGCCTGGGGCCGACACGGGGACCGGCGAGGACAACGGCACTATCTTCGTGGGGCAGGACTTTGACGTGCGCGGAGGCACGCTCAACAACGCGGACGACAAGTTCCTCGCCACGGACGGGAGCCCCACGACGGTCCACGTGCAGGTGGGACGCGACCTCCTGGTGAGCGGCGACACGACCGAGTCGGGGGCGTTCGCCTCGAACATCGAGATCAATGTCCGCAGGAACCTCGTGAATTCGACGGCGAACTGGCAGTTCGGCGGGGTGGTGCGGATGTACGGTGCCGCGGCCGGGAATGCAGCCTCCGACACCTGGTATGTCACGATGGCGTCGGCGAGCCGGATCCGGCTCTTCGAGGTCTCGATGGACGTTGCGGGGGAGACGGGGGACATCGTGCGGGCCACGAGCGGTTCGCAGATCGGGGCCGAGAGGATCCGGGTCCGCCGGGGGATCCTGGAGGTACCGACGAATACGACGGTGCTCGCCGAGGACGTGGCCGGGATGACCTCTGGGGGTGAGGAGGGCGTCGTCCGCTTCTTGGTGGCCGACACGACTGCGGCTCGCAGGGTCCGCGTGGACGGGGGGACGCTCCTCTGCAACAGAGTGGGGAGCGACATCGCCACTTCCAGCAATGGCGGGACGTTCGAGCTGTCCTCGGGAACGGTGACGGTCTCGACGACCGGGTTCGCGAACTCTGGGGGCTTCCTGTTCATCAACTCGAGCGGAGCCGGGCAGGAGCCCTCGATCCAGCTCACGGGGGGAACCCTGGGTGTCGCCCGCGATTGGAATCTTTCATTGAGCGGGGGCGTGGCGCCCGCCTTCAGCGCGACCGGGGGCACGGTGGTCTTCAATGGAACGGCAGCACAGTTGATCACGCACGCCCCTGCGGCGACGCCGGCCTTCGTGAACGTGCAGGTCGGAAGCGGCGCGAGTGCCCCCACGGTCAGCCTGGCATCCAGCCCACCGACCGACCTGACCTGCGCAGACCTGGATATCGTGGAGGGGACCTTTGCGCCGGGGGCGGGCAGGACCGTCACCGTCTCCACCGCGGCGACGGTCGACGTTCAGACAGGCGGGACGCTGCAGCTCGCGAACGGAACGACCCTCAAGCTCACGAGCCTGGGGACCCTGAATGTCAACAGCGGCGGGACCCTGTCGACGACAGGGACCTCGTCGTCGTCGCGCGCGCGGATCCAGAACAACGGCGCGGGGACGTACACGTTCATCCTCGCCGGGACCATGAACGTGAACGCCATGACCCTCGCAAACCTCGCCGGGACCGGTGTCCAGGTCCAATCGACCGCCACGCTGACCGGGTGGACGGCGATCCGGTTCACCTCCGGCACCGGGGCGCTCTACCTCGACCTGTCGCTCGCGACGTCTGCGACCAACCTCCCGACCACGATCAACCAGTGCCAGTTCGACGACATGGACCCCGGGCCGGGGGCGATCCCCGTGAACAACGTGAGGGGCGCAGGCGCGGCTGCGACGCACTCGAACGTCACCTTCACCAACTGGGCCGGGACCCTCGGCGGCGAGACCTTCGAGACGAACGACGACAAGGACCTCATCGATTGGGGCGCGGGGGCAGCGGTCATTCGCCTTGCCACCGGCGACAGCTTCGCGACGCTGACGGACGCGATCGCCGCCGTGACCGGGCCCGGGGAGACGATCGAGGTGCGCGACAACGGCGTCCGGGACGAGGCGATCGACCTGTCGACGTTCGGGTTCAACAACCTCACGATCGACGGCGCCGTGCTCAGGCCGCCGGCGGGCTCCATCGCCGTGATCGGGTCGGGAGACAACGCCCTCAAGGAGACGCTGGTGAACTGCGTCATCCTCCGCGCCGGGGGAGTCGCGCCACTCGTGAGGAACGTGGGACGCATGTACCACTGCACGATCCTCGGCAGCGGCACCCTCGTGGAGAAGACCGCAGGCGCCGCGATCAACATGACCCTGCAGAGCGATATCGTGATGGACCCGGCATCGTGGATCGTCGGCGCCCCGATCTCGGTCACGGCGCCCGGCGCCCTGACGGCCACCTACTGCGATATCACCGGAGGAGGAGTTGCGGGGGTCGGGAACATCAACTCCGACCCGCTCCTCGTCAACTACGACACCGCCAGCGCGATGTACGACGTCCACCTCAAGGCGACCAGCCCCTGCATCGATGCCGCGTTGCCGATCGGCAGCGTCACCACCGACATGGACCGCGGGAGCGACTTCGAGAACCCCGTGGCGAACCCGAGGAGACCCGCACTCGCGCCCGACAGCACCGCGGGGTTCCCGACGTGGGACGACGACAGCGCGGGCGTGCCGACGGCGGGGAACAACGCGGACATCGGAGCGGACGAGTTCGGGCCCCTCCTCGTCAACGGGACCAGCGTCGCGCAGGGCGTCCCGTGGTGCACGAACAAGGCCACCGCGGCCGACCCCGACTCGTTCTCGAACACGACCCTCTCGTTTGACTTCGCCCTCGCCGTCCTCTTCGTGGCGGAGAACAACGTGGTGACGAGCGGCGGCACGAGCGACGTGCGCCTCGTCGCGTACGCCATGAATGACGCCCTCGCCCCCTTCGCGCAGCTCGACCCGATCGAGACGAAGGACGTGAACTACGCCGGGGCGCCGACCCTCGCCGTCCGGGTCCAGAAGATCTACACCATGACCGTCCAGAAGGACTCGACAGGCCTCAAGGACGACGTCTTCTGCGTGTGCGACACGGACGCGGATACGGACGCCGTCGATCCGAACCGCACGCCCGACCGGATCCTGGCCTTCCAATTCGACCCGAACGCCGGGGCCGGCCTCAAGCTCACGAGGAAGGCCGCCTGGGTCGACCCTGCGGCCGTGCCGCCGCTGGTGAATCCGATGCTGCCGGCGGGGAGCGGGAAGATCGGGAACATCGTGATCGGCCAGACCGACGGGAACATCCTCTTCGTCCGAGGCGACGGGAGGATCTACCGTCACCAGGCGACCAACGGGGCGGTGCCGACGCCCGGCGGGACCTGGCTGGCCGACGGGCACGACGACCTCTCCGGCCCCGGCTACGACAACCTGCTCGATGCGGACGGAAACCTCTTTGCAGGGAAGTTCAACGACAGCGTCTACGTCCCCGTCTCGTTCCGCCCCGTCACTTCGAACGAGGTGATCCGGATCGCGCTGTCGACCGGGAGCGTCGCGAACGCGTGGGACGACCCCACGAGCAACAGGAACCACAACGGGTTCAACGTGATCTCGGGGACCGTGCTCGCGACCGTCTCCGACTCCCAGGTGTGGCGCCTCTTCGAGGACACCCTGTTCATCGTTCCGGGATGGCCCGTGGACCTGGTGACGCCTGGCGGGGCGAAGACCTCCACGCGCGCGACGATGTTCCTCAGGAACGACGTGACGCTGCGGGTCGGCGTGGGGAACTGGGTCTACAAGGTGCGGAAGGCGGGCAGCGCGAGGTTCGCCGACTCGGACGGCGTGGCGGGGCCGGACGACTGGGGCTCCGACCGCACGTTCCGCGGGAACCTCACGACGTCGCCGATCGTGGTCGGGTTCAAGGCCCTGAACGTCCTCCCGAGCCCGCCCGCCACGGAGCCCACAGACGGGCGGAGGGGCGCCAAGATGTTCTTCGGGACGGACCAGGGGTACTGCTACGTCCTCTCGTTCATCCGCGCGACTGCACCGACACCCACGCAGGCGGAGGCGAACGGAGACACGCAGCCCGCGGACACCCTCCGGACGTTCACCATCACAGATGGTCGCCCGTACCCAGGATTCCCGTACCGCATCCCGGGCGTCCGCATCCAGAACGTCACGCTGGGGTTCTCCAGCTTGATGGGCAAGAACGTGCTCATCTTCGTTTGCGACAACGGCTGGATGTACAGCTTCCTCGAGCCCTACTAGCCCCCCGCCACCCGCGATAAGTCTTCTTGCGATCCCGGCGCTCACAGACTAGAGTATCAGCAACTCCGGAGGGAGGGGAGGTTCGCCGCCAGCGCCCTCTGGAGATCCGTTCATGCAGCCCTCCCATGGCCCCCGCGGGGCCGCACTCCTCCTCGCACTCCTCGTCCTCGGGGCGTGCGCGCGACCCGCGGCCGCACAGGCCTCCCCCCCGCAGCTCCTGACCATCCAGGGGCGCCTCACGAACGCCGCCGGCGTCCCCGAGAACGGCAACCGCGACATCACCGTCCGCTTCTACGACGCCCTCGCCGCAGGGACCCTCCTCCTCACGGATGCCCATACCGGGGCCGGCGCCGTTCCCGTGACGAACGGCCTCTATGAGCTGACGCTCGGCGGAGGGACGATCACCGCCGGCTCGAAGGCGAGCGTCTCGCTGGTCTTCAAGGACGTCGCCACCGTCTACATCAGCCTCCAGGTCGCCGCCGACCCCGAGATGTCCCCTCGCAGCCGGATCGTCTCCTCCGGGTACGCGCAGAACGCCAGGTACTTCGACGGGTACGCCACGACCGACTTCGTCAGGCTCACTCCGTCGGCCGCGGGGCGGCTCATCTACGACACCGGCGCCGCGTGGACGACGCTCGCGGCGGGGTCGAGCGGGCAGGCGCTCGTGAGCGCAGGCGCGGCCGCACCGACCTGGGGGCCCGTTGGCATCGCAGCCGGCGGGACGGGCACGACAACGGCGTTCACCCAGGGGAGCGTAGTGTTCGCCGGAGCGGGAGGCGTCTACACCCAGAACAACGCGAGCTTCTTCTGGGACAACACGAATTTCCGCCTCGGCGTCGGGAAGACGACGCCCTACGAGTCGATCGATGTAGCCGGGAGGATTAACGCGAACTCCGACGGGTCCAATGAGGACCCCGTGGGATTCGGCGCCTTCGCCGCCTCGTCGGGCCCGGTGGGGGGGTCGTGGGGCACCATGGGCACGTTCAGCGCGATCTGCTGGTCCAACGGCTACTACTGCTTCCATGGGTGGGCGGGCCCTGGGACGTCGGCGGGCGGGCTCATTATCCAGCAGGATGGGACCGGCGATGCCATCCAGGTTACCGATAGCGGCCCCCAGACCTTCGTCGTGAAGAAGGGGGGCAATGTCGGGATCGGTCCCGGCGTCCCGGCGAGGCTGCTCGACGTGTCGGGCCACCTGCGCGCGACCGGGGGGCTCGCAACGCCACCAGCCCTGGACACCAACTATCCGACCGGGCACATGACGATCCGGTCGCAGGGGCACCTCTTCCTGGAGGCCTCCTCCGGGTCGAACACGCACCTCTGCGGAAACCTCTACTGGGACGGCACGAACTGGAACCGGTTCAACACGCTCCTCGGTGGGGCGTTCTGGTGGACGGGAAACGACGGGACCGGGGCCTTCTACACCGCGCCGGCCGGGGCAAACCCCGCATCGCCAACGCAGAAGTTCGTCATCGACAACACCGGGATCGCGACGTTCAACAACCAGGTCTACGTGAACTACAACGCCAACCAGTTCGTCTACCTGGGACAGAACACGACGCGCACCTCCTATTTCTACATGAACGAGCCGGACGCCGCAATCGACGACCGCACAGCCCTCTACGCCTACCGCACGCGCAGCATTCAGAACGACGGGACCAACTACGCGATCGGCCAGACCAATTCCGCCCTGACGGCCTACAATTTTTGGGGGGACGTATACACGTTCGGAGGCGCGCTCTTCAGCTTCAACGACTACACCCGGACGGGAGGCGTGCTCGGCGCGATCTACAGTGGCGCCTACTGGGGTAGCTTGGGATACAAGAATAGCGCCAGCACCGGGTACGGGGCCTATTGGACGAGCAGCGGCACCGGGGTGGGCTACGTCCCCAAGGACAAGCGCGGACTCGGAGATCCCTCCGACGACGGGGGAGAGGACGTCTGCCGCGCGGACGGGATCGGGTTCGGATCCTACGGGACACTGTTCGGCGGATGGACGAGGGGAGAGGTCTATGGGAGCTACACGGCCGGGGAGCGCTTCTCCAGCTACGATTCGGGGAATTCGTTCGGGAGCGGCTACCAGGCGACCTTGCACACGCCCGAACGCCGCGATGACGGCCGGCGCCAGCGGGTGCCGCTCTTCGGCGTCTCCAGCCTCGACGTCGACCTGTTCGCGCACGGGGTAGGTCACCTGCGCGGCGGACGGGCCGCGATCGAGTTCGAGGAGTCCTTCCGCGACGCCGTGTCCCAGGACGTGCCGCTCGCCTTGACGGTGACGCCCATGGGCCTCTGCAAGCAGCTCTGCGTCGTGTCGATCTCCCGCGAGGGAGCCTCGGTCCAGGAGGCGGATGGGGCCTCGGACGTGGACTTTTCCTGGATCGCGATCGGCCGCCGCGGCGGATATGAGAAGAGGCCGGAGGTCCCCGAGGAGCTGCTCGATCCCGACTTCGACGCCCGCATGAGGGGGGTCACGTTCAACGAGAACGACCGCGAGCACAGGGCGACCTATGTCTGGTACGACGACCGCGGACTCCACTTCGGGGGCGACGACTTCGATCCGTCGAGCCTCTCGGCGCGCGGGGGGACGCGGGGCATCCAGGCCGGGGGCACTCTCCATGGCCTCAGCAACGGGCCGGTCCGGACCGCGGGAGCCATGGGAGGCAGATGATGGCCTTTCAACACATGAGGTTCGCAACCCGGTGCGGCCTCCTCCTCCTGGCCTCGACGGCCTTCGCGCAGGCCGACACCCCGAAGCTCCAGGTCCAGCCCGCGCGATGGGACCTGGGCAAGGTCGATGCCGGCCGCTACCAGCAGGTCTTCGAGGTGACCAACGCGGGCGGAGGCGCCCTCACCATCGACGAGCTTCGCGTCTCCAGCCCCCAACGGATGAACGCGACGATCGCACCCCTCGGGACCGAGGTCGGCAAACGCTTCCAGCTCACGGTCGTCGTTTCCACCGACGGACTCGACGCGCCGTTCGCCGGATACGTCGTCGTCCACTCGAACGACAAGGACCACCCCGACGTGAAGATCGACGTCACCGCCGAGCGCGCCGCGCCGAGCGGAGGCCTTCTCGTCTTCTACACCGAGGAGGGGACCGCAATCGCGAAGCTCCGCGAGCGGGTCGCCGCGCTGCCGAAGGAGGTCCCCGGCGAGGTCCTCTTCGCCGGCGACCTCGCGAACCTCTCGCGCCTTCGCGCGCTCGAGAAGGACCACGGCGTGACGCAGGGAGGCGCCTTCGAGATGTTCCGCGGTGCGGAGGCCTGCGTCGCCCCCGACGCCACCGCGGCGATGGCGGCGATCGAGCGCGTCGCGCAGGGGAAGGCGCTCTCGGGCCGCGAGGCGGTCCCGCACGAGCACGGCACCGCGCCCCCCGCGCCCGCGACCGTCGCGACGCTCCTCCCCCCGCCGCTCGTCGTCGACCTCTTCATCGACGCCTCCTGCGAGGCCTGCTCGAAGGCGCTCCAGCAGGGGGCCGAGGCGCTCGTGAAGGCCTGGCCGGGGCGGGTCGGGCTCCGCCCGCACGACCTGTCCCAGCCCGACGCGGTGAAGGGGCTCCGCGACGCCATCCCCGCGAAGGACCTCCCGCCCGCGACCCATGCGATCGCCGTGGTCGGCGGGACGTACCTGGCCGGGGAGGTGAAGGAGATCTTCGCGGCCCTCCCGCGCGTGATCGACGAGGCGCTCGCGAAGTCCGCGGCCGCCGTAGAGGTGCGCTCGCCGGCGTACACGAACGAGATGCGGCTGGGGGGGCCGGCGGGCCCCTCGACTGGGGCCCCGGGC
>ORJL011094588.1_pt1 | contig 17473 bp, 17 predicted proteins | sample 1779941 | NCBI WGS metagenome assembly ORJL01 (sample SAMEA104232317, study PRJEB22302) | groundwater metagenome | biome: forest; feature: aquifer; material: groundwater | place: USA | collected 2011-08-07 | depth 5.8 m | reverse complement strand
TGCCATTGCACCACACTGCTGTTGTCCGTTTTCCGCCCACAAAGGTGCATCGCCCCATTTGCGTTGCGTGCCACGGCCATACGACTCTGAAGCCCGTTGCCCATGGTGGGCGCTGTAACCCAACTTCCCGGTGGGAAGAACTGGAACGTGTCGGTTGTGACCGCCGGTGGGGTGTGAGGCGCGTACGTCTCACAAAAGAATGCGCGCAACGGACCCCGCCTGTCGCTGCTGGCGGACTCCGTGGCCATGAGCCTTGCGGTCCCGCGAAAGTCCAGGTCGATCGTATTCTCGTAGTCCGGGCGGTTGGAATCGTAGACGTAGATGCGTCCGGTGCCGTCGCCGGGGTCTTCATAGCCGTGGGCGAGCACCTGGTGGTTTTGAAGGGGGTCCTTTGTCGTCCCGATGAGCCCGATGGGGCAGGGCTCGCCGGCATCCAGAAGGCTCTTGAGGCGGACCCACTCCTGTCTGGACCGGGCCAGGAGGCCAGCCTCTCCACCCCTAAAAGGCCACCCGTTGTAGTGCAACCGCAGCATCAAGTCCAGAAAGGTGCGCCCGTTGTCCTCCAGGCTGCCGATCAGCCGTTGCCAGATGTATTCCCGCAACACCGTTCCGTCAGGGGTCGCGCGAGTTGGCTGGTCCATCGTGCCCACGCCTCTGGAAGGCAAGACGCCGCTCTTGTAGTAGTCCAGCGCGGCAAAGGCCATGCCGCCGCACAGACCGTATCGATCCGGCAACCCTATCTTGATTTTTCTCGTCAAGACGAGGGAAAGGGGAAACAGAGGCAGAATAAGAAGGTTCAACGCCGTCCGTACTTTGCTCTGTATTCTTTCGATGCCCTGCCTTTCAGTGGCGTCAAAGCTCCACGAATTGTTGAAGGCAAACCCATGGATGTCCGGCCGGAAATTCGTCCTGGTCATTCTTCCTCCTGCTCACGATGATGTGGAAACCACACACGACGCCTCGGAGATCGAGCGAAAGATAACACATTACGCAAACAAACGGACGATACGGGACACCCCATTGTGTGGAAACGCGGGGACTGGCTTGCTCAATGCCAAAAGCGCATTATTCCGTACAAAGGGACGGCAGCCGGAGGGACACGCATGGAAACGGACGCCCGCATCGTCGCCATCCGGCAGGAGACCCCCACCGTCAAGTCCTTCGTCCTGGAGCCGGGAACCCCTTCACCTTCCTGCCCGGCCAGTACGTAGACGTGGTGGTGGAGGGCTACCAGACCATCGTAGGCGGGTACTCCCTCACCTCTTCGCCGCTCCACCCGGAGCGCCTGCACATCGCCGCTAAGCGCCTTCTGGACAAGCCGACCTCCATCCACCTCAACGACCGCGCCCAGGTGGGCGACCGCCTTTTCATCGTCGGCCCCTCCGGGGAGTTCACGTGGACGCCAGACATGGGGACCAACCTCGTCCTCATCGCAGGCGGCATCGGCGTGACCCCCTTTATGAGCATGATCCATTACATGGACGAGGCCGTTCCCAAAGGCCGGGCCACTCTTATCCATAGCGCCCGTAGCCCCTCCGAGCTCCTCTTCCGCGACGAGCTGACCGCTCTCACCGACCGTAATCCCAACATCCGCGTCGCATTCACAGTCACCCGTCCCGGCGCCGAGCCCTGGACCGGCCACACAGGCCGCATCAACGAAGACCTCCTCCGCTCGGTTGGCGTAGACTCCTCCGCCCTTTACTATGTCTGTGGCCCCGCCGGCTTCCCGGAGAGCATCGGCGACCTTCTCCAGCGCCTCGGCGTCTACACGGCGGCCCGCATGCGGGCGGAGTCATGGACGTAGGCGCAGGTCTCACGAAGGGAACGGACAAGACTTGAGGCACCGGCTTTCGATGGCAGTCGTAGTCCTCCTTGCCCTGGCTATGCCAGGCGGCCTCCTGCTATTTCAGAAAGAGGCGCCCATTAGCCTGTCAGGCCAGGGAGGGCTTACACGTCATGAAGCCATTCAACTGGCGGTCAAGATGATGCCTGGGTTTTCATCGGATGGCGTGAGCAATATCTTTGCAGTCCGGACCACGTTGGGAAAAGTCGAGGACGCGTTAGAGACCGGGACCAGCAGGGGAAAGGGCCAGCAGGTGTGGGTCGTTTCCATGAGAGGGACGTTTATCTGGCCGAATCCACCGGGCTCCCCAGCCCGTCCTTACAACAATGCATACATCGTGGTAGACGCCCTGACAGGACGGCGCATGATGACCGGCTCCCTGACGGCAGGGCAATTCATTCTGCCTCCCAGATGACATTGCGGATGGGATGAGAGACCTGACTTGGTTCATCGCAGGGGTACCCTTATGAATTTCCATATCGCTTTTCTGTATAATTACTCCCATCAATAGATAAGTCGTCTTCCAGGAGCCCTCTTTGACCAACCACGTGGACCCCAAGTATCAGACCAACCACTTCTCCTGGGTCATCCCCAACGTCCTGGCCCGCTCCGGGCGTCCGGGATTCCCCACCATTGACGTTGATCCTCTCCACGTGGAGGACTGGATGTCACGCATCGCTGAAGAGGGCATCAAGTCGGTCATCGTCCTCCTCCACCACACGCAGATGAACTATTGGTACCCCCGGCTGGAGCAGGGCCTGGTGGAGCACTACCGCACCAAGGGGCTCAACGTGGTCCATTTCAATTACCTGGACTACAAGACGCCTCCCATGGACCCGGACCAGCTCCCGCCCGTCTTTCAGGCCTTCCAGGAACTGCCGAAGCCCGTGCTCGTCCATTGCAGCCTGGGGCGCGACCGCACGGGCCAGGCTATCACCTATATTCTGGACCAGCTCGGCCAGGCCCCTATCATGGGCGCCATGGAGTCCCCCTCCGCCGCCAAGACCGAGGGCACCCCCGTTGGCAACGTGGACGGCTAGGGCGTACCCCTGCTACTGTCCCCAAGGCTCTCCGCTCTATTGTTATTTCGAGCGTGGCGATTTCGCGGGGTGGAGCGCGTAGAGTGAAGGACCGCTCGTGGTGAGCCCCGATGCCCGCATCGGGTTGTCGAATCGTATGTCCAGGGCCACCGCCCTGCACCTTTCTTCTCTCCTCACCCACACCCAACCGCGTACAATGCCCCCATGCACACCACGCCCGCCCCCCTCACCATCCGCGGCAAGGAATTCCGCTGGGGCAGCCGCACTTATGTTATGGGCATCGTCAACGTCAGCCCGGAGTCCTTTTCCGGCGACGGCCTGACTGACGCGGGCGCCGCCGTCCGCCAGGGCCTCCGCTTCGTAGAAGAGGGGGCCGATATCCTGGACGTTGGCGGCCAGTCCACCCGTCCCCGCACCACCGCCCAGCGCGAGGCGCAGCGCTTCGGCGGCCCTGACGACGCCCCGGACGAGCTGTCCGAGCAGGAGGAGATGGACCGCGTCCTTCCTGTCATCCAGGGCCTCGCCGCCCAGGTGGACGTGCCGGTCAGCATCGACAGCTACAAGAGCGGCGTCGTCCGCGCAGCCCTTCAGGCGGGCGCCTCTATCGTCAACGACGTCTGGGGCCTCAAGAAGGACCCCCAGGTGGCCGTAGCCGCCGCGGAGGCCGGCGCGCCTCTCATCCTTATGCACGACCAGCCCACCACCCGGTATGGAGACCTCGTCCCCGACGTTATCGCCAGCTTGCGCGCCAGCCTGGACAGGGCCCAGCAGGCAGGCGTTGCCTGGGAGCATCTCATCGTCGACCCTGGCTTCGGCTTCGGGAAGACCCCCGCCCATAACCTGGAGCTGCTCCGTCGCCTCCACGAGTTCCGCGCCCTGGGCCGTCCCATCCTCCTGGGGACATCGCGAAAATCCACCATCGGCCTTGTCCTTGGCCTCCCGCCAGACCAGCGCGTGGAGGGCACCGCCGCCACCGTCGCACTCGGCATCCAAGGCGGCGCAGACATCATCCGCGTCCACGATGTCCAGGCCATGGTGCGCGTGGCCCGCATGACCGACGCTGTTGTCCGGGGCACGCCGCCACATCTCTTGTAGAAGCGCCAAAAAGGGTGTGAGAGAAGTAGGTGTTTGGAGGGGGCCCGGCTCCTGTCTTGTCATTCTGGGCGCGAGTCCCCCGTTGCGATCGGGCAGCGAAGAATCTACAGTCCTTTGTCCGCCACACATCCAAACCTAAGGACTTTCCATGCACCCTGCATGTCGACAGCGGGAGAGGGTCATGTGCTCAAGGAACGCATAAGGTACGGGTCTGGGTGGTGCTGAAAAGGGAGGAGGGGCAGGCAGCTCAGCTGCCTGCCCCTCCTGGGTCTTGGGTGAAGTGCGGGGCTCAGTCCAGGACGCGCATGCGCCGGGACAGGAAGAGCATGGCGATGGATAGCACCACGAGGGCGATGGCGAGGCTGCCGACCGACCACTGGACGCCAAAGATGTCGCTGGCGAGGCCGACGAAGAAGACGCCGATGCTGGTGATAGCGAAGTCGATCATGTACAGGCTCATCACGCGGCCCCTGTATTCGTTGACAGTGTAGGTCTGCAGGAGGGCGTTGGCCAGGGTCATGCGTCCGGTCTGTCCCATGCCGATAAAGATCATGGCTCCCATGGAGAGGCTCAGAAGCGGGGAGAAGGAGAACACGATCAGCGCCAGACCCATGACGATGCAGCTTGCTAGAAGCATCAGCCCGCGCTTCTTGTCGGGCAGGGAGGCGAGGATCAGGGAGGCGACGACGGCGCCGATGCCGGAGACGCTGACGAGGATCCCCATGCCGGAGGCGCCCACACCCAGCACCTTTTCCGTGAAGATGGGGAGCATCTGCATGTATGGCTGCGAGAGCATCACGACAAAGAGCGTGAACACGAGGACTATCATGATCGAGGGCTCTTTCCGGACGTACCGCAGACCTTCCTTCATCTCGGCCATGGCGGTCTTGCCGCTTGCGGCGATCCTGCCCCTGGTCCTGGGCATGAGGACGGCGGTAAAGAGCGATTCCAGGTACAGGACTGTCATAATGAGGTACACGGCCATGAAGCCGAAGAAGTCCACCATGAACCCGGCGAAGGCGGGCGCGCCCAGGCGCAGGATGTTCTGGCCGAAGTTGTTGAGGGCGACGGCGTTCATGACCTGGTCTGGCCGGACGATCTCCGGGACGACGGCCTGGCGGGCGGGGAGCATGAAGCCCTGTGCGATGCCCTTGACCACGGCGGCGACGATCAGGATCCACCAGGTATCATGCCTATTCTCGCTGAGGAAGCCGAAGATGAGGGCCAGGGCGACCAGGAAAGCTGAAGCGGCGCCGCCGACCTGGCCGATGATAAGGATGGTCCTCTTCTGGATACGATCCGCCATGACGCCCCCGAAGAGGGCAAGGAATAGCATGGGAAGGGACTGTGCGAGGGCCATGATGCCGAGGATGGCCCCAGAATTGGTCATGCGGTAGATGAGGAGGGAGCGGGCGATGAGCTCGATGTTCATGGCCCCCATCTGGCCAAGCATGGAGGCGTAATAAAGGCGGAAGACCGGGTTACTCATGGAGCTGAAGGTCCGCAGGTTGCGGAAGGAGAACCCTCCGCCGCCACGACCTGTGGCAGTGACTATCTCCGCGGCGCCGTTCTTGTGGGCTCCGTTGACGGCGACATCGTTGGTGGACGGGGTAGCTGTCTGGACGCCGGCGCCGGACTTGGGCGCAGGCGAGGCTGGGTCAGGTGACTCCGGCATTAGTTTCCTTCTTGAATCGTGGACTATTCCCTGGGAACTCTAGTTTGACAATAAGCCACAGCTATCGGCTTTTTAAAAACAAACAAACCGAACAATACATTTCTCATCATTCCATAGTTTACATTGTTGGAAGTATATTTTGCCTCTGTTGAAGTCGTCCTGGCCCTGCGCATGAATATCCAGCGAGAAGATGATAGCAGGCCTTGTAGCACAGAAGGGAGTCGTGATGGCCGAGGACAGGCGGCACCCTCACCGAGGATTCGATACGGATCTGATCAGCACTTTCCTGAGGGGAAGAGGCGTAGCGCAATGGCTGCTCCTCTCAGAAGGCAGAAGCAATTCGAGCTACAAGATCACGCTCGATGACGGGAGCGTCTACGTCGTGCGGCTGCGGAGCGGGGGTGACGCGGCGCGGGAGGCCTACATAATGGGGCTGGCAAGAGAGGTCGTGCCCGTGCCGCTGGAGGTAGCAAGGGGGGGTACGTGGTCGGTCTTTGAGTTCATGGAAGGGGAGCCGCTGGCGGAAAGGCCGCAGGATGTCGGGGCAGCCGCCGAGACGTTGGCGCGGATAGCGTCGGTCCGGTTTGCCTCGGCGGGGTGGATAGAAACCGACGGAAGTGTGAAGCCCTTTGAGTTTGGCGGGCTGCCGGGCTTTGCCCTGGCGATGACGGCCCGGGCGGATGTCCAGGGGTGGTTGGGCCGCGACCTCCTAGGGGGCCTGTCCCGCCTGTTGGACCGGCAGGCGGGCCGTATCTCTGAGATGGGTGGAGACAACTGTCTCGTGCACGGGGACTTCAACCCCAGGAATATCCTGGTCCGAGATGGGAAGGTGAGCGCGGTGCTGGACTGGGAGTTCAGCCACGCGGGGACGCCGTATATGGACGTGGGGAACCTTCTGCGGCATCTTCCGGAGCGCTGGATGCAGATCGAGGCGGGGCTGCGCGCAGGGGGCATGGAACTGCCGGAGGACTGGCGGGAGCGTGCGGATCTCGTGGACCTGACAAGCCAGTTGGAATTCCTGACATCTGGAAGGGCGGACACGTTCAAGAGGGAGTGCGTGGAGAGAGTGCGGAGGACGGTAGAGGCGCTGGGGTAGGGAAGGTGGCTGGAGGGCCAGAAGGAGGACCGCGAGGCGATTTACTTCCCGTTGCCCTACACACGTGGTTCCCTGACTTTGGTCGGGGCGGACAACGAACGGGGCGACGACGTACGCTTCGACGGGAGGCCCGCAACGACCATGAACACCTGTCTTGGTGCAACTGTCTGGGACTAGGTAGCAGTGCTATACTGAGGGTACTTTTCCTTTCCCAGTTATCTATCTATGGCGCTACAAACAGAACAACGCTTTCAGATCGCCTCAGACTTCAGACCCACAGGGGACCAGCCCCAAGCCATCGACAAGATCGTGGAGGGCCTGAAGGAGGGTCATGACTGGCAGACCCTTCTGGGCGTGACGGGCAGCGGCAAGACCTTCACGATGGCGAACGTCATTCAGAGGGTGCAGCGGCCCACGCTGGTGCTCGCCCATAACAAGACGCTGGCGGCGCAGCTGGCTCAGGAATTCCGAGAGTTCTTCCCGAAGAACGCCGTGGAATACTTCGTCAGCTATTACGACTACTACCAGCCGGAGGCGTACGTGCCCCGGACGGATACCTACATCGAGAAGGACTCGGATGTCAACGACGAGATAGACCGGTTGCGGCACTCGGCGACGCGGGCCTTGTGGGAGCGGCGGGACGTCATCATCGTGGCGTCGGTCTCGTGCATCTACGGCCTGGGCGCGCCGGAGGAGTACCACGGGCACGTGGTCTCATTGCGGAAGGGGATGGAGCGCTCCCGTCAGGACCTGGCGCGGGCGCTGATCGACATGCAGTACGAGCGGAACGACATGGACTTCACGCGCGGACGGTTCCGCGTGCGCGGGGACACGCTGGAGATCCAACCGGCGTACGAGGAGACGGCGCTGCGCATCGAGTTCTTCGGGGACGAGATAGAGCGGATGACCGAGCTGGACACGGTCACCGGGGAGCTCCTGGGCGAGCGGGAGTACGTGCACATCTATCCCGCCAAGCACTTCGTGACCGGAGAGGACAAGCTCCTGGAGGCCATCAAGGACATTGAGGCCGAGATGGAGGCACGGGTGGCCTGGTTCCGGGACCAGGGAAAGTTCGTGGAGGCGCAGCGGCTGGAGCAGCGCACTAAGTACGACATCGAGATGCTGCGAGAGACAGGGTACTGCTCGGGCGTGGAGAACTACTCGCGTCCTCTGGCGCGCCGGGACCCAGGGAGCACGCCCTGGTGTCTCCTGGACTATTTCCCCAAAGACTTCCTCCTGTTCATCGACGAGTCGCACATGACCATCCCGCAGGTGCGGGGCATGTACCACGGAGACATCGCGCGGAAGCAGACACTGGTGGACTTCGGGTTCCGGCTGCCGTCGGCGCTGGACAACCGCCCGTTGAAGTGGGACGAATTCGACGCACATATGAGCCAGGTGGTGTGCGTGTCCGCAACGCCGGCGCCATACGAGCTGGAGCGCAGCAAGCAGGTGGTGGAGCAGATCATCCGCCCCACCGGACTGGTTGACCCGACGATCGAGGTCAAGCCGACCCGTGGCCAGGTGGACGACCTGCTGGAGGTAATCCGGGAGCGGGTGGAGAAGCAGCAGCGCTGCCTGGTGACCACGCTCACAAAGCGCATGGCGGAGCAGCTTGCCGACTATTTGAAAGAGATGGGCGTCAAGACACATTACATCCACTCCGAGGTGGAGACGCTGGAGCGAACGGAGATCCTGCGGGACTTGCGGCTGGGCGTCTACGATGTTCTGGTGGGCATCAACCTGCTGCGCGAAGGGCTCGACCTGCCGGAAGTGAGCCTGGTCGCGATACTGGACGCGGACAAAGAGGGGTACCTGCGGTCCTTCGGGTCGTTGATACAGACCATGGGACGGGCGGCGCGCCACGTGGACGGCCACGTCATCATGTACGCGGACAAGGTGACGGACTCCATGAAGCGGGCCATTGAGGAGACGTACCGCCGCCGTGAGATCCAGACCATCTACAACAAGGAGCACGGCATCACGCCGCAGGGCATCCAGAAGGCGATCCGGCAGATCACGGACCAAGTGCGGGCAGTGGCGGAGAGCCGGGCGCAGTACAGGACCTCCGCCGACCCGTCCATGCTGGAGACGGCGTCCAAGCAGGAGATCAACCGGCTGGTGAAGGACCTGGAGGCGCAGATGAAGAAGGCGGCCCAGGCGCTGGAGTTCGAGAAGGCGGCCTTGCTGCGGGACCAGGTCTTCGAGCTGCGCCGGTTGGTGGTGTAGGAGCGTACGGACAGCGCCGGACGGTAGCGGGAAAGGCGAGGGGCGCATGGGCAATAGGCTTGTCGCGGGACTGTCCTTGGCAGTGGGCCTACTGGTCATGGCCTGTGGCCCCGTCCCGCAGCGCACCGGGACGCCCATGCTCCCATCGGGTTTTGGTGCGCTGATCCCAAACGCCCCGCTGGACGCGTACGTGTACCTGGACCAGGCAGAGCCGTTCGTTTTCCGATCCGGGGAGGGCGCAAAGACAGGGACGCCAGCCCTCGGACTTCCAGACACCCTCATGGTTGACAGCGTGGCTCTATGGACGGACGTGGGTGGGGAGACGCCGGTCGTTGCGGTGCGGATAGACATGACGGACCCACGTCTCATCCCCGCACTGGTACAACAGATCAGCAACGCTTCCAAAGGCAGCACGACGCCTGTGTGGACCCTGCAACAGGGGGACGTGCTGAACGTGGTGATGGGGAGTGGGTCAAAGGCGTCTGCCTATGAGCAGGTGATGCGCGGGAACGACTATGTTGGCTTGCGGGACACGCATCCGCGCGTGTGGAGCAGCGCGCAGGCGCTACCTATGGACCCGCCGGAGCCGCCCATAGGGATCGGGTATGTCAACATCTCCGACCGGGTGATCGACTACCTGGCGAAGCAGGGGAAACCGACGGCTGCGGAGGCGGCGACCTTGGACCGGCTGAAGCCGGTGTTGAGGCAGGCAGGGATAGCGCATGCGGTCTTCGCGGCGTACGGGCCATCGCTGCCGGTACTGCATCCGGAAGTAGACCTTGAAGTACTGTGGCGGCAGCCGTACTCCGGCGTGGTGGTCTTTGACTCGCGCTTGCCCGCGCCGGTGCTGGACTTCCTGTTCCACGCGGCCATTGGCGGAGCGGACCTGGAGAGGCTCACGGTGAGTGGGCTGACCACCTACGTCCTGCCGTCGCGGGCGGGGTCGGTGCTGGTGCAGAACGCGGGCAGGACGCTTGTCCTTGCCGGAGGGACTGACCGCAAGGCGGCGGTGGGCCTTCTGGGGACGGTGGACGCGGCGGAGCAGTAGCCGCGACCGGTTGCGGCTCTCACGCGCTTGTTGGTTGGCGTAGGCCTCACCATGAAGGCCCGCCTTCTGCTCTCGCAGGCCCCGGTGCGGGAGCGTTCGGGCGTACCTGCTCTCCGCCTCTGAGGCGGTGAGGCATGTAGCGAGCCTGCCTGCGCAAGGGACTCCTTCTAGACTCCTCCGGGATGGGCAGACAGCGCCGTTTGCATTCAGATAGAATAAGCCCAGCACCACTGTGTCGTTGGATGGCAAGGAGAGAGAATGGTCCAGCAGAATATGACCGAGCAGCAGAAAGCTCGCATTGCGTCCATGATGAAGACTTGGGAGAGGCGCAAGAAGATCACCGGGCACCTGTCCAAGATCACGTATAAGATCGGCGTGTACAGCGGCAAGGGCGGGGTGGGGAAGACGAGCGTGGCGGTGAACCTGGCGGCGTTGCTGGCGGGTCAGGGGGCGCGGGTGGGCGTGCTGGACGCGGACGTGGACTGCCCGAACGCGGACAAAGTCCTGGGCGTGAACCGGAAGCCGGAGTACCGGAACGGCGAGCTGTTCCCAACCGAGCGGGCGGGCGTGAAGATCATGTCCATGGCGTCTTTCCAGGAAAAGGAAGAGGAGGCGATCATCTGGCGCGGGCCAATGATCTCCAACGCCCTGAACCAGTTCTTGGAGTTGACCAACTGGGGCGACCTGGACTATCTCATCGTGGACCTGCCGCCGGGGACGTCCGATGCGCCGCTGACCGTGATGCAGGCGCTGCAGATGGACGGGTTCATCATCGTCACTACCCCGCAGAGCCTGGCCGTCCTGGATGGCAGGCGCTCCATCAACATGATCAAGAAGATGAACATAGACATCCTGGGGATCGTGGAGACGATGTCCGGCGGGGTGTTCGGCAAGGGCGGCGGGGAGACCCTTGCCAAGGAGACGAACCTTCCGTTCCTGGGCGCGCTGTCCTTGAGCGAGATATATCAGAAGGAAGGGAAGATACCATCTCTGCATGACAGCACGGTGCGCAAGGAGTTTGAGGCGATAGCGGAGAAGGTGAAGACGCGCCTGGAGGCGATCACGGCTGCCGCAGCGCCGAAAACCTAGACTCTTTCCTTGGGACCATGACGGCCCCTCGCTGCACAGCGAGGGGCCGTTTTTTGTCACACGCTGGACGCCTAACTAGTGGCCGCCTGCGAAGTAGTCCCGCATGGGAGCGAAGTAGTAGTCGCGCCAGCCCCGCTCGTAGTCGTCGCCCTGGCCATCAGGGATGTCGGAGTGGACGAGCGTGACTTTGGCGCCGCCCTGGACCGGCTCGAAGAGGACCTCCAGGCGGGAGTCCGCGCTGCCGTCCGGGAAATCGGTAGTCCGCCAGGTCTGGACGATGCGGTTGAAAGGCGCCAGCACGAGGTTTGTGCCCTGGATGTAGCCGTCCCAGGCCGTGAACTTTCCGCCGACCGCCGGGTCGATCTCAGCCTGGCTGCCGGTGAAAGCAGCATGGTCGGTGCTGGAGAGCCATGCGGTATAGATGCGCTGAGGGGCGACGGGGAGGACGGTGGAGAGGCGCAGGTTTTCGGGCATTGGGACTCCTTTTCCGGATAGGCCCGAAAGGGCCTCCACCGGCGCTGAAGGATGAACAGAGGGTAGCCAACAAACGTCAAAAAAGAAAGTCAATGGACGATAGTCGGGGAGACTTCGCCCAGGAGGATCCTTGTCCGGGATGACGAGTAAGGATGGGCAAGCGGCCTTACACGTGGTCCGGGGACGGCCTCACCACTTGATAGGCGAGGCGACCCAGTCCGCCGAGCGTGGCTCCCGTGAGCCGCCAGTGGAAAAGGATGCCGAGGAGGACGGCTGCATACTGCACCTGGACCGTCCAGCTCATCAGGTCCCCGCCGCCGGCTAGGTATTGCTGGTGGGCAAAGCCCTCGATGAGGCCATTGGCGAGCTCTTTAGCGGACAGCATTGCTGCAATCGCGCCAATGCCCCACCAGAGGAGGGACCCCGCGAAGCGCCCGTACAGTGCGCCGTACAGCGCAAGGAAGGCCAGCGCCGCCGTGAGGCCGCCCGCATAGCTCATGAGAGCCGTGCGCCAGGTCCACCCCGCGTCCCAGACCAGGAACGGGGAGAGTTGCGCCCATTCCATGCCAGCATGCTTGATGTTGAGGCCGAGGAGGATGCCAGCGGCAGCGTGGCCGGACTCGCGGATGAGGATGTCGATGGCGGCAAGGGCAAAAAAGGCTCCGAGGAGCTTAACGAAGGTGGTCACGCGGTCTAAGTTCCTGTTGGGGTGTTGAAACGTGGGGGACTAGGACATCATAGGGGAACGGAGAGCATGAAGTCCTCCCCTCTTTGGATGAGGGGACACCGGACTCTTCTTATCCAACCCGTTCGTGGCCCTTTGTTCTCTCGCTGTGGGAGAGGGTGGGGGTGCCTTCGACGAAGATCCCTCCAAGATTTCTTTGCGCATCGCACTCCCGGCAACAGACCCGATTAAATGGCCGTCGGATCCGCCCCCAGATCTTTCACCTTCGCCTCCAATACCCGGATGCGGGCTGTTCGCTCCCTGTCCCGCTGGAATCGGTCAGTCACGTCGCGCAAGATGGCCGCGATGCCCTCCATCTTGCCCTCCGCGTCCTTCAGCAGGGCCACGGTGAACTCCACGGACACGCGTTGTCCGTCCTTGTGGAAGGCGGGCACGTTGAGGAGGTCCGTCGTGTACTTGGAGACCCCCGTCTCCATCACGCGGTCGTAGCCCGCCCAGTGGGCCTCCCTGTTCCTCTCCGGCACGATCAGGTCCAGCGACTGCCCGATGGCCTCCTGTGCGGTATGTCCGAAGAGGCGTTCCGCCCCTGCGTTCCACAGGCGGATGACCCCTTCCGCGTCCGCCAGGATGACCGCGTCCGGGGTGGATTCGACGATGCGCCGGTAGATAGTAAGGTCTGGCGTCATGTCCTTTTGTACCTCCTGGTCCGACATGGGCTCACGAAAGCCGAGCTCCCCGCTGGCGCCTAGTTGGGAGAGCGCATGTGCGTCATGGACCGGCGGTGGAACCGTGGGGGACATGGTACAGCGTGCCCGGCGGGAAGCCTGCCTGTCCTGACACGTCCTCCCACGTTCGACGTACCTCCTGCACCACTGGCAATGGCTGTTGGGCCCCGCCTGGGCCTGGCGCGCCGGGCCCAGGCGGTCCGTCGTTGGACAGGAGGAAGTACTGGATGTCCCACTGCTGGGCGAACTCCCGGAACGGGCGTGTTCCCACAATGGGGTCGCGCCCAGAGAAGCCTCCCACGGCCACGGCCCGTATGCCGGACAAGATCAACGGAGATGCTTCGCGGGCGGACATCGTCCCCACCACCGCAGCCTGTCCTTCCGCGGACGATGTCAGGTGATCCCGGAGGCGGGGAGCGCGCTCCCCCTCAAGCGGCGGCCCTGCCTGCCGTCCCCCCTGCACACCCGCAGACAGAGGTCCGTCTTGGCCGACAGGTCGTCCCAGAACGTTGCCCACGAGCGCGCCTCCTAATCGGGGGGAGGTTGCCAGAGGGATGAGCGCCAGGCTGGCAAGGAACATCGTCGCCGCGCCCAGGGCAAGCGGTGAAGAGGTCACGCGCTGGACGATCCCGACAACCAGGATGATGGCTGAGGCGGTCGCCAGGACTATGGCGCCTGAGACCACCCAGGGCTCGACGAATTGTCGTGCGAACAGGACCTCCAGCACAGTGGCTGCAACAAGGACTGCAGGAAAAGCGATCTGCCAGGGGGTCCCGTGCTGGTACGAGCGCCAGAGAAGGTCAACTCCAATTCCGATGACGGCTGCGAGCGGCACCGCAACGCCCTCCAGGTAGTACGGGTGTGTGATGGTCGCGGGGGCGAGGCTAAAGGCGACCAGGCCGGTGGCAAGCCACCCGCACCAGAGGAGCGACTGAGAGGCGGACAAGGAGGCATGGAAGTGATCGAGCCATTGCGTTGGGGCCTTGTAGACATGTGCGGGGAGCAGAGGCACCAGGCTGGCGAGGAGGCAGAAAAGGCCGAGCGGCAGGAGCCACCCCAGTTGCGCGGCAAGCGGGGCGTCAAAGAGCGCGAGGAGGCCGGTCTGAGGGACGCCTTGAGGCGCCGGTTGGGTCCCTGGGGCGTTGTATTGGGATCCTGGTCCGACGGCAGCGCCGGGCGGGGGCTGTCCCTGCGCGGCGGATGGCTGGCCCTGGGGCAGTGCGTCGTTGGGGCGGACAGGGGCGATGAAGCTCCCAAAGCGGTTCAGCCCGTTGTATTCCAGCACAAGGGTCCAGATCGAGTTGTCGTCGGTTGAGCCAATGTACGGCCGAGACTGCTGTGGGGTGCTTGCGACAAGGACTATCCAGGAGAGCGACACGGTCGCCAGGGCCAGCGCCGCGGCGCTGGCGCCGACCAGGAAGCGGGGTCGCAGTCGCGCCCGGACAATGGCATACGCGGCGAATGCCGGGAGGGGCATGAAGGCAACCAGCATCTTCGCGTTGAAGGCCAGCCCTACCAGGACACCGAACAGGAGTATCCAGGCGAGGCGCCCCGTAGCAACGGCGCGTATGAGGACCACCGCCGAGAGGAGGAGCAGGAAGGAGACCACGGCGTCTGGCTCGTTCCTGCTTTCCATGACGACGCTGACCGGCAGTACAGCGAGGACCGCCGCGGCGGTGAGCGCCGCGCCCCGCCCGAAGGCAGGCCTGACTACTCGGTAGAGTAGCGCCACGGACATGATGCCAACCACGGTCTGGGGCAATGCCACCGTGAAGGGCGTCACCCCGAAAAACGCGGCCGGGAGCGCTTGGACCCAAAGGGAAAGCGGCGGCTTATCAACGGTCACAAGCCCCAACGGGTCAAAGGAGGCAAACAGGAAATTGTGCGGGTCCTGGAGCATTGAGGCAACCGCCGCCGTGTAGTAGGGGTTGTGGTAGTCTCCCAGGCGGCTAAAGCGCAACCACGCGGCCATGGCTGTTATGCCGGCAAACCAGAGGTCCGCCCGGGCGGTCATTGCGCGCAACGTGGCTATCAGAGGACTTCTCCTTGTGGCGCCCGCAGGCTATTCCCGCAGCTTCGTCCGCACCTTGTCTCCCGTAAGTTCCTTCAGGGCGTCCGCTCCAACCCATCTGGCCGCGCGGGACTGGGCGGCTTGGAGACGGCGGGCACATCCGATGGCTTGGTCATTGAGGGCCTGATCGCGCTTGCCAATCTGCCGCAGCGCCCAGTTCACGGCCTTCTTCACGAAGTTCCTTTCGTCAGAGGCGGCGGCCTCAATGAGCGGCAGGAACCGGAGGAACTTGTCGTCCGGAGCCTTCTTGTCGTGGACGGCCAGCCAGGCCATCAGCGCGAAACCAGCGCGGCGCTCGAACTCTCGCTCGCGGGTAGACCAGACCTCGGCCTTCGCATAGGCCCACGGGGTCTTGTCGAACAGGTTGCCGCACACGTTGTCGCAGACGTCCCAGGAGTCAAAGTCTCGTACCCAGGACTCCATCTGCTCCCGCGTCACCTTCTTCGGCTCGTCCACCAGGCTAGCCAAGGTGCGCGCCTCGTGGATGCCGGATGCCCACAGCTGAAGGGCGACGTCATGGCTTTTGCCGATCTCTTTCGCCAAGCCGCGCAGCGTCCCCACCGAGATGCCGAGCGAGGCGTTTACGTTGATGCCGAACCGGGCCATGCCCTCCACATTATGTGGGTCGGCGAGGGCATGGAGTCGGGCAATAATCTGGTCATAGGTAAGGGCAGGGGCCTTGGCGACCAACGACGTGCTCCCCCTTGGTGGAAGTGGATGGTCAATGCAGGCGCTGGAGAAGCGCCTGGAGGCGTGGTGTGTCACTGCGGAGATACATGGCAAGCTGACGCCCCGCTCCTACGAGAAAGGCATCGGGGTCAGGCTGGGCGGCGCCGAGAGAGCGGAGGCTGGCGGCGGTGAATTCGTCGCCTGTGGGGGTGGTGTTGTGGAGAAGGGTAGGCAAGAACCCGAGGCTGGCGCCGATGGCGCGTTGCTCTTCCGCTCGGGCCATGTAAACGAATGCGTGGACGTGGGCAGGCCGCACCGGGAGGTAGACTCGCATGACCTCACCCTCCTTATGTCCCACGATGACGGCGGAGAAGACAGTGCGTAGGAGTTGCGCGAGTTCCGGGTGGCGGCGGTACACCTCATCTTGGTCCGTGAGGCCGACCCCTCGCGCCACCGGCTGACGACCAGGCTCAATGCTCACCGTTTCGGCGTAGGAGACTAGCGCAAAGGTGCTCACCGCGCCATCGCGCACGGTCAGCAGACTCCCCAGGGCAGGGGGCTCATGAAGGCGGTCGCACTGGGCCGTGAGCGTCGTTGACGACGCCTCAATGACCTCTCCAATGCGTTGTTGATTCATGCCGCGATTGTATCAGAGGCGTGGCGGTTAATGCCGGCGCCCTTACCTCCATACCCGAGTTTCCTTGTGTAGTGCCGATGTTAGCTAACCATATCGTGTCGCTGCCAGGAGAAAGGCCTTCAGTACTGATGCTAAAGGATAGCAGATTCCTTGTGTCTTTCCTGGAAATGTAGAGAAAGAAGAAGCTTAGCAGAAAATAATGCACTAAGTACCCCATAAAATTGCTTGAATAGGCATAGTGGATGTGTAGTGTGATAAGTGCGGAACATATTTCGGGACGTTCACTCAAGACGATTTGTAAGAACGATTTGATAAATAGGTGAATGCTCCGAATGAGTAAGGAGGACAGCAATGCTAGGAGCGGCAATCCTGTTCTTTATCCTCGCCCTAATAGCAGCGTTGTTTGGCTTCGGTGGCATAGCAAGCACAGCCGCTGGAATCGCTCAGATCCTACTGGTTTTGTTTGTGGTGCTCTTCCTGATCAGCTTGGTGGCCCACCTGGTGGGTGGCCGCAGCACGCATATCGACGTCTAGGCCCTCCTTTCCTGTCCTGCGTGTCGCGCCTGTGCGAGAGGTGCGGGTCCAAGACCCGCACCTCTCTTTTGGCAAGGTTTTGGCCTTAGCGAGGGTAGACAAAAGCGCCTAGCTGTAAACGGGCCCCGAAATCCATCGCTCTGTAGATTTCGCCGTGACTACGCCTATGTAAGGTTACCTGCAGACGGGTTGTTCGAAGGAAGCCCCTCATATGGATGCCATGGGCACCAAGGAGGTCATGATGCTGGGAGCGGCCATATTGTTTTTGATCTTGGCCCTGATTGCGGCGATTTTCGGGCTGGGGCTGGTAGCCAGTGCAGCCGTGGGCATCGCCAAGATCCTATTGGTGGTCTTCCTGGTCTTGTTCCTCGTAAGCCTCGTGGGCTACTTCCTGCGGGGCACCGGGTCCCGCGTATAAGGCTTGTTTGAAGCCGGCAAGCGCAGGAGGGCGGCTCGTCAGAGCCGCCCTCCTGCGCTTGCCGGACGTCGGGCAGAGGTGGCCGCGGCGTGATGCGGGCTATAAAAGGCGCTGCCCCTTGGCGCGGGCCTTTGCCGAGCCGTTC
>ORJL010056139.1_pt1 | contig 17474 bp, 14 predicted proteins | sample 1779941 | NCBI WGS metagenome assembly ORJL01 (sample SAMEA104232317, study PRJEB22302) | groundwater metagenome | biome: forest; feature: aquifer; material: groundwater | place: USA | collected 2011-08-07 | depth 5.8 m | reverse complement strand
CGTGGAGTCGCGCATGGCCGCTCGCCTGCTCGGGGCTCATGTAGAGCGGGGTCCCGATCAGGTCGCCGGTGACCGTCAGTCCCGACCCCGCCGCCTCGTCGACCTCGCGCGCGAGGCCGAAGTCCATGACGAACGGCCGCCCCGTGCGGTCGACGAGGATGTTCGCGGGCTTCACGTCGCGGTGGATGACCCCCTGGCTGTGGGCGTAGGCGAGCGCCTCCGCGACCGAGCGGACGAGGTCGAGGGCGGTGCGCAGCGGGACCTCGCTCTGCATCATCGCCTCGAGCGACTCCCCCTCGATGAAGTCGGTCGTGAAGTAGTGCTGGCCCCCCTCGACGCCGACGTCGTGCACGCCGACGATGTTCGGATGGCTGAGCCTCGCCGCGGCCTGCGCCTCGCGGACGAATCGCTGCACGCGGTTGTCGTTCGACTCCCCGCCGAGGATCCGCTTGAGCGCGACGACGCGCTGGAGGAGCGAGTCCCACGCCTTCCACACGACGCCCATCCCGCCGTGGCCGAGCTCTCCGAGGATCCGGTAGCGGCCGAACATCTTCCCGACGTCGGAGGGGATGGGAGTCGTCGTCGGCGGCGGGCCGCCTGTCGGCACGGGCCCCCCGCCGGGGAGCGTGGGTTGGTCAGAGGGGGTGTAGTTCGTCACTCCGCTCGCTCTTTTGCCGTCCCCGCGATCACGGAGATGGTAGCAGGAGATCGCACGGGGATTCCACCGTCCGCGCAGGCCCGCTTACGCGGGCCCGTCCACGGCTCGCTTACGCGAGCCTCTCCATGGACGAGGGCTACTTCGCGTCGGGCAAGTCCTGCACACACCGGAAGCCGACGTCGGCGAAGAGGCCGCGCGGCTGGTAGGCGCTGCGGTTCGACGTTCGCACGTCGTCCGGCGATTTGCTCTTCCACGACCCGCCGCGGATCACCTTGAACTTCTCGCCGAAGTACTTGCTGGACGCCTTCGGCGAGTACCCCTCGTACCAGTCCGAGGTCCACTCCCACACGTTCCCCGCCATGTCCAGGCAGCCGAGAGGGCTCTTCCCCAGCGCGTGCGACCCCACCTGCTCGGGCCCCTTCCCCCCGCTGACGCAACGCTCCGCGTCGAACTCGTCCCCCCACGGCCACCGGTTCGGCAGGTCGATGGTGTCCCCCGCCAGCCCCGTGGACCCCGAGTCGAGGCGCTCCTTCAGCTTCGCCTTCGCCGAGTCCCACAGCGCCGCGTCGGCCACGAGCTTGTCGCGGTTCGTCTCCTCCGGCGCCGGCCATCGCGCCGCCTTCTCCCACTCCGCCTCCGTCGGCAGCCTCCTGGCAGAGCCAGCTTGCGGGCTCCCCGCCCACCTCGCGTACGCCTCCGCGTCCTCCCAGCTCACGTTCACGACCGGCCACATCTCCGTCCCCTGCGGAGGCGTCTTCCCCTTCCAGTGGAGAGGCGCAATCCGCCCCGTCTCCTTCACGAACGCCCAGTACTGCCCGTTCGTCACTTCGCAGGTGGCCATCAGGAACGGCTTGAGGTCCACCACGTGCGGAGGCAGCTCGTCGGGGAAGGCCTCGTCGGCGCCGCCCAGGACGGCCTCTCCGCCGGGGACGTACACCATCCCCCGCGGCACTCCCCCCGCCGCGACGAACTTTGCAAGCCGCTCCACGAGCGTGTCGTCCGGGCGCAGCCGCTTCGCCTCCGCGACGAACTTCCCCGCCTTCGCAAGGTCGCCCTTCCAGATCGCCCACTCCGCATTCGCGCGCGCGACGAGTCCGTCCGCCTCGTCCCGCGTCTTCAGGCGCTCCTCGAGGTCGCTCGTGTCGACCGCCTTCTCCCCCGCCGCCTCGGCCAGCTTGTTCGCATCGCGGAACGCCCCGAGGGCCGCGTCGGGCTTGCCGGCCTTCAACAGCTCGTTCGCCCTCTTCCCCGCCGCGAAGAACCGCGCCTTCTTGATCCCCTTTTCCGCGGCCCGCGCGACGTCCGTGTCGCGGTAGCGGTCGTCGGCGAGGACCTTGTTGAACTCCTCGATCGCCGCCTCGAAGTGCTCCGCCTTCATCTGCTCCTCGGCGTCGTAGAGGGCGTTCTTCGACCCGCGGCCGAACGCCTGCAGCGCCCGGATCCGCTCGAGCGCCCTCCCGCCGAACGAGCTCCCAGGGAACTTCTCCACGACGATCCCGTACTGCTTCGCCGCCTCCTCGAGGTTGCCCGACTTCTCCAGCTCCTCCGCGTGGTGGAAGGCCTCCTCGACCAGCGACGCCTGCATCTTCCCCTGCACCTCGCGGATCCGGTCCTGCGCCTTCTGCGCCCAGTCGGTGTCGGCGTACTTCGCGCACACCTCCGTGAAGGCGCGGATCGCATCCTCCTTCTCGCCCGACCTCGCGAGGTCCTCTGCGTGCGCGAACGCGTCGGAGGCCTCGTCCCGGTGCGACTCGTCCGAGCTCTTCGCGAAGTGGCCGCCGACAGCGACGAGGGCCGCTCCGGAGGCGATCACGACGACGGCCCAGATCACCGCCTTCCTCGTCTTCTCTCCGCGGCGCGCCTTCTGCATCCGCTTCCAGACCTCCACCCAGCGCGGGTCGGTCTGCGGGATCAGGTCGAGCGCGTCCGCCCAGACGCGGATCGCCTCGCGCGGGAGTCCCGCCGCGAGGAGCTTGTCCCCCTGCCCGACGAGGTCGCCGAACCCGCGCGCGCGGACCTGCGCACGCGCCTCCGCGATCCGCTGCTTGATCCCCGCGTCGTCCGGGTGGACCTCGAGCGCATGCTTCAGCTCGTCGACGGCCGCCTCCGCGAGCCCCCCCTGCGCCAACTCCTCGGCGCGGCGGCGGTGCGTCTCGAAGCGCATCGTCGCCTCCAGCTCCGCCAGCCGCTTCGCGAGCGCCGGGTCGGGTCGCGACGCGAGGGCCTGCCGCCACTCGTCCCGGACCCTCTCGTACTCCCCCGTCTTCAGGTAGCTCGCCGCCCGCACGAGGTGCTGGTCGGCCTCCATCCGCCCCTTCAGCCCATTCACCTTCGCCTGGAGCTCCGGGTCGGCGCGGAGCGTGAGCGCCTCCTCCCACTCCGCGAGGGCCTTGTCGTAGATCCCCACGTGGAAGTAGGCGTCCCCCTTCTCCCTGAGCGCCTCGAAGCCGTCGGGCTTCACGTCCATGCTACCTCCGACCCTTCCACGCAAGCGCGCCGATCGTCCCCGCGAGGAGCGCCACGGCGAAGAGCGCGAGCATCCCGAGCGGCGGGGCGATCGACCTGCGCTCCAGGACGTCGCGCACGCCCTGGTAGGCCCACTTCGAGAGGGTGAACGTCTCGATCCGCCGGCGGAACCCCGAGCTCGCGCCGGCGACGTCGACGAAGATGAGCTGCGGGATGAGCACGATCGGGACCAGGCTGATCGCCTTGTCGCTCGTGTCGACGACCGACGACACGAGGAGGCCGAGCGCGAGGCTCGACACGGCCGAGGCGAAGAGGACGACGCCGTAGAGGGCCGCCTCCCCGGGCAGGCGCTCCCACGCGCAGACGACGCCGAGGAGGAGCGCCGTCTGCACGGCGCAGACGAGCGCGAGCACGGCGACCTTCGACGCCGCGTAGGGAAGGATGTCGACGCCGACCATCCGCTCGCGCTCCAGGATCGCGCGCTCCTTCACGATTTCTCTGCAGGCGTTGATGCAGCCGAACCAGACCGCGGCGATGCTCATGTCGAAGAGGATGCCCAGGTTCCCCGCCTGCGTCCCCGCGTCGTGCGCCATCGCGATGCAGGCGGCGATCACGGGCGCCTGCGCGACGAGGAGGATGAGGTTCCGCCGGTCGCGGAGGAACGAGAGGAGGTACCGCAGCGTGAGCGTCGGGAGCTGTGCCCGCCGCGGTTCGGCCTCTGCGGGCGCGACCGAGGGGAGCGGACAGAGCGCAAGGCGCGCCCTCACCTCCGTCTCGTGGAGCGCGCTGGCGCGGAACTCCGCCTCCCACTCCGCCGCCGAGCGTTCGCGCAGGCGTTCGTACACATCCGGGACGCGCGCGACCTCGAACGCGGACAAGAGCGCCCCGGGCGGGCCGAAGAAGACCAGCCTCCCCTGCGACAGCACCGCGACGCGATCGAGGAGGCCGAGGTTTTCGATCACGTGCGTCGAGACGAGGACCGTCCTCCCCTCGTCCGCGATCCGCCGGAAGGTCTCCATCGCCCGCGCCTCGTTCGCGGGGTCGAGGCCGGAGGTCGGCTCGTCGAGGAGGAGGATCGCGGGGCGCGTGAGCAGCTCCACCGCGAGGCTCACCCGCTTCCGTTGGCCGCCGGAGAGGGAGCGGACCTCGCTCTCCTCCGTCCCCTCCAGCCCGACCGACGCGAGGACGTCGTGGATGCGCTCGAGGACGTCGTCCGCGGGGAGGTCGCGCGAGAGCCGCAGCGCCGCCGCGAAGCGGAGGACCTCCCGCACCGTGAGCGTCGCGTGGACGATGTCCTCCTGCGGGACGTAGCCGATGCGGTGGCGGAGCCCCTCCCCCTCGAGCGAGAGGTCGCTGCCGTCGAAGAGGACGCATCCCTGCGCGAGCGGGTAGAGGCCGGTGAGGACCTTGAAGAGGGTCGACTTCCCCGAGCCCGACGGGCCGAGGATCCCGACGAGCTCGCCGGGCGCGACGGAGAACGAGACGTCCTTCAGGATCGGGAGGTCCCCGATCGCGTGGGAGACGCGGCGGACGTCCAGGCGCACCCCCTGCGCCCGCGCGGAACCGGAATGCGGCTGGATCTGCTGGCGCGTGCGAATCCCCTCCGCCTATCGGTTGCGCTCGTCGTTCCGCAAGTCGTTCAGGGCACGCCTCGCGTTGTCCTTCGTGAGGCCCGCGGCCTGCACCTGCCGCCAGACGTTGCCCCAGATCCGCGTCATGTCCTCCTGCGAGAGGCTCTCCAGGTACGCTTGGATCTCGCACAGCGCCTCGTACCCGTCATGGCACCGCTTCGCGGTGCGCGTGGCGGCGTCGAGCTTGAGCTGGACGTCGGCCATGCCGGGCGACACGCTGCTCTGCGCGTCCTTCAGCACGTACATGCAGAAGAGGCGCGCCTGCTCCGCGTCCTCCACCGCCGTCCGGGCGTGGTCGATGCGACTCTGGAGGATGTGACGATCGACGAGCGTCGGCGCCTCGTTGTACCCCACCGCCTTCTCGTATTCCGTCTCCGCCTTCGCCGTGTACTCGGATGAGTAGCGGGAGGCCTTCTCGAAGAGGAAGTCGTCGATGTCCCCCATCCGCTTGAAGAGGTTCTGGCCGCCGGGGGTCGGCGTTCCCGGCGCGATCGTCGACACGGTCCGGTAGAACCTGCGGGAGCGGACGCCGCGCGCGAGGACGCTCATCGGGTTGGCCTCGGGGGCGGGGGCCGTGACGCCGACGGGGGGGGCGACGTTCCCCGCGCCGTCCTTCGGCGGGTCTTTCGGCGCGACGGTCCCATTCAGCGCGAGCTGCTTCGCTTCGTCGAAGGACTTCTCCGCCTGGTCGACCAGGGCGACGACGAAGTCGGGCTTCTCGAATTCCGACGGCCTCCCGAGCGAGATCCCCGTCCCGCCGCACTTCTCGCAGATGATGCGGCCCAACCCCTTGCACGCCCCGCAGTAGGTGATGGTGAAGGCCCGGACCGTGATGTCCCCCTCGACGGGCTTGTGGAACTCGAGGTTCCGCCCCGCGCGGCAGCTCCCGCGCGTGCAGGGCTTGAACCCGAACTTGCACCCCTCGGGACACCCCTGGCGGAAGCGGCAGTCGATCATGAGCGCGGAGAGGGGCTGCCCGGCCTTTTCCTGGCAGGCTTTGGAGAGGATGTCGACCTCGTCGCGGGAGTGGTCCTTCACGAACCGCTCGAAGACCCCGAGGGCGCGGCGGCAGTTCCCGGCGACGTAGTACTCGAACCCCTTCTGGACGTCCTCCGCGACGGAGTCCTGGACGTCCTTCCCGAGGTCGTCGGCGAGGATCCGCGCGTCCTCGTGGTTCGGGTTGCGCTCGAGGATCCGCTGGAGGGTCGTCTTGCAGCCGTCGAAGTCCTTGGAGGCGAGCTGCGTGCAGGCGACCTCGTAGTCGGCGACGTCCTCGAAGCCGGAGAGGGACGATTTGCACTCCTCGAATGCGACGATCGCCTCCTCGTAGAGGGCGACCTCGCGGGCCCAGCGGCCAAGCTCGAGGAGGGTGAGGGTCTGCTCGGTCCCCGCGGGGAGTTTTCGCGCCTCAGCGAGACGCTGCGCGAACTCGTCCTTGTTCGGGTTGGCGACGGTCTGCTGGATCTCGGCGATCTCGGAGCGCTTGAGCGACGCGATGAGCGTCATCCCCTTCTTCTGGATCTCCACTTTGACCTCGTCGCCGTCCTCGGAGACGATCCGCCCTTCGACGCGCTCGCCGTTCTTCATGACGATCGTGTCGGCGAAGAGGGGGATGGCGAGGAGGAGGGCGAGGATGGGCCATGCGCGGCGGAAAGCGGTCACGGAGACCTCCACGGGGTTCGTGGGTGGCGGTGGGCAGCCTGAAGGGTAGCCGTCCGCCTACGGGGCGTCAAGGGCGCAGCCGGCTATTTCGTCCCGGTCCCCGAGGAGGCCGCGGGCGGGGCGAGGAGCGCGCGTCCGAGATCGGAGGAGTCGACCATGTCGCCGACCTGGATCGTCCAGTCCGCGTCCATCCGGCCCTGCGCGATCGCCCCGTAGCACATCGCGCCGCGAAGCCCGACGATCACCTCGTCCTCGGGGCGCAGGCTCCCCTTCAGGAGATTCTGCAACTTCGCCAGGAGGTCGAGACGCCACGTGTCCGAGCATCGTCGGAGGCCGTCGAACTGGATGACGATCACGAACCTCCGCGGCGGGCCGGGGAGGCTTCGCACGGCGATGGCCGCCTTTTCCGGTTCGAGACTGGGATCCGCGCCGAGCTGGAAGCACTGCTTCACCTGCGCCCCGATCTCCGTGGCCTTCTCGCCTTCGGCAAAGACGGCGCCGGACGCGAGGTGGCGCTCGAGCTCCTCGCGCGCGCCCGTCTGCGGCCGCACAGAACGGGGCGGCGGCGCGGGGGAGCACAGGGCCACGACGAAGACTGCCGCGAAGAGCAGCGCCGGAACGAGGGGCAGGAGGAGGCATCCGAAGCGGCCGAGGAAGGGCAGCTCCCGGACCATCCCTGGCGGAGGCTGGAAGGGGTAGACGGCCCTGCACGTCGCGCAGGCGAGATATGGGGTCATCCCGCAGCAGGTGTACGGGACCCAGTAGACGTGCCTCACCGTCCAGGTGCGGAGGACGCTGTGCGGGCCGAACACGCCGCAGCGCGGGCACTGCGTGGTCGTCACGGTGACGACCTCCTGTCTCGGCGAGCTGCCCGTGATGATGAACATCGCCGCTCTCCCGGGCTGTGCGTCAGTCCTCGCGGGCGGGTCGGGCGGACGCCCGGCACCGGCCTCGGCCGCCGGCGGAGCACTGGTAGGTCCTGTCGACGAAGAGTTGGTAGAGGTCGAGGAGCGGCTGTCCGACGGAGTCGCCCTCGAGGAGCATGAGCGCGCGGCCGATCGCCTCGAGCGTCGCCATTTCGTGAGGCGATCTCCCGCACCTGAGGCGCCGGGGCGGGGCGTCCGGTGCGGCGAGGGAGAGGCGAGGCATCCCGCGGAGCGCCCCGATCCGGATCTTCATCCGCTTCGTCTGGCTCCAGGTGCCGTCGAGCACCACGAGGCGGCGCGGAGGCGGCCCCGCGAGCACGGCTTCGCGCCCGTCGGGGTAGAGGAGCCAGGTCCCCTCGCCGCGCAGGACCTCCTCGTCGAACTCCTCGCCCCTGGCGCCGTAGCTGACGATCGTGCAGCGCGGGAGCGCGAGGGCGGCGATACGCGCGGAGTTGCTCGGCTTGTGCGACTCGATCACGTGCCGGACGACGAAGACCTCGGTCCGTGCTGGCACGCGCGGAGCCTCCGCGCAGATGCAGAACGGCGGCCGCAGCATGCAGCGCAGGCACCTCGCCGCGACGGACTCCTTCGTCGGGATCACGCGCACCTCCGAGGGGAGGGATGATACGCGTCCTGTGCGCGCCCATCAATCGCCGTGCGCATGTCCGTGATGACGCTTGCGGAGGCGGGCCGGGGCTCGTCCTTCACTGTTCGGTCTCCTGCAGTCCCTCGCTGAGATGCGCTGGCCGGGTGCCCGAGCGTTCATGCCTCCCCTCGCAACCCAAACACGCGCTTCAACCCGAGTTGGCAGACTTGGAGGATCTGCTCGGCGTTGGGTGGATTGGGGCGCCCGCTCGCGCGCGCGATGAGCTCCGCGCGGCGGAGCCGATCCGTGACGACAGAAAACTCGCTTTCACGGATCTTCCGCAGCGCAACGACCCAGGCCGGTTGAGTGTCTTGGCACAGCCGTCCCCACGCAGTCGCCAGATCGCCAAGCCTGGCGCTCATCATGAGGAGCGTGTCATGGATGTACAGAATGTCCTTCGCCTGCTTGTCTCTCGCCCGGTCCTGCCTGGGGAACACCAAGGCCTTCTGGGCGAGGTACGGCACGGGGTTCACCACCGTCACTCGGGCCGCTCTTTCTTTCACAGGAAACCCGTGGGCGGAGTCGACCTCGAGCGTCCACGGCTCCCAGCCGAGGAGTTCGACATAGGCGAGTTTCTGAACGGTGACGCCCAGCACTTCCTGCGAGGTGTTCTGGCCACCGTCCCTGCGCGATCGACCCCCCTTCCGTTCCGCGACGAATTCCAGATGGAATGCCGAGGATTCGCCCCGGCGGTAGTACTTCGTGACGGGAGGGGTTTCTCCCGAGAGTTGGACGTCGAAGCCGCTCTCGGTCAGCAGGGCGTGCAAATCCTTTCCGCGAGGCTTGAGTCGCAGCGGCGCGAGGACGTCCGCGTCTTCGGTCGTGAGGGGCTCAAACGCCGTGGCCTGCGCCCACTCGTGGAATCGGAAGAGCCGATGGGCCCAGCCGCCGATGACCACGAGGTCGGGCAGGTACGGTTCCAGCGCGCTCACGAACGCGACGAAGTCGCCGTTGGTGGAGTTCATTGGCCTACTTCTCCACGCTCGCGAGGACGCGGTCCCAGATTTCGCGGGCCTGTTCCTCCCCGCGCGCCGGGTGTCCCTGGAGGTCGAGCCAGCACTGCACCGCGTCCGCGGCCGGGACTCCCTCACGGACGACGAGCGCGCGGAATACGGACTTTGGGTGGCGCGGAACGCAGATGTGGACATCGACCTTCTCTCCGCCCGCGCTCTCGCAGAGGCCGAATTCCTGCAGGACCCTGGGGAATACCTCCTCCACGTAGATGCTGGACGGAATGCCCTGGACGATGCCGAGGCCCAGATGTCGACATGCGGAGTGCAGACTCAGGCAGACTCTGGGACGTGGGTGAGCCGAGTCGGCATCCTCCCCTCGGGGTGCTCCTCCCTGCATGTATCGCAGGAGTGCGGAGCGTAGCTCGGCCTCCCCGTCAGCGGGAGGGAGCAGCCAACGTGCGCGGATCTCCCCGGCGCGATGGTGCCCCGCACGCGCCCATTGCCGAAGCAGGTCACCCACACGCACGAGCTTCAGGCCATCTCGCTGCTCCTCCAGGTGCCCGGCCTCCCGTAGGGCGTGGACCTGCCTCCACGCGCTCGCCGCCGACACGTCTGCGACTTCAGCGAGCTGTGCCGCACTCCGGACGGACACCCTCGGCGCGCCCAGGTAGTCCTCGCGGATCCGGCTCGCGAGGAGCACCTTGATGATCCACCGGCCGAGGTCCCCAAACAGTTCGACAGGTCGTCTCCATTGGAGCTCGTCGGCCCCCATGCCTTGCATTTCTGGCGCAACACGCCACCACCTTGACCCTTCGCGGACCATCGAGATCGACGAGCTGGCCGGGCGATCCGGTTCATGTTGGCCGTGCGCCCCAGGTGCCGACACGCCTTCGAGGCCCTCTCCGTGCAACTCGACCCTGCCGCGGGAGTCGAGGAAACCGTACGCGCAGTCACCCAGGAACATCTGTGCGTATTCCCGCAGGTCCTGGAGGGCGGCATCGGAGAGGCGGGGCGCGCATACGACTGCGAGCGGCCGAGCCTCGAGGATCGCTGCGTGGCGACGCGCCTTGAGGCACGCACTCGCGAGGAGCGCTTGCAAGATGGGGCGGCGCACGTCGGGCGCGGCCTTCACCTCGATCACGTACCTAAGGCCCCCTCTCTGGGCTTCGAGGTCGGCCTCGCCTGCTTCATCCGGGATCGGGGCCCTCACCTGCCAGCCGGCTTTCTCCAGCACGACCGCGAGTCGCTTTTTGAGATCGGAACGGTAGGATCCTCTTGATCCGCGCTCACTCATTTTCTTCCCGCCATTTATGATTCTCCCGTACAAAGTCGCTCGCTCGTCGTAACCCGGGAAACATCGGTCGCGCGGAGGTCGATTTCAAAGGACTTACGACGATCCGGCGACTTTGTACGGGAGAATCATATATCATGTACGTTGGGACTTTCATGTACATGATACGCCATCGGCGTCGCAACTCAACCATAGATTTCACGATCAAGAATGATTTCATGTACACGAGAACTGTGAGTGCGACCCAAACACATCATTAACTCATTTATTGTACTTTGTTTACGTTGCTTGTTCGAATGGTTCCCCTTTCGAGTTCAGTCGTAGAATCATCGCCGGGGATGTCGAGTCGCCTCCAGTGGAGAATCTCTCCGAGTGGCACTCCCTCCCCTCTGGGAAATGCCCGCCTACGACCGCTGGTCTTTTGCTTTCCCATTTCCACACCTTGCTTCGCCCCGCAGATGCCTGTACCATCCCCGCCTCCATGACTCCCTCCACCCGCGAGATCCTGTCGATCGTCTCCTTCGTCGTCCGCGCCGTCGACAAGGGCCGACACGCGGACGCCGCGCTGGCGTCCATCCTCCGCGACAAGACGGACCTCGACCGCGCCGAACATCCCTCCGCCCACCGCGCGACCATGGCCCTCTGGAGGTGGTGGGGCTGGGTCGAGCCGCACGGGCGCCAGTCGATCGCCCGCGCCGTCGCGCTCGCCCTACTCCTCCAGCAGGAGGGGGAGCCCGATTCGCTGATCCGCGAGATCGCCTTCGCGGGACGCCTCGACCTCACACGGGCCGGCGCCCCTCCAGGGGCCCTGCCTCTCGCCGCGCGCGCAGCCTGGCTCGCGAAGGCCGCCGGCGGCGATGCGCCCGACCCGCTCCACCTCTTCCCCGACTGGCTCCCTCGCCACCTCCCGAAGATGGAGGACTCCGCGCGCGAGGCGCTCCTCGCCTCCCTGCAGGGCCTCCCCGCGCTCTGGGTCCGCGCCCAGGGGAAGGAGGCCGCGGGGCTCGCGGAGGCCCTCCGCGCCGCTGGGTTCGAGGTCCGTCCGCACGCGACGCTCGATCGGGCGATCCAGGTCCTGTCGGGAGGAGACCTCTACCGCACCGAGCTGATCCGCGCGGGACGGTTCGAGGTGCAGGACGTCGCCTCGCAGGCCGTGGCGCGCGCGACGGAGGCGGCGCGAGGCGAGCGCTGGTGGGACGCCTGCGCGGGCGCGGGAGGGAAGGCGCTCGCGCTCGCCGACCAGATGGCCGGCGGAGGGACGATCCTCGCTACCGACACGCGCAACAAGCGGCTCACCGAGCTCGCGCGGAGGGCGCGTCGCGGCGGGGTTTCGGACATCCAGCCGCTCGCGGGGGAAGGGAAGGCCCCCCCCGCCGCGGCGAAGCGAGCGGGTTTCGACGGCGTGCTCATCGACGCCCCCTGCTCCGCGAGCGCGACGTGGCGGCGCAATCCCGACGCGCGGTGGACCGTGACCGAGGCGGCCGTCCGGCGCCTCGCGGCGCTCGGCACATCGCTCCTCATGCTCGCCTCGGGCGCGGTGCGCCCCGGAGGGCGGCTCGTCTTTGCGACGTGTGCGCTCACCCGGACGGAGAACGAGGAGGTCGTCGAGGCGTTCCTCGCAGCGAAGCCCGAGTTCGCGCTCGACCCCGTCGCGCAGCCGCTCACCGGCCAGGCGACCTCGGGCCTCTTTCGCGTCCTCCCCGAGGAGACGGGCGGAGACGGGATGTTCTTCGCGCGGATGCGGAGGGCGACGGCGAAGGGCGAAGAGCGAGGGGCGAAGGGCGAGGAGCGAGGGGCGAAGGGCGAGGAGCGAGGGGCGAAGGGCGAGGAGCGAGGGGCGAAGGGCGAGGAGCGAGGAGCGAAGGGCGAGGAGCGAGGGGCGAAGGGCGAGGAGCGAGGGGCGAAGGGCGAGGAGCGAGGAGCAAACGGTGAGGGGTAGAGAGCGAGCTTCGTCGCGACGGGACTCACCCCTCGCCCTTCGCTCCTCGCTCCTCGCCCCTCGCTCGCCGCGCCGCCCGGACGACCCGCTCCAACTCGCCGAGGAACCGCGAGCGGTCGCGGGGCCCGAAGGCCGACGGCCCGCCGGTGATCGAACCGGACGCCCGGATCGACTCCATCAGGGCCCGCGAGGCGAGCGCCCCGACGATCGTCTCCGCCGTGTGCTCGCGGCCGTTCGGGAGGAGGACCCGCGCCCCCTTCTTGAGCGCGCGGTCGACGAGCAGAAGGTCGGCCGTCACGAGGACGTCGTTCGCGCCGATCTGCTCCACGATCCAGTCGTCCGCCGCGTCGGGGCGCGAGGAGGCGACGACGACCTCGATCAGCGCCTCCCGCGGGACCTGGAGGACCACGTTCGCGACGACGAAGACGCGGAGACCGTGCCTCCGCGCGACGCGGTAGACCTCCTCTTTCACCGGGCAGGCGTCGGCATCGACGTAGATGGCGGTCATCCCGCCATTCTCGCCTGGGGGGGCCCGGCGCGCGAGTGTGCGTTACCTGCGGGCCGATGCGGAATCCATGCGGGGGGAGCCGCTCGACTCAACACGAAGCCACGAAGGGCACAAAAAGGACATCGCCGTTCGCGCAGCGCCGCAACCGCTCCTTCGTGCGCTTCGGGTCTTCGTGTTGAATCGAATGCACGTGCCCCCGTGGTCGCTCCCCCACTTCGGGTCTTGCACCCATCGTTTGCGCGTGCGTGACACGCGCGATCCATCTGCTACAATGTGCCCGCTCAGGGGAGAAGACGATCAGACGATGAAAGTCGAAGCGCTGCCCGCCGGGAAGTTCGTCATCAGCGACGAAAGCGATCGGATCGAGCTGACGCAGACCAGCTACGAGGACGTGTTCTACGCGATCCCGATCGACAACGGGTCGCTCTACATGCTCCTGAACGACACGGTCCTCGATTCGGCCGACGCCCGCTCCGCGCTCAAGCGGATGGCCGACCGCCTCGGCGGAGTCGAGACTGCGATGACCGAGCTGCAGGCGAAGGTGAAGGACGTCTCGCCGAAGCCTGCCCCACCCCCTCCTCCGCCCGAAGAAGAGGAAGAGGAGGAGAAGACAATCGTCATCCGGCCGTCGTCGCGGCTGGGTCCCTCGCCCGTGGCTCCCTCCCCGGTGACTCCGACGCCCGCGACGCCCGCGCCGCCGAAGCCGACGCCGGCCCCCGCAAAGCCGGTCGCGGCAACTCCCGCGAAGGCCCCCGTGCAGCCCGCGCATCCGACGCCTGCGAAGCCGGTCCAACCGGCGCATCCGACGCCCGTGCAGGCCGCGCACCCGACGCCGGCGAAGCCCGTACAGCCCGCACCCCCGACGCCGCCGAAGCCCGCGCAGCCCGCGCACCCCACACCGGCGAAGCCCGCGCAGCCCGCGCACCCCACACCGGCGAAGCCCGCGCAGCCCGCGCACCCGACGCCCGCGAAGCCGACCTACCCCACGCCGGCAAAGGCGGCCGCATCGTCACCCCTCGCACCGATGGCGCCTCTCCTCAAGCCCGGTGGCGCGAAGCCCGCCCCCGCCGCCGAGGCGCCGAAGACCCCGGCCGCCGGCGTCCCAGGGCTCGACATGAAGTCCTTCGCCCCGGGGGGGAAGGCTGTCCTCAAGCTCACGAAGGTCCAGCCCGACCTCTTCGCCATCGTCTACGGGGACCTCGTCTCCACACTGACGCGCGCGCAGTACGAGAAGATCCACGCGATGTGCCCCGCGCCGACCTCGACGCTCTTCCATGCCCTCATGTCCGAGGTCCTCGACGGCCCGGCGAAGGCGACCTTCCGGAAGATCGTCTCCACCGCGGGCCACAGCAAGCCCGTCCTCGACGCGCTCAACGAGCAGGTGCAGAATCTCTCCCCGAGCGCCCCGGTCAAGAAGGGATAGGCCCGCCCCACGCCGACGCGGTGATGAGCGCCTGCCCCGCGATGTAGAGCGCGAAGAGGAGCGGCTTCGCCGCCCGGAACGGCGCGCGGAAGCGATCGACGGCGAGGATCCCGTCCGAGAGCAGGAAGAGCGTCGCGCCGATCGGCGCTACGAGGGAGCGGTCGGCAGCGCCTCGCGCGCAGGCCGCCGCGCACATCGAGACGAGCGCGAGGGCGTAGACGGCCACCGGGGCCCGCAGCTTCCCGAGCCGCGGCCAGAGCCACGCGCAGAGCGCCACGCCGAGGGCGAGGTACCCTGCCGCGCACGGCGCGGCCGGCGCGAGCGGCACGCCTCGCAGGAACGCAGCGACGTAGAGCAGGTGCGCGACGAGGAACGAGGCGAGCCCCGCGAGGAAGCCTCGTTCGGCGTCGACGAGGAGGAGGTCGCCGGCGAGCGACGCCGCGAGCCCCGCTGCGACGAGCGCGCGCATCGTCCCGTCGCGCGGGGAGCCGCAGGCGAAGAGCCCCGCGAGGAGGAGGAGCATCGGCAGCGGCTTCGTCACGTAGCCCCACCGCCGCGGCGCGGCCTGTTGGACGACGATGAAGGCGACGGACGTCGCCGCGACGGCCGCGAACAGTAGCATCGGTGTCATTCGACAAGTCGCCGCCCTCACGGGCGGCGATCCACGGCGCCCTGACGGGCGCCTCTCCATGGCGCCCTGACGGGCGCCTGTCCATGGCGCCCTCACGGGCGCCTGTCCACTCCAGTCGAGGTTACGCGACAAACTCCGCGACGACGTCGAAGAAGGTCTCCAGGCCCCAGCGGAATCCCTCGACGGGGATCCGCTCGTCGTTCGCGTGGAAGAGCGACGAGAAGGGGACGTCGGTCGGGAGGCGCACCGGCGCGAAGCCGTACGTCTTCACGCCGAGCCGCGCAAGATGGAGCGCATCGGTGAAGCCGACCACGAGATAGGGGACCACCTCCGCCCCCGGGTCGTGGCGCGGGACGACCTCGCGGATGACCTGCATCAGCGGCGTGTCGGCCTCCGTCACCGTCGGCGGGCCCGAGCGGAAGACGTCGATCGCGATCCCCTCGCCGACGACCTGCCGGACCTCGCGGAGGAGGTCCTCCACGGTCTGGCCCGGCACGAACCTGCCGTCGACGGTCGCTTCGGCGACGCCGGGGATGACGTTCGCCTTCCCGCCCGCGCGGAGCCCCGTCACGCACGCCGTGTTCCTGAGCGACGCGGAGAAGAGGCGCGCCCGCTCGCGGTCGGGGAAGAGCTTGCCGAGGACGAGATCGGCCGTCGAGGCGGAGAGGACCCCCTTCAACACGGTCCCCTTCCACCACGGCATCCCCTCGGCGAGCCTCCGCACGAACCCCTCGACGACGGGATGGACGTGGATCGGGAGCGGCTGCGCGCGGAGGCGCTCGACGGCGGCCGCGAGGCGCTGCACCGCGCCGTCCTCGCGCGGAATCGACCCGTGCCCCGTCGGTCCCTCGGCGCGGAGCGTCATCCACGCGAACCCCTTCGAGGCGACCTGCACGGGGTAGAAGCGCCGCCCGTCGACGTGGAAGGTGAACCCGCCGACCTCGTTCAGCGCATACTCGGCGCGCACGCGGTCGGGGTGGCGGTCGACGAGGTGCCCCATCCCGCGCAGGCCCCCCTCCTCTTCGTCGGCGACCGCGGCGAGGATCACATCGCGCCGCGGCACGACGCCGCGGCGCTTGAGGAGGAGCATCGTCGAGAGGGCGTACGCCGTCATCGACTTCATGTCGACGGCGCCGCGCCCGTAGAGCCACCCCGCGTCTTCGACCGCCTCGAACGGCGGGTGCTTCCACGCAGCGGCCTTCGCTTCGACGACATCGAGGTGCGACGCGAGGAGGAGCGGGCCACCTTCTCCCTTCCCCTCGATCCGCGCGACGACGGAGCCGCGGCCCGGTTCGCTCTCGATCACCTCGGCCGCGATCCCCGCGTCGGCGAGGATCCGCTCGACGTATCGCGCGGCGGCGGTCTCGTTCCCGGGAGGGTTCGTCGTGTCGATCCGGAGGAGCGCCTTCAGGTGCTCGAGGGCCTCGTGATGGGCTCCTTCCCAGTCGATCCCGCCGATCTTCATCGCGCGAAGTGTACCAGCCGCCTCGCGCATCGACAACGCGACCACGCGGCGGCGAGTCAGTGGTGTGCTCGCAGGCGCGCCAGGATTGTTCTACGGTACTGCGGCAGGGGGCAAGACCGCCGCGGCGCTCCGCCGGACTTCCTCGGCGATCAACAACGCCTCACGCGCGGTCTGGACATCGGGCCAGAACCCCGCATTGTAGCGGAGCTGGACCGCGTACGGGGTCAGGATGGAGAGCCGGGCACGATCGAACACGAGCCTGGGCTCGACCTTCAGACACTCGGAATGAACGACCTCCAGATCATGCGTTCGCGGGATCGAGACGCCCGCGAAGGCGACGATCGCCTTGAGGTACTTCTCGGCGGCCTGTTGCGCATGGAAGCAGGTCGTGTCGTAGGGTCCGGGCCCTGCGAGCATGGTTCGGGCGGTGTGGGCATCGCTGTCCCCCTTCTGTATCCATGCACGTGCGAGGTCAGCGGCCCCGGGCATAGAGCACCCTTCCTTCGCTCAGTGCGGAGGTGGGCATGGCGTTGGGCACTCCCGCCCACTCGGCGACCTCCGCTGGAGTGTAGACGAGGATGTCCTTGGAGGGGAACACGTCCGCGAGGGCGAGGTAGTATTTCGAGCTCCGTCGGTATCCGGGCAGTGTGGACTCCTCGATGACGAGGAGGTCCAGATCGCTGTCTGGCCGGGCATCACCTCGCGCGCGGGAGCCGAAGAGCACGATCCTCTCAGGGCTTCCGACGGATAGGATCGCCCGCACGACTTCGGCGAGGAGCTCGTCGGTCACGACGGGAAAGACGCTCGCGCGTTCCATCGCCTACCTCCCGTATGCCCCTGGAGCGGGACGCGACATGCCCGACATCGACATCCTACCACGGTGGGTGCGCTGTCGCCAACGGTGCCGAGGAGTGCGGCGACGCCCCGGGCGTGCAGTGGCAGCGCTACTTCCCTTCGTGCGCCACGGCCTCGGAGAGGAGGGCGTCGAGCGACGCCGGGCGGCGGGGGAGGTCGAGGTAGGTGGCGTAGGTTCGCGCGAAGACGTCCTTCTCGCCGAGGGTGTTGGCAATGAGGGCGAGGTAGCCGCGCCAGCGGGCGACGGAGCCTTCCCCCTTCTCGATGTGCGAGGAGACGCGCCTGCGGGCGGCGCCGAGGAGGTCGGCTAGGTCCGCGCCGTTCGCGTAGGGGCGCGAGCCGTCGGGCATCGGCAGGGCGAGGAGGAGGGGCCGCTCGATGGCGCATGCGGGCGTGTCGGCGGCGCGGTCGAGGATGGCG